>Ga0169931_10004350_pt1 | contig 22067 bp, 12 predicted proteins | sample Kivu_15m_20L_FD_129675 | JGI IMG/M metagenome (GOLD analysis project Ga0169931, IMG submission 129675) | Freshwater microbial communities from Lake Kivu, Western Province, Rwanda to study Microbial Dark Matter (Phase II) - Kivu_15m_20L... | ecosystem: Environmental > Aquatic > Freshwater > Lake...
AACTTCTCGGACTGCACGAACATGCCGCCGCTGCCGCAGCACGGGTCGTACACCCGCCCCTTGAACGGCTCGCTCATCTCGACCAAGAGCTTGACCACCGACCGCGGGGTGTAGAACTCGCCGCCGAGCTTGCCCTCGGCGTTGGCGAACTTGCCGAGGAAGTATTCGTACACCCGGCCCAGGATGTCCTTCCCGCGGCTGTCGGCGTCCCCCAGCCCGATGGTGCTCACGAGGTCGATCAACTCGCCCAGCCGGGTCTTGTCGAGGGTGGGGCGGGCGTAGTCCTTCGGGAGCACGCCTTTCAGCTTCGGGTTCTCCTTCTCGATGGCGACCATCGCGTCGTCCACCAGCTTGCCGACAGTGGGCTGCTTGGCCTTCGCCTGGAGGCCGTTCTCCCCGGTCCAGCGGGCCTCCTTCGGCACCCAGAACACCCTGTCGGCGGTGTACTCATCGCGTTCCTCGGGGTCGGCCCCCGGTGTAGGATCATCCGCCAGGTCGGCGAGGACGAATCGAGCCTGCGTTTCCAGTTCACCGCCGAACACCGCGATGGCGACCGCTTCGAGTACGCCCTCGAGACCATGCTGACCCTCGACAAGCGGACCGGCGCCATCCAGTGCGGGCTGCCCGGACTGGCGACACTCGCGCAGGAGCACCTCGACCGGGCGATCGAGGCCCGCACGGGGTCGGACGTCACCCGCGTGATCCAGCGGCTGTTCGACCGCCACGCGGATCTCTTCCCGATCCGGCCGCAGGGCGGTTGTTACTTCATCCCCGACCGGCACACGCCGTTCGTGGACAAGGTGCATGCGTTCCTCGGGCGGATCCACGGCGAGTTGTTGCGCTTCCCGGTGCCGGCCGGGACGCGCGAGGGGGACCGCAGCGTGAAGGAGGCGGTCGCCGCGGGACTGGCCGCGCTCGTGGCCGAGCACCGCGACGCCGTGGAGTCGTTCGGCGGCGACACCCGGCCCGAGACGATCGAGCGGGCCGCCACCCGGATCCGCGCGACCCGTTTCAAGATCGAGAGCTACGCCGCGCTTTTGGCCGAGGAGAAGGACCGGCTCGACCGAGAACTCGCCGCGGCGGCCGTGCAACTCCGCAACCGGGTCGCGTCCCTCGCGTCCCCGGCCTGACCCTTCAACCCAAGAGGCTTTCATGATCACGGTGCCCAGCACGATGTGCCGCGAATGGTCCGAGGTGTTCCGCCGGCTCGGCCGTGGCCGAGTTCGGTCGGATGTTGTGTTCGAATGGATCGCCGGCCGGGACGGATTGACACTGCAAGCGGTCGGCCCGGAGGTCGCCGTCCGGCATCACATTCCCGGGCGACGGCACGATGCGCGGGGGACCGGTTCGTTGGAATCGTTCGCGATTCCCAACGGATCGACGGAGTCGAACGCGATTCTCCGGCTGGATGCCCGCCGCTCCTCGAAGCCATTTCCGGCGGAGCCGAAGCGGTTCACGCCGGTACCCGGGTTGTGGGCCGCGCTCGCGGCCGCAACCAGTGTGACCGCGCGGGAGAGCGAGTCGCGGTTTGTGCTCAACCGGATCCAGTTGCGAGGCGGTCGTAAGGCGATCGTAGCCAGCGACTCGAAACAGCTTCTGGTGCAGACCGGCTTCGCGTTCCCGTGGTCCGACGACGTACTGGTGCCGAGCTCGGACATCTTCGCGGCTTTGGCGGAACGGACGCCGCCGGAGACGGCCGTGGCACGGACGCCCGGCCACGTCTTCATCCGGAGCGGACCTTGGACCGTCGCATTGGCGATCGACTCCGGAGGTCGCTTTCCGGACGTCGATCCGCTGCTTGTTCGCGCGGAGAAGGCCGGCAGCGAACTGATCGTGGGCGAGGCGGATCGCGCTCGGCTGATGCGGGAGATCCCGCGCCTGCCCGGCGGTCGGTTGGAGAACCGATCCGTCACGATCGACCTTACCGGCCCCGCGGTGCGAACCGGAGATGCCAGTGCATCGAACATGTCGATCGGGTTGTCACAGTCCCGCGTGCATGGCCGACGACTGGCCGTCACATGCGACCGCACCTACCTGCTTGCCGCACTCAAGCTCGGGTTCACCCGGATGATCGTTTCGACCGCGGACCAGCCGCTCGTCTGGCGCGACGATCAGCGCACCTACTTGTTCCTGCCGCTTGCGGAGTGCGAATCGTCCCCATCGACAGCGGCTCCGTCGAAGCCGCCCATGACACGCGGCCCGAGGCGGCCCGAGCCCAAGGCCCCGCCCGTCGTGTCGAAGCGGCCGCAGTCCAAGCGTCCGCCGCCCGCACCGGTTCATCCGCGACCCAAAGAAGCGCCGTTGCCCGCGGTGAAGGTGAAAACCAAGACCCCTCGCTCGCGACGCCCGCCACCGCGACCGAAGCCCGGACTCTGGAGCGGCCTCTGGTCCCGCGTGCGCGGCGTGTTCCGCACGAAAGATTGCTGATCGAAATTGACCGGGCGTTGCTCGGTCTTCAGCTTCGGCCGGTGTCGGCCGAGTCTCGGTGTCTGTTTCCGTTTCCACTTCAACAAGGAGTTCCCATGTACGCGCGACAACGCATCAACCAGCACTACCTGACGATCGCGATCGTCTTCGCCAGCCTGATCGGCATCTGGGCCGGTTCCTGGCTCGTCTTCGGGGTGTCCGCGGCGATCCTGATCGGCCTCAACGTGGTCGGAGGGGCCATCCGCTTCGGTGGCCCGAGCCGGATGCGCTTCAACGGGCCCCGTTTCCGCGCCCGCCGCTATGCCTGAAGTACCGCGCCCGTCACCGACAATGGCGGGCGTTCATTTTTAGACATGCCTCAAGGCGCTTTGCCCATTTTTCGCCGGAGCAAGAGCGAGCCGTCCGCACCCTGCGAGTGCTCCCCTTGCGAATGCGAGGAACGTTAAAGATCCTCGGTCCCAGAAACTTACCTTTTCGAATGCAATTCGTCCGCGGCACCCCCGCGAGAGGTGGTGCATCCACCGATGGGATGTCAAATCGCAGCCAGGCCGAAAAGCGGCTCCATTTGGGCATTTACATCGACAGTCGTTAAATCGTTGCTTACCATCATATCGTAAGAACCCAACCGACTCAGGCAGTGTTTGACCGTGTATCGCTTTGACCCCATCGGTTTTCCCGTTGTCCACTGCCCTCCGCTGGGGTTGGGCGTGGGCTTGCTGCCGGTGATGCGGGCACAATTCGAGTACTTCTTGGGTTCAACGTCGGGATTCCCCCGTGAAGCGTTTGACCAGATCGAGCAGACCGCCCCGCGCGCGAGTTGGAGAACCACGCCCGATTCCACGGGCGTGTTTTTGAGCGGGATTCGTCCCGAGGAAGCGGAGCTCTTCGCCCGTTGGATCGGCTATGGTTTCCGGCTTCCGACCGCACGGGAGTGGCGAACACTTGATCGGGCCTTCGTGGTTGCCGGCCAGCGGCTTGGCCCAATTCGGAAGATTGCCGGTGATTCGCGAACTCATCCTGCCGCGCGGGCCGTGCTTGATCGGGCGCTTGCCGGGAGCGCACCGACATGGGGGACGGCCGGCAGGTTGGAAGGCGGACTTCTGGAATGGGTGGTCGACGAGGACGGGGTCCATCGCCTTCACGGGCGGCCTCGCACATCCTTGATACAAGTGGTTCACAATCCCCAAGTGCATCCGGCGATCGAGCCGACATCCGCGAATCGCCATCCGGCGTTCGGGGTGCGACTTGTGTCTCCTTGGCCCGAGGCTACGTGAGCCGGCATGAGCGAATTGCGGCAGATCCAAGCCCTGCAGCTGATTTACACCAATGTCGAGGTGGATCAGTCTCCTGCGCGCCAGCGGGGGTTCCAGGTCTGGTTGTGTTCGCCGGAGTTGACCAGTGATCAACGACGGGCGATCGCGAAACGGCTCGATGACTTCCGGCTGCCGGTCGGTGCGAATGTGCAATCGGCGAACCTGCAGCGCCACGTCTCGTTCCGTCTCGACCAGTCGTGGTTCGTGGTTGCGAGAAGCGTTCCCTCGATGGACCGCGACAAGTTCGGTCGCGGCGGCAAGTTCCACGCCCATGCCTTGATCGTCGCGGCGGAGATGATGCGGCTCTTGCAGTTCGATCCGTTTCGCATCATCGATGGCGGTTTTGCGTTCCATTCCGCGCCTTCGGAGGCCATGACGTCGGAGTCTTGGCGTTCGGGCTCACTCCCTGTCGCCACTGTGCCACTCTCCGTCCGGGAAGCGGCAAGCAGAGACGGCCCGCCTCGCTTGCTCGCCTCGCTGTGTGCACATGGAGAGGCACCCGATTCCCAACCCATTGTCGTGGCCGAACCTCCGGATGCGTTGTTGGACCGATTGCGAAACTGGTTCACGAACTTGCCGGCAACGGTTCGCGAACGATTCGCCTTCGACACACTGTCCGCGGGAACGATGTCCCCCGATCGCCGTTACTTCGTTTCGGGCGCCTATTCACACGAACAACTGAAACTATGGTCGTTCCGGCGATTCCACCGCTTCGACCCTGCGGCCGGAACATTCTCGCCAGCACTGCCGACGACTGCTCCGCCCTTCGTCGAGCAACTTTTCCGTCAGAACGGCTGGGGCACGCTCCATGACGAGGATCGCGATGCGGTTTACTTGGTTGCGAGGAGTATGGCTGGCGGTCGAATCGACTGCGTGAAATGGGTGCCGCTCAGTCCCGCCTCAATGGCAGTGTTGGAAGCTTGTCCAGATGTCGGAGCCTTGAAGAATCAGTTGGTTCGCCTGAGGGTGCAGAAGGACGTGCCGGCGGCGCTGTGTGGGTTGCCACGGGTTCTCGCGACCATCAACACGCATCTGGAGGGCAGTCTCACCGCCGTGCTGCCGCGCGTGGCGGAGCCGATCCCACGGCCCGTGGTGGCCCGGGCGATTCTCGATGATTTGGGGCGTTCGCATAGTCCGCCGGCGGAAGAGGTTCTCAATGCACTCGAGACGTGGTTGGCCGCCGGCATGGGTTCCGCACGGCTCGAGTTGATTCTTCGCCGCTGGAGACAGGCCCCACGCGACATTGAAAAGATTGAAGCGTTCTTGCAGAAGGGAGAGGGGAGTTCGGCGCGGGTCCAGTGGTTCCGCAACTGGCTCGCAGGAACTCTTCCTCGGAGAACGTCACAGGACTATATCCGTGATCTGCCCGTGGACCGGCCCCCCTCGCCGGAGAAGCTGACGGCCGCACGCCTGCACCTCGCGTTGGGGGATGCCGATTCGCACGAGGAGAATCGTGACTTGGCCATGGCGATCGCACTCCATTGCGACGGTGATCGCCTTCGCGAGTTGCTCGCGTCATCGGGCCGCGCGCCTGCGATCGACCGCTGGGTCCAACTCGCAGCGGCACGCCGGTTGAGAGGTAGCTTCACACCGGGCTGGGCCAATGATGGGCTCGGCGGGGTGTATTTGGGATTCTTCATTCGTACGAAGTCGCCGGTCGATGAGACGTTACTGGAATACTTGGCGTCGAGCTCTTCCGTGAGTGGGGGCTTTCACCGGATGTTGGCTGAATATCAATTCGGCACAAGTCCGGAACCGGAATCAATGCCAAGATACGTGATCGAACCAGACTGGTCGGAGGACGGGAAACAATTGTTCAAAGGGGTGCTTGAAGCGGATGCAAAAAAGCTGCATTACGCAGTCGAATCCTTCCGCGGATATCTTGAGGGAGCGAACGACGAATGTTTCGCAGCTTGTGTCAATGTACTTCTGCAACAGGTCTATGGAATCGCTGTGGTCAAGGAATTGAGTGAGGATGTGTATGTGACGGGACTCAAGCTTCATTGGATCCAGCGAACGAAGGTCAACAATCAAATGGGATTGTTCGAGGCCATGGCTGGCGCCACGACTCCGGAAATCAACTGTTACGACGCAACGGGCATTGATCCGGGCCGCTGGCGCGGCTCCAATCATCGGTTGAAATGGCTTATGACCCGGCTGGAACATCCGGTGACGACCCAGAATTTGCGACTCTAAAATCAACAGCCGGGTGAAGCATGCTGTGCCCTTACTGCCAGGAAGAGGTTGACTCATTCGAACCGGCCCAGGACGGCTCGTCCGCCTTGGAATGTCCGCTTTGCCGAGAGTCGGGTGTGCCCGCGCTCTATCCCAACGACTATGATTTGCATCCCGGCGTGCCAGTCAGCGTGTTCGGCCCCAGCGGTCACGGGAAGACCGTGTTCGTCGAAGCGCTCCTGAACGAATTGGAGCGTCACATCCGTTGGCCGTCGTTTTCGACGCAGTGGATGGACCCCGCTGCGATGCGGGAGATGCGACAACGATTGCTCGTGCTCCGACAGCACAATCAGCTGCCCGATGCATCGCGTGTTGTCTTTCCTCGTCCGCAGGTTCTTCGACTCCGCGGCATCCCTGCCATAGGCGGCTGTCAACTCCTGCTGTACGACACGGGCGGCGAGACATTCGCCGACGAAGCGCTGCTCCGCGATGTGGGTCGATATGTCCGCCACAGCAAAGTCGTTCTTTGGCTGATCAGCCTGGAGGATGTCGAATACGCGGAACAGTTGACGGATTTGATGACGGTTTATGCCGCCGCCATGTCCGGGATGGGCACGAATCCGCGGGAGCAGTCGGTTGTTGTCGTCCTCACGAAGGGCGACCTGCTCATGGATCGGCCCGGATTGCCGGCCGAGGCCCGCAGCCTCCTCCACGACGACCGATTGGACCCCGCCAGCGACGCTTGGGATCGCTTGTCGCAACTTTCGCAGGCGCTCGAATCCTGGTTGCTGAGTTCGGGACACCGGAACCTTGTGAACGTTTTGAAGTCCCAGTTCAAGCAGGTGCGGTACTGCATGATCTCGGCACAGGGCTCCCCGGCGAACAATCAGCAGTTGCAATTGAAGCTCGCGCCGCGTGGTGTCCTCTCCCCCCTGCTGTGGGTCTGGTTCGAGACGCTGCCGATTGCCTGGCTGGATTGCCCGGGCGGCACCACGCGGCTCTTCTTCTCAGTGGCGGATGCCGTGAACGCGGCCCCGAAAGGCGGGATCATCCGACTCACCGCCCCGCTTTACCATCTTCCTTCCAAGTTGATCGTCTCGCGGGCACTCTCTTTCGTCGCTCCCCGAGGAGGTCCGGTCATTGTTCGTTGCGAGACATCCGATTGCGTGGTGATGATCGATGCACCCCGGGCCGAAGTTTCGTTCTCCGAAATCACGCTCGTCCGCAGTGGCACGCTGCCCGGAGATGTCGTTCGTGTCGCGAAAGGACTGGCGACGTTCGTGAACTGCACGATCCGCGGAGCCGTCGCCTCGCCCACGAGATCCGGGGACGGCATCGCCGTGCTTGCAGACGCCGTCGTTTCCCTGCGCGGATGCATTGTCGAGTTCAATCAGGGCAATGGAATCGCCGTTCACACCCGCGCCCGCGGCAACCTCGTTCGCACGATCTCATCGCACAATCAGAAGAACGGCATACTCGTGGAGGGAGGCGAAGCGGGCCTCAATGAAGTGCATGCGGACAAGAACGGACGCGAAGGAGTCCGGTTGAAGGGAACGGCGACGGCCGCCATTCACCACTCCACTTGTAATCACAACACGAGAGCCGGGGTCATGGCCTCCGAACAGGCTTCGATCGAAGTGCAAGGCAACGAGTGTTCCGGGAACGGCTCGCACGGGGTCGTGGCCCGGGATGAGAGCCGTGTCAACCTGCACGAGAACCGAATGCTCAATAATGGTGGTGCAGGAATCGTGCTGGTCGGCCACGCGACGGGGGACATCATCAAGAATCACTGCGAAGGCAACAGCAAGTACGGAATAGCCATCGAGGAGAATGCGACGGCCTCGCTCGCCGGCAACCATTGTCTGAACAACCAAGGTTCGGGCATCGGGTTCGCCGGGGCGAGTACCGGAACATGCGAGGAGAACCGATGCGAGGCCAATCTGCAAAACGGAATCCGTGTGACGGGTCAAGCCGCACCGTCCTTGGATGGCAACATCTGCAACCTGAACGAGAAGTGCGGGTACCGGATCGAGTCGACGGCCAAGATCGCGTTCGGCTCGAAGAAACGCAACGAAGCGCAGAATAACGCGGGGGCCGACTATCACCCTGAGAAGCCGGGGCGGCGGGGATGGTTCAAGTGACGATGCACGGGCCGCCCCGAGATTTCAATTTGTTATCAGGTTACTCCTTGACCTTTTCCGATGTGCGGATGAAAATCACCCTGTTCCCTGATGGACACACCGTCGAGGCCGCTTTCGATGCCGCGTGACCGCGACGAAGATGTGTCGTCTCTTTCGGGGGCGCCCAGTTCCACAGCGAAGCCGCCTGCTCCGCCGGCACCAATTGCACCTCCACCGGTCTCACTCGCTTGGGGCGTGTGCGGCGTGCTAAACCTTCCGGGTGAACTCGCCAGCACTCCCGGGCGCACCGGCGTCGTCCGTTATGTCAACAACGGAGTCGAGTACACAGCACCGCCGCTGTCCGCCATCTGGCGAAAAGCTCCGGACGACGGGGCTGGCTTCGAGATGGTTTGGGAGGGCGATCCGGCTCGCGCCCGCAGCCTCGTGCATTTGCAGAAGGAACTGGACGCGCTGAAGCGAGCATCCGGCGCCGGAGACCACCCACTGCTTCGGCAACTCGACTCGGTGGCGATGAACCTCGCCTCGATCGCGAGCACCTTGAATGAAGCGGGCTGGGGCTTGGGCCTGCTGCGCCCGGAAAATGTGCTGATTCGGCCCCGCGGCGGAGAATCGGAGACCGTTCTCGTCGATCTCGGTTTCACATGGCGAGGCACATTCGGGCCGCCGCCATGGAAGGATTCCCCGGGTCGGCCGGATTGGCTGGTCGATGGCGGGCCGTATTCCTGGCTCTGGGACCGCGAGCCGGACAAGCAACAGTTCGCCGCCCCGACCGGAGCCCCTTTCCCCCCACCGGGTCCGGTCGCCGATGTGCGGTTGCTCGGCCGTTTGTTCGCGTGGCTCATCACGGGTCAACCGGCACGCGAACTTCGGCCGCTGAGCGGCAACAACATTCCCGACTGCTGGCCCGTTCTCTGCGATGCCGTGGCGGGCCGCATTCCCACCGCGTCCGATCTCGCGTCCCGTTTAAGTTCTGCTTCCTTAAGCAAGCATGTCGTTCCGCCTCCGCTCGTGTCAACCACACCCATCCGCCAGCGTCGTTGGCGCGTTCTCATTCTAATCGCCCTCGTCGTGGCGGGCGGTGCCGGGGCCGCGATCTATCTTCAGAATCCCGAGCCTGAGCTGGTAAACAACAATCTGCCGACAACGCCCACACCCAAAGTCGAACCGCCGCCTCAGTCTACACCCAAGGCGGACGACTTCAATCTGTTCGACGACGCCCTGAAGTCCGGTGATCTCAAGAAGGCCCTCGATCATCTCAAGGCATTGTTGAAGTCCGCGTCGAAGGAACGTGCAGCCGAAGTCGAAGCCAAACGCCAGCTTGCTCTGGGTGAGTGGATGAAGGCGTACGAAAAGGCCAATCTGGACGCACAACAGCCTTCGGAGCGCTATCGGGCGGCCCAAGCCATGGCGGCTCTTAGCGAAGAGTGGAAATCCCTTTCGGACGCCCATCCGTCCAACAACCTCCAGCAACGAGAACGGGAGAAACAATGTCTGGATTTCGTCTTGCTCCGGGCCCGCGAGCTTGGTGCGGAGCGATAGCGACGGGCCTCGCGCTCGTGTGCATCGCCGCCGCCCAGCCGCCGGCCCCGGCTTCTCGAACCACGCTCTATCTCGTGCTCGAGGCGGGAGCCGACGTGTCCGAGAACGAGATCCTCGTGAATCTCCGGAAGGGCCTGAAGGCGTCCGCAGCCACGACTGCCGGGGATCCCGAGATTCGCTCCGTTTCACCGCTGTTCGTTTCGGAACTCAAGTCCTTGTCGCAGTCGGTCACGGAGCAACCCGAAGCCGTCGCCAAAGGAACTTTGGGCATCCGACGACTGCCATCCACGGTTGAGACCGCTTACGAATTGCGGGTCGGTGAGGGGCAGATCATCAAGAAGCTTCGCGTGACTTACAAGAAGGGCATGCCCAAGGAATACACGCCGGCCTCGTCCGGCTCCGCGGGGCTCGTGCTCATCGTGCCCGGCCGCTACGCCTTCTACCCGGATTCCAAGGAAGCGGACGACAGCCCTGTTTCGTATGAAGGCGACGTCAGCGAGTTCGGCAAGCCGGATGCCGCGGTCAAAGGCGAATGGGTGCGGGGCAACAAGCACTTCGTGGTGACCATGAGAGACTTCCGCGGCAATCGCGACGAGCTATTCAAGGCCATCACCGACCCCAAGATCGTGGCCAACCCGTTTGAAAGCGTGACGCTGGGAGACAATCTCGAGTTCGCCTTTGCGAGCCTTCGCGCCAGCCGGGTCGGCGGGGAGGAAGGCACCCTCGACCCGGAGAACAACATCACCATCACAATCCCCGCCCTCAACAAGCGCGAAACCGCCAGGGTATGGGTGCAGTTTCCGCTCACATCCGAGGAGATGGCGAAGAGCCGGGACGAACTCCGCAAGCTGACCGGCCCGGAACTGTCCGCACATATTCGCAAGTCGGAGCCGATTCGCGCGAACCTGAAGGCCGTCGTCAAACATGGCGACGGATCGAAGTGGTATGAATTGCCTGCGATTCCAACTGCAGCGGGCACGCCGACTCCGGGATTTCGGCGAAAGCTCCAACTCTCGGATCTCGACGCACTGGCGGAGAAATACCCGCAAGCGTGGCGGCTGGTAATCTGGGAATTCGACGACGGCAAGGACCAAGAAGCGATCCTCTTGGATTTGAAGGACGGCCGGCATCCGCTTCAGGAGCAGGAAATGCCCGGATGGAAAAAGAGTCTGGAAGACGCCCTCAAGCGGAAGCCGGCGGCCAAGCCCTGAGTTCCTCATTCGGTGTGAGCCGGTCGTGCCGGTCGGCTCATGACAGTTCCACCTGCGATTGGTGTCACCATGGCCTTGACGGGAATTGCACCGTTGACAGCAGCGGAATGCCCGCTGCTGGTCAAATACGGCGGAGAGGAGGCCCATCGCCTGATCGAACGCTTCAATGAGGAAGTCGGCTCGGTTCAATCGTTGTCAACTGATCGCTTGCTCGCCCCGTTGATGCATGCATCCGACAAGTTGGAGAACGAATTCAACAAATTGAAGGACGCGCGGCGACTCCTGAGCGAGCCGCGGTACGCGGTCGGATGCATCGGGATCACCAACGCCGGCAAATCGACAACCATCAACAATGTGCTTGGCGAAACAATCTGTAAGTCCGGAACCACGGGCGACGCGACGTCCAGCCAACCGAGCCGCATCGCGTTCGCGGAGACTCGCTCGCTGGAGCTCGAGTATCTGAAGCCGGCGGACTTCGAGAAGCGCCGCCAGGAGTTGTGCGACGCCATCGGCTTGGGCACTCCCGAAGATGACGACGAACTGCTGACGCAACTCCAGAACCCGGAATCGTTCGCTCGCGTGGCGGATGGCCAGGATCGCCCCCGCCTCAAGGAGGACATCGCGTTCCTCATCGAGTTCCTCCAAGCCCGCCGGATGAGGCATGATCTGATTCAGGATCCTCCGCGTCTGGACAAATTCCCGTTCGAACAACGCGACCGCTTCACCACTCACGCGGCCGGCCGGGCGGGAGCCGATGTTCTTCTCGTGCGCGAGGCACGCTTTCACGTCGACAACAAAAACCTTCGGCCGGACCTCGAGCTTTGCGATCTGCCCGGTCTCGGCAGCAAGCGCACCATTGATGACATCGTGACGTGGCATTATCTGAAAGAGATCCGCGGGGCGTTCCTGTTTGTCAATGTCGCCGGGGCCATCGTGACCGAGGCGATGTTGAAGATTTTCGCCAAGCTGAAACAAACCTTCGCCAGTGAAAAGAAACTGGGTGGACGCGCCTGGCTGGTTTTCACATGGATGGATGCTCTGGGAAGACAGCACTTCGAGGATCCGCATCGCAACATTTTTTCAACGATCGGCCAAGTCCTGGAGCACACCGGCATTTCCGAGTCGTGTGTCGTGTTCTGTTCATCCCGGATCTGGCAGAATGTGGATCCGGGCACGGGCATGGCGGAACCGGCTGGCGCCGCCCTGACCATGAGCCAATCGCGGGAGAAGCCCGTCCCCGAGAGTTGCCCGCCCGGACTTCGCAAGGCTTGGGAGGATCTGCTGAAAGACGGCGGGGTGACCCGCCTTCGGCACCTGATGTTTGACGACGTGGCGACGGCCTTGGCGTCCGAGATCCGCCGCGACGTCGGTCGCAAGTTGGACGAGTTTCATTCCGAGTTCGCGTTCCGCATCGAGGCCGAAAGAAAACGCTTGTCGATGGACAAGGGCGAGCTTCAAGCCGCCAACACGTGCCGAAATGTGGTCATGAATCTCTGGACCACGCTGGCCACGCGGCCCAATGATCATCCCATTCTGCTGCAGGAGGGCGAGCGGCTGCGGAAATCCTTGCTCGAGACGTTCGAGCAGGGAGGGCCACCGGCTTTGCTGAAACAGCTTTCGCCGAAGGAACTCGCGGCTCAATTCCGCATCCATGCCCGGGTATTGTCTCAAACCGTGGACCACGAATTGACGGGTGAAAGCATCGAACGCATCTACCAAGTGATCGGTCAACGTTTGGAGGATTTGCCTCCCGTGTTGATCGGACCCGAGCAACGGGGATGCCGCGAGATTTGGCAACGCTTCACACTCGAAGAGCGGGCGGACCCTGCATGGCGGCAAGTTTCAACCCAGTTTGCGAACGACGAACTGGCGGCGTGGATCGCACAACCCGAGGGCGAAAGCATGGACGGTTCGGTCTACGAGGGTCTGATGCGGGAGAAGATCCGGGTGTCCACCCGCGATCTGGTGCACACGATGCGGGCGCGGCTGCGGGCCCGCTTGCGTGAGATCGCCGGCAATCTCGCCTTGCTGATCGGCGATGATGTCTCACACAACTCCTAGATTGCCGAGCGGGGAGTCGCGATGCCCGTGCATGTGACGCTGACATTGGACAAGGTGTTCCTGCGGGCAGGCCCGTCGGTCCAGGGCTTTACGATCGCCGGCCAATTGCGGCCGGCACGCCCGTTCGATCGTCTCACGCGTTTCGGGCTGATGATCCACTGGCCGAAGTCCGCCTCTTGGCTGCGGCTGAGCGCCAGCGGAACCGCGGATCCCGCAACCGCCGAACCGGGCGTGCTCTTCAGCGAGTCCATCGCGGCGCTGGATGCCGTCTGCACGGAGCACGAAGTCGAGCGCGACCGATTGGCACCTCCCAAGTTCCTCGAGATGAATTCGTTCCTCGTCGGAAGCCTGCCGCAGCACAACCGCGTGTTCTTGAAGGTCGAGGCGGACACGGACGATGATGCGTTCCGCCAAGCCGTCCGTGACAATCGCAACGTCGAAAAGTCCGAATTGGTTCAGACGTTGGAAGTGTTCTTCTTCGATGCGAAGCAGTTCCGCAATCTCGTGATCCAAGCCGGCAAGATCGATCTGGTGTTGAAGCCGTGCTCGCCGGTGCCTCGATTTGATGGAGTGCTGGCCATCGATCTCGGAAACACAACGACCACTGCGGTGTCGCTGTCGGAAGAGGATCCGGTTCATCAGACCAACTCGGTGCGTCCGGTTCCGTTGGAACCCGACTCGCCTCCCGGAGGCGATTCCGAGCCGATGGTCTCGGTCATCCGGCTCGACCGTATCCAATCTCCGGACGGCGGCCCCGCCGGGGCCCGGCGGTTTCCGGCGGCCCCTGCGGACGAGCGGTCCAATGCTGTTCAGTTCGTTGCGGGACGCAAGGCCGCGCTGGGTGCGGCCGACGGCGAATTGCCTCCCGGAGTCGTTTACGGGGCCAAGCAACTCCTCGCGGCCAAGGGTTCCACCGGTGCGTCGGAGCCGCATCTCACCTTGGAGATCCCGCACGCAAAGGCGGGCGGCCCTCCTCGCGCGGAGCGCGTCGAGGTTCTGAACCGGTTGCCGGCCGAATTGCTCTTCATGCACGTGATCCGCCAGTTTCGGAACCGGGTCAGCGCGTGGCCCAGCGACTTGACTTTGACTTACCCGACGACGTATGGCCCGCATGAACTGCGTCAGTTGATTCGCGCGGCCGCACGCGGCTGGTTGCGGGCCATGAACCAACCGCAATCCTTCGGATGGGAACAGCATGCCGGCGACGATCCGGCTGTGGAACAGCTTGCACGCCAAGTCCGCGAGTGGCTGCTCGCTCCCGAAGCCGGCCCCTGCCCGCTCATCAGGCTGACCTTGGATGAAGCCACGGCCGCGGCAATCTTTCACGTGCATCGGCTTGCCTTCGAACAACCCGGCGGCTTGCTCCGGTTCCGCTATCTTCATCGACGCGGCATCCACCTGCTTCTGATCGATTGCGGCGGCGGAACAACGGATATCGCCTTGGTCCACGCCGAATCGCCTCCGCAATCCAACAATCTGTTGGCCATGGAAGTCTTGGCGAGAACGGGTGTCAGGGACTTCGGCGGCGATTCGATCACGCGGCAGATTTGCCGCCTTTTGAAAGCGAAGCTGGCACTGGCGGCAGCCCGTGTTCGGATGCCGGGCCAGATTCCCGCTTCGCTTCAACATCTTCCGGCCGCCGCGCCGGCGGATTCCGACAAGGCGCGACGCCTCGTCGAAGAGTTCATCAATGCAGCCACACGCGTCGAGCCGAACGACGAACTGGTGCCCACCCGTTTCAATCCCGAGATCGCGGACCCGGACCTCGCGCAGCGACGAACTGCCGCCCACAGCCTCTGGCAGCTTGCCGAACGGATCAAGCGGAAGCTTGGAGACAAGAAGCCAGTGAAGCTGCGGGACCTCGGCACGGAAGCCATCGGCCGGGAAACCTCGCCGTTGGTGGCTGCGATCCTGAGACCGCTGCCCCTGGCATCCCAAAATGCACTGCTCGTGCAAGTCGGGGAACTCGTCATCGCGCCGTGGGAAGTCAACGCACTGATCCGGCACAGCGTCCAGAGCGTGGTGGACAAGTGCAACCGGCTGATCGGCCGACATCTCATGAACGGGGCCGAGGACGAACGTGAAGTAGATGTTGTCGTTCTCTCGGGCAACGGAGCGCGTCTCCCGTTGATTCCCGACATGATCCGTGAACATCTGAATGTCACGGGATTGGACACGGCGTTGGGCGATCGGCCCGATGCGAGCGAGCGGGAGGATGGGGTTCGCCTTGAGATCGACAACCAGAATCGCAAGGAGGCGGTTGCCAAGGGTGCCGCGATGGCTCGGATGGTGGAACGAATTCCTCGCCGGGTGACGATCCGCTTCGACCGAAACCTTAGCGAACGATTGCCGTTCAATGTGGGCTACCACAGCATGTACACCAACGAAACCATTCCATTGTTCAAGGAATACACACCCCTCCGCGACCTCACGGTATCCTCGAGCCCTGTCAAACTCGCGGTGCAACCGACGGCGCAATCAGCAGTGAAGTTCGTGCTGGAACATCAATTCCCGGGGGACGAGTCCTACAGTCCGTTCGCCTCTTACCACTTCGCGGAAGGCATCCAAGGTGACCTTGAGGTCCTGTACGACAACGCAAGCGAGTCGTTCGTGGTCCGGGATTCGGCATCCGGAACAGCGGGCGAGTTCAAGGACTTGACGGGTGCGGGCCAGCCGCTTCCAGTGCTGCGCGGCGACATCTGACGCGAGGGTGAGCCGTGGGTGAATCACCGGATGGCAGTCGCTGCAGACTCCACCCTGCGGCTGTGTTAATTCGTCTTGCCGAGCTTTGGAAGACGACCGATCCAACCGCGGCATTGAACGCTCTTCAATCGGTACTCGACTTGCTCGTGGAGCCCGAGCACGCGGGTCCCTTTCAGGTGACGGATCATTTGCTGGACCACCTTTTGGCAGTGGCCCGTGAGTACGCCGGACACGCTGGAATCGGTATCATTCCTGAGCAATGGAGTTTTGCCGATCCTGTTCGAATCCACGCTCCACATGTCATCGAGAAGCCCGTTTTCCGCAACGCGCCGGCCGCTGGCCGAATCGTCCGGATCAAGAGGTTCGGCCTCGCCGCTGGCGACCTCATGGTCCGTGAGGCCGAACTGATCATCTCGGCAGGGCCGCCTCCCCCGGGCCTGACGGATCTGGAGGATGCAGCCGAGCGCATTCCGGATCCTGCAGGCGAGTCATTGCGGGAACGGTTTGCAGGACTGCGATCTGCGAGCCTGGAAGGTTTCCTCGAGCTCGCCCTCACGGATCTGTACACGCATTTTTGGGATCGCGTCTTTCCGGATTGGCGCGTCGGCGACTCTGAAGCCGCCCGAGCGTTCGGAGGCGGATTGGGTGCAATGGTTTGTGAATCCTTGGGACTGACGGTCTACACTCCGCAGCACGTCAGCGAACGTCCGGAGGGATGGGTCATGATCCCGCCCGGGACGCGCATTTCGACCGGCCGGGTTGAACGGGTGCTGCGTCCCGGGTTGCACCGGGACGGAGTGCTGCATGTGCCAGCGAGGGCCACCGTCGAGTGACCGTCACGGTGCGTTGAGATTCATGAACGCGGCCATCGCGGCGGCCTTCACGTCCGGATCGGAGTCCGAACGCAGCGGCCCAAGCGCATCAATCGCTGCACGCCAGTTGCTCCGCGACACCGGTGGCTCATGCTTCAATGACGCGATCCGTCCCAACGCCTCAGCCGCGGCGGCCCGCACCTTCGCATTCTCGTCCTTGATGGCGCGGATCAAAAGCGGTACGGCCGTGTCCGGTGCCTGACCCAGTTGAGCCGTCGCCACGGCTTTGTAATCGTTTCGAGTGAGTAGCTTCACGAGCTCCGGCAGGTTGCCCTTGCCAGGAGTTCCGATCGTGTTCAGAAGGTTGGCCAGTACTTGGGGTGAAACGTCAGTCGGTGTATCGCCGGCGGCGGCGGACAGGATGGCTCCATAACCGGCTTCGGCCTTGGACTTCATCTCCAAGAGACACACGAGACAAGCCTTCTCGAACGCGACCCGTTCCACCGCCGTGGCCCATTTCCCGCGCGTGATGAAACCATCGACAAGCGGCTTTGCAGATGAGCGGGGCAGGTACTTGAACTTGGCGAGGACCTCGGCCGCAGCCAAGCGAACCGGCGACGAGGCGTCGGCGGTCGCCTTCGCCAAGGCATCATACATTTCGTCCGGTCCGGTCGAGAGCCCACCGATCGCGGTGGCAGCGGCAAGTCGCACTTCCGCGTCCGCATCAGACAGGGCTGCAATCAGGGACTTGATGTGCGCCTTGCCACCGGCTTCGGACAGGCCGAGGGCCGTCGCCGCCGCTGCCCGAATGCCGCTGTTCGAGTGCCCCAGGAGCTTCGCAGCGACCTCGCCATCGACGACGGTGGAATCCCCGTTGGTTCCTGAAATCGCGGCGAGCATCTGCTCCGCTTTCGTCCGGTCGTCCGCGCTACCCGAGCGAACCACACCCTCGAGATAAGCGATGAGAGCCAGCTTCGCACGGCCCGGACCGTACGCTTTTCGGAATCGAGTCAACACCACGGCTTGTTCTTGCGGCGTCAGAGCCAACAGCGAACGGCCGAACTCTTGGAACGCCAGAATCAGGTAGGCCTCGGGGTTGTCATTCAGAATCAGGTAGCGGGCGGCCTCCATCCGATTGTTGAGACTCAGCCCGGGCTCGGCGCCCCGCAGCGCCGCCCATTCCTTGTCGGTCTTGCCGAGATCCCGGTCGGTCAGTTCCCGCAACGCGAACAGAATGGCGGCTTCGTATTGGGCACGCATTTGCGACGAGTCCTGTTCATCGGACTTGGCCGGCCTCGTCGTGACGAGAAAGTCAAACCGTTGGTGCTCGGACCACTGTCCCGGTGCCGCCACCTTGAGGACTGCGGAAAAGTCCTGCTTCAGGTAAGTGGTGGAGGCGGAAACAAACGATCCGCCCGAACTGTAATACGACGGGGTCGTGGCACCTGGAAGCGGACGGCTGGGGTCGGGGATCGCTCCGCGCACCAGGTCGGTTTCAACCGGTGAAGGTACGTGGCACATCACGCAGTTCTTGGCATGGTTGACGCGGACCATCTCTTGGCGGAATCGCTCGTTGAAGTCCGGAAGCGCGACAGCCAGGATCGCCGTGGGGTCCGGCGACTCCAGCCTCGCAATCAGTCCCGGAACGGCTTCGATGCAACCCAGTGCGACCAAGGCCTCGGCCGCGTGTTCTGCCGCACGGGGCCACGGGTGCCGCAACTGCGCGACCAATTTCGCCGCAACCTCGCCGCGATTCCGCGTTCGAAGACAGTCCACGGCGGCCGCACGATGCCCGGCATCCAGATCGAATACCGCCCATTGTACGAGTGCCTCCGTGGCGGCCCGATCGCTGATGCCCCTGAGCAACTCCACCGCAACCCGGCGAACCTCTCGGTTCTCCGCCTGAAGCATCTGCTGAATGCATGGGACGGCCTCCGCCCGGGCCCACTTGGCATCACGGAACAGGCTCTCATCGCCGGCGAGAAGGGCTTGGAAGAGCTTGTCCGGATCGGGACGCGGATCGGTGCGCCCCGCGGGGATGCATCGCTGAATCTCCACGCGGAGTCGCTTGGAGTACGCATCGAGCGCCAAGGCCTGCTCTCGGGAGAGTGTGGCTTCCGTGCCGTAGCGGAACGGGAGCGAGGCGAGGTCCTCACGCTTGCGTGCCACGACCGCGGGTCCCTGGAAAATCAATCCCGCCGCCCGGCGTGAGATGCCGTATTGGAACAGCCATGTGCTGGTTTGTGGTGCCGTCGGCGTATCGAGCGAAACTTCTCGAACACTCTGCAACTCCTTCTCGAGGTCTTCGGCCGAGCGCGGGTCGATCCGCTTTGCCAACTGAAAACGAACGAAACCCATACGATCCCGTTCGCCTGCTTGGATCCCAGGCACAGCGGGGGGCGAGACCGCCTGTGGCGTGGGCCGAGACGGCAACTCGACAGGGGGCGGCTCTTTCGGCCGAGGCAACGGGCTGGAGGAACCGATCGTCAATCCGGATGTTCCGCTCTTGTTCGGCGTCGCGGTGATGTTGCCGGGTGTCTTGTTGTCCGTCCCGTCGGAAACAGTCTTTGTTTTCGATCCGGTCGCCGCAGCTACGATCCCAGGGTTCGCCAGCGGAGTTACCCCTTTGGCAATCAATTGCTCAGCCGTGAGGTCGCGACGATCCGCAGGTTTCAGGATGTGGTTCGTCGCCAAGTAGCTTGCCAGCCCCAGCAGAAGCAGAAGCGCGAGGATCACCCAGATGCGACGCGCTCGAAACGCTGCATGACGCGGAGGCGTCGTTTCCGTGTGGATCGAAGATGCATCGACATTGACGAGACGTCTTGAGACCGGGCACATGACGGCACGCCCAACGTCGGCGGGGACCACCGGGAGCTTCCCGCCGCAGCACTCGCAGAGAATGAACGATGCCATGGGCAAGCTCCTGGTCGCGGAGGTGATTCCGGCGGGTATCAGATTAACACTCGCGATTGCAGAATGCCACGACGGAAGTCATCTAACAGAAAACAGCGAAGCCGCCGTCATCGAGCGGAATGAAGCCGGAATTTTCGCCGACCTGCCATTCCCACTTCGAACCATCGAAATGGCTGACCGAGAATTGATTCAGGCGGTTGATTATCACGCGATCGTCGCCGAGTGGAACGATCCCGCGTGAGTACGGAATCAGGGACCACTGTCCGCCTCGCTTGATCACCACGTAGGCGGGTGCCGGCAATGAAGCATCGATGGAGGGAAACAAAGGAAGCGAACGGGCGGGGCCCTCGCATCTCAACTGCCCAGGCAGATGGTTGTGCCGGCAATGCGAACAGTAATAACTCCGATTGCGTTCCCATGAATCCAGCACGTTCCATTCGCCTCGTGTCAGGACTGTTGGCACGAGCCGGGCCGGGCCGTCGCACCGAATCAAGGGAAGATCGAGTGCGACGCCGGACAGTCGTGTGATCGCCGCGCGGGGAGCGACTCCCGACGGATGGCGCAACTGAAGCTCGACCTCAATGGACTCGGGGCGATCGCAACCAAGGCCGCCGTCCCGCGAACTCCAGCCGTCCTGTTTCCAATCCAGTGGGAGGACGTTGCCGCCTCCGATGGTTGCAGATCGCACGGGATCCCGCAAGTGATCCACCGCCTGTTTGAGATCCGCATCCGAGCCCAGTTCTGCGAACGCATCACTGGTCTGACGGACGCTTCCCGTCAATCGGTACGCTAGCACTCGCCGTGTGACATCCGGCACCGCCCAATCATCGAGGTCGATGATCGGACCCGACAGACCGGAGAGCAACAGCAGCACGGGACGTGGCGGCTCGTCGAGAAGATCGCGGAATAACGGGCCAACCACCGGATACCTGCCGAGTTGCGATTCAAGATCAAAGCCGGTGGCGAGATCAGCGGATGGAGACATGGCCTCCAAGACGCGCTGGATCGGATGACGCATTCGATCGCCGAGAAAGACCACGTCCGGATGTTCGCTCGGCGGCAGACTTTCCACTAGCTCTTCCAGAACGCTTGCGATCGGGCCCGCCCACAGAAGCCGGGCCGCACTCGTCGCGTCCACAGCGACGACCCCGCCGGGAAGTGCTCCGCTGTCCAGCCGATACCAGTGAGTCTCCAACTGCATTGTGCCGGCCCGCGGTGGAATAGAGGCTGCGATCGGTCAGGGCTTCTTGGATGCCAATCCCGCCGCGACCAACTTGATGTACGCAGCTTGCGCTTCCTCGCGACAGGCGACATCCGGATTCGTTTTCGGAATGGACGTCATCCGTTCGAGCAGAGTGGCCCGCTCGGCTTCGGAAAGTGATCGCGGATCCAGCAAACCCATGGTCCGGATCGCCCAGACTTGCACCTCCAAGGGGTACTTGCACTCCTTCACCTTCTTGCCGTTGCCCAGTGTCTTGAACGACCAGTAGGTTCGTTCCGCGAGTTTCTTGAAGATTTCGTCCCCGCCCATGCCGCCGACAATCGTGGAGAGCGACGGTCGCAGTTCGGCCTGCTTCTCAGCCATGAGGAAAAATCGCGGTACCGCGGATGCGGGCACCTCTTTGACGCGCTTGCCGATGACTTCGCACATCTTGGCAGCAACTGGTGCGGGAAGCGGTTCATCCAATGAGTTCAGAAGAAGTTCCACCGGCTTCGGTGCGACGGACGAGATGGTTTCGGCCGCTTGGATTCGAACGCCATCGATCGTCACTGCGCCTTGGTCGCCCTCATGGACGGGACGCAACCCGGCTTTGCCGATGAGAACGTCGTGTGCACGCGGAACAATCGCGGCAGCTTCGGCACCGAATCCGGCGGCCGCCCGCAATGACCAGTAAAGCACTGCGGGATCGGAACTCGCTGCGCAGTTGAGAATGGCGGGCAACGCGTCGCGGGCCGCTGGCGCGAATCGACTCAACTTCTCCAAGGCGCCTGCTTGAATACGGGGCTCCCCGCTCATTAGAAGCTCGAGGAGGACGGGCACGTCGGTACGTGCGTCGTTGAGTTCGATCTTGAGGATGCTGCGGGCGGCTTCTTCCCGCACCTTCCCGGAGGAGTGCGAGGACAACCGGTTGCCCAGTGCCAGCACGACGCCGGTGCCGTTGCCCATCTCACCGAGCAGCCGAACGCTGGAGATGCAAACGCTTTCATCGGGGTCCGCCGTCAACTCGACCACGCGGGGCTGGAGCGACTTCACCTTCGGACCCCATCTGACAAGCGCATCCAGTGCCGCCACGCGAACTTCCGCCGAGGCGTCGCCCAACCGAGGTCCGAACCACTGCAGTGCCGAAGCGGAATCGGCAGCGAACGGCATCAACGACTCGATGGCCCTGAGGCGAAGCTTCGGAAGCACATCCGTGAGACGGCTCACCAAGTGCTCCCGGTCGTCGTCATCGAGAGGTGAAAAGCCGTCGAGGATCGCTTTGCCTTGAGCTGCGATGGAGGCATCCGGATCGACCGAGGCCCTCAAGACAACTGGGAACACCTCTCGTTTCGCAGTCGGCCCTACGAATGCGATTGCCTTCAACGCGGTTGACCGCATTCCCGCATCGCTGTCCGAAACGAGAGTCGCGATCAGTCGCAACTGCTCGCGATTGGCTTTCTCAAAGTTCGAATAATACTCCAGAGCGTGGAGTCGCCCGAATTTCCCCTTGCTTGCCAGTGCCGTCGCCATGCAGCCGGAATCTTCTTCCGAAGGCGGCCCGATTTCCTTCA
>Ga0169931_10004351_pt1 | contig 22065 bp, 19 predicted proteins | sample Kivu_15m_20L_FD_129675 | JGI IMG/M metagenome (GOLD analysis project Ga0169931, IMG submission 129675) | Freshwater microbial communities from Lake Kivu, Western Province, Rwanda to study Microbial Dark Matter (Phase II) - Kivu_15m_20L... | ecosystem: Environmental > Aquatic > Freshwater > Lake...
AATAAGTACTATGCTACGTATGGAACCAATACGATAATTTGCAACGGACTTAAAACATGGACCATTGTTGCCTCGGACAAAGAAGTATACGAAAGCGATAACGCCAACGATGAGGAATCTATAAATCCCAAAAAATTGATGACCATCTGGGAAACAGGTTTTAAAAACAAATATATTAAAGCCGATAAAATCGGTACGGAAGGTGTTGATATCATCGATTTATTCCCCAAAAAACCCGAAAAATCCGACTACAGCAGCATTACCGTTTACATAGGAAAAACTTCGAATGAATTGAAGAAAGCGGTAATGAAAAGCAACGACGGAACGGTAATGACATACACCGTTTCTAAATTCACCTCCAATCCTGAAGTCAAGGAGACTAAATTTACCTTCGATAAAAAGAACTATCCAGGATACAAGGTTATCCGTAACTAACGTTTAAGAGCACGGTCCATTTCCCGTTGATCGTCCTTTTGCTTAAGATCATGACGCTTGTCATGCAGTTTTTTACCTACAGCGAATGCGATTTCCAATTTAACCCATCCCTTTTCCGACAAATATAACTTCAAGGGAATGATGGTATTGCCTTTAACTTTTAAGAATTTTTCAATGCGGTTGATTTCTTTGCGATTCAACAGTAACTTGCGATCTGCGCGTGGTCGATGGTTGTAGAACGTACCGTTTTCATATTCATTAACGAACATATTACGGATCCAAACTTCTCCTTCATGGTAGATGCAATAAGCTTCTAAAATACTTGCTTTGTTATTGCGAATGCTTTTAATTTCTGTACCAGAAAGTACAATTCCAGCATTAAAAACATCTTGGAGATGGTATTCGAAGCGTGCTTTCTTATTTTTTATATTGATCGTTGGGGCGGACATTTAACAAATGTAACAAAGGGCTGTATTATTTACTAATTTTAACCCGTGCAAATACCGTCGAAATACCTCGAGAAGGCAACAGAGCAGATAGCAACTTTACCGGGTATTGGTAAAAGGACGGCCATGCGTTTAGCCTTGGATTTATTTCGGAGAAGTGGTGATGAAATTAATGACTTTGTGAGGTCCATCATTGAACTGAAAACACAAACCCATGCCTGTTCTGTTTGCGGTAATCTATCCGATACTCCCACGTGTGCAATTTGCATAAATCCAGGGAGAGATTTCAGCATTATTTGTGTGGTCGAAGACATACGCGATGTCATGGCCATCGAAAGCACAAGTTCATTTAAAGGGGTATACCATGTTTTAGGTGGAATTATCTCTCCAATGGATGGAATTGGGCCCGACGAGCTCAATGTAGAACCGCTTATCGAACGGAGCAGAAACAACGCAGTTCAAGAAATCATCTTTGCGCTGAGCCCAACCATGGAGGGCGACACAACCAACTTTTACTTATTTAAACGAATACAACGCGAAGGGCTACTTATTACCACGTTATCAAGAGGTATATCCATGGGGGCAGAACTTCAGCACACGGATGAAGTAACCTTGGGGCGTTCGTTGGAGCAAAGGCAAGCTTTTAGATTGAACTTTTAAGCCATTTTCTGACCACAACATACTTAAAAAAACGTCCAGAAAAACCTACGAAGCAACCTGCAATGACGATCATTGAATTACGGTTTGTCCATTGAAGGTTGTTCAAATTCACCAACGAATTAAAAAGATCTGCAGCGAGTAGCGAAGCCAAACAAGAAACCCATGTGGGATATTCTGTTGCAAAAACTTTTACCCATTGAAATGATAAACCGGTCCTTTTATACTTCCAAAGCAAGGGAACGAAAATTGGGGTGTTTTGTGCCCAAACTGCATATTCCTCCCCAAAAGTTCGGTGTAAAAAACGAGATTCTAATTGTACTAAATAAACGGTAAAGATCGATATATAAACACTGAGTGCCACAAGTATTAGAAGGCCGTTACTGAAAATACAACTCCCAAGCCACATCAGGGCATTCGCAAAATATAGGGGATGTTGTGACATGGAATAGGTACCTCTTTGGTTTAAATGATGTGCCACTTGTTGGTGCCGGTTTCGGCCAGAAGCATGTTGCATGCTATAACCAACGGTCCAACACCGATAAACAATGCCAACGGCGACGAGGATAAGTGATAAGCACCGGTAACTATCAGCTGAGGTCTGACGAACCAGCGGTATTGGAAATGTTAACCCCAGTAAAAAAACGATGGAAATAGTTATCAAAGGCAATTGACCCCGGTATCTAAATAAAAAATTCCTCACGATTTATCGATAGGTAAAAATTGAAGCATTAAAAGTACTATATTGCTAACACTTAAACCTGCTATGAAAATTAAATTCCACTTAGAGTTTTTATTCTCTACATCGCCAAAAATATTGGAAAACAAACTATATACCTCGTCGGGACTGGCGGAGTGGTTTTGCGACGACGTCCTTGTTGACGGTAAAAAATTTGCTTTTTATTGGGATAAATTTCCAGAGGAAGCGATGCTCTTAGACCTTAAAACGAATCATTTTATAAAATTCCAATGGATGGAGGATTACGAGGATGGCAACGAGTGCTATTTTGAAATTAGCACCAAACTGGATCCTATGACCAAAGCCACGACCGTTCAGATTGTGGATTTTTGCCATGCCAATGAACAAGAAAACATCACCATGCTATGGAATCAACAAATTACGAAGCTTAGAAGGCTGCTGGGAGCATAATTTCAATTAGTTCTTCTACTTTTGCAAAAACTCCTTTTTTGAAACGGTTATACCTCTTTAGTATTCGTTCTTTTGCTGGGCCCTTTATAATCACCTTGTTGGTGTCCATGTTCATTTTAATCTTGCAATTTTTTTGGGTTTATATCGATGATTTGATGGGTAAAGGCCTGAGTGTTTGGATTATTCTCGAATTACTTTTTTACATCTCCGCCAGCTTAATTCCTTTAGCCTTACCATTGGCTATTTTGCTCTCATCCTTAATGACTTTTGGGAATTTAGCGGAAAAGAGCGAACTAACAGCCCTTAAATCCAATGGTTTCTCCCTACTTCGAATTATGCGTCCATTAACCGTAATCATCGTTTTTTTATCCATTTTCACCTTTTATTTTTCCAATTATATCATTCCTCGTTCCAATTTGAAATGGCATTCCTTGATATATGATATACAAAATACAAAACTCACGCAATTGATCAAGCCGGGCGTTTACACTTCCGATATAGAAGGATATTCCATTAAAGTCAATAAGGATGATCAAGGTAAATTAAAGGATATAATTATTCATGACCATAGCGTGCCGAATGCTTTACGAACGATCAAAGCGAAAAAAGTAAACATTGCGCGCTCGCACAACGGAAGTCACTTATTTTTTGAGTTAACCAATGGAACGATATTCGAGGAACTTAGCACACCCACCGGACAATTGCTTCCAAACGGAAAACCCGAATATGGAGGTGTTAATACCCATCCCGACAGAATAAGTCGTTTTGAAAAAGCAACTTATCGCATGAACGTTACAGGAATGACGGTTAAGCGGAGTGATGAGGAGATATTCAAGGATAAATTTGAAATGTTGAATGTATTTCAAATTAAAGAAGCCACTGATTCCATTCAACGCCGAAAAGCCAAAATGCGAGATATGTTCACGAACAGTATCAAGGGAAGTTTCGCCACCTTTCATGAAGTTCCTCCTGCGAAAAACAATATTACCATGGATCCAACGATGGATTCCGTTGTTTCAAGCATAAAACCTTACGAAAAAATCAACCTCGCGGAGAAGAAGCAATTAATGAGCGATGTCGTCTACAAACTGTATCAGATCAATCAGAATATTCGAAACCAGGAACATTTCATGGAAACCTTAGACCATGAAGAATCTCAATATTGGATTGAATTTCATCGAAAATTTGCCCTATCCTATTCGGTGCTTATTCTATTTTTTGTTGGTGCACCTCTTGGAGCGATTATCCGAAAGGGAGGTTTTGGTGCTCCTGTGGTCATTGCAGCCATCCTATTTGTAATTTATTTCATCATCCTTTCAATTGGCGATAATTTAGCGGATTCCTATGTAGTTTCTCCTTGGCTCGGAATGTGGCTTCCAGGTATGTTCTTTACCCCAATAGCTATTGCCCTTGCTTATATTGCCAACAATGACCTATCGGTTACTATAAATCCACGTACCTTTTTTAAACGATTTCGAACGAAACATACCACGTGAATTCACTGATTTACATAACTCACAAACCAATTTTCCCCATCAAAGATGGTGGAAGTTTGGCCATGTCCATGTTCCTTGAGGCATTGATAAAGAGCACTCAAAAGCACCTTGTATACGTTCCCATAAGCACCCAAGATCACCCTTCCAATCCGCCAGAAAGTTTCGCATCAAGTGTCTCCTTCCTCCCTCTATCGATTTCCACTAAATTATCCCTGAATGATTTTTTGAAGGCAATGGGTTCAACTCCCTTGAATGTCCTCAGGTATTATAAAAAAACGAACGCGAGTTTTTTCAAGGAATTATCCCATCATTTTATCTTTGATACCGTCATTTGCGATGGATTTTACGCCTTAGCCTTAATCCCACCCTCCTGGTTTTCCAGTAAAACAATCATATACCGAGCCCATAACGTTGAATTTCAACATTGGGAATTTAAAGCTCAAAACACCACATTTTTTAAGGCAATGATATTGCAACAAATTGCCCGAAAAATGAAATCTTTGGAAGAAAAACTCATTAAGCAAGTCCATCATTTGTTCAGTATTTCATCCGTCGAACAAGAATATTTTAAGGGCTTGAATCAGCAATCCGAAATCTTTTATCCTCATTTTGGAGCGCCTGAACCAGCTACTTATTTAATAAAACCACCCTATTTCATCGGATTTATAGGAGATTTATCGTGGTACCCGAATCGAAAAGGTCTGGAATGGTTTCTTAGGGAAGTTTGGCCCACGATTCATTCAACCTTTCCAACAGCACATTTCAATATTGCAGGAAAAAATTCCAATGCTTATAGCAACCCTAATCTCGGCATTAATGGTCTTGGTTTTGTACATGATGTATCCTCCTTTTATGCCAACCAACATGTGATTGTCAATCCAATGGTGTTCGGTACAGGCATCAATATGAAGGTGTTGGAGGCTCTGCATTTTATGAAGCCGGTAATTACCTTAAAACATCAAGCTCTGTTGATTCCAGAACTTCACGGTATCACCCACGTCGAATCCGCCTCAGAATTCATTGAGGAATTGTCCACCTTTCTTCATACTCCAGAAAAAATTAAAACCTCCGTTACTAAGGTTCCCGAGTCTTTTGAAAAACTGTTCAAACTGGAAGACCGAATGGCGTTATTAAAGAAATCACTCAATGGGCAATAAACCAACCCTCGTCTTCATTGCCTCACGTTTCCCTTATCCATTGGAGAAAGGCGATAAACTGCGCTCCTACAACCTGATACAAGGTTTAGCAGAACAGTATTCCATCCTACTAATTATCGTAAGCAATGAACCGGTATTAGATCCCTGGAAAAAAAAGCTCGCACCTTTAGTCAGCGAAATACATGTATTCCGGCTGAATCGTACGTTAATGGTAATGCGTTTATTGATGAATCTTTTTTTCAATGCTCCCTTCCAAGTCGCATACTTCACTGAACGACGAATCGTTAAGAAAATACAGCACTTGCTTCGCCAAACCAAACCCGATCATATTTTCTGTCAAATGCTGCGACCAGCTGAGTACGTTAAAAACTACCACAGTTGCTATAAGACTTTGGACTATATGGATGCCTTATCCGTTGGAATGCAGCGAAGAAGTAAAACGAACGGGTTCTTTTTACGAAAACTTTATCGCATGGAAGCCGAACGACTAAAAGACTATGAGCAACGGATTGCCCATTACTTTGAATTCCATACGATGATTAGCGAGCAAGATGCGCAGTTTTTAAAAAGTTCGAAAGACCAAAAAATACATATTATTCCTAATGGCATCGATACTGAATACTTCGCTCCTCTGGTGGATTTTCCCAAAGTATACGACTTGGTTTTCGTTGGCAACCTCTCTTATCCGCCCAACATCCATGCAATGCAATGGTTTTGCGAAAAAGTTTTACCTCTGAATCCAGCGATAAGCCTATTAATTGCGGGAGCTAATCCGTCCGTTAAATTGCAATCCATTGAAAAAAATAATACCCAGGTAACCGTTAAAGGATGGCAAGACGATATTCGGAAGGTGTATGCGAGCGGAAGAATTTTCATTGCACCTATGCAAATTGGGACAGGACTTCAAAATAAATTACTTGAGGCAATGGCCATGGAAATCCCCTGTATTTCCACCTCACTAGCCGCATCCGCATTACCCGGAAATCCATTCATTGTAGTTGATGAACCTCAGGAAATGCTCAATGCTGTAATGAACTTGCTACAAAATCATCAGGAATCCTTACATCGAGGGAAAGAAGGTCGGGCATTTGTGCTTGAACATTATTCTTGGAAAACGCATGTCGCTTCCCTGAAAGATCTTATTCGCCCGAATTGAACCGGGTAAAATGCTCAAATTTATCTTTAATATAATTGATCAATTCAAATTCACTTGCCGTCTTTAAAAAATCCGGATCCAAATTCAAAAAAGTCATAAAATCATCAAACTCATCTTCTTTAAGGTCGATAATTTCATAGGCCACATAAAGCCTAAGCAACTCTTGCACTACCTTTCGCTGATTGTCTTTGTACACCTGTTCCGCGATCCATCGTTTGTTCTGTTCTTTTTTAGAAAACGCTTGGTAGAGTGCCGTAATGGGGCTTTCCATGATATTAATACCTGACACCATTCGTGTTTCTCGTAAAGCAAGAGCTGCACGCTCCTCTTTAATTTGTTCCAAGGTCTTTAATGGTTTAACCACTACCTCTGCAATTTCTTGAGGCAAACGGTCCATAAAAGCCAAAACACGGCATTGACAATTGGAATCGGGATAAACTCGAAACTCGTAAATGGGATAGTTTTTAACTGATAAAGCAATTACTTCGTTGGGTTTTGCATACAACGAAAAGCGCCCATCGGGCTGACCAAATACAGCTTTACCGTTGGTTCTATTAACCACCATTAAATTATAGAAACTTTGAGGTCGCAGGGTATCCTCGACTCGGCCTTTAATCCATACCTTGTCGCATTGAGCCCAATTTCCCGTAATGAGAAGGGCTACAAAAGCGAATACTAAAAGGAATTTATTACCCAAAATACCATGCATTGTTCGAGAGAATTAACGCAATAAATGGCAAGGCTAACAACCCAACCCAAAGACCTATTATTAAAACACGAGCTAGCACCGACATATCCATGGTTATTGGCGTAATTAAAACTTCTTTTACGAGATTTGCCATCACTTGATCTGACATGGCAGGTTCATTCTCTACCAAGCGCTGCAAGCCTGGTTTTTTAAGTAAAAGGTAACGGCTTATAGTAAAAAAATCGCGGTTGGATAAATCGTTATAACTCACTTTCAAATCCACTTCTTGTTCGGTAAGTTCTTTTCTCAGTTCATAGGTTTTCTGCATCGAACGCACTCGAAAACCTAACAAAAATCCGAATCCAGAAATCAACCAGTCGTCAAGATATATCCCAAGTCCAATGAGCAATAACGAAGAAACTAAAGCGAAAATCATCAGGTACCAATCACGCTGCTTCATTACCAAAATTTTCACCAATTGTCCACCATCCAAGGGATCCAATGGGAGTAAATTAATCGCATTGAGCGTTAACAGAATAATACTGAAGGCCATGAGAAAATCATTGTGAAGGTAAGGACCCATGAAAAGCCCCAACGTTCCCAATAAGATGCCAGGTAGCGGTCCGAATAAAACCACCCAAATGCTTTCCTTTTGCGAATAACGATCCTTGCTTCCCGAAACCACCGCCCCTAAAAGTGGAATGAACATGAGACGCACATTCTCATAATGATATCGCTTCATCATGAGAAAATGACCAAATTCATGCACCAAAAGGGCAAGGACTAATGCAATGACATAATCCAATCGATTGGAGAAGAAAAGAAGAAAAAATCCAATAAAGGCAACAATCGACAAAAACGTCAATCCCCAATTATTGGGAGTGTTAGTTTTAACAAGCTCCGGTTTTTCGGGATAATCTTCGTTTTGCCACATCGCTCTAACGGCCGTTTTTCATTTGTCCCATCATGGATGCCATAGACCGAGGATTGCTCATCATTTTCATCATTTTACGCATGTCCTCAAATTGCTTCATCAATTTGTTGACCTCTTGAATGTTGGTGCCACTTCCTTTGGCGATGCGCATTTTTCTCGGTGTATTCAACAAGGCCGGGTTTGAGCGCTCTTTGGGCGTCATGGATTGAATAATGGCCTCAACCCCTTTGAAAGCATCCTCGGGAATTTCGGTGTTTTTCATGGTTTTGGACATTCCAGGAACCATTCCCATTAAATCCTTAATGTTTCCCATTTTCTTTATCTGTTGTAATTGGGAAAGAAAATCATTGAAGTCGAACTGATCCTTCATGATTCGGCGCTGAAGGCGTTTGGCCTGTTCTTCGTCGAATTGTTCTTGGGCACGCTCTACCAAGGTTACCACATCACCCATTCCGAGAATTCTGTCTGCCATCCTGGAAGGATAGAAAACATCCAATGCGTCCATTTTCTCACCAGTTCCAACAAATTTTATGGGTTTATTGACGATTGACTTGATGGACAAAGCCGCTCCTCCTCGGGTATCTCCATCCAATTTGGTCAAAATAACACCATCGAAATTAATTCGGTCGTTAAAAGCTTTGGCCGTATTTACGGCATCTTGACCCGTCATAGCATCCACTACAAACAAGGTTTCCGTAGGCTGAATAGCTTCCTTCACTTTGGCAATCTCATTCATCATTGCTTCATCTACGGCCAGTCGACCTGCGGTGTCAACAATTACCGTTTGAAATCCATTGGATTTAGCATGCTGTATTGCTTTACGCGCAATTTCTACGGGGTCTTTCTCTTCTCTATTAGAATAAACCTCAATCGATAATTGTTCCCCAAGCACGTGCAACTGATCAATCGCAGCAGGTCGGTAAACATCGCACGCAACGAGCAATACTTTTTTCCCTTTTTTACTTTTAAGGTAAGCCCCTAATTTCCCAGTGAAGGTTGTTTTTCCAGAACCCTGAAGGCCCGACATTAAAATGATTGCAGGATTGCCTTTGAGGTTAATTTCAACCTCGTTACCTCCCATAAGCTCGACCAATTCCTCGTGGCAAATTTTAACCATGAGTTGACCAGGGGAAACGGCATTTAATACATTTCTACCAATCGCTTTTTCTTTAACGGTGGCCGTGAATTGTTTCGCGGTATTAAAACTAACATCCGCATCCAACAAAGCGCGCCGTACTTCTTTTAGCGTTTCGGCAACATTGATTTCGGTGATTTGACCTTGTCCCTTGAGAACTTTAAAGGCCCTTTCAAACTTTTCGGTAAGATTTTCAAACATGATTTATCGACAATACAGCAAAAATAGGGAAAACTCGGGTGAAATGAATGTTAAAGGTTGTTTTCCTCCGACGACCGGGCTAATTTCGAATTTTTCCTTCCGTAACCAAAATAGATTACCAAACCAATAACAAGCCAAATCAAAAAATAAAACCAGTTCATAATATTCAGCGTGGTCATCATATACAAACAAGACAATAAACCTAAAACAGGGATTAATGAAAGGTTTTTAATAAAACATAATACGGTTAGAACAAGGGAAAAAAGAATAAAAAACCAACTGGGCAACTTGGCTACGAAATGGGACCAGCCGTAGGAGTAAAAATGTGACTTGGATAAATTCAAAGGTTTGGCATCATGCATTAAACGCTGCGTACCTGCGGCCTCGTAATATTTTTCAATGGAGGTATCTAAGTCCAGAAAAACTTTTCGATCATTTAGCAACAACTCGTTCTCCAAAAGTTGTTTTTGGGTCGGATTGAGATTTCCAATAATCTCTTCTTGTTGTTTCAAGGTCTCTCGGTTTGCAACAAAATCCGAAAAATCTTGCCAGTACGTAGTAGCGGCAAAATAAACAGCCACTAACAGTAAAACAGGCATCACGTACTTTGAATTGATGTATGGGGTTCTGAACTTACCGCGGGGTATGTCGGTTCGATGTTGTAGCATTAATACTCCGCCGCACACTAAGACAAAAGCGAAAAGAGTTCCAATACTGCACAAATCAGTGACCATGGTTAAATTCATAAAAAGTGCTGGGATGGCGACTACAAATCCTACCACGATGGTCGCAAAGGAAGGCGTTTTATATTTGGGGTGAACTTTTGAAAATTTTGCAGGCAGCAATCCATCGCGGCTCATACTCATCCAAATTCTCGGTTGTCCCATTTGAAAGACTAACAGAACAGAGGCCATTGCTACTACAGCGCTCACGGCAATAATGCCGCTCAGCATTTTCAAATCAATTTCATCAAAAACAAACGCTAAGGGATCTCCAACATTCAACTGACTGTACGATACAATTCCGGTAATCACTAAAGCAATGGCAATGTACAGAATCGTACAAATAATAATGGCCCACATCATACCTCGGGGCAAGTCACGTTGAGGGTTTTCGCATTCTTCCGCTGTGGTCGAAATGGCATCAAAACCGATATAGGCAAAAAATACCGATGAGACGCCTTTTAAAATACCAGAGAAACCATTGGGTGCAAAAGGCGACCAATTATCAACATCGATGTAAAAAATTCCAACGCACAACACCAACAAAATCACCGCCAATTTGACGATTACCATTGCATTCGAAGCATTTCTACTTTCCTTTATACCGCGATAAACAAGCGCAGTAATTAAAACAATGATGGCCAGAGCGGGTAGGTCCAAAACCAGGTGAAACCCAAAAATAACAGGGCTGTTTTCATAAGCCTGATAAGCGTCAACAAGGTTTTCATCAAGTTTATCGAAACGCGTGCCAACCGCTAACTGATTCATCACCTCCTCGTGGCCATTGATTGCAGTAAAATAATCCATTTGCGTCCACAAGGGAAGATGGATTCCTTCTGGAAAAAGACCCTCAATACGAACATGGGTCAACATTTCCGTAAAATAATCCGACCATGAAATAGCCACCGTAATATTTCCAATAGCATATTCCATGATCAAAGCCCATCCAATGATCCAGGCGATAATTTCACCAAAGGCCACATAGGAATAAGTGTAGGCACTACCGGAAACAGGAACGGTTGACGCAAACTCTGCATAGGCAAAAGCCGCAAAACCGCAAGCAATAGCGGTGAAAATAAACAAGAAAATCACCGAAGGGCCTGCCTCGTAACTTGCCGCACCGATGGTTGAGAAGATTCCTGCACCAATAATCGCTGCAATTCCGAAAGCTGTTAAATCCCTAACTTTCAAACTTTTTTTCAATCCATCATGGGAACCATCGCTCTGGCTTCGTTCCATTTGAGCGAGGATATCGGATACTTGTTTTCTACGAAACAGACTGCGCATGGGGTAAAGTTAAGAATCTGTGAGCAATATTAATAATGAACCCAATTACTTTACAACTGTTAACTTTGCAGTATGAGCCATTTTATTGAGGTTAAAGGAGCTCGAGCCAACAACCTTAAATCCATCGACGCAAGCATTCCACACGGTAAGATAACCGTAGTTACGGGCGTCTCAGGATCCGGAAAATCAAGCCTTGCATTTGAAACCATTTATGCGGAAGGACAACGCCGGTTTATAGAAAGCATGTCCTCTTATGTTCGTCAATTTTTGGGGAAATTAAATAAACCAGCGGTAGATTACATCAAAGGACTTTCGCCCACCATCGCCGTTCAGCAAAAGGTTATTTCCCATAACCCCCGCTCTACGGTCGGTACAGTTACGGAAATTTACGATTACTTAAAACTTCTCTACACCCGCGAAGGTATTACCTACAGTCCTTTATCCGGTGAACGAGTCAAAAAAGACCGTCCAAATGATATTCTTCAATTTTTATTGGCCCACGAAAATGAATTTTCGTTTGCGGTAATGTTTCTACCGCGCATCGACCAACATGAAGCAAAAGAACGTTATTTCCAACAATTAAGTCATCAAGGTTTCGTGCGAGTTTGGATGCAAAATGAAATGCGTTTGATCAACGAACAAAAAGAATGGCTCGATGAGCCTACCTATGCAGTAGTCGATCGCTTTAAAACAAACCGATTGCTCGAAGAAGAACACGCTCGCGTTTTGGACTCCATACAATTAGCATTAGACCAAGGTTCCGGAGAGTGTTATATCCTAACCTTGGCCGACAAAACCCTGCATTCGTTCAATGGGCGTTTCGAACGCGATGGGATGGTTTTTCAAGAGCCAACATTGCCGTTTTTCGCCTTCAATAATCCCTACGGTGCTTGCAAAACTTGTGAAGGTTTTGGTAGTGTTTTAGGCATTGATCCCAAACTGGTTATTCCAAATCCTTTACTGTCAGTATACGAAGGAGCAGTGCATCCTTGGAAAGGGGAAGTTATGGGTGAATATCTTCAACAGTTGCTTTTGAATGCTCATAAATTCGACTTTCCTGTTCATACCCCTGTTGGATCTTTGGAAGCTCAATGGTTGGAATTGCTTTGGGATGGAAATCGATATTTTACGGGACTCAACGCTTTTTTCAAACACATTGAAAGTCAGACCTATAAAATTCAATACCGGGTCATGTTATCGAGGTACCGTGGAAAGACCGTTTGCCCTGAGTGTCGTGGAACTCGTTTGCGCGGAGATGCTGCCAACGTACTTTTTCACCAAAAATCCCTCCAAGAATTAGTACTAATGCCTGTGAGCGAACTGCTTATATTTTTTGAGAGAACCGCAGAAGAAATTTCGCCCAATGCCGTATTGAACCGACTTTTGCCCGAAATCACGCAAAGGTTGCGATTTATCCGCGACGTAGGTTTGGGTTATTTAACCCTAAATCGAGCAGCCAATACCTTATCCGGAGGTGAATCCCAACGAATCCATCTAGCCACCTCACTGGGAAGTTCTCTAGTTGGTTCTACCTATGTTTTAGACGAACCCAGTATTGGATTGCATCCACGAGATACGATGAACTTGATTAAGGTATTAAAATCCCTTAAGAATCTTGGCAATACCATTATCATCGTTGAACACGAAGAAGAAATCATTAAAGAAGCTGATTTTGTATTGGAAATCGGACCTCATGCTGGCCTTAACGGGGGAGGTCTGACCTTCGAAGGAAGTCAAACTGCATTTCAAAAAAGCAATTGCCTTACAGCCCGTTACTTGAACGGCAGTGAAGAAATCCCCGTACGATTACCTCGCAGGTCAGCTAAAGAATATCTCCTAATGAAAAATGCGTCGCTGCACAACCTTCACCAAGTTACGGTACAAATTCCTTTGAACGTGATGGTCGTAGTAACGGGAGTCTCGGGATCAGGAAAGTCTACTTTAATCAAGGATCTCTTTTATCCATTAGTTAAGCAATGCATCAACGATGCTCAAAATAACCTATACAAGGGAAGTGTGATGGAAGGGGCAATTCAGAAATTGCAAGACATTGAGCTCATTGATCAGAATCCGATTGGTAAAAGCAGTCGAAGCAACCCTCTAACCTACTTAAAAATATTTGACGAAGTACGAAATTTATACGCCAAACAACCCTTATCGAAACAACGTAATTACAAACCCGGATTTTTCAGTTTTAACGTAGAGGGTGGGCGTTGCGAACTCTGTCAGGGAGAAGGTCAAATTGCTGTTAGTATGCAATTCATGTCGGACATTGTGCTTCCCTGCGAAGAATGTAAAGGAACCCGCTACAGCGAAGAGGCGTTAGAAATAAATTATCGAGGACAGCGCATATCGGATTTATTGGAAATGAATTTGGAGCAATTACAAGCATTCTTTTCAATGGGAGAAACCAAAGATGAAAAACGCATTGCAGAAATGATTCAACCATTAATTTCTGTAGGACTAGGATACCTCAAAGCGGGCCAAAGTTCAACCACCCTTAGTGGCGGAGAAGCACAACGCATCAAACTCGCCTATTTCTTGGCGAAAGGGAGCACCCAAGGAAAGACTTTGTTTGTATTTGACGAACCTACAACAGGACTCCATGTACATGATATTGTCCAATTACTTAAAGCCTTTAACGACTTGATCGACCTTGGTCATTCTTTGATAGTTATTGAACACAATTTAGACATGATAAAAAGTGCTGACCATCTCATCGATTTAGGACCAGAAGGAGGAGTTGAAGGGGGAAGAGTGGTGTTTGAAGGAAGTCCAGAAGCATTAGTGCTCGTGGAAGATAATCATACGGCGGTGGCACTGAGAGGTAAAATCCTTTGACTCGTGTGCTTAATTCAACATGCCGTTTCAATAAAGTATTTGTCCCTTGGCGAGCATATCGGTGAATTTTGATTGAAAACAGAACTAATAAAAAAGGGGCTTCTAAGTAAAGCCCCTTTAATTTATTTCTGACTAAGTTTTTTTTGTTAATCCTTTTTGCGATAAACAAAGTTTAAAGCCCAAACATGCTTACAGAATCTACCAATTGCAGCAATAACATCCAAAAACCAAATGATTAGATTATTCAAAGAGAAGTGTACAACTTCTTTAATCGCTTTCAACCAGATTACAGAAGTGTATACCGTTAACAAAGGAATTATATAACCTTCAACAAATGGTCCTTTTGCTTTCCCTTGAATCAAAAACATATAGCTTACATAAAGAAATCCTAATATCCATATCAAATATATAACGGCATCTATTAAAAAATAAATTATGTATGAAAAATAAAAACTATGCAATGGATAGATTTTCTCCCCTTCTTTATATGCGATCGATTTATTCACCCATACTTCATTGATTCTTGTAGCTGCTTTCCCCCAAATCAAATAGGGCAACATAAAAGGAATATAAAAAAGCAAGTAATAAGCTGCTCCAATGAGCGCATTTAAAGCATGTTTACCAAAATTAAATTCTTCCGTTTGCGGATCTCTAACAACATTGTTTTCCATAATAAATTAAGTTTAAGTTTGGGTAAATATAGATATTATTCTTTTACTGCAACAAAACCCTATATTTTTTTTTTGCTTAATAAGCATATTAGCTATTCTGAAATACTGGATTTTTATTTCCCAAAAATCAACGCTAGCTACTTTTATTCAAAGAATAAATGTTCAAACTGAAAGATCAAATTATTAAGCATGGAAATTACTTGTGCGTTATAATGAAGAATTTACCCATGTAAAAAACCATGCTGCGATAAGCTTTCCTCTCTTGATTAAAACACGTTATCCAAATTTCGAAAGCGAAAGTGAACATTATCTCCATGCGTTTTGTTTAAAGAATAAAGCTAAAAATGAAACAAAACGGATACCACCCCAATGGACGCACTATCGATATTTCTATCGACGAAATGGGTGATGAACATATCAGCACCTCGGTGGAAACCCCCTTACGGGCTGATGCTTTTTTATTAAGTGACGAAGAGAAAATCGATGCAATCGCCTTGCATTTTGGAAAGATAATGGACCTTCTTGGATTGGATAGAACGGACGATAGTTTGCAAGGAACGCCTAAACGTGTTGCAAAAATGTACGTGAAAGAAATTTTCAGTGGGTTAAATCCTGCGAATTTTCCAGATATTAAGTTATTTGAAAACAAATACAAATACCAAGAAATGTTGGTTGAAAAGAACATTCTTTTCTATTCGAATTGCGAACACCACTTCGTTCCTATTATCGGAAAAGCACATGTTGCCTATATTTCTTCTGGAAAAGTAATCGGATTATCCAAAATCAACCGAATTGTGCAACACTTTTCCAAACGTCCACAGGTTCAGGAACGGCTTACGGTACAAATTGCCGATGCCTTGAAAAAAGCTCTGGAAACGAACGATGTCGCGGTGGTTATTGATGCTACGCACCTCTGCGTTTCTTCTCGCGGTGTAAAAGATGTCAATAGCAGCACGGTCACTTCCCATTTTTCCGGAAAGTTTCTACTCGAATCGAAAAAAACCGAATTTTTAAAATATGTAGAATTGTAATGCCCGCTGCCGGGTAAGATTTAACAACACACTTCCATCGTTTATTCTTTACAAAATGAAACATTATTTACTCGTTGGAGCCTCCTCCTCCATTGCACAATTCACGAAAGCGGAACTACAAGCCGCCGGACATCGCGTTACCCAATTGTCTCGTAACAACGAGCATTCCGATGCAGAAATCACGGATTACCTAAGCCCTCTACCTCAAATTCAAGCTTCGTTCGACGGGATAGTATATTTCCCAGGTTCTATTCATTTAAAACCCTTCCGCTCTTTGAAACTGGAAGATTTTCAAGCGGATTATTCCCTGCATTTTTTAGGAGCGATTAATGTGCTAAAAACCTACCATACGCAATTAAATGATGGAGGAAGTATCGTGCTTATTTCCAGCGTTGCTGCTACCACTGGTATGCCATTTCACACTTCCGTTGCATCGGTAAAAGCTGCAATCGAAGCCCTCGGGCGTTCACTGGCCGCCGAATGGGCTCCTAAACTTCGTGTCAATGTGGTTGCGCCTTCCTTGACCATGACCCCCATGGCGGAAAAATTAACCAATTCACCTGAGAAAGTAGAAGCTGGATCACAACGTCATCCACTTAAGCGCTTAGGTAAGCCCCAAGATCTTGCACAATCTATTGCATTCCTCCTTGGCGATCAGAGCGCTTGGATTACTGGACAAACCCTTCATGTTGATGGAGGTATGAGTACCTTAAAATCCTAAAAAGCACCCGAAAGTCCTAAGATTTAGTGCATATCCTTAACCACTGCAGCTTTCTTCGCATTTCTAACGAGGAAAACAATTGGAACAATAACGAGTACCAGCATTGCGACCATTAAAAATCCGTGAGTATAACTTACCAAAGCCTGTTGTTTGAACAACATTCCTTCCAATGCCCGATTGGCCATGGCTTCGGCTTGGTCCATTGAAAAACCCCTTGCCAAATACCCTTGTTTCAATACGGCAAGTCGCTCGATGGTTTGGGTAGAATAATCGTTGATATAACCCAACATGCTCCCTCGAACTTGAGCATTCTTATTCGTAAGAAACAAATTGATAATGGCAATACCTACGGCACCACCCAACTGGCGAATCGCATTGGAAAGCCCTACGGCCTGACCGATGTCCTTTGGAGCCAATCCCGTGACAGAAAGCGAAATAATTGGCGACATCATGCAAGCCATACCGATTCCTCGTAAGACAAACGCAGGGTAAAAATCCCATTCCGAAGAATTCGGTGAAGCGAACGAAAGAATCAATAAAAAAATAAAAGTAAACATAACCCCTGTCAATATAATGCCTTTGGGATTCACACCGTTGCCGAGCATTTTACCTACCACAGGCATGGTAAAAGCGGCAAAAAGTGCGCCTGGAATCATAAACAGTCCTGTTTGCGTCGCGGTCCAACCCAGCGAAATTTGTACAAATAAGGGGAAAATGAAAACCGATCCGAAAAGAATCAAACCCAATAAGAAATTCAAAATAGCTCCAAATACCAAATTGTAATTCCGGAACAACTTCAGGTTTACTGCAGCATAATCAATGGACAAGGACCGAACAATTAAAAGAGCAAAGCCAATAATCGCTAACAAGGTAAAATAGATGATTTCCGAACTCTCAAACCAATCCTTGGCATTTCCCTCTTCCAATACGTATTGAACACTCCCAACCCCAACAATGAGGAACAGAATACCCCAATAATCAATTTTCTTAGGCTTAACTGCCGCGGGATCATCGGTCACAAAATAAAACGACAAAAAAGCCGCGATAATTCCGATAGGAACATTGACGAAAAATATCCAATGCCAACTCATTGAATCGGTTATCAAGCCACCAATAGTAGGTCCAAACGTTGGCCCCATAATGATTCCCATCCCAAAAATCGCATTCGCCATGCCCATTTTCTCGCGAGGGAAAGCACCTAGTATTATGGTTTGTGCGTTCGACAATAGTCCGCCTCCACCCAACCCTTGAATAAAACGCCAAAACACCAAAGTCCATAGGTCGGATGAAAGACCGCTCATCAACGAAGAAAAAGTAAACAGAATTACGGAGGCAGTGAAATAGTTTTTTCGACCAAAAAAATTAGAAAGCATTCCCGTCAAAGGGATGATGATCACATTGGAGATTCCATAAGCCGTAACGACCCACGCAATTTCCGTGGTGGTAGCTCCAATACTCCCTGAAATTTCACGCAAGGAAACATTTACCACCGTTGCATCGATGAGTTCCAATAAGGCGCAAGTAATCGCCGTCAATACTAATATCACCCTCGCCGCACCGGTTGGATGGGCAGCAGGAATAGAAGGTGCGTTCATTTCACCCATTAGATTTTAACTGACACAAAAGCACTTAAACCCGGTATCAACACGGTCTTTTGCTCTGCCGTGAGACCTATAAGCCTAATTTTAACAGGAACCCTTTGAACGATTTTCACAAAATTACCCGTGGAATTATCCGGAGGCAATAAGGAAAATTTAGCTCCCGTTGCTCCAATATACGAATCCACGACTCCCTTCAATTTCATTTTAGGAAAAGCATCAATTTTAACCTCAACGGTTTTACCTATTTGAATGTCCTCGATTTGTGTCTCTTTAAAATTGGCTGTTACCCAAAGCGACGAATTATCAATGGCAGTACAAACTGGAGAACCTACGGTTACAAACTGACCTTGGTCCACACTGCGCTTGCTAACGATACCGTCGCATGGCGCTTTTATAACGGTGTAGGCGCATTGGGTTTTTGCCAATGTGAGCTCTGCTTCGCGCTGCTTGACCAAAGCTTCTGCCAAGGCGATCAATGATTTTTGACCCGTTGCTTGCGACTTAACCCCTTTACTTTGAGCGGAGGAAACCTGATACTGATTTTTAGCCGCTTTAAATTGTGCTTCAGCCACAGCCAATTCTGCCTCTACGGCATCCATTTCAGCTTTAGTCGCGGCTTTCGAAGTATACATGTTTTTAATGCGCTGGTAATCTTCCTTGACTTTGGTCAATTTCGCCTTCGCAACATCGATGTTCTGCGAAGTTGTTTCACTTGATAAAAACGCAGCATCAGCATTCAAATCACCTGTTTCCGCATTATTTTTCACCGCCACCAAATTCGCCTTTGCATTTTCCAAAGCAGCCTCTGATTGCAAAACTCTCGCTTGAAATTCATCGTCGTTTATGATTAAGAGCGTATCCCCTTTTTTCACCGTCTGATGGTCTTTAAAGCGAATTTCCTCCACATAGCCTGAAACACTGGTGCGCACGGGAATGATATCGGCATCCAATTGGGCATTGTCGGTGGTTTCAAAACCCAGTGATTTTGCATAATAAATACCCCCAATGACCGCAACAGTTCCAAGAATGATTCCGATGATGATAAAGCGCTTCCCTTTACCTCGTTTTTTTTCCGTTGTTTCCATATTAAAAATTTACTAATCCTAAGGTTATATTATAATTCGACCATGCATTTAGCCGCTTGATTTCATGGAGCTTTCTATTCAAACGAGCAGCCATTTCATCGTTTAGCTGAAGCAAATAAACCGTTGCTGTAATCTTTCCGTTCTCTAATTGATTGGCCGAAACTGCCGCGATTTCTGTTTTCTTTTGCACAATCGCATCATCGAGCTGAAGCACCTGATCCATGGCATTCAACTGAGAAGAATGGGTAGCGAGGGAAGTTTCCATGTTCTGGTTGAGTTGGTCCCGCTGAATTTCGATGATCTTTCGGCTGATATCGAAACGTTGCTTTTCGCGGTTCAGACCGTACAAAGCAGAAATATTCCAACGTAGCGCCAAACTTCCGCTTCCGAACAACCGAAGATCTTGGTTGATGAAATTAGGACCCGGGCGACCATAATTTCCCACCATGTTGACGTAAAGTTTGGGCATGGCCAAATTGGTTGCCAGTTTGTACTTTTCCGAGAGAAAACCTTCTTGCATTAAAAGAAGCGTTGATTCAGGACGCATGTTACTCATCAGCAGAGTATTACCACCGGCGGGAGAAGCTATAAATTCAGTAGTCGCGGTAATGGTTTTGCCTGTCATAATCGATAAGGAGGAGCACAAGCCATTTAAATTCTCTTTTGCTTCAATCATCTGTTGACGGGTTTTAAGCATCTCTACCTCAAGTTCGTCCAATTGCGTTTGAAGCATTAGGCCATTGGTAACGGAGACGGCAACATTCACACTACGCTTCATTAAATTATCCTGCAACAATTCCAGCATAGCAAGGTTGGCTTTGGACAATAAAACAGCCATATACATTTGATTAACACGATCCACCACCCGGTAAATCTCCACCTTGTTTTTTTGCACTTCCATGTCGGAGTTAAGCATCTCCAGTTGGCGTTGTCGTTTTGAAATACCTCCGTCAAAAAGCAACTGTTCAACCGCCAAGGAACCCAAGTAGGAGTCGTGCGGAAAATTGGTGGTAAAACCGGGAATATTGAATTGAACCACTTCCGATTGATAGGTTCCTTGAATACTCAGGTTTAATTTCGGCAACCAAGCCTCTTTGATACCCTGAACATTCGTTACCATTTGTGCTTTGTACAAATCCGATTGACGGTATATGGGATAATTCAAACTGGCCCACCGAAGGCATGAATCCAGGTTGATTGAATTTAATTGCCCCCACAAGTGGGAAGCTGAAAATGCCAAAATAATTATAAAAAAACGCATACTAAATAGGATTTAATTGATGATCAATGAAGTTATGGATTGAAGTTCTCAAGGCTTTTACTGTCGTCGAATTCCAGCTTGTTCCATTTCGCGAGGCAATGACGGTAAACAGCGGTTTTGCTACGAATGGATAAGTGCACATTGAAATCAATTGCACAAAAAACAACATAGGATCTTGAACGGAAATCACTCCACTTTCCTTAGCCTCAAGCAGTGCTTTGAGCAAGGTAATATTCCCTTTTTGGCTCTTTTCCACCTTCTCTACAAACAAGGCTTCATTCGCACTCACCTCTTTAATAAGAAACAGGGCCATTTGAGGATATTCCTCAAGAAAATCCAAAAAACGGTCCACTAAACGGTGGACTCTTTCCTTGAAATCAAGGCGATCGTCGCTCATGATATCCATGTTGCTGAAATACCGTTCTAGGGCCGATTCAAAAACCTTATCAAACAGTTTTTCTTTGTTCCGAAAATAATAATGGAGCAACGCTTTATTGATTCCTGCTCGGTTGGCAATGTTTTGCATGCGGGCGCCGAATAAACCAAATTCAAGAAATTCGGTTTTAGCCGCTTCCAGTATTTTATGCTCGGTGGAAGAATCTTTTAACTTCATGGTTTAACCAAATGGTTAACAAAAGTAGCCAAGATTTGTTAACCCAAAGCAGCAGACGATTATTTTTGTGTAAAATTATCTTCATGCAATTGCCAACAATTCAACGAACTTACTTAAAAGCGGACCTTGTTCTCGACACCTTCAGCGATGTACAACCCTATTTTGACGAATTATTATCGAGGCAAATAAGCACCAAAGAAGCTTTCGTACAATGGCTCAAAGACCTCAGCGAAATCGAAGCCTTTCTAGAAGAAAACGGAGCTTGGAGGTACATTAAAATGTCCATTAATACTACAGACCCCTCCTTAACTGATTCGTATACCTTTTTCGTCACAGAGATTCAACCGAAACTTGCGCCTATCAACAATGCATTGAATGAAAAAATGATGCAAAGTGCATTCATCGGTGAAATGACCCATGACCCAGCCTATGCCATTTTCTTCCGCTCGGTGAAGGTTCAGCTCGAACTGTTCCGCGAGGAAAACATCTCCATAGAAGCCTATTTAGCCGAAAAGAGTCAAGAATTTGGAAGCATTAGTGCTGCACAAACGATTGAACACCAAGGAGAAACACTCACCATGCAACAAGCATCGGTGCATTTGAAAAACCAAGACGAGTACCTTCGGAAGACCGTTTACGAGAAAATGGCCGCAAGAAGAAGATCGGATATTGCCTCGTTAAACGACCTCTACACTGATTTGATTGCAAAACGCCATCAACTCGCTTTGAATGCAGGATTCGATAATTACCGCGATTACATGTTCCAAAGCATGGGAC
>Ga0169931_10004352_pt1 | contig 22059 bp, 15 predicted proteins | sample Kivu_15m_20L_FD_129675 | JGI IMG/M metagenome (GOLD analysis project Ga0169931, IMG submission 129675) | Freshwater microbial communities from Lake Kivu, Western Province, Rwanda to study Microbial Dark Matter (Phase II) - Kivu_15m_20L... | ecosystem: Environmental > Aquatic > Freshwater > Lake...
CGCAAAGGCGCAAAGACGCAAAGGAAGGACAGAAGGTTCAAATTTCCAACATTTCCAGCTTTGCGCCTTGGCGCCTTTGCGTGAGGTAAGAGTTGCTGCAGCAAGATGCCAGGCGGTGCGTCTTTATGAAATCCGATAGACGATTTCAGGTGCCCTTAACACCGTTTCACCATCCCAGGGCGAAGCTCCTGCTGAGCCGCATCCCTGCCACGAGCACTGCGGCGACCCCTGCTGCTCCGTAAACAATCTGGCAATCGCTTACAGCGCGGACCAGCGTGCGGTGGCTCGGTCGGAGCCTCGCCCTCCCAGGTTTTCACCCGTCTGTTCATAGGATTCCAGAGAACTTCAACGCCATTGGGCTGCCGCCACGTGGCTGAGCGGTCGGGCGGAAGCCCCCGGCTGTGTTTCGCACCGAAGGTGCGCGCGCTGCAGAGGGCGTTTGCGGCGCGTGGGCAGGGGCGTTTGCCCGCGGACTGCCGTCCGGCGGCTCAGCGGTTGGGCGGAAGCCCCCGGCTGTGTTTCGCACCGAAGGTGCGCGCGCTGGCGAAGGCGATTGGCGGGCGTTTTTTGGGGCGATTGGGGCGGGTGTTTTTTTGAGCGTTGAATTGAATGGGGATTTGGTAGGATTCGGGGCGTGGCGTTTGCAGTTTTTCATTTTGGAATTCAAAGAGCGTTTCCCATGCGTGTTCCACGGCTGTTGCAGCTGATTGTCATGATGCTTTTCGGGCTGCTGTCGGCATCCGGCTGTCGCAATCAGTCGGGTTCGAGTGAAATGGCTCGCCTGCGGGAGCTGATCAATCTTCACAACCGCGGCATTGGTCACCTTGAGAATAAGGAGTGGCAGGAGTCGGAGGCTGCGTTGTCAAAGCTGGCCGAGCAGCTCCCGCAAAACGTGACGGTTGCTCGTAACCTCGCGGTTGCTCGCGTGTTTGCGATGGTTGACCGATTCACACCGTATTCGGAATCCGACAATCCGGCAGCGTTTGCTGAGGGGTTGCGGCTGGCGGGCGAGGCGGTGGACAAGTTCCGGAGCATGGCCGGGGCGGACGATCAGCGTTCGGTTGCCGAACTTCTTGCAGGCAAGCTGGCAGCCTTTGCGGACGCGCCTTCACGTCCGCGGATAGCGGATGCTCTGCAATATTTTCAGGAAGCGATTCGCCTGTCGGGTGATCAGCCGACGATGTGGTATGCCTATGCGAAGGCGATGGAAGAGAACCGCAACTATGCTGACAGTCCGCAGCTGCTGGACGCGCTCCAGAAAACACTCGAGCTGGCTCCGGAGAATCTTGCCGTCATCACAAAGCTGCTTGAAAAGCAGGCGCTGGGTGTGTTTGCAAACAATCCGGAAACGAAGCAGCGGGCAGCGGGAATTGGCCGGACGCTGGAACTGGCAGCAGGGCAGCTGGGCCCTCTGAATGCAGCTATCCGGAAGCAGCATCGCGTCGATCTGCAGGAGCTGATCGCGAAGGCGCTGGCTTCAGGCAATCCGCCGGCTCCGACGGCACTCCGCGGTCCGGCCCTGACAACAAAGAACCTGCTGCTCCCGGAACTGGCCCAGCAGATCGATATGCGGCGAATTGACTTGAATCTGCTGGAGTATCTTGAGCTGGATCTGACTGGTTCACTGGGGCTGACTCCCGAGCAGCGTGCGGCGTTGCTGGAACAAACCGCCCCCACAGTACTCACCGGATTCACTCCTACGGCAGGCCTGCCTGCTGCCGACAGTGTCACGTGGCTGCAGATGGCCGACATGAATCTCGATGGGCGTGACGATCTGGTACTTTTATCAGGTGGTCGGGTGCAGGTGTATTCGCCCAACGCGGACGATTCCACATGGACTCTGATGCTGGAAACCGCGGGCGACCTGCCAGCCTTCACGGGAGTACTGCTGGCGGATCTGGACCGTGACTTTGACCGTGCGACACTCTCAGACGTGAAGTCCGCCGCAGTACTGCTGGATCAGTCGGGGGATCGTCGAACGCTCCCGCAGCTGGCAGGACAGCCACGCTGGTTTGATGCGGATTTCGATGTCGTGGCGTGGACAGCGGACGGGGTGATGTTATTGAAGAACGACGTGACCGCCGAGGGCAGGCGGCAGCTTACACCGCTGGCGAGTCCACCGCCGCTCTCAGGCGTACGTTCTGCGGTGTCTGTGGACCTTGAGGCGGACGGGGACCTGGATCTGGCGTTTGCGACCACCTCGGGTTTGGTGATCTGGAAGAATCTCGATGGGAGCACTTTCGAGCCTCTGACAGAGGGGCTCAGTGGGCCGGCATATCCGGACGGACTGCAGTCGCTGCGAGCAGTTGACTGGAACAGGGACATGGCCATGGATCTGGTAGGGATTGCAGCGGATGGCAGTGCAGGCTGGCTGCAGAACATGCTGCATTTGCGATTCCGCTGGAATGACGGTTTGGCGGGATCAGCGCCGTCGTCCGGGGCCGCGGATCTGGCGGTTGCGGACTTCAATCGTGACGGTCGCTGGGACCTTGCGTTGGCCGGTGATTCGGGAGTGATGCGGATTCAGCTGAGCAATAATGAGCGGCCGGAGACGGCTGCTGCGACGGTGGTGGGGCAGGGAGTCGCCGGGCGGCTGGTTCAGGCCGACTTCGACAACGACGGTCTGGTGGATCTGCTCACCGCGGGTTCGGCGGGTCTGAATCTTTACCGGGGACGGGCTGATGGTGGCTTTGAGGACCTGTCATCGCTGTTACCCGTGAAGGGTGGAGTGCGTGCCGTGACGGCCTCGGACATCAACAGTGACGGGGGGCTGGATCTGGTAATGGCCACAGCGGAGGGTGGCCTGCAGCTGCTGCTGAATGTCGGTGGCAGCACCAATGAATGGATGGAGATCGTGCCGCGGGCTGTTGGAGAAGATTCGCAGTACCCGACACAGCGTGTGAATATGCATGGCACCGGCGCAGTTCTGGAAGTTCGCAGTGGAGCTGACTGGCAGGCCCACGTGATTGACGCACCACGAATGCACGTGGGTTTGGGAACTCAGAAGCAGGCAGACACAATCCGGGTGATCTGGACGGACGGCGTTCCGCAGAACATCACGGATGTACAGATGCTGCGTTCGCGTCTGGGCGTGCTGGCTCCACAGATCCTGAAGGGCTCGTGCCCTTATATCTATACGTGGGACGGCGAGAAGTTCACATTCTTCAGTGATTGTCTGTGGGCAGCACCGCTGGGACTGGTGCAGGCTTCCGGTGATCTGGCACCGACGCGTGAATGGGAGTATCTGTTGATTCCCGGCCGACAGCTGCAGCCGCGCGGCAACCGCTACCTGCTGCAGTTCACAGAAGAGCTCTGGGAAGCCGCCTATTTCGATGAAGTCCGGCTGATGGCAGTGGATCATCCGGCGGATGTGGCGGTGTTTACGAATGAGAAGGTCGGTTCGCCGGCCATGGCAGCACATCGGATTCATACGGTGCAGCAGCCCGTACTTCCCCGGAGTGTGATCAACGGTGAGGGCAGGGATCTGCTGCCGCTGCTGAAGACTCAGGACCAGCAGTATGCGAAACCGTTCCGTCAGCGCGTGTTGCAGGGGTTGACGGAGGAGTGGACGATGGAGTTTGATTTTGACGCGATACCCAGGCCTGCCGATGGTTCCGCAAGCTCTGTGCGACTGGTGCTGATTGGCTGGGTATTTCCAACGGATACTTCGATCAATACGGGGCTGAACCAGAATCCGCAGCTGCCCGATCCACTGCCGCCAGTGCTGGAGGTGCCTCAGACAGATGGATCATGGAAGGTGCTGCAGCCTTTCATAGGCTTCCCGAGCGGCAAGACGAAGGCGATGGTAGTGGATGTGTCGGAGGCGATTGCTGAGGAACGGTTGCGGTTTCGAATTCGTTCCAGCATGGAGCTGTACTTTGATGCGGCATTTGCGATTGTGAATGAAGCAGACGCCCCCACGCGAGTGCAGCCGTGTGAACTGCAGCAGGCCGACCTGCACTACAGGGGATTCTCGCAGCGCGTGTATGCTCCTGAATCCGTATTTCGACAGGGGCATGCACCGGAAAGCTATGACTACGCGAAGGTGAAAACTGAACCGCAGTGGAACGAGATGCTGGGACGGTTCACGCGCTACGGGAAAACAACAGAGCTGCTGACTGAACAGGACGATCGCATGGTGGTCATGGGGCCGGGGGATGAACTGACAGTGGAGTTTACAGTGCCAGAGGAACCGGTACCGGAAGGCTGGATTCGAGATTTTGTACTGTACAACGTGGGCTGGGACAAAGACGCAGATTTGAGCACGGTGTACGGTCAATCATCGGAGCCATATCCAACTCGGGCAATGTCCCAGTATCCGCAGGAGGTGGAACAGGAGCGGGAATTATCTGAGGAATATCAGCGCTGGTTGCGTGAGTATCAAACGCGTGAGTACCGGCGGTTTGAGTTCCGTGATGTGGTCCGCCGTCAGGTGAGGAAATAGCTGCTTTTGACCAAAGTCACGTCTCGCTCAGCGAAATATTTCGCTGTTTCGTCATACACTGCATTCGCAGGCAAATCGCCTGTTCCACTCTTCAAAGGACCTTCTCTGACATGCCTCAGTTCCCGCTCTTTACTCTGCCAATTTCCCTCCAGCCCATGCGTTGGTTCAGCGGCAGCCTTGTGCTGACAGCAGTCGTATTCTCTGCAGCGATCCAGCCGGCAACTTTGTTTGCACAAGCTTCGCCTGCCGTTCGCACGATCGCCGTGGGGACCAGCCCCGAAAGTGTCTGCCGAGGCTTCAATGATCAGCTCTTTGTGACCCTGATCAACGGTGACGAACCTGGCGATGGCACAATCGTGAGGCTGGATGGTGACAAGCCCGTTGTGTTTGCCCGCGGCTTCAACGCTCCAAAGGGCATTGTATTCGTCGGTGGTCTGCTCGTGACGGCCGACGAAACCACACTCTGGACAGTCGACTCCAGTGGCCGCACAAAAAAGCTGGCGGAAGTTGGCGACTTCCCCACACCAGTTGAATTCCTGAACGACGTCGCCGCCAGCCTCGATGGCAAGTCTGTTCTGGTTGCAGAAATGACCACTCCCACACCCATGTTCGACCCATCCGGCGAACGAAAGCTGTGGAATCTCGACAGCCCGGAAGCACAAAAGCTGCCCGCCCGTGGACGCATCTACCGGGTGACACTGGAAGGCCGGATCACCGAAGTCATTCCACCAGGTAACCCGGCTTTGCGGTTTCCAAACGGTGTTGCCGTGTCTGGAACGTCGAGTGCCGAACAGGTCTTTGCCGCAGATTTTTTCACGGGTAACATCGTGCATATCGAAAACGGCCAGTTGCAGGTACAGGCTTCCGGACTGCGCGGTCTTGATGGACTCACCGTCACTCCCACAGCCTTCTACGGCTCCAGCTGGACTCAGGGAGTCGTCTGGAAGATCGATCGCAAATCCCTGGAGAAACAGGTGCTGCTGGAGGGCCTGAAGACGGCTGCCGATTTCTATTTCGATGAGGCACAAAAGCAGCTGATTGTGCCCGATATGGTGGCCGGTACTCTGACGTTCCTGCCGTTGAAATAGAGGTTGCCCAGTCGGCTTGTGAGTCACTGTGACTGTTCCTGCCGGGAACGGGCTGTGGAATAACCAATCGGCGTGCGGTTTGTCTGTGACCCGTCAACCCGATAGACTACATGTCTTTCCAGCGATCCTTTCGCGGCGCGAAAGGCAACCTTCTCTGCTGCCGTCATCGGCCCACTCAATGTCCGACATCGTATCTTCCGATATTCCTGAGTTCCTGCAGTCACTCAATCCGCGTCAGCTGGAAGCGGTGCTGCACGAAGATTCTCCGCTGCTGATCATTGCAGGAGCAGGAACGGGAAAGACCACGACGCTTGCGCATCGCGTGGCGTGGCAGATTGCTTCGGGTGTGGATCCTTCGCGGATGCTTTTGCTGACCTTCACCCGCCGCGCGGCAGCTGAAATGCTTCGCCGCGTCGAATCCATCATTCTCAAGCTTGAACCCACCACACTGAAAGACCCATCAGTCGCGCAGCGTTCCGTGGTTCGCCGTCTCTGTGGTGGTACGTTCCATTCAGTTTCGTCACAGCTGCTGCGGCGTCACGGACATCTGATCGGGTTGCACCCCGACTTCAACATTCTTGATCGTGGCGATTCTGAAGATCTGATGAATCTTGCCCGCACCCAGCTCAACCTGCCCAAATCAGAATCACGTTTCCCGCTCAAAGGCACCTGTCTCGATATCTACAGCCGCTGCATCAACACCCAGTCCCCGCTCGAAGTTGTGCTGCAGAAATGGTTTCCGTGGTGCATTGAACATCAGGAGCAGCTGGGACGACTGTTTTCACTGTTTACCGACACCAAGGAAAAGCAGCGGGTTCTGGATTTTGACGACCTGCTCCTGTTCTGGAATGCGCTCGCAGCCGATCCCGCCGGTGGTCCCATCCTGCAAGCCCAGTTCAGTCGAATTCTTGTGGACGAATACCAGGACACCAACGTCCTGCAGGCAGAAATTCTGAAGAACCTGTGCCCTGATGGGCGCGGACTAACCGCCGTCGGCGATGACGCTCAATCAATCTATTCATTTCGAGCGGCGACAGTGCGGAATATTCTTGACTTTCCCGATCACTACCCCGGCACCACGCTTGTGGCGCTCGAACAGAACTACCGCAGCACTCAGAAGATTCTCGACGTCACCAACGGCGTGATTGCCGCTGCCACCGAACGTCACCGCAAGGAACTATGGTCCAGCCGTGGTCCGGGCTTTGCCCCCAAACTGGTCACCTGTGCCGACGAAGATGCTCAGAACGAATACCTCATCGATCAGATTCTGCAGCGACGGGAGTCTGGAGTACCTCTCAGGCAGCAGGCTGTGCTCTTCCGCGCCTCACACCACAGCATGGCGCTCGAAGCCGAACTTGGACGCCGCAATATTCCGTTTGTGAAGTACGGCGGCCTGCGGTTCCTCGAAACCGCTCATGTCCGCGATCTGCTCTCCTTCCTCCGCATGGCAGACAATCCCCTCGATGCCGTTGCCGGCTTTCGCGTGCTGGTGCTGTTGCCGGGCATCGGTCAGGCAAAAGCCTCCGGACTGCTTGAACAGCTTCGCGAGAACAGTGGCCAGTTCACCGCCTGGCAGTCCTGGAATCCCCCGAACACCCTCCGCGATCTCTGGCCTCAACTTCTCCAGCTGCTGAATTCGCTCGCCGCACGCCCACGCGATCTTCCCGGCGGCGTCTCTGCAGATATCCACTCTGTTCGCCTGTACTACACCCCGCTGCTCGAATCGGCCTACGACAACGCCGCTGCTCGACTCAATGATCTGAAACAACTCGAAGCCATCGCCGCACGCTACCAGTCGCGTTCAGAATTCCTCGCCGAAATGGCACTCGATCCTCCCTCCTCAACTCAGGATCTCCCTGCTGATCCGCTACTGGATGACGACTACCTGATCCTCAGCACCATTCACTCCGCCAAAGGGCTCGAATGGGATTCCGTCGCCGTCATTCATGCGGCCGATGGCAATATTCCCGCAGACATGGCAACTGGAAGTGCCGAGGAAATCGAAGAGGAACGGAGGCTCTTCTACGTTGCACTCACCCGCGCTCGTAATCACCTCACCGTCCTCCGCCCGGAACGCTACTACTTCCACAATCGCCATCGCAGTGACCAGCATTCGCTGAGCAAGGTCACGCGGTTCCTGACCCCCGAGGTGCTCTCACTGATGGAGTCCGTTTCACACGGACTCCTGCAGAATTCCGGAGGTCGCACTCCCGGAGGCCTGATTCAGGGCGATACATCCGAAATTCGTCGCCGCATCTCAAAACTCTGGGGCTGATTTCCCATTCGACCATTTCCGCCGAGGTTTCGTTCGTGAACAGTTCCGCTGTTAACTCGTGGCCCATCGAAGCCATTCGTCACTGCTTCCCCGGCCTGCAAAGAACACTTGATGGACGCACCGTCGCCTTTTTTGATGGACCTGCCGGAAGTCAGGTACCGGATTCCGTTGCCGATGCCGTTGCTCACTATCTCAGGTTCACCAACTGCAATCGCGGCGCCGCCTTTGCCACCGCTCGCGAATCCGATGCGATCCTCAATCACGCCCACCAGACGCTCGCTGACTTTCTTGGAGCCGATGACCCCGAATGTGTGATCTTCGGCCCCAATATGACCACCCTCACCATGCACCTCGCACACACACTCGCAGAAACATGGCGACCCGGCGATGAAATCCTCCTCACACAACTCGACCACGACGCCAACGTCTCCCCCTGGGTGCTCGCAGCCAAACAGGCCGGAGCAACCGTCCGCCATGCCCCCGTCAACCCCGACGACGGAACACTCGATCACTCCGCATGGCAGAATCTTCTCTCGGAACGAACTCGCTTCACCGCCATCGGTTATGCGTCCAACCTGACCGGCTCGGTCAACCCCGTCAGGGAAATGATCGCACAGGCTGCACAGGTCGGAGCCATCACGTTTGTGGATGCAGTGCATTATGCTCCCCACGGACGCATCTCCGTCCGCGACCTCCAATGCGACTTCCTCGCCTGCTCCGCCTACAAATTCTTCGGCCCCCACGAAGGAATCCTCTGGGGACGCCGTCAACTGCTCGAAACACACAACCCCTGGAAGCTCCGCCCCGCCCCCAGCCAGCTCCCAGGTCTCTGGATGACCGGCACTCAGTCCCATGAAGCTATCGCCGGAACCGCTGCCGCCGTTGAATACCTCGCCGGCATCGCTGACTGGCTGCCACACGGCTCCCTCGCTCCCAACAGCACCCGGGCTCAAAAACTGGATGTCGTGTTCCAGCACCTCACCGAATACGAACGCAGCCTCTCCCACGTGTTCCTCGATGGACTCCGCTCCGTCCCCGGCCTCCAAATTCATGGCATCACCGATCCCGCACGACTCCACCACCGCGTGCCCACCTTCTCCTGGACCTTCCCCGATCTGCCCCCCCGCAAAGCCGCAGAATGGCTCGCCAGCCGAGGACTGTGCGTCTGGAACGGCAACGCCTACGCCCTGCCATTCACCGAAGCCGCACACCTCGAACCCCTCGGCGTCATCCGCGCCGGAGCCCTGCACTACAACACCATCGAAGAAATCCAAAGACTCACCAACGCGCTCCACGAACTGCGACATCCATAACCTCAACAATCCCCCCACACGCACCACGCACCACACACCACGCACTGAAAACTGAAAACCCAGCCCCAATGACCACCACCTCTCTTCAACCACGTCCCTCCGCTGTTCCGGCAAAGCCAAGAATCATCGCGGTCATGCCGGCATACAATGCGTCGTCAACGCTGGAAGCCACGCTCCGCGACATTCCCTCGGGTGCTGTCGATGAGATCATTCTGGTGGATGACTGCAGCCGCGACGACACGGTCGCAGTCGCACAGAAGCTGGGACTGACGGTGATCCGTCACGAGCGCAATACGGGCTATGGTGGAAATCAAAAGACGTGCTATCGGGAAGCATTGCAGCGTGGTGCAGATATCGTGGTGATGATTCACCCGGACTACCAGTACGACAGTCGCGTAATCCCGATTGCCTCGGAGTTGATTCGCATTGGCAACGTGGATGTAGTGCTGGGCTCCCGCATTCGCACGCGTGCCGAGGCGCTGCAGGGCGGAATGCCGGCCTGGAAATACATCGCCAACCGCTGTCTGACCATCTTTGAAAACGTAGTGCTGGGGCAGAATCTCGGGGACTTCCACAGCGGATTTCGAGCCTATCGTCGCGAGGTCCTCGAGACGGTCTCCTGGCAGCTCAATTCCAACGATTTCGTTTTCGACACCCAGTTTCTGGCTCAGGCGGTTTTCCTCGGCTTCCGACTGGGGGATATTCCAGTTCCAGTGCGTTATTTTGATGAAGCCAGCAGCATCAACTTTCGTCGCAGTCTCCGCTATGGACTGCTCACACTCTGGGTAATGCTCGCATTCTGGCTGAATCGAATTGGCCTGGCTCGCTCACCCCTTTTCCGTTCCCAACAGCATTCGCCTGAGTGATGCATCTCTTTCGCGTGCGTTGCGATTTGTTCATGCGTTCCAACGGAGCCACCCATGTTTCTGCGACAGTCATCGATTTCTGCGGCAATTCTGGGCGTACTGATTTTGTCTGTGTCCCTGCCGGATCAGACACGAGCGGACGAGCTGAAGTGTCTGACTGCGGAGGAGACCGCGGGCTCGCTTCTGTATCCTCAGTTGCAGCGACGTGCGGGGCTCGCCTGCGATCAGCGTGATGCCGCGTATGCTGAACTCAGGACGGCAGCTGACGTGGAACGGTGGGTGCAGGGTCGTCGCCAGTATTTTCTGGACCAGCTCGGCCCGCTCCCGGCTCGCACACCGCTCAACGCCCGCACAACACGTACCATTCAGGCCGACGGCTATCGCATCGAATGCGTTATCTTCGACAGTCAGCCGGGCCACCGAATCACCGCGAATTTGTACCTGCCTGATGCCCCCGGTCCGGTCCCCGCGGTGCTTGTCTCCAGCGGTCACAGCCGCACAGCAAAAACGGCCGACTACAACCAGCGATTCGCACTGCAAATGGTGCGACTTGGCATGGCGGCTCTGTGCTTTGACCCCATCGGTCAGGGCGAACGTTCGCAGATACTCAATGACCAGCACGGTCCCGAGCACGAAGGCACCACCACGGAGCATTTCCTTGTCGGTGTCGGCTCGATACTTGTGGGACGCAACACGGCCACCTATCGACTGCACGATGCAATGCGTGCAGTCGATTATGTCTGCAGTCGTCCGGAAATTGACCCGGCTCGAATCGGCTTCACAGGCTGTTCAGGCGGTGGCACGATGACCAGCTATGTGATGGCACTCGACGACCGCATCACGTGCGCTGCACCAGCGTGCTACATCACCACATTTCGGCGCCTGATTGAAACGATTGGACCACAGGATTCTGAACAGAATATCTTCGGACAGGTGGCATTCGGGCTGGATCACCCGGACTATCTGTTGCTGCGAGCTCCCAGGCCAACACTGATCAGCTCAACAACCCAGGATTTCTTTGACATCGATGGCTCGTGGCAGGCATTTCGGCAGTCAAAGCGGGTTTGGGGAATTCTGGGGCATCCGGAGCGGGTGGACCTTGTCGAGATGGCCGGATCGCACGGTGTTCAACCGCAGAATCTGGCCACCATCGGCCACTGGTTTCAGCGCTGGCTGCTCAATCGCGACCAGCCCGTGGCAATTGAGTCATTCGCGGTTCGCAGGGAACAGGAGCTGCTGTGTACAGAACAGGGGCAGGTGCTCCTGCTGCCAGGTGAAAAATCCGTCTTTGATCTGAATGCCGCACTGGCAGCTGAATTGCAGCAGCTGCGTCGCGAAAAATTCGCCACACGCAGTGCCGCAGACCTGCAGCAGACCATACGCGATGTATTGAAACTACGCCCAGCCGATCCTCGCCAGCCGCCGGTGATGGAAGATCGTGGGCGAGTCAATCGGCCACACTATCACATTGATCGCCTTGTCCTGAAAACCGATCAGGGACATCTGATTCCCGGACTGACATGGCATCCGCCGGTTCCATCGGACGACGCTTATCTTTATCTGCATGATGCGGGCAAAACCGGTGCCGGTCAGCCGGATGGCGCGATTGAAAAGCTGGTGAACGAAGGTTTCGCGGTTGTGTCTGTGGACTTGCGCAATCAGGGAGAACTTTTGGGAACGGATTCAAAACCCAGTGCCCTGCTCACCGATTGGAAAACATTTTCACTGGCCTACCTGCTGGGAGATTCGCTGCTGGCGTATCGAGTCGAGGACGTGCTGAACGCGGCCGACTTCGTGGCCTTCTATCAGAAGCCGCGTGAAAAGCCGCGTCGGGTGCATCTGGTGGCTGAAGGCCAGACCGGCCTTGCTGCGCTGCACGCGGCCGCTCTGCAGCCTGAACTGTTTGCGTCCGTGACTCTGAAAAACTCCACTTCTGACTGGACTAAAGTCACAGGGTCATCCAGTCCGTTGGGTCAGCTGGAATACACGGTCCACGGCGTTCTGCGGCACTGGGATCTGCCCGACCTGGAAGCGGTGGTGCCGCACTTGAAGCGGCAACCTTAAACCTGCATAATCATGCATCGACGACAGCACTTTGACATCAGCTCCCGCGGCGATCTGGCGGCGAGTGACGCGGATGGGGACAGATGTACATGCGCCGGGCCACAGTATATTGCCTGCAGATCCCCGCCGGAATTCTCAGCCGGGATGCCAACGGCTATACATTCCAGTACCTTGCGACATACCTTGAGAATGCAGACTTACCAGCCATCAGCCTGACACTCCCACGACAGGCAGCGCCGTTTCGTTCGCAGGTCTTGTTTGCATTCTTCTTTGGTCTGCTGGCCGAGGGCGAGCTCAAGACTGTTCAGTGTCGGGTGCTGCGGATTGATGAGCATGATCATTTCACGCGTTTGCTGAAAACATGTTCTGTAGAGACGATTGGCGGAGTGACAATACAGGAATTGCCGTGAATTTCTGCCGTGGGTATTTTCAAAATTCCAGGAAGTCATTTTGTCTGCGGTGCCGCAGGCAACTTTTTGACAACGCGCACGTTTCACACGTGCTTCCTTTTTCACGACCAGCCTATGAAGCGGTGCTGATGGAAGCAACACCCAAACGGCTCTCAATTTCAGGCGTTCAGACTAAGCTGCCACTTGCCACTCGCCCTGAGAGATCATAATCTGGAACTTGTGCAATCCGGAGGAGAGTACATACTGAAGCCAGTTCCGCACGGTGCGTTTCGGAACCTGGAAAGTGTACCTTACAACGAGCATCTGACGATGCAGCTGGCGCGGCAGGTATTCGGGATCCGGGTAGCTGCAAATGCAATCGTTGAGTTTCTGGATGGAGAACCAGCCTATCTGGTCCGTCGTTTCGACATTGCCGTGGATGGTTCGCGTCTGCTCCAGGAAGATTTTGGGCAGCTGTCCGAGCGTACAGAAGAGATGCAGGGAGAAATCTGGAAATACGATGGCTCATACGAGGGGATTGGCAGACTTATCCGAAAGCACGCTGCCAACTACAAGGTGGATTTGGAGCGTTTTGTGCGACTGGTCCTTTTTAACTATCTGGTACACAATGGCGACGCCCATTTAAAAACTTCACTCTGACTCGAAACGGTATGAAGGGCTCGTATTCCTTTTCACCCGCCTATGATTTGCTGAATACCAGAATTCATGTGCCTGATGAATCCCGGATGGCACTCGATTTGTTTGCCGATGACTTCGAAACAGAAAGTTTTCGACTGAACGGATTTCACACGATGGGTGATTTCGAACTGCTTGCTCAGCGTCCTGGATTACAATCAGCTCGATTCCGAAAATTTTCAGACAGCATTTCCGGATGCAAAGATGCCGTTCATTCTCTGATCGATCGCTCACGACTGATTGAACCCTGCAAAGAGCTTTACCGCACGCATCTTGAGGATTCGCTTCGGGCTTTGCAGTGAAGAATCGAGGCAGATCGCACAGCAATCAATGTCAGGGAACTCCCAAAAATCCGGTCGCCCAAATTTGACTTTACCGAGGCAGTGCCTGATAACGGTCCAACGCAGTCAACACTCCGTTTTTTCTCCCCGCGCCGGTGCCGCATGGCCAAAACTCAAGAATCCCTTCCCACAGACACGCCCTGCAGCACTGCACAGTCCAGCGATTGCTCGGCCTGTGACACGGGCGGCGGGAATGCGATTCCTGAGATCGCCGCAGGATTGCCACGACAGACGCGCGTGCGTGCGTGGGAACGTCCCATTGCGGACCGCTCGGCCAGCCAGTCGAAGCTCGCCTCAATCGAGAAAATTCACCGTCGCTGGGATCGTCTTGTTCGTCTGTTTGGCGACGCCGGAGTAATGAGGCTGCTCAATACCCATGTGGCGGTATTCGGTCTGGGCGGAGTCGGCAGCTATGCGGCTGAGGCCTTGGCGCGGTCGGCAATTGGCCAGCTCACGCTGATTGACTTCGACGATGTCTGTCTGACAAACGTCAACCGTCAGTTACAGGCCTTTCCAAACACGGTTGGGCAGTCGAAAGCGGCCTTGCTGGCAGCGCGGGTGCAGGCGATTCATCCCGAATCCACCGTTACTCCAATCCAGGCCTTCTACGACGAACACACTTCCGAAGCGCTGCTTAACCCAGTGCCCGACATCGTTGTGGATGCCATTGACAATGTCACATCCAAAGTGCTGCTGCTGGAAAACTGCGTCCGTCGCGGGATTCCTGTGATCAGCATCACCGGTGCCGGAGCACGACTGGATCCAACGCAGGTGCGAATCACCGATCTCAGCCGCACCAAAGTGGATCCGCTGGCCCGCGTCCTCAGAAAGGAACTTGCTCGCCGGGGGATTGGTGAATCCGAGGACAGCGGCATTCCCGTGGTTTATTCGGAAGAGGATATTCGTGAGCCGATTCCGCCGGCCTGGGATGCGGAGCAGGGTTTTCAGTGCATTTGTCCGCACAACGAAGATTCGCCTCACGCGTGCGAACGTCGACGCCGGATTTACGGCACAGCAGCCTTCATGACCGCCGCATTTGCCATGGCCGCTGTCAGCTGGACTGTCAGAAAAGCGACCGAAAGCAGCCACTGAAGACCTGCTTCAGCCCAGCGATAACTCCTCGCCACCCTTCCCTCGCACGCCCACTCGAATGCACGAGGGGTTCATGGCCGCGGCCAGTGCGGCAGGAGTGTCTCCCAGAGCGAACCAGCCGGATACCAGTGAATCAAATGGGAATCGGCTGCCTGCGGCCTCCAGAAACTGCACCGCTTTCAGCAGGTGCCGGGGACCATAGTTATGGATGCCACTGACTGTCAGGTTTCGCCGAACAAGCGTATCCATGGAAAATGCCACCGGGGCCGCTGGAAAAACTGCTCCAACCAGTATCAACCGAGCGCCGATCCGCAGTAAAGGCCAGAGCGTCTGGAAGGCTGAAGGCGATCCGGAAACCTCGATGGCCACGTCCGCTCCGCGGCCACCGCTGAGCTGTTTCAGCAGTTCCGGGAGCTCCTCCGGGGATGCTGCATGCGTCGCTCCAAAAGTCCCCGCACGACTGCGACGCTCAGAGTTGATGTCACACAGCACCACAGCAGACGCCCCCTGCAGACGCGACATGGCTGCAGCCGTCAGTCCCAATAGTCCACCGCCCGTGACACACACCACCAGGCCGCTCACATCCCCTGCCGCTTCCATCGCCGCCGCGATCGTGGAGGTCGCACAACTGGCCGGGCTGATCGTGTTCAACGAAACACTGGCAGGAGCTTTGACGATCGCGGTACCTGCTGTCAGCAGACAGTGCTCGGCAAGTCCACCCAGCAATTCATAGCCCGGACGAAACGCCTCATGCCCATACTTTACGGCCCGCTCACACTTCTGCGGAAGATCCCGCTGACAGTTGGTGCAGCGTCCGCAGGCCGCCACAACGGCCCAGACAATCCTGTCACCCACAGACAGCAGCTGTCCGCTCAGGTCAGTCCGCACTGCCTCGGCACCAAAATCAGCTATTCGTCCAACGATTTCGTGTCCCAGCACTGTTGGCACAGGCACTGCACGACGACCTTCAAAACTGTGCAGATCGCTCCCACACAGCGTGCAGGCTTCAACCTCCACCAGAATCTCGGCGCTGCGGGGCCTGGGAGTCGTGATTGACTGCAGAGAAATAACGCCTGGAGTTCCGTGGTAGACGGCAGCAAGTGAGACGGATGACATGCGGCGGAGTGGCTTTCAGTGAGTTAATCAGGCAGTGCGTGAAGACTCATTCGACTGCTCCTGGCTGTCCTGAGGGCGCAGGCGATTTCCGGAAAAATACAGCAGACTGGTGATCACGCAGACAAGTGAAAGCAGGCTGGCCAGTTCGCAGATTCGCAGATAGAACGGCAGGAACTCACCGCGATGGTCCGCCCAGTTCTTGTAGAACAGGATGCCCACATAACCCAGGTATCCCGTCGAATCGGCCAGATACATCAGGAAGGCCGCATTGCCTCGGCCGCGCGTGATGGCCAGCAACCGTTCAAAGATGGATGCGTGCACAGCCACGTACGGCAGATACAGGCCAAGCCCTGTGAGTGTCATAAACAGAAATGGGCTGAGTCCGGAAGTGCGGAAGACAATCGCAGAAAGAATCAGCATAAAGCCGGCAAGACAGGTGCCCAGGGATAGCCGAAATGCAGTGAGATTTCCGGGAACGAAAACGAGGCAGCCATTGCAGAGCATCACGCCGGCGCCGACGAGCATTTCGGAAGTGACAAACGTGTCGGGGGCGGCCGCCACACCAAGTCCGGCCCAGATTTCCTTGGCAAAATCCCCACGTATACTCCGCAGGATCGTGGTCAGCAGATACATACAGACGATCGCGGCCAGCCCCACACCACCGCTCCGCATCATCACCAAACGGTCAGCCCGCGTCATCGGCACTCGCTCAGAACGCGCAGCCTGATCAGCCTGCGTTGGTACGGGAGTCCGTGCCAGCAGCGATACGGCAAGAATCAGCGGCAGGGTGAACACCAGACCAGCCATCGCCGGCATCCAGTCTTCCGGGACACCCAGTGCAAGCAATTTCGAACCGACACCCTTTGCCGCCCCGTCCGCCACTATGAAGCTTGCACACAGCCCCGCAAGCAGAGCTTCAGAAATCCGCCGACCCTCAAGAAAGCTCATCACCAGACCGAAAACCATTCCCAGCGGCAGCCCATTAAGAAACATTCCGAGGATGTTCCATGGACGCGGGAGCAGACCGAAGAGCAGCAGTGCGAATTCGGCGACTGCGATCAAACCCAGCAACGCGCCGGCACGCCTTGCTGGCGGCATCTCCGAAATCACTCGAATGCCTATGAACTTGCTCATCGCATAGCCCACGGTCTGGCCGGTGACCAGCAGTGATTTCAGGGTCAGATCAAAATACTCTGCGTTCGCATATTCAGCTGCCGCGTAGGGTTTGCGGAAACCGTACATGCAGAAATAGGTGGTGAAGGCTGCAAGCACAGTCCAGAGCGGCTGCAGGGAGCGTGTGAAGGACTCAGCGCCGTTGTCGTCAGTTACGGGGTACGGATTGTTCACGTTTCAAACTCACTTCCATACCCGTGGAAACTCACGGAATCTTCACGCCCGCCGTCAGACTCTCGCAGCGTCGCTCGCTACACTCTCGACAACCCGCGACAGTCTTGTGGGCGGATATTAAGAATCTGTCAGCTCCCTTGAAAGTTCACGGAATGTTTCCGGCTGCCGACCGGAATTCAGCAGTGATTTTTCTTGACACGGCTTCGCCGATCGATCTTTTCACAGGAAATACCCACGTGATTCAGGAACACGTCGCCATCATCGGCGCTGGCATCGTCGGGCTGGCTCACGCATGGTCAGCGGCTGAACGTGGCCATGCCGTGACGGTCTTCGAACGCTCACCCCGCGCCTCTGGAGCCTCCATTCGCAACTTCGGCATGGTCTGGCCAATCGGCCAGCCGCATGGTGAGCTCTTTCAGACTGCTCTGCTCAGCCGCAACCGCTGGCTGCAGGTGGCCGCCAGCGCCCGGATCAGCGTTCGCGAATCAGGCTCCATCCACCTCGCCCATCAAAATGATGAATGGGATCTGCTGCAGGAGTTTGCCGCAGTTGCCAACGATCTGCAGGTCCCCTGCCAGCTGCTCACCCCCGACCAGATTCACCAGCTGACGCCGGGGGCCAATCCCGCTGGACTTCGTGGAGGACTGCACAGCTTCAGCGAACTCTGTGTGAACCCTCGTGAAGCCACTCGCAGCCTTCCCGCATGGCTCTGCGAACGCTTCGGTGTGCAGTTTCATTTTCAAGCCCCGGTCACCGCAGTGGAACCGCTCCCAGGCTCCGCCGCAGGGACATCCGCCACTCTGCTGCTCACCACCTCCGATGGCACTCGCCGCTGTTTCGACCGCATCATTCTCTGCTGCGGTGCCGAGCTCCATGCCCTGTTTCCCACCGAATTGGCCGGATCAGGACTTGTACCCTGCAAACTGCAAATGCTGAGCGTCCAGCTCCCCGATCCCACCTGGCAACTCGGACCACATCTCGCCAGCGGACTGACTCTGCGCCACTATCGTCTGTTCGAAGTCTGCCCGTCTCTTGCCAAAGTCCGCGCCCGCATCGCGGCAGACTCGCCAGAACTTGACCGCTTCGGCATTCATGTCATGGCTTCACAGAACAACCATGGCGAGATCATCCTTGGAGACTCTCATGAATACGGCAACGACATCGAACCGTTTGACAAAGCCGAGATTGACCGCCTGATCCTGCGGGAACTGCAGAAGGTCTTCCAGCTTCCGACATGGACCATCGCCGAACACTGGCACGGCATCTACGCCAAACATCCGCGTCTTCCCGTGTTTCAATCCACTCCTCTGCCCGGCCTGCACATCTTCACTGGTACCGGAGGTGCTGGCATGACCATGTCGTTTGGACTTGCCGAACACTTCTGGAATCAGCTTGAAGCGTAAATCCAATTGTCGTCAACACAGTCATCAACCAAAGGATCGTCAGCATGCATTCGCTCACACGTATACAGGCAGTTGTTTTTGACTGGGCCGGCACAACTGTCGATCACGGCAGCCGCGCACCGGCTGCGGTGTTTCAGGAAATCTTCAGACGTCGCGGTGTGGAAATCACCGCGGCCGAGGCGCGTGGGCCGATGGGCCGCGCAAAACACGAACACATCGCAATCGTTGCCGCGCTCCCCCGAGTCGCTGCTGCATGGCAGCAGATTCACGGCACAACGCCCTCCGAGTCTGATGTGCTGGCGATGTACCACGACTTTCTCCCGCTGCAAAAACAAATTCTGTCCGCAGGTTCCGATGTGATTCCAGGGATCTCGAACGCCGTGAAGATGCTGCGACACTGGGGGCTGAAGATCGGATCATCCACCGGCTACACCCGGGAACTGATGGAAATTGTCTGCCCCATCGCCGCGGCCCAGGGTTATCAACCGGATGTCACGCTGTGTTCTGATGACGTCGTCGCCGGACGTCCCGCACCATGGCTCAACCTCCGCGCTGCTGAACTGCTGAATGTCTGGCCGGCAGAACGGATTCTTGTGGTGGACGATACTCCGGTCGGAATTCAGGCCGGAAAAAGTGCTGGAATGCTGACCGTCGCAGTCACTCGAACCGGAAACTCCATCGGGCTTTCAGTTGAGGAAGTCAGTCACCTCCCGGCGGCTGAGCTTCAACGGCGACTCGCCGTGGCCACCTCTGAGTTCCTTGCATGCGGCGCGGATTTTGTGCTGGAATCCGCCGCCGACCTCCCACAGCTCCTGCAACAGCAAGGGTTTCAGTCCTAGCCCCCCCCAAAAAAACGCGAACCAATCCATGTCCGGCTTCATCGACGATCTCGTACAGTCTCCGCTCTCACCCCACGACTTCTGGATGAAGAAAGCGCTTGACCAGGCGGTACTCGCCTTTGATCACGGCGAAGTGCCAGTCGGAGCGGTGATTGTGCATGGAAATCGCATCATCGCCGAGGCATTCAATCAGCGTGAAATGCTGCAGGACCCCACTGCACACGCCGAGATGATCGCAATGACTCAGGCCGCAGAGGCCCTGCAGTCGTGGCGACTGCTGGACTGCACCCTCTACGTGACACTCGAACCCTGCCCCATGTGCGCCGGAGCGATCGTTCAGGCTCGGATTCCGTTTGTGGTGTATGGCACGCCCGATCCCAAAGCTGGGGCCTGCCACTCCCTCTTCAGCATTACCTCAGACATTCGCCTGAATCATCAAAGCGCCGTAATGGGCGGGGTCATGCAGGAAGACTGCAAAGCCATTCTTCAGGAATTCTTCCGGCAGCAGCGCGCACTTGGCAAGAAGTAGCGGAATGTCCTGCCGCTTTCCGACAACCAAATCGCGTTTCGGGCAAGCAGACTGCGGCAATTTCTGCCGGTCCGCGAGGACTCTGGCGATTTTTGCCGCCCCTGCCCTTCTGTCCAGTGACAACCGCAGTTTCTGTCGCAGCGCTCTCGAAGAATCGCACTCAAAACATGAAAAGCTATTGACCCAATTTTTTGATTGAACTAAATCACCCACATCACGGCACGAAAGTCGGCAGAAACAGCCACTCGCGTGCTGATCACGTCCCCTTCTGCAGTTCACCGGAATTCAGCTCGGCAGGTTCCGCCAGAGTTCCGGTCCCACCCCAAAGACCCTCTCCTTTCATTCCCGGCTGGCTCGCTTCCTTTCACCGCAATCCACGGATGGATGTGCAGGTTTGCCGTCGGCGTTTCCTGGTGTCTCTTCAGGGATGAAACTCATGCTGTCCGGAAAATTGTCTGTCAGTGCCGCCCTCGGATTGCTCTGCTGCTCTCTCTCATCTGCCACTGCACAGGCTCAGTTCTTCGGTGCCAACAACTGCAACTGTGCCCCGGTGCAGCCAGCAATGTCCAGCTGCTACCAGACCATTCCCGTCACCAGCTATGTGCCGGAAAAACAGACAGTTGAAGTGCCAGTCTACAAAACCGCCTACCGCACTCAGGAAGTCACCGTCTGGCGGCCTGTCACCGAAACAAAAGAGGTCGAGATTCCAACCGTCACCTATCAAAACGTCACTGAATACCAAACAGTCAATCGTGACATGGGACGCTGGATTACTCGCTATCATCCCGTCGCAAAATGTGCGCCCTGCCAGATTGACCCGAGACCCGGAGTTATCGGCTGGCTCAATCGAACCGGCTACTCGATGAGAACCGCGTTCATGCCAAATTACACCACGTCCCGCGAATACATGCCCAATCTCGTGGCCTTCAACGTCCCCGTCACTCGCCAGGTTGCCATTCGAGGTACTCAGCGGGTCGCCGTGCAGGAGACCAAAATGGTCGCCGAGAGACGCGAAGAGAAAGTGCCCTATCAACAGATGGTGATGGAAGAACGGGTGATGACCGTCATGCGTCCGGAAACTGCGTGGCGAACCGTGCCCATCGGAACCGCCACCGCCTGGGGACCCTGGGGGCCGACGCAAACCGTTTATGCACTTCCTTCAGCCGAATCCAACCGCACCGCCGCCACGCCGTCGCCCGATGATCGCTTCCGCGAACGTTCCGCACGCAAACCATCTCCCGCCAACGTCGAATCGGACCTCACACCACTCAGCCCTGCTGATCCCGGCCGCGAATCCTCCTTCGAACCCCCTGCCTATGAACGGAATCGGCCACTCCCCGCTGATGCTGATCCAATACCGCAGACACGCAGCAGCCGATCGATGGACAATGAGCCATCAACTGCCGTCAATAGTCGCGCTGTCTCCGGCAGCTGGAAAGCCAGTCGCCGTCCCCGCTCCGCTGCTCTCGCGGATGCCAACTCCGCCAATGGCCTATCCGTCGCCACGGCCGATGCCCCCTGACAGACTTCACCGCTGATGCCTGAGACAACGCTGCCGACCGCCAGTCTCAATCGCCGCGCGCCCAGTGCGGCTCCGAATCCTCTCCCCTTCAATCCTTTCCTCCTCTCTCCCTCCTCTCTCTCTTCCTCTCCCCCCTCTGCGTTCCAAATGTGCGTCCCCTCGCGGCACCGGTATCACGCCGGTGCCCTTTTTTTGCGCGCTGGAATGCCTCGGAAACGCGCGGCAGTCCCAACGCGGTAGCCTAAGGCGTCGCACGCAATTTACCTGTGCAATTCGGCCGCTACGTTCATAGAAAAATCTGGTAGTTCCATTCGCCGTGAAACTTGTCGCGTTGAATCAGCACATCGGCAAGCTGCCCGTCTGTGATTTTTAGTTGATCAGGATAATCTGCGCGAGCCAGATACGCGTGCACTTCAAGATCCGTCTCCGTGCGAGTCGCGGCAATCAGGCAGACCACGATCTCCAGCATTTCAAGTGACACACCCTGCCAGTTGCGGGTGATATGGCACAAGAGCCGGTGTTCTAATTCGTTCCACTTGCTGATTCCCGGCGGAAAGTGGCAAACTTTGAATATCAGCCCCGCTGCAACAGCCAACAGCGAACAATTCCGGTCCCGCAGCCCTCCGAACCCGCCGCAGGGACTGTCCCCGGTGGGCCTGCAGGCCTGCAGGGACTGTCCCCGTCTGGCGAAACAACCGATTGCATCAGCTGCATGAAGTGTGGGGATTTTGACAA
>Ga0169931_10004353_pt1 | contig 22058 bp, 21 predicted proteins | sample Kivu_15m_20L_FD_129675 | JGI IMG/M metagenome (GOLD analysis project Ga0169931, IMG submission 129675) | Freshwater microbial communities from Lake Kivu, Western Province, Rwanda to study Microbial Dark Matter (Phase II) - Kivu_15m_20L... | ecosystem: Environmental > Aquatic > Freshwater > Lake...
CAAGCTCGGTGGCAACGTTGGTGTTGCAGGGCTCGTGATCAACAAAGACGACCATACGGGCGAGGCGCAGGCTTTCGCGGCTGCTGCTGGTATTCCGGTGCTCGCCGCCATTCCGGCGCACGAGGACATCCGCCGTAAGAGCGCCAACTACGAAATCATTGGCACGCCAGAGTCAGAGTGGGGCGTCTTGTTCGCTGAACTCGCCGGCAACGTTGCGTCTGCGCCGCCGGTGCGACCGACGCCGCTCACCCAGGATCAATTGCTCGGTCTCTTCAAAGGCGAGGCCGTCGGTCGAGGCGTCACGCTGCAGCCGGCCACCTTCGAAGACATGTGTGGTCGTTCGCAAGTCCAGAAACCCTCACTCGAAGTCATCTACGACGCGGTCTGACATGAGCGCACTCGACACCCACATCGACGTTAGCCCGGAGGTCCTTTCGCAGGACACGGCCGGTGGCGCGTCCTGCCATGGTGGCGAGACGCGAATGCGCGCTGCGGCTGTCGCTGCGGGCAAGGCGGACGTCCTCGAGAAGTACGCGCGCGATTACCCGGCAGGTCCTCACGATCAACCACAGAGCATGTGCCCGGCTTTCGGTAGCCTTCGCGTCGGTCTGCGGATGCGTCGTACGGCGACGATCCTGTCGGGTTCGGCCTGCTGCGTTTATGGTCTGACATTCACCTCGCACTTCTACGGTGCGCGGCGCACCGTCGGCTACGTGCCGTTCAACTCCGAGACGCTGGTCACGGGCAAGTTGTTCGAAGACATTCGAGACGCGGTTCATAATCTCGCCGACCCAGCGCAATACGATGCGATCGTCGTCACGAACCTCTGCGTACCGACCGCCTCCGGCGTTCCGTTACAGTTGTTGCCCAAAGAAATCAATGGAGTTCGAATCATCGGTATCGATGTGCCGGGCTTCGGAATTCCGACGCACGCGGAAGCCAAGGACGTTCTCGCTGGAGCGATGCTGAAATACGCGCGCGGCGAGGCGGAGTCGGGCCCGGTGCAAGCACCGCGCAACGGCCGCGCTGCCAAGCCGACGATTTCATTGGTTGGTGAGATTTTCCCGGCGGATCCAGTCGGCATCGGCATGATGCTCGAGCCCATGGGTCTGGCGGCGGGTCAGCAGGTGCCGACCCGCGAATGGCGCGAGTTGTACGCGGCGCTCGATTGCGCGGCGGTCGCGGCGATCCATCCGTTCTACACCAGCGTATATCGCGAGTTCGAAGCGGCTGGCAGACCCATCGTCGGCTCCGCACCGGTCGGTTACGAAGGTACTGCTGGCTGGATCGAAAACATCGGCAAGCTATGCAACGTCGGTCGCGACGGTATCGATGCCGCCAAAAATCGCGTGCTACCGGCGATTCGCGCAGCACTCGCTGCAGCGCCGATTCGAGGGCGTATCACGCTCTCGGGCTACGAGGGCTCGGAATTGCTGGTGGGGCGATTGCTCATCGAGAGCGGCGCGGACGTGCGTTATGTCGGTTCGGCATGCCCGCGTACACCGCACTCCGAAATCGATCGAGAGTGGCTCGCAGATCGCGGCGTGCATGTGCAGTTCCGTGCTTCGCTCGAGCAGGATTTGGCGGCGTTTGCCGAGTTCAAACCGGATCTCGTGGTGGGCACCACGCCAGTCGTACAGAAGGCCAAAGAAATGGCCATTCCCGCTTTGTACTTCACCAACCTCATCTCGTCCCGCCCGCTGATGGGTATCGCCGGAGCAGGTTCACTGGCTCAGCTCATCAATACGGCGATCGCGGGCAAAACACGATTCGACGAAATGAAAGCCTTTTTTGGTGAGACCGGTACGGCCGACTCGGCCGGGGTCTGGCACGACACGCCTCGACCACATCCGGAATTCCGCGACAGCTATCGACGCAAGCTCGAGAAGCAGACCAAGGCACGCAAAGCGGAGGAGATGATCTGATGCTCGTGCTCGATCACGACCGTGCGGGTGGCTACTGGGGGTCGGTGTACGTCTTCACCGCCATCAAAGGCTTGCAGGTCATCATCGATGGTCCGGTCGGTTGCGAGAATCTGCCGGTCACCTCCGTTCTGCATTACACGGACGGACTGCCGCCGCACGAGTTGCCGGTGGTGGTCACCGGTATCGCCGAGGAAGAACTCGGTCAGCATGGCACCGAAGGCGCGATGAAGCGCGCCCACAAAGTACTCGATCCGCATCTGCCCGCTGTGGTCGTGACCGGTTCGATTGCCGAGATGATCGGTGGCGGCGTGACGCCGGAAGGCACGAACATCAAGCGCTTTCTGCCGCGAACGATCGACGAGGATCAATGGCAGTGCGCCAATCGCGCGCTGTGGTGGCTGTGGACCGAATTTGGTCCGAAGAAAGTGCCGCCCGCGCCACGTGAGCGTGAGATGGGCAAGGCGCCCGGTTACAAACCGCGCGTCAATATTATTGGTCCCGCTTACGGCATGTTCAACATGAACTCCGACCTCGCCGAAATTCGTCGGCTAGTTGAGGGTATGGGTGCCGAGATCAATCTCGTGTTTCCGCTCGGCAGTCATTTGGCCGAGATCGCCAAGTTGGCTGATGCTGATGTCAACATCTGCATGTACCGCGAGTACGGCAAGATGCTCTGCGAGGGAATGGAGCGACCGTGGCTGCAAGCGCCGATCGGTCTGCACAGCACCACGAAATTTTTGCGCGCGCTCGGCGAGCTCACGGGCCTAGACCCGGAGCCGTTCATCGAGCGCGAGAAACTGACTACGATCAAACCGCTGTGGGACCTGTGGCGCTCCGTCACCCAGGATTTCTTCGGCACCGCGAGTTTCGCCATCGTAGCCGGCGAGACCTACGCGCGTGGCGTACGCCACTTCCTCGAATCCGAGCTCGGTCTGCCGTGCATGTTCTCTTATGCGCGACGGCCCGGAGTCAAGCCCGACAACGCGGCCGTACGTCAAGCGGTACGCGAGAAAACCCCCCTCGTGTTATTCGGTAGCTATAACGAGCGTATGTACCTGGCCGAGCTCGGACCTCGCGCAATGTACATTCCGGCATCTTTCCCTGGCGCGATCATTCGTCGCCATACGGGAACCCCCTTCATGGGCTATGCCGGGGCTACTTATCTAGTTCAGGAAGTATGCAATGCATTGTTTGATGCGTTGTTCCACATCCTGCCACTTGCTACGGACATGGACAAAGTCGACCCCACACCAGCGCGCCAGGCGCGCGAAGCCAGCGTGTGGGACGAGGAGGCATTGCGCCTGCTCGATGAGTACGTGGCTAATGAACCTTATTTGGTACGTATCTCTGCCGCTAAACGTCTGCGCGATCTCGCCGAGATCGCTGCGCGTGCGGCGGGAGAGGAGCGTGTCACGGCGGCCCGCGTTGCACGTGCGCGGGCGGAGCTCGCTGCGGGGCGTGCAGCATGAAACGGAGAGTCATGCTAACGACGTCGAGTCGTTCAAAGGGGGGAACTTATTGTCGGGCGACCACTGCTTCGGCGGTGGCCGCAGGTTGCGACCCGGGTTGCAGCCGACAGTCCCTGCCGCGCGGGAAGGTGCGGATAGCAACGTTGTGAAGAAGGAGATAATAAATGGCTGAAGGAAAGAGCATTTCAGGAGCCACACCGGATGAGGCTCGCGCCATCAACCGGTTCTTCTGGTTGAGCACTTGGATGTGGTTCGGGGTCTCCGTGGCCGCGCACTACTTGATCTGGAACTGGGTCCCCTGGTTCTGATCACCCATCGCTAATTTTCAGGAGAAATTTTATGTGGCGAATTTGGATGGTTATGGATCCCCGCAAGGTGATCATCGTCGGTGGTATTGCCGTCGCTGCGATCGTCGCGACGAATCACTTCGTGCAATTGAGCACTAAGTATTCGTGCTGGCTCGATGGTCACGGTAGCGGTTCGTGCTTGGCTGCGGCTCCGGCCACCGCCAGCAACGTGCAGCATAACGCTCCGCTGCCGAACTGATGAGAAAGTGAACGGCGGCGACCCGGTATCGCGAGGTGCCGGTCGTCGCCCGACACTGGCGGGCGACAGCATTCAAAGCGGAGCTTCCGCGGCGATTGACGGGGAACAGTCATGGCAATGCTAAATTTTGAGAAAAAATATCGAGTCAGGGGCGGAACCCTGCTCGGCGGCGATTTATTCGACTTCTGGCTCGGTGCCTTCTACGTCGGATTCTTTGGAGTGACGGCTGCGTTCTTTGCGCTGCTCGGCACGGCACTGCTGGTTTACGGTGCAGCCATCGGACCGACCTGGAACCTGTGGCAGATCAGCATCGCACCACCCGACTTGAGTTACGGGCTTGGCTTGGCGCCGTTGCGCGAGGGCGGTCTGTGGCAGATCGTCACGATCTGCGCGATCGGGGCGTTCGTCTCGTGGGCGTTACGCGAGGTCGAAATCTGCAGAAAGCTCGGCATGGGTTTCCATGTGCCGGTGGCTTTCGGCAGCGCGATCTTGGCTTATGTGACGCTGCAGGTCGTGCGGCCGGTGCTACTCGGCGCATGGGGACATGCGTTTCCCTACGGGATTTACAGCCACCTCGACTGGGTTTCGAACGTGGCCTATCAATACCTGCACTTCCACTACAACCCGGCGCACATGGTCGCGGTGACCCTATTCTTCACCACCGTGCTTGCGCTGGCACTGCACGGATCACTCGTCCTGTCTGCGCTCAACCCGCAGCCCGGTGAGGTGGTGAAAGGTGCGGAGCACGAGAACACCTTCTTCCGCGACAACATCGGGTATTCGATCGGCACCCTCGGCATCCATCGCTTCGGCTTGCTGGTTTCCGTCAATGCCGGAATTTGGAGCGCGATTTGTATCGTGGTCAGCGGTCCGTTCTGGACGCGCAGCTGGACCGATTGGTGGGCCTGGTGGCTCAACCTCCCGATCTGGACTTGAGGAACGCACACATGTCTGAATATCAAAACATTTTCACGCGCGTGCAGGTGGCCGCACCGCATTATCCCGGTGTCCCGCACAACCCGCGCGGCGTCTGGGTTCGCGGTGTCAAAGCGAGCGCCAACTACTGGTTGGGCAGGATCGGTGACGCGCAGGTCGGACCGTTCTATCTCGGTAGCACCGGCGTCGCCTCCATCCTGTGCTTCATCATCGCCTTCGAGATCGTCGGCTTGAATATGCTGGCGTCGGTGAACTGGAATCCCCTGCAGTTCATCCGGCAGCTATTCTGGCTGGCCTTGGAGCCGCCGGCGCCACAGTATGGCTTGCGCCTGCCGCCGCTCAGTCAGGGCGGCTGGCATCTCATGGCAGGATTCTTCCTCACCATGTCGGTGCTGTTGTGGTGGGTGCGCACCTACAACCTCGCGCGCAAGCTCAAGCTGGGCACTCATACGGCTTGGGCGTTCGCCTCGGCGATCTTCCTCTTTCTCGTGCTCGGATTTATCCGTCCGGTATTGATGGGAAGCTGGTCTGAGGCTGTGCCGTACGGCATTTTCGCCCACCTCGATTGGACGGCGGCCTTTTCGCTCCGCTACGGCAATCTGCTCTACAACCCGTTCCACGCGTTGTCGATCGTCTTCTTGTACGGCTCGGTGCTGCTCTTCGCCATGCACGCCGGTACGATCATGGCGGTCAGTCGCTACGGTGGCGAACGTGAAGTCGAGCAAGTGCTCGATCGCGGCACCGCGTCCGAGCGTGCGGCACTGTTCTGGCGTTGGACCATGGGCTTCAACGCGACTATGGAGTCGGTGCATCGCTGGGCTTGGTGGTTTGCGGTGCTGTGCACGCTGACGGGCGGTATCGGGATCCTGCTCACCGGCACGGTCGTCGACGACTGGTACTTGTGGGCGGTGAAGCACGGCGTTGCGCCGAGTTATCCCACCACCTTCGAACCCATGCCTGATCCGGCGCTCACTTCGGGAGTTGCCCAATGAAAATGCACATTAGACTGACGGCGGTGCTGATCGCGTTCGGTGTGCTCGCCGGTTGCGGCGAGCGTCCGCCCATCGAGACCGAACAACTCGGTTACCGCGGAACCGGTATGGAGCAGAATCGCAATCCGCGACTACTGCAAAAAGTCGTGGCTGCGAATCAGATCGGAAATATTCAACCGCCTGCGGACTCGAGCGGTCCGTTGGCCAAGGATATCTATCAAAACGTGCAAGTGCTATCTGATCTGTCGATCGGCGAATTCACTCGCGTGATGCTCTCGATGACCGAGTGGGTTGCTCCGGCCGAGGAGAAAAACTGCACCTATTGCCACAACGCCGAAAATTATGCCGACGAAGGTAAGTACACCTATCAGGTCGCGCGCAGCATGTTGAAGATGACGCGCGAGATCAACAGCGAGTGGAAGGCGCACGTCAAAGATACAGGTGTGACTTGTCACACCTGTCATCGCGGTGGTCCCGTGCCGTCGTATGTGTGGTTCACCGACCCGGGCGCCGGACGCGAGAACGCATTCGTAGGCACTCGGGCGGGTCAGAACTCGGCCGTCACCGGGCTGGGTATCACGACCATTGGCCACTCGAGTCTGCCTTACGATCCGTATTCGGCGTATTTGCTCGGCGATTCGCCGATCCGCGTGCAGGGGGATACGGCGCTACCGACCGGGAATCGCGCCTCGACCAAGCAGGCCGAGTGGACTTACTCGCTGATGGTGCACATGTCCAATTCTTTGGGCGTCAATTGCACCTACTGTCATAACACCCGCGCTTGGTCGGATTGGGCGCAGAGTCGACCACAGCGCTCGGTTGCCTGGTACGGTATCCGCATGGCGCGTAGTCTCAACAACGCCTACATGGTGCCCTTGACCGAAGTTTTCCCGGCGCATCGCAAGGGACCGCTCGGCGATGTCGCCAAGGTCAACTGCGAGACCTGCCACCAAGGCGCTTACAAGCCCTACTTCGGGCAGAGCATGGCCAAGGCCTACCCCGAATTGCAGGGCACTAAGCCCGTGGCGATCAAACCGGTGGCGACGCCCGCTGAATCGACTGATGGCGCCACGACGGCGGCATCGACCAAGCCGGTCGTCGCTGCGGTCACGCGACCTTCCTCGTCGGGTGGCGGCCGCTGAGGCGGCAGCAGCCGTTACCGATAGGAACTGCGCCGGTGGTGAATGTATTGCTCGCCCAGCCCCGCGGCTTCTGCGCGGGGGTGGAGCGGGCGATCGAGATTGCCGAGCGTGCGCTCGAGATGTACGGTGCACCGGTCTACATATTCCATGAGATCGTGCACAACGGGCACGTGGTCGCTGACCTCGCGGCTCGCGGCGCCGTATTCGTCGAACACATTGCAGATATTCCCGCCGGTGCCGTCACGGTGTTCAGCGCGCATGGTGTCTCGACTGCGGTGGTCGACGCGGCGCGGGCGCGTGATCTGCGCGTGATCGATGCCACCTGTCCGCTCGTCACCAAGGTGCATCTGCAAGCGCAACGATATTCGCAGCGCGGCTACACTATCGTTGTGGTCGGGCATGCCGGTCACGAGGAAGTCGAGGGCACTCGCGGTTCGGTCAACGGACCAGTGCATGTGGTCGGTACGCTCGACGATATCGCCGCCTTGCCCATGACCTGTGACGAGCCGGTCGCCTACGTGACGCAAACGACGCTGTCGATGGACGACACCCGAGAGTTGATCGCGGCGCTCGAAGCGCGCTATCCGGAGATCGTCGGACCGGGACTTGAGGATATTTGCTACGCGACCATGAATCGGCAGCGCGCGGTCCAGCAGTTGGCGCGACGCGTCGATCTGGTTATCGTCGTTGGCGCGCACAACAGCTCGAACTCCAACCGGCTGCAGGAAGTGGCGGCCGATAGTGGCGTGCCGGCGCGCTTGGTCGAGGATGAGCGTGAAGTGCAGTCGGTTTGGCTGGAAGGCGTGCGTTGCGTCGGCATCACCGCTGGCGCATCGACGCCCGAGTATCTCGTGCGTCGGGTCTACGAGAAGTTGACCGAATTGGGTGCCGTATCAGTGCGTGAGTTACCCGGGCTCGCCGAAAACATTCGGTTTCGATTACCGGATTTGCTGCGTCAAGCTGGTTAACCGAGTTGGCTGCGCGTCAAGAGACGCAGCACGCCGTTGAACATGGCGTTATCGCGCAATCTCAAGGGACGCTTGGGCCGAGCCTGTTGCGATTTGAGCAGCGCACAATGACGGGCGATCGCGTCGAAAATTCCCGCGATATCCAGTCCGGCATCCTGCATGCACTGTTCACGCGTTCCGTGCTCGATTGGCTGATCCGGCAAGCCGAGCCGTAGAACCGAGACTTGAATGCCTCTTGCAGCTAAAAATTCAGCGACTGCAGAACCGGCGCCACCCGCTTTCGCATTTTCCTCCAGCGTGACCAAGACTTCGTGCTGCGCAGCCAGCTCGAGAATCAACGATTCGTCCAAGGGCTTGATGTAGCGCATATTGGCAACGCTCGCGTCGATGATGTCGGCGACCTCGTGCGCCACATCGGCGATCGGCCCGAAGGCGAGCATCGCGATACCCGAGCCGCGTCGCAGCAGCTCACCACGACCGACCGGCAAGGCGCGCGGCAAGGGTTGGTCTGCGGCTGCGAGTCCGACGGCCGCGGTCCGAGGGTAGCGCAGCGCGCAGGGGCTGCCGAGCTCTACGGCGGTGCGCAACATGGCGCGTAGCTCCATGCCGCTGGCCGGCGCCATGATCGTGAGATTGGGCACGCAACGGAGAAACGAGAGATCCAAGCTGCCGTTGTGCGTCGCGCCGTCGGGACCGACTAGACCCGCGCGATCGATCGCGAAGGTGACCGGTAGTCCCTGCAGGCAGACATCGTGTACCACCTGATCGAAGGCGCGCTGCAAAAAGGTCGAATAAATCGCGACGATGGGACGCAGCCCTTGTGTCGCAAGACCGGCTGCGAAGGTGACGGCATGTTGTTCGGCGATGCCAACGTCGTGGTATCGCTCCGGGAATCGACGCGCGAACGCGACCAAGCCAGACCCTTCGCGCATCGCCGGTGTCACGACGGCGATGCGCGCATCCTCGGCTGCGAGCTCGCAAACGCCATCGCCGAAGATTTGCGTGTAGGTCATGGGTGCGGGCTTGCCGCCGATGATCCCGGTATCGGTGTCGAAGGGTGTGACGCCGTGATATTTGATGGGATCCGTCTCGGCAGGCTCGTAACCTTTACCTTTGCAGGTGCGCACGTGCAGCAAACGCGGTCCCGGCTGATCTTTCAAATCCTGCAAACACCGCAGTAACGCGGGGAGATCATGTCCGTCGATCGGGCCGTGATAGTCGAAGCCGAGCGCACCAAAGAATCCTTGAGCCTCTGTGGTCGGTTGCTGTCCCCGATTGGTCAGTCGCTGCGACAACGCACCGACATTTTCCGAAATCGACATGCCGTTGTCGTTGAGTATCACCAGCAGAGTGGCACCAACGCCGCCCGCATGATCCAGTGCCTCAAAGGCAAGACCCGCAGTCAACGCGCCATCGCCGATAACGGCCACCGCGCGCTTCTGGATGCCCAGTTGTTTAGCGGCAGCGGCCATGCCGAGTGCAGCGCTTATCGAGGTGCTCGAGTGACCTGCGCCAAACGCGTCGTACCGACTCTCGTCACGCTTCAAAAATCCGGATATGCCGGGACGCTTGCGGATAGTGCCCAAGGCGGTACGCCGACCGGTGAGGATCTTGTGTGGATAACATTGATGGCCCACATCCCAGACGACTTCGTCGCGGGGAGTGTCTAGGCAGTAGTGTAGGGCGATCGACAGTTCGACCGTGCCGAGGCCCGAGGCCAGATGGCCGCCAGAGCGTGCAACGGATTCGAGCAGGAAAGCCCGTAATTCAGCGGCGACGTCACCGAGCGCGCTGACCGGCAGTGCGCGCAATTGCGACGGTTCATCGATACCTTCGAGGAGCGAGTGAGTGTGCGGTGATCTCATGGTTGCTCCCGGAGCGCGTGCATGACGTCAGGGTGACGAACGGCGATTGGCAAGACTCCAGCGCCACAGCGTTTCGGCGGGCACCGGCAGGATCATGAGCAGATGTTCGAGCAACGCCAAGGCGGCGAGGGTCGCGATGATGGTCGCTGCTGCGACTTCATGCGTCGAGCTTGCCGTCAGAGCAGCAGTGCAGAAATAAGCGCTGATCGCGCCGGCTAGCAGTAGCGACACCGGCATCAGGGGGTTCATGCGCCGTTGTCGCATGAAGCTGAGCAGGTGTTGCAAATGCGGCGGGAAAAATCCCTCACCGAGATTGCGTACACCGAGAAAAAGATTCAGCTTGGCGCTGCTGCGCATCAACCAGAGCAACAGCAGCACCTGCAAAGCGAGATTATTGGAACTGTCATGGGTGCCGATGGCGACGATGACGATGGTTGCAACGATGAGCAGCTCGTGCCAAAGAATTGCTGCTAGAGCCAAGAAGGCGTGGCGTGCGAATCCTTGCCGGCTCGTCACCGCCTGTGCGGGGCTGCGGGCCGTCAGACCGGTGACTTTGCCCGTCAGAAAAGTCACCTCAATCCAGCTCCAAACCGCCAGAGCGGCCAGCAGCGCCGCTACCGCCGAGGCTGTGCTGTTGACCTCGCGAAGTGCCAGGATCACCGCAAAGCCGGTGGCGCCGATGGTGGCGAATAACCGCAGCAGCAAGGGGTAGCGCGCGGGATTACCGACGATCAGGCGCGCGATGACGGCGGTGGAGCCCCACCATACAGCGACGGTCAGTAGCATCGGCGCGATGACGGTGGGCCATATCATGCGTTGTGCTGTGAGCTGGGAGCCGTGCTGCTAGCGTGCGTTCGATAATGCACGGGCTTCGCCTTGTTCCCAGATGTTGGCGAACGTGCGTGCGTTGTCGCTGCCGAAGACATCGAGATTGATGGACGTTGCCGTGAAGGTGTCGGTCAGCAACAAGCGTCCGTCACGCAAACGGGAGATGCGATAGGGCGCGTTGGGATCGATGTTGGAGAGTTTCCGCCCACGCGCCAGACCTCGGATCACGCCGCTCACGAAGCCGACCTTGTCGGCCTCAATCGTCTCGAGCGGCGTACCGTCGAGCAATATCGGCACGACGGCACCATCGGGGCGGCTGTGCAGTCGCACATCATGGCTCGAGACGATGGCCGTGCTTGCATCGATGCGTACCGCACCGGCATCTTCGCCGAGCGCAGCGAGGGCCAATGCCAGCAGCACGAGCAACCCTGCCGACCACAGTAGTGGTCGTGGCAAATCCGCCGCACGCTGATACGCGCTCACGCTGAAACCTCGGCGACATTACCTGTCGGGCGATCCTGCGCCGCGCTCGTCGGATCGGCAACGCCGGTGCCGGTGGTCACGTCGGGTTGGTTCGCCGTCACGGCAACTGCCAGTATCTCGGCGACGCGCTGCGGCGCGGCGACGTTGCGCAGTGCCGGTTGTGGCCGGGTGATATGCCAAGGACGCACATGAGGCCAGAGCCACAGGTAAGACACGCGCTGATCGCGCAGTGTTTGCAGCGCGATATCACCCGTGCCGTCTGCCCGCATCAATAAATTCGCAGACTCGATTGCCTTGAACGGCAAATTCACGGTGCTCTCGAGAGCGATACCTTGTCTGATCACGACCCGGTGATTGGTGATCGTGTAGACGGTAGCGCGAGCCGCGAGGGCCGCGATGCCGGCGACGATCGCCAAACACACCGCTGACATCGCGGCTGGTCCGATGCAACCGACCAGCGCCTCCGGTAAGGAACTGCCCGTCCACAGCAGCCAGCCACCACGCGCCACCACGATGCTGCCGAAATACAGCGCGAGCAATCGCACTCGATAGGCATCAAGCGCGAGTGCCGACCAGACCGGCGATCCTTGCCAAAGAACGGACTCGCCAGGCGGCAAGGCCGTCGGCAGACCGCGGATGGGTTCGCTATCGTGTTCGCTGTAGGTGACGCGGGTAGCCATACGATCAGATGAACGATTCGCTGCGTGACGGTACGGCGTAGAGGTGACCACTGCCGTAGTAGGCGCAGATGCGATCCTCCTCAAGCTTGGTGATCTGCTCGCGACTCGCGGTCGGCGGCACGCCCGTGAATTGTGCGGCGGTGATCGACACAACGACGACGCGGCGTTGCCCGAGGTCGTATTGCACGAAGCCACTCGGCAGCATCACGTGTCGGTTGTCAGCTTGCAGCGCGACCTCGAGATAGCGAATCTGCGGCTCGGCGCGATCGACCCACAACTCGACGACGTGGCCGGCTGCCGCACCATCCAGTCCCACGACTGTCATGCCGCGCGGATCCGGATCGCGTGCTTCGACGCTCCAGCCGGCGGCGAGGCGCATCGGTACGATCATCGCGGTGCCATCGAGCATGCGCTCCGGCACGTTGGCGCGCTCGGCATACGCAGCCGGACCCACGGCGTCCGTCATCGGATTGCCGGTCGGCTCCAAGGGCGCGCCGACATCCGGTCCGTAGCGGTCATCCGAGCCGAGTTGGCGCGCGGCGATCGGGCGGCGATCGGCGCGGGCCGGATCCGGCACCGAGATGCGACTCCCATCGGCCAACAAAAATGTTTTTGGACAGGGCACGCCCGGCAGCCCTTCGACCGTCTCCGGATTGCCGCGTCGGTCGACGCGATGCGTATCGAGTGGATAGCCCTCGCGTTTGTCTTCGCGGTGCAGATACCAAATCAGGCCCGCAAAGAAAATCCAGAACCCGTAAAGCGCGATCTGCGCCGTGTCGGTGTATTCGAGAAAGTTCATTTCTTCGTCCTCCTTGAAGCATCCATCAACTCAACCCTCGTTCAACCCGGCAGCTCGGCCAAGCCGAGGCGTCGGTCAGTCGATTTCGTGGCGTCGCGTGAGCGCAGGCGCGCAAGTGGTCCGACGGCGACCAAGGCGGCGAACAACAGCGCAATTTCGACGTGATACACAAACAGGTAGCCGGTCGCCGGCGAGGTCAACGCAGGTCCCAAGCCCCCGGTGACGGCCAGCTCGCCGATGAGATTGGCGGTCGCGCCACCGGCGGCGATGGCCAAACCCGCGGCGGTAGCCTGCACCGCGCCCCACGCGCCGAGTGCCAGGCCGTTGTCGTTTTTGCTCAGTGCCATCGCCGCGAGCAAGGTGCCGACCGCGAACAGGCCGCCACCGAAACCGATCAACATGGCGCCGAATCGAAACAGTCCGGCCGAACCAATCGGCTCGGCGAAGACGACCGCAGCGAATGCGAAAACGCCGATCAGGACACCCATGGCTGCCACACGCAGTGGATCGGCGCCGCGCTGCAAGCCGCGCGCCGACAACCAGAATGCCAGCAGGGAGCCGCTCGCCGACAGCGCGGTCAACAGGCTCGTGGCGCCCACCGACATGTTCAATATTTGACCGCCATAGGGCTCGAGCAGCACATCCTGCATGCTGAACGCGGCGGTGCCGAAGGCGACGGTCAAGAGCAAGCGACGCGTCTCCGCCGGTGCCGTGAAATCACGCCATGCGATCGAGAAGCGCTGTGCCGACGGCGGCTCGCGCCATCGCGCCGTATCGCGCGCCTCTTGTTTCCACAGTGCGATGACATTGAGCAAGAGCGTCACCACAGCCGCGCCTTGGATCGTCTGGATCAACCGACGTGGTGAGAATTCGCTGCTCAACAACCAACCGAAGGCGGCCGAGCCACCGACCATGCCGAGCAGCAACATCACGTACATCAGTGCCACCACACGCGGGCGCGTGTGTGCGGGTGCAATATCGGTCGCCAAGGCGAGCCCCGCGGTCTGCGTCGAGTGCAAACCGGCACCGACCAACAGAAACGCGATGGCGGCGCCGATCTCGCCCACGATCACCGGTCCCCGACCCTCGCCGCTCAACACCAGCAGTGCGAACGGCATGATGCCGAGCCCGCCGTATTGCAGCAGCGTGCCGAACCAGATGTAGGGCACGCGCCGCCAACCCAACACCGATCGATACTGGTCCGAGTGATAACCCATCAACGCGCGAAACGGCGCGAACAGCAGCGGTAAGGCAATCATCGTCGAGACGATCCAGACGGGCACATTCAACTCGACGATCATCACGCGATTGAGCGTCCCGTTCAGTAACGCGAGCGCCATACCGACCGAAACCTGAAACAGCGACAAGCGCAGCAAGCGAGGCAGCGGCAAATCTGCGCTCGCCGCATCGGCGAACGGGAGGAATCGAGAGTCGATGCTGAAGCGAGGTCGCGCCGTCATGCGTCAACCATCTGTGCTGGTCGCACGGCCGATTCACTGCTTAAGGTTGGCGAACTCCGTGTGATGGCGCTGCTCTTGCGTGCCAGATAAAGCTTGTAGAAGAACTGCAGCGCGTTGATCACGTAGCTTGCATACGCGACCAGTGCGAGCAGCATTTGTTCGCGCACGGGCAGTGCTGCCGTGAGCATGGTGTAGAGGTAGGCCGTGTGCAGCGCGATCACCGCCATGCTGACCACGTCTTCCCAAAAAAAGCTCGGCGCGAACAGCCAGACGCCGAATATTTCTTTTTCCCAAATAGCACCGGTCACCATGATCGCGTAGAGGAACAGCGTCTTGACGACGATGGAGATCGTCGCGGCTGTTTCGTCTTCGCCGGTGTGCAGGAACGACAGAACCAGCCAGACGCTGACCAGAAACGCGAGTAACTGCAGTGGGGCGAGAATGCCTTGCACGACCGTCCACACCGAACGGTCGCGACGGGCGCGTTCCTCGGTCGTGTATAGCGGTCGGCCCGCGGGGGGCGGTGAGGCATTGGGCATGGGTGGTCTCGCACCACGGATTCAGCCCGAATGTATTAAAGAGGGGGACGAATGTCAATTTAGGTTTACGTCTAGTCGAATTGACAAATTAGGGTCTTGGCGTCTATATGTGTCAGTCTGCGACGAAGCGAGAGGGGACGAATGGATAACACCCTCTCAAACGGAACATGGAAGTCGTCGCGCGGACGGGGGCCAAACAGGCATCGAGCATAGGCTCGGCCCTGGTCGAGGATGACGGCATGACTGACTTCACCATTTCATCGACGGCCGAGGATGGTCGCCGAACACTGCTTCGCACCATCGAGGGTGAAGTGATCCCGCGTCTGGTGCTCGCTCACCGAGGCGGCGTCTCCGATGCGGCTTGCGACAATTCTGTTGCGATTCGACCTGGCGTCAGCGAGGTCCGTCACCTGACTGAGCTCGTCATCTCAGGCCAAATGGCTGAAGCGACCTCGTATCTCCGCGGTTTGTTTTACCTCGGCATGTCGCCGGAGGTTGTCTACCTCGATTTGCTCGCGCCCGTTGCCCGAAAGTTGGGGGTGATGTGGGAGCTTGACCAAGTCGACTTCGTCGCGGTGACCCTAGGGTTGCGACGATTGCAGCAGTTAGCGCACCAAATCAGCGAGAACGCGGACGGCCGTGAGGCGGCGACAGCTAGGGCGGGACATCGCGCTTTGTTCGTCACGCTACCGGGCGAGCAACATGTTTTTGGCACCCAAATTGTCGGCGATATGTTGCGCCGTGCCGGCTGGGATATCTGGGATGCACCGGGTGCCAGCGAGCGGGATATAATCGGCCTCACCAAAAACGAGTGGTTCGCTGTGGTTGGGCTATCCATCAGCGCGCCAGAACAAATGGAGCCTCTCGCCCTCATCATTCGACAGATCCGGCGTCAATCGCTGAACCGAGCGGTACGTATCATGGTGGGCGGTCACCCGTTCGCGGGCCATCCTGATAGGGTTGCTTTGGTGGGGGCCGACGCTACGGCCACAGACGGACGCGATGCCGTCCTGAAAGCAGAACGCTTGCTGGATTTGATGGGTCAAGGGAACTGACGCGGTCGAAAACATGTGAAAAAGTTCAAGGCGCCAAGGAAGGCCCTGAGTGATCTCGATGCCGACGCGGTGGCTACCGTCGTCATGGCGGCAGCGGATATTGCGCTGATCATCGATCGTCGGGGTGTCATCAAAGATCTCGCCATCGGTCAGGTGGGGCTGTCTGCCGACCTCGAGCCCGATTGGATCGGGAAGCCTTTCACCGAGGTCGTCACGAGCGAGAGTGAGCCCAAGGTTCGCATGTTGCTCGCCGGGGGCGAGACAGCCGATCTCGCTGCTAGACAGTTGAACCATCCGGCCCGCGGTGGCGCGACCATCCCGATCAGTTACAGCCTGCGATCGCTTGGCAAGGATGGCCTTTGGCTTGCCGTCGGGCGTGATCTACGCGCGTTGGCGGAGTTGCAGCAGCGTTTGATCGAAGCGGAGCAGTCGCTCGAGCGCGATTATTCGCGCTTACGGCTTGCCGAGACGCGCTATCGACTCTTACTGCAGTCGAGCACAGATCCGATTTTGATCGTTGATGCCGCCACCCAAAAAATCGTCGACCTCAACTCGGGGGCGGCTAAATTACTGGGTGGGACGCCGCAGCGACTCTTGGGCCAGGCCTTCGGCGAGAGCCTGAAACCTGCTTCGTCGCGGGCTTTTCTAGACTGGATGACCAGTCTGCGCACGACCGGCAGAGCCGACGTCCTGCGAGTGCGTTTTGCCGCCGATAACGGCGAGCAGCGTATCGCCGGTGCTTTGTTCCGACAGGAAAACGTGTCGCACGTTCTGCTTCGGATCACGCCGACCGCTGCGCCCGTGGCAGGGCAGAGTGAAAACCCGACGCGCCTCACGGAGATCGTGCGCGCTCTGCCCGACGCCCTTATCGTCACCGATGGCGATGGTCGCGTCTTGGGTTGCAACCGCGCTTTTCTGGATTTAGCGCAACTCGCCACCGAGGAGCAGGCGCGCAACGAATCGCTCGAGCGCTGGCTTGGGCGGCCGGGCGTTGACCTCGGTGTCTTGCTCGCCAACCTGAAACAGCATGGCACGGTGCGTTTGTTTGCAACGAGTGTGCGTGGCGAACTCGGTTCATCGGCCGAGGTCGAGATCTCCGCCGTGGCTGTCGGCACCTCGGCTGAGCCGGTCTACGGATTTGCTGTACGCAACGTCGATCGGCGGCGTGGTGCCGAGTCTCGACCCGGCAGAGAGCTGCCGCGTTCGGTCGAGCAGCTCACGGAGCTTGTGGGTCGCGTATCGCTGAAAGATTTGGTTCGCGAGACGACGGATGTCATCGAGCGGCTCTGCATCGAAGCGGCGTTGGAGCTAACTGCGGACAACCGCGCATCCGCGGCGGACATGCTTGGTCTCTCGCGGCAGAGCCTCTATGTGAAGTTGCGTCGCTACGGGCTCGGTGATCTCGATGATTCAAGTGTAAATACAGATTGACACCCTATAGTGTCATGGCTATGTTGCAGTCATGGCACGTCCGGCAAGCAGCGTTTGGACTCTGCGGATTCCCGCGAGCTCGGCCATGCTGGAATTGCTCAAGCCGGTTACCTGGTTCCCGCCCATGTGGGCCTTCCTCTGTGGCATCGTGGCCGCCGGCGTGTCGGCCGAGGGTCGCTGGGGTCTGATCGCCGCTGGTGTGTTTCTAGCCGGGCCGCTCATCTGCGGCACGAGCCAAGCAGTCAACGATTGGTTCGATCGGCATGTCGATGCCATCAACGAGCCGCGTCGCCCCATTCCTTCAGGTCGTTTGCCGGGCTACTGGGGCCTCTACATCGCCATCTTCTGGACTGGCGTGTCCCTGTTCGTCGCATACCAATTGGGTCCATGGGTATTTGCCGCGTCGTTGCTCGGCATGGCGCTGGCTTGGGCCTATAGCGCACCGCCGTTTCGCCTTAAGAAGAACGGTTGGTGGGGTAATTCGGCCGTCGCACTGTGTTACGAGGGCGTGCCGTGGTTGACGGCTGTCGTGGTGATGACGGGCGTCTTGCCGCGAATCGAGATCGTGGCGATCGCATTGCTCTACAGCGTGGGTGCGCACGGCATCATGACGCTCAATGATTTCAAGTCGGTGCAGGGCGATCGACGCATGGGGGTCGGTTCATTGCCGGTCCGCCTTGGGGTCGATGTCGCGGCTCGAGTCGCCTGTGCCGTGATGATTGCGGCCCAAGTTGCCGTCATCGCCTTGCTATTTCTTTGGGGGCGTCCGTTACAAGCCATGGTGATCGCCGGTTTGCTCGTCGGTCAGATGTTGATGATGCGGCGCTTGTTGCAACGACCTGCGGAACTCGACGTTTGGTACAACGCGCTCGGCGTACCGCTGTATGTCGCGGGGATGATGGTCAGCGCTTTCGCTCTGGGTGACTTGTCATGAATCCTCAGCCGCTCGGTTGGTTCGGTATCTTCAGATTAGGCCTGGTGCAGGCTGCCATCGGTGCCATCGTGGTCATCACGACCTCGACACTCAATCGAGTGCTGGTCGTCGAGTTGGCACTGCCTGCGATGATTCCGGGTGCTCTCGTCGCGCTGCACTATGTTGTGCAGATTCTTCGGCCGCGGCTCGGCTACAGCTCGGATATCGGCGGACGCCGCACACCGTGGATCATTGGTGGCATGGGCGTCCTCGGTCTCGGTGCCGTCATGGCATCGCTCGCCACGGCGATGATGGCGACCCAGTTCTGGGCGGGTCTCGCGCTCGCGGTAGTCGCTTTTCTGGTGATTGGCGGTGGCGTTGGTGCTTGCGGCACGGCCTTGTTGGTCTTGCTCTCGAAGAGCGTTGCGCAGACTCGCCTCGCTGCAGCGGCGACCGTCACTTGGGTCATGATGATCGTCGGTTTTATCGTGACAACGATTCTGGCATCCAAGATGCTGGAGCCATTTTCTTTGACACGCTTGGTCGAGATGACAGCGGTGGTGGCGGCGATCGCTTTCCTGATCACCGTTGTCGCGACCCGTGGTATCGAGGCATCTGTTACAAGACCCATACCCGGCATAGCGCCGTTGCGTCGCGATGACAGTGGGTTTCTCGAGGCCTTGCGTACGGTTTGGCGTGAGTCACACTCGCGTCGACTGACGAGTTTCGTGTTCATCTCCATGTTGGCCTACAGCGCGCAGGATTTGATCCTCGAACCGTTTGCCGGTGCTGTCTTTGGCTTATCGCCCGCGGAGTCGACGCGTCTGTCGGGTTTGATGAGTTCGGGCACGCTGATCGGAATGATTCTGGTGGCGCTTGTCTGCACGGTTGGCGCCAAGGCCAAGGTCGGTCGGCTGCGTCTGTGGACGATCGGCGGTTGTATCGCCTCGGCGAGCATGTTGCTGACTCTCGCCGTATCGGGATTTGTGGGGCCTGCGTGGCCGCTGCATCCGACGGTTTTCCTGTTGGGTCTTGCCAATGGCGCTTATGCCGTTGCTGCCATCGGCACCATGATGGGTCTAGTTGGTCGCGGCCGCGAAAGCCGCGAGGGCACCCGTATGGGGTTGTGGGGTGCAGCGCAGGCGATGGCGTTTGCCGTGGGCGGATTGGGCGCCACGGGTCTCGTTGATCTGGCGCGCTGGGCTTTCGAGTCGGTGCCGCTCGCCTATGCCGTGGTCTTTGTCGGCGAGGCGGCCCTGTTCGTGTGGGCGACTGTGTTCGCCGTGCGTTTGAGTCGTGAGGATACGGCCGGGCTTGTCGAAGTCGATCTGCAAGAGCGGTCCGCTGTCTACGTGACCGAAGCAGGTCGGGGGTGACCTATGGATGAATTCGATGCGGTGGTGATCGGCGGTGGCCCCTCGGGTGCAACCGCAGCTGATGACCTAGCGCGCGCCGGATGGCGAGTGTTGCTGGTCGATCGTGCCGGTCGTATCAAGCCTTGCGGTGGCGCGATTCCACCAAAGTTGGTCGAAGAATTCGAGATCCCCAACGACTTGTTGGTCGCTCGGATCCATTCGGCACGGATGATTTCTCCCTCGGCGCAGTGTGTCGACATGCCGATCGAGGGTGGCTATGTGGGCATGGTGGATCGCGAGCCGTTTGATGAATGGTTACGTGAGCGAGCAGCTCGTCACGGCGCCGTGCGTTTGGCGGGCACGTTTCGTCGCATCGAGCGCGACGAGGATGGCGATGCCATCGTCATTATCGAGCCTAAAGCGGGCGGCGCGGATGTCAGCGTGCGCGCGCGAGTGATCCTCGGTGCTGACGGCGCGCGCTCCGAGGTTGCTCGTCAGTCGATCAGCGGTGCGGATGAAGTGCCGTTCGTGTACGCCTATCACGAAATTCTCAGCACGCCTCGGACATCGAACGATAAGGCATCGATCGATCCGACTCGTTGCGATGTCTATTACGACGGCAAGTTGTCGCCTGACTTTTACGCCTGGGTGTTCCCGCACGGATCCACGATCAGTGCGGGCGCGGGTACCGCTATCAAGGGTTTCTCGATCCGAAATGCCGTTGGCGATCTGCGCCGTGTCGCGGGGCTTGGCGATGCCGAGATCGTGCGCCGCGAGGGTGCGCCAATTCCGTTGAAGCCGATGCGTCGCTGGGATAACGGACGAGACGTTCTCGTTACGGGCGATGCCGCCGGCGTCGTCGCGCCTGCCTCAGGTGAAGGCATTTACTACGCGATGGCTTGTGGTCGCATGTGCGCTAAGGCGATCGATCAGTTCTTGTCGACCCGTAATGCACATGCGCTTCGCAAAGCGCGCAAGGAGTTTTTGGCCGCACACGGACGGGTGTTCTGGGTGCTCGGTCTGTTGCAGCGGTTTTGGTACACCAGCGATCGACGTCGCGAGCAGTTCGTGAAGATGTGCCGCGATCCCGACGTACAGCGACTCACCTGGGAATCGTACATGCGCAAGGAATTGGTACGGCGCAGTCCGATGGCGCACCTGCGAGTCTTGTTCAAGGACGTAGCGCAACTGCTCGGTTTCGCGCCGGGCTGAAATCCATGTTGCCCGATTTTCTGGTCGCTGCGATCGAAAGCGGCCGTTTGTTCGAGTGGATCGTGCTTCTCGTGATTCTCGAGGGTCTGCTGCTCCACTGGCTTTGGCGGCGTCGCGCGCTCGGTCTGCCCTGGCATCACTTCATCGGCAGTTTCGTCTCGGGCGCTTGTCTGATGCTGGCGGTGCGCGCCGCTGTGGTGGACTCACCCCTTGCCGAGATCGCACTCTGGCTAGCGCTATCGCTAGTCGCACATCTGACCGACTTGGGCTTACGCTTTCGGCGTCGATGATGTCGATGGAAAGGGCGGAAAGCTCAGCAAGGCAAGGCAGCCTAATACCAACAGGCCGCACAGCGTGAACATGGCGGCGGAATAACCGCCACGCTCGACAATCATGGCTGTAGCAAGTGGTCCAACGCCGCCGCTCAAAGAATAAATTCCATAAAAGCTGCCGTATATTCGCGAGAAGTGCAGCATTCCGAAGTATCGGCTATTGAGATACGCCAAGACGTCAACTTCGGCGCCGACGGCGAGGCCGATCATGAGCGCCGCGACGACGGCGAGTCCATCGGGAATATCCATCGCCAGCATGGCGAGCCCGGCGATAGGCGCCAATAAGAACGCTAGGGCGACATGCGGCGCGAAGAATCGATCCATCAACCAACCGGTGACGAGTCGTCCGGTTGTGACGGCGAGAAACATCATCGACTGCGCCATCGCAGCCGCCATCGGTGAGATACCACGACTCGTGAGCAGAGGCACGAGGTGCATCAGCGCGCTTTGAATGGCGAAGCCGATGATGAAGAACGTCAGCAGGATGGTCCAAAACGTGCGGGATCGAACCGCCGCCGCGAGTGTGATTCCCGTTACTGGCTGAGCCGTTGTCGCGGTGCTCGCCTTGTCGATATCACCGTCGGGTCTTTGACCGACACTCGTCGGATCATCCCGCAGTAGCCAGCCGATCGTGGGCAAGGCGATGACACCAACGGCGATGGCGAGTAGCACATAGGCCATCCGCCAACCGTATGCTTCGATCATCGCCTGAACGAACAGGGGCCATATGAAACCGCCGATGCCCACGCCGGAGAGGGCGATGCCAAGGGCAAGACCACGGCGGCGATCGAACCAGAGTGTGATGACTCTAGCGAACGCCACGTGCGTTGTGCCGAGTGCGAACGCCGACAGCAGAAAATAGCGAAGGTAGAAACTCCAAAGATCGGGGCCCTGGAGTGCGAATGAGGCGAAGATGACGATCTCGCAAACAAAGCCGATGAGAATGACCCGCTTGGCGCCGAAGCGATCGACGATGGCGCCCATTAACGGCGACATCAGCGCAGCCGTGAACGTGACTGCGATGAGTGCGGCAAACGCGGCGCTCTGTGACCAGCCGGTTTCCAGTCGGATCGGGCCGACGAAGATGCTGAACGTGGAAGCGCCGAGCGTAGCGATGCCACAGGCGAG
>Ga0169931_10004354_pt1 | contig 22056 bp, 18 predicted proteins | sample Kivu_15m_20L_FD_129675 | JGI IMG/M metagenome (GOLD analysis project Ga0169931, IMG submission 129675) | Freshwater microbial communities from Lake Kivu, Western Province, Rwanda to study Microbial Dark Matter (Phase II) - Kivu_15m_20L... | ecosystem: Environmental > Aquatic > Freshwater > Lake...
CATTGACATACACGAGATTCTCATCATAATTGCCTCCGCGCACATTGTACTGCGAGCTCATCTCATTGTTCGAACTCACTCCGGGCAGAGTCTTCAACAATGCCTCTATCCCACCCCCGCTTGTAGGTATCTCAAGGGCCATTTTCGGGTCGATGCGTTGCATGGTGGTGCCACGGAATCGTTCATCGATTATCTCGGCCGCATCCAACTCGTTCAACTTGCTGGCGGATCGCACGTTCAGCTCACGTTGCGACCCGGGCAACAGAGTGACCGCGAATTTCTTCTGGTAGTAATTGAGGTGACTGAACACCACCTGATGTTGGACATTGGCCGGTAGGCTGAGGCTGTAGCGACCTTGAGCATCGGTGTATGTGCCGTACGGCTCACCGATGGAAGCAACGTTCATCAGCTCAATCGGCTTACCCAGAGAATCGAGCACCTGACCGTAAATGGTGCCCATCTGCTGCGCCCATGAAGCGAGCGGAGCAATAAGGGCAAAAAGGACCAGGGTGATACGCATCATAGAGGGCGGGCGGCCAAGGACAAAGAAGGGGGATTATTGAGTGAAAATGACGACTGACGTCAATCCTTCTTCTTCTTCCGCTTGAATGCCCCTTCCTGCCACGCTTTTATGAACTTGTACCAGGCGATGGGATTCAACAGATTGTTGGGTGGCAACTGGCCTGCGTAGTAAAGTTGAGACGTGCGTTGCTGCATGGCGTAGCGGAAGTTCATACTTCCATCCATGCCCATGGCCTCGATACGTTCTTTCATAGCGGCCTGCTCCAGATTGCGCTGGGCAAAGACCATATCGTCATCGGGTAGTCGCAGGTCAAGGAAAGCCTGACGGAACTGCTCCTTGGTGGGCCATGGGTAAACCACGGCCTCGGCCAACATCACCGTATCGGCACTCATGGTCTGAATCAGGCTATAGGCCTTGCTATCGAGGCTATCCGGAATCACGAACCTCGATTTCTTGAACCCGATACTAGAGAACTGAACCGTATCGCCTTTCTCGGCTACAAAGGAGAAGTACCCGAAATAGTCGCTGATCGTACCGCGATTCTTGCTCCTGATGATGATGTTGCAGAATGGCACCGGTTTCAGGCTGTCGGCTGTTATGATCACGCCAGAGAACTGGATCAGTTTCCTTTCTTCTTGTTCAGAGTCATTCTGGGCAATAGCCACATTGGCACACAACAACAGCCCAAAGGTGGCCAATACCCCATTCCGGACCTTGCGGATCAAGCTTTCCATTTCCCGAACACTTCAATTATCGACAGCAACAGGTCTTCTTTCTCATTCACATCATCGGCCATTACAGCATGCATGCGCTTACTCAGGGCATCCACCATGGCGACATCTGCAGGCGGATCCATGTTCTCAATGACTGTGAGCACCTCGAGGCACTCCATGTAATCTCCCGAAAGGGCCACCTCAACCAGTTCGGGCAAGCGGTGCCGCATATCGAGGCCCGACTGCCAAACCGCGGCCACCATGTTGGGTCTGATGATCGCCAGAGCGGGATCGCCCAATCGGTCGAGCACTGCATTCATGGCATCAACGTCTTTGATATCGTAGAGCACTTGGCAGAACTCGCTGCGTAACTCATCGTCATCAGTCTGTGCGAATGCGATCAGGAAAGTGGGCACCAACGTGGCATCGCCCTTCTTACGCATATCCTGCAATGCCTTGAACTGTGCGGTACGGTCGCCACTGGCAAGGGCCTCGTTCAGTTTCTGTCGCTGTTCCCTGTTCATGCGTGACAAAGGTACAGAGACACTTAACGCGACCCGAATATGGAGCTACCCACTCGCACTAGGGTACTGCCTTCCTCAACGGCTATTGGCCAGTCGCCCGACATGCCCATCGAAACCGTATCGAAGCAACCCTCAGCCGAAAAGAAATTCTCTTTCAGGTGATTAAATATGCTTTTGAGTGAACGGAACTCGGCCCGGACCTGAACAGTATTCTCTGTGAAAGTAGCCATACCCATCACTCCCCTGATACGCACGTGCCGCATCGAGCGGTAAGCTGTAGAGCCGAGCAGCTCTTCTGCCTCTGTCCTATCGAGCCCGAACTTGGTATCCTCAGTGGCAATGTGGAACTGAAGCAGCACATCCACAAAGCGACCGATGCGAGCAGCCTCCTTATCCACCTTGGCTAGCAGAGAGGCGCTGTCGATGGAATGGATGAGGTGAACAAACGGCACGATGGCCCGCACCTTGTTGCTCTGCATGTGACCTATCATGTGCCAGAACACATCGGGCGGCATGGAAGCCTGTTTGGCCAATAACTCCTGAACTCGGTTCTCACCGAAATGCCTTTGCCCAGCAGAATAAGCCTCCATGATCCGCTCCACAGGATGGGTCTTACTCACCGCCACAAGGGTGACCCCTGCGGGGAGGCGGGCTTTCAAATCCTTGATATTCTGAGAGATGGCCATTAAGTTCCAGTCTTCTATTACCTACCACCTCGAACTCACGCAACCCACTTCTGGAAGGCTTCTGACTGTTCTAATTCAAAGGCCAGCGCAAGGAGCGTTGATTCGCCCCCTTGACGGGTGAAGAACTGCGGCCCGATGGGCAATCCATTTGAACAGCGTCCGGTAGGCAGTGAGATGGCGGGTGCCCCTGTGATGTTCTGGAGGATGGTGTAGTTCACATAATTGTTTATTCGCATGATGAGCGACACGAAAGGCACATCGCCCGCGTATTCGCCCAACTTGGGTACAGGGTTGAGCAAAGTGGGGCAAAGGGCCACATCGTACTTGGCCATCAGGGCATCGTGCTCGGCATTCACAATACGTTTCAGCCTACGGAAACTGCCCGGTGCGTGCAACATGCTGCGCGTGAAGAATTCGGCCAGCCCTTTAGTGAACGGCTCGGTGAGGCTGGCTTTGAAGGCCGGATGCAATGTGAACCTGCCTGTGCTGAGCTGCATCCGCGAAAGGAACGCGTAATAGACCAGGAAATCGAACATCACGCGGTCGGTGAACGGGGTGGAGATATACTCCACGTGGTGGCCCAAGCGCTCACAGGCAGCAGCTGATTCGCGCACAGCACGGCTTACATCGGGGTGCGCCTCTAGGCCGGCCGGGTTCTGAGTGAACACCGCAATGCGCAACCGTTTCTTATCGGGCCCTTGCACATGGCCTATGGCTGGTAGGTTCTTCTTGGGCCTATACTTCTCAATGGCTGCGAAATAGTTAGCGGTGTCGCGCACAGTGCGGCTCACAATGCCATTGGTCACTATGTCGATGGGCAGGATGGCAGTCGGGCTCACCACATGCCTGCTGCGAGTAGGCTTGAGGCCCACAAGGCCGCAGCAGTTCGCGGGGATGCGGATGCTTCCTCCACCGTCCATGGCATGGGCGATAGGTACGACACCTGCAGCCACCAGTGCCGCTGCCCCACCAGAGGAGCCTCCTGTACTGTAGCCGATGTTGATGGGATTGAGGGTGGCCCCGTGTCTGACGGTCTCGGTGCTGGGCAGGAAACCGAACTCGCTAGTGGTGCTTTTGCCCACCACCACGCAGCCGGAACTCTCTATCTGCTTCACCACCGGGTCGCTCTTCTTCTCGATGCGGTGCGGAATGCCCGGGCTGCCATGGTAGGTCGGGAAACCCTTGGCATGTAAAAGGTCCTTGATGAACATGGGCACGGCCGTGAAGGGCCCCTCAGCCACATGTGCCTTTGATGCCACATCGAAGTCAGCACAGACCGTGGCATTGAGCACCTTGGCGGCTTCCAAACGCTGGCGCACCCCATCTATCACATCTGCACGGCTCAGTTCGCCCTTCCTTACCGCCTCTCCGATAGCCGTGGCGTCCATGGCGCCTGCCGTTCCCATATCGCCCACCCAGACCCTGTCTCTGTTCATTTCTTATTATCGGCCCTTTAATCTGAGCCACGAGTGCAAATCTACCTGTATGCAGTGCCTGTTTTGGGTTCCTTTGTCACCTGATTCATTCAAAGATGCTGGCATCGGACATTATTGCATGCTTGGAGCAGCTGGCCCCGCCACCACTGCAGGAGAGCTATGACAACAGCGGCCTGCTTGTGGGCAATGCCCAACGCCAAGTGAAGGGAGTGCTGGTGAGCCTCGATTGCACTGAGGCTGTGATAAATGACGCCCTGAGACAAGGCTGCGACATGGTTGTATGCCATCACCCGATTATTTTCTCAGGATTGAAGCGGCTCAACGGTGCCAACTATGTAGAGCGCACTGTGATGAAAGCCATAAGGGAGGATGTGTTGATCTACGCCATCCATACCAATCTGGACAATGTGCGCCATGGTGTCAACACGCGCATAGCTGAGCGCATAGGCCTTTCCGATACCAAGGTGCTGGCACCTGTTCGCGGCCAATTGCGGAAACTGGTAACCTACGCTCCTATTGCCCATGGCGAGCAGGTGCGATGGGCCCTTTGGCAGGCAGGGGCCGGGCACATTGGCCATTACGACCTCTGCTCGTTCAATGTGAACGGACAGGGCACTTTCAGAGGCGATGGCACAACCGACCCGTTCATAGGCAGGCCGAATGAGATGGAGACGGTGGAGGAAGTGCGCATCGAGGTGATTTTCCCGAAACACCTGGAAAGTCAGTTGCTACGGGCTCTGAGGGCCGCGCATCCGTGCGAGGAAGTGGCTTACGACATTCTGGTGACCGACAACACCTGGCAGGATGTGGGCGCGGGTCTGGTGGGCCAACTGCCCGAGGCTGTTGACACCCTTTCATTCCTATCATCACTCAAAGAGAAAATGAAGACGGCATGTGTGCGGCACACGCCCTTACTCAAGCAGAAGGTGCAGCGAATAGCAGTGTGCGGAGGGGCGGGTAGCTTCCTGATAAAAGACGCCATAAGGGCCGGAGCAGATGTGCTGATCACTTCTGATATCAAGTATCATCAGTTCTTCGATGCCGATGAAAGGCTTGTCATTGCTGACATCGGGCACTTTGAGAGCGAACAGTTCACCATTGATCTGTTGGTCGATCATCTTAAGCGGCAATTCCCTACATTTGCGACCCGTTTTCCGGAGGTCACAACCAACCCTATCAACTACCTGTAGCCCATGGCCAAAAAAGCAGCCGTTGCCACTGCCGACATTCCAGTAGAGAGCAGACTCAAGGCACTGTACGAACTCCAGAAGATCGACACAGAGATTGACCGTATCCGCACCATCCGTGGCGAACTCCCACTGGAGGTTCAGGATCTGGAGGACGAGATCGCAGGTCTTGAGACCCGTATGCAGAACCTTACAGACGAGGTTAACTCCTACGAGGACAGCATCGTTGAGCGTAAGAACATGATTACCGATTGTCTCAACCTCATCAAGAAATATGAGGAGCAACAAGGCAAGGTGCGCAATAACCGCGAGTTCGATTCGCTGAATAAAGAGATTGAGTTCCAGAACCTCGAGATTCAACTCTGCGAGAAGAAGATTCGTGAGTTCAAGGCGAATATCGACTCGAAGAACGAACTGATTGAGTCGGCCAAGGTGAACATTGTTGACCGCAAGGCCGATCTCGAAGCAAAGAATGCCGAACTGGCCGGTATTGTTGCTGAGACTCAGAAAGAGGAAGAGGTACTACAGAAGCGCAGCAAAGAGGCAGAGAGCCTGATTGAAGAGCGTCTGCTGGGTGCCTACAAACGCATACGCCACAATACCCGCAACGGTCTGGCCGTAGTAAAAGTGGAGCGCGATGCTTGCGGTGGTTGCTTCAACAAGATACCGCCTCAGCGTCAGCTCGACCTGAGCCTGCGTAAAAAAGTCATTGTGTGCGAGCACTGTGGCCGGATACTTGTAGACCCTGAGATTGACGGGGTAAACAATGAGGATTGAGATTTCGGACATCCGAAGCGAAAGGGAGCCCACGGGTTCCCTTTTTCGTTTGATGCCATTCTTGGCTCTTTGGATGCTCATGCTTCCTTTCGAGGCAGTGGCACAGCGTTTTGAGATGAATGAACGGTGCCGTGCAGCTTACACCTATATCTACGACCTCCAGATTCAGAAAGCAGAGGACCTTATCAGGGCCGAACGCAACGAGCATCCCGACAACCTTATGGTGCTTGTGCTCGAGGATCATGTCGATTTCATGCTGAATGTGCTGACTCAGAACGAAGCAGACTTCAAGCGCAGAGAGGCGGCCATGACCCCAAGATTGGACCGATTGGGGGACTACTCAGGCAGATCGCCTCTGCAGAGGCTCAGTATGGCCGAGGTTAAAATGCATTGGGCATTGGCTCGCTCTGCTCACGGGCAGTACCTGACCGCAGCCTTGGAGATACGTGACAGTTATAAGCTCTTGGTCGAGAATGCAAAGCAGTACCCCAATTTTCACCCGAATCTGAAAGGGCTGGGCCTGATGCATACCTTGATTGGCACGGTTCCCGAGCAATACAAGTGGGCGGTGAAGCTTGTAGGGATGGATGGCACCATCGAAAACGGGATGTCGGAGCTTCGTAAAGTGATGGACATGAGCAGAAAGGACCCGCAGATGGCCTACCTCGAAGTGGAGACCGTGTTCCTTTACACTCTGCTACATGCGAATGTGTTGAACCGCCCCGAGCAGTTCACCGATCTTGAGAGATATGTGAAAGCCGGCCGGATGAGCAGCCCTCTCACCGATTTCGCATTGGCCAGCGTTTATCGCAAACAAAAACGCAATGATGCTGCGATAGAGGTTATCGAGAGCGGTATGCTACGACCTGACCGCTACCCTTTCCCATACCTACGATATCTATTGGGTGAATTGAAGCTGTACCGTGCCGATGCCGATGCCGACAACTGGTTGCGCCTGTACCTCAACACTTTCAAAGGGAAAAGCTATATGCGCTCCGCCATGCAGAAAAGGGCGTGGATTGCCCTTGCCGCAAATGGGAATGTTGCCGAATACTCCAGCCTGATCAGCAAAGTGCCCACTTTGCCCGACTCCAAGCTTGAAGACGACCAGCAGGCCCAACGCGAGGCCGAGACGAGGGTCATGCCCCAACGGCAGCTCCTACGTGCTCGCTTACGTTACGATGGCGGTTATTTCGACAAGGCGTTGTCTGAGTTGGCAGCGATTGATACCAAGACTCTGAATGCGGATCAATTGATAGAATACAACTACCGAAAGGCACGGATACTGCACGACCAAGGAAAGTTCGATGAGGCTTTAGTCCAATACCAACGAACTATTGATATCGGCAAGACATCAAAAACCTACTTCGCGGCCAATTCATCGTTGCAAATGGGCTTGATCTATGAGAGGAAAGGTGACCGCGTCAAGGCAAAGCAATGCTTCGAAGCCTGTACGACCTTCAGCAACACAGAGTACCGCAACAGCATCGAATCGAAAGCCAAGGCGGGGTTGAACAGAATCAAGAAATGACGGCTCAGAACCTAACCCCTGCGGTGAATAGGATACTGTGCGCCATCGACTCCGCTGTAGCAGCCTCGGAACCGTAGAGCACAAGGCTACCGGTCTTGCGCTGCAACATGTAGGTAAGGTCGAAGAAAAAGTGCTTAAACATCACACCGGCACCCAGAGAATAGCGGGTGTCAGAGAAATCATAGGCCCCAGTGTACGGATTACCTAATAACGCGAAACCACCTCTCAGACTGAACTTATCTATCCGCCACTCGGTGCCGATGCGGATGTTACCCACCCAATTGAGGCGGTTCTGTACGGCTGCGTTCTCATTGCTGAACGCATACGAGTCAGACCTCAGACGCGCCATTGCATAATTCACGTATTCATAGTCGGCTGTGATCAATCCGAAGTCCTTGACTACAAGCGCCAGACTACCAATAGCTCTGAAAGGAGTGACAACAGAGTAATTGAAGGAACCCTCAGGCGAACTGAAGGCATATGTAGTATCGTAAACCTGTGCCACCATTTCGGCACTGTACATCTCACCCATCTCTATGATTGACGGTGTGTGCACGGCAGCCCCCACGCGCAACCACTTCAAGGGTCGATAGATCAACCCCACCTTAAAGTTGAATCCTGTGCCCTTGGCATTGACATATTCAGTTCGAGTGAACGAATTGAAATTTGCAATCGTATCGGCTTTGTCGGTCTCAGTCAGTTCGCGTTTAACCTGATAATCAATCCGCGGAATCCCGAATGTGGCCCCGATATATAGGGCATTGCCGAAGTTGCCGCCCATGCTTACAGCAACCTCACCCATAGACCCGCGCGAAAACTCACTTATGCGCTGTTCCTGCCCATAATTCGGCATGAGGTTACGAACATAGTTATTGCTGGTGCTATCGGCCTGATCAAAAAGGTATGTCTCCCAACCAAGACCAGCCCCGAACGGATCTAACTCGGTGTAATTAGTGCCGTTAGCCTGACCGACCATTTGATCGATGTACGAAGTGTTCGTGCTCACCGCGCTGGCCACAGTCTGGCTCTGATAGGTATTCATGCGGCTATAGCCTACTCCAAACTGGAAACTCTTCCAAGCCCATCGCACATCCTGTTGTTTCTTCCGATTGATATTGAGCACAAAACCGATGTTGCCTAGATTGAAATTAGAGCGAATATCGCCAGAGGTGCTGCCTCGCAGGTCGGAATCAGTTGCATTGAAATGCAGACTCGGGGTGATGGAGAACATACTCTTGTTGAACACTCCGATGCCAGCCGGATTGATGCTCAGTGCTGAGATGTCGCCACCAAGAGCACCGAAAGCACCACCCAGTGCCGTGAGGCGGGCAGTGCCGGTCATGTCCACAGTCGAGTAACGAAGGGCATCGGTCTCGTCCTGAGCAAAAGCGGGCCCGGCTATCGCCAGGCCCGCGGCTATGATCGCTGCTTTTCTCATGACCCTTCTATCAGCGCTTGCCACCGCCCCTGTTCGATGGGGCACCACCACCCGACCCACCACCTCTTGAAGGGCTACTGAAACCGCGATTTGGCTGCGATTGCTGTGGGCGACTCATCTCCGGGCGCGACTGCTGTGGGCGGCTCATCTCAGGCCTAGCCTGTTGCGGGCTGCTCTGTTGCTCAGGTCTAATGAACTGCTGCGGCCTTGACTCCCGCATGCCATCGGGGCGGCCTTGCGGCTGCTGCTGAGGACGTGCCTGTTGCAAAGGGGCACTGTATTGGTAGCTCGGTTTGTACCCGTCACCCCGTTGGTAGCCCTGGCTGGGCTGTGGACGCTGTTCCTGTGGCCTACTGAACTGCTGTTGCTGTGGCCTCTGCTCGTATTGCGGGCGGCCATACTGCTGTTGGTTGTTGCCCTGTTGCATATTTCCACGGCCTTGACTGTTCTGTGGCTGGCTGTAGGTGCCCTGTGGGTTGGTACGTCCCCGGTCGGGGGCCACATACTGCTCACGAGCAGGAGCCTGAGATGGACGGACGCTCTGTGGGCGGGTGTAGGCATCCACCGGGCGCTTGGAACCATCGTTGATACTGGTTGAAGGGCGTACGCCACTATTTGCGTTAGCCGGAGCCTGACTCACTCCTGGACGGGTGGTATAGCCGTCCAATTTACCACCGCTCTGACCCTTTGAGGGGCTCTCTGCCACCTGCGGCCTGCTGCTGCTCGGAGTACTTGGCTTGGTTTCGACACTTTGAGGCCTGCTGCTGCTCTGAGTGCTCGGCTTGGCTTCGACACTCTGAGGTCTGGAAGAGTACTGTTGAGTATTCCCTTCTTTAGAAGTGCTGGGTCGTGTGTTGGCAATGCCGGGCTTGCTGATGTTATAGCCATCAATGTTTGTGCGTACCGGATCCTTAAATGTAGCCGCTAGCACATTGCCCTTGTTGGCATGTATCACGTTGCCGCTCAGTGCCTCTCGGTTGTATTTATCAACCCAGCTAGGCTGCCTCACTCCTCCAGTACCGACCGATGCTGTGTTGCGATGGCCGTAGTAGAATCCACTGTTGCCATCAAAACTGTTGTAGTAACCGCTGCTGGCAAGACCATCATGATAACCGTTCCAGTAGCCGTGGTTGTAGCCGTTCCAGTAGCTCCATCCGCCACCCCATCCACTGCCCCAACCAGCACCCCAGCCTCCCCAGCCTCCGTAACAATAAGGAGAGTAGAAGGCTGGGCTGTTCCAACCCCAGTTATTCCAACCCCAGTTGTTCCAGCCCCAATTGTTCCAACTCGGGCCCCAACCCACATATATACTGGTACCCCAGAACCACGGGTCATAATTGTACCAATACGAGTTGGTGTAGAAGCTATCATAATAACCGAATCCATAAAGGGGTCTGTAAAAGCGGTTTATTCGCGAAGCATATGTATAATCATAATAGTCATCATAATAGTAGTTGTTGGTAACATAGGTGTTACCGTTCGCATCGGTATAACTCTGCGAGTTGTCGTACTGCTGGCCGTTGTTCTGGGTGCCGTTGGCAGGATAATAGTCCTCGTCCCAGGTGCTGTAACCACCATAAGGATCGGCACTCTGACCAGTATTAGCAGGCACCTGATAACCACTGTTCGGGTCGTCATAGATAGGATCACCGGTGTTCTGTGCCCCGGCACTGTATGAGGCTATGCTCAGTGCTACTGCTGTGATGATGCTCAGGGTTCTCATGGCCTTTGGTATTAATTACATTAAGTTCCTATCAGACGGAAGCACCTGTACTGGGTACTTTTGCCGTCTCTTCTTTGAAGACACAAACTTCATACCACAATTGATCTGAAATGGCAAAAGACCTTGCCACCCGTGCCGAGGATTACTCGAAATGGTACAACGACCTTGTATTGCGTGCCGACCTGGCCGAGACCAGCAGTGTGCGCGGCTGCATGGTGATCAAACCATATGGCTATTCCATCTGGGAATCGATGCAGCGCGAACTTGATGCCCGTTTCAAAGAGACAGGTCACGTCAATGCGTATTTCCCGCTCTTCATACCTAAGAGTTTCTTCAGCAAAGAGGCTGCGCATGTCGAGGGCTTTGCCAAAGAGTGTGCCGTGGTGACGCACTACCGCCTACGAAATGCCGATGGCGGAGGTATTGAAGTGGATCCAGCCGCTAAGCTTGAGGAGGAATTGATTGTGCGTCCTACATCAGAGACCATTATCTGGAACACTTATCGCAACTGGATACAGAGCTACCGAGACCTGCCCATTTTGGTTAACCAATGGGCCAATGTGGTCCGCTGGGAGATGCGTACCCGCCTGTTCCTGCGCACGGCTGAGTTCTTGTGGCAAGAGGGTCACACTGCCCACGCGACCAAACAAGAGGCTATTGAAGAGGCCGAACGTATGGCCCATGTGTATCGCGATTTCGCACAGGATATGATGGCCATGCCGGTTTGGCTGGGTGTAAAGTCGGCCAGTGAGCGTTTTGCAGGGGCGTTAGAGAAGTACTGCATCGAAGCATTGATGCAGGATGGGAAGGCCCTTCAGGCTGGCACTTCGCACTTCCTAGGACAGAATTTCGCCAAGGCATTCGATGTGCAGTTCACAGATGCCAGCGGCACGCTCGACCACGTGTGGGCAACCTCTTGGGGCGTCTCAACGCGCCTGATGGGTGCTCTGATCATGACCCATTCCGATGACAACGGGCTGGTGCTACCACCTCGTCTGGCCCCCATTAAAGTCGTGATCGTTCCTATTTACCGGAGCGAAGAGGAACTGAATAGCGTTCGCGAGGCTGTGCGCCCCATTCTGGCTGACTTGAAGAAACTCGGCATCAGTGTGAAATTCGATGACCGCGACACACAGCGTCCGGGGTGGAAGTTCGCGGAATATGAGTTCAAGGGTGTACCACTTAGAGTGGCTATCGGGCCGCGAGATGTGCAGAACGGTACTGTGGAGCTTGCCCGCAGAGACACCCTGACCAAGGAGAGTGTGCCCATGGTAGGTCTTGGCGATAGAATCGCTGCCCTGCTCGATGAGATTCAGGCCAACCTCTATGCCCGCGCTCTGGCCCATCGCGAGGCCAATACACGTACCGTGAGCACCTATTCGGAATTCAAGACAGAGATTGAAAAAGGAGGTTTCATCCTTGCGCATTGGGACGGCACACCCGACACCGAGGCAAGGATAAAAGAGGAGACCAAAGCCACTATCCGACTGATTCCGCTTGAGGAAAAATACAAGGTGGCCGGCACGTGTATGGTCACTGGGCAGCCCTCGCAGCAGCTTGTTGTCTTCGCCCGGGCATATTGATGCGTTTTTTTTCGGGTGATGTTGGACAGAAGCAGAACTTTTCTACTTTTGCCGCCCGCCAAATGGCACTCATGGCCCGTTCGTCTAGGGGTTAGGACGCGTCCCTTTCACGGATGAAACACGGGTTCGATTCCCGTACGGGCTACTTGAGCAAGACGGCCTCCGAAACACCGGGGGCCGCTTTTTTTTAGTAGGTACTAGATATTCAATACTAGGTCTCTCCCGTTCTCAAAAACATTGGTACAGTTGAACACTCACTCCTGAGAGTGCATCGTTAAAGTCATCACGGACAAAAGGGAATCGGCAACAAAGCTTCGCTCAGCGCTCGCAGAAGTCCTTGAACGATGCAAAGGCCACGGTATAACCCAGTTTCTGAGCTTTCTTAAGGTCATTGCAGGCACCGTTCACATCGCCAAGCTTGAATTTCACCTCGCCACGAAGACTATAGGTCTTTGCATAACTCGGTGCTATCTGGGCAGCACGGTCAAAATCCTGCACCGCGCCCTTGTAATCTTTCATTTCCGATTTCAACATAGCACGCCCAAAGAAGGCTTCCAACTTCGATGAATCAAGGTTTATTGCGGTATTGAAATCCTTCATAGCCCCTTGCATATCCTGCAACTGGCGCTTGGCTTTGCCACGGTTTGCATACGCTTCGCTGTAGTCAGACTTGAGTGAAATGGCTAAGTTATAATCTTGCAAGGCGCCTTTGTAATCATTCAACTCGTCCTTCACATATCCCCTGAAATTGAACGCCTTTATGTATAGGGGATTGATTTCGATGGCCTTGTTCAGGTCTTGAAGCGCGCCACGGAAGTTCTGCATATCAGCCTTCGCTTCGGCTTTTGAATATAAATCTTCAGGGGTCTGGGCAAAGCAGAACCCAGCCAGAAGCACAAAAAAGAACGATATGCCTGGAGCGCGTCTCATATTGACCGAGTCAAGGTATGACATTTATAGATGATTGACTGCTTTTTCTCATTGGAATCCGACACTACTTTTCATAATTTTTAAATTTCAGAGCCCGAAAAATAACCTCAGTCGATGCTAAATGCGACCACACTTCTTTCGCACATACCCCACACCTAGAGTGTAGATTTGGCCGCCATGTTCAGTGAAGAGACTCTAAGAGCGGTAGTAGAAGGTAGTATTGACGGTGTGCTGACCATCGATTCGCGTGGCCGAATTCTAGCAGTGAACCGCGCTTTGTTCGATCTGTTCGGCTACGAAGAAGATGAGATGGTCGGCCAGAATGTGAACATGCTCATGCCTGAGCCATACCACAGTCGACACGACCTATATCTTGAACGATATGCAAAAACCGGAGAGAAGAATGTGATAGGGCGCGGCCGCGAACTGGTGGCAAAGAAGAAGAACGGTTCGTTCTTTCCAATTTTCCTGACTGTGGTTGAGGTTGAGACTGCAGACGGGCGTCAGTTTGCAGGAGTGATACACGACATAAGCGGTCGCAAATTGGCTGAGACCGCCTATCGCGAGACTGACAACAAGTTCAAAGCTATACTAGCCACCGCGGTAGATAGCATCATTATAATCGACCAGCGCGGACGCATGGACATGGTGAACGAGGCCGCTTTGAAACTCTTCGGCTATACTGAGGATGAGTTGATTGGTCGCAACGTGAAAATGCTCATGCCTGAGCCTGACAGCAGTCGGCATGATGGTTATCTGGATCATTATCATCAGACTGGCGAGAGGCGGATCATGGGCTTTGGCCGCGAGGTGAAAGGACGAAAGAAGGATGGTACGGAATTCCCGTTCTCTCTGGGTGTAAGCGAATTACGGCTTCGAGACAGAATCATGTTCGTTGGCATCATTCACGATCTTACCAACATCAGCGAAGCCCGCAGGCAGCTTACAAATTATGCAGAGGAACTGAAAAAGGCAAACGAGAATCTGGAACAGGAAGTGCAGAGACGTACAGCACAACTTGGTGCTTCGAACAACCTGCTTCAACAGACCAATAAAGAACTGGAAGCTGAGGTGTCGTTAAGGCGCAAGGCAGAAGAAGAGGCCACCGCATCATTGAGCCGCGAGAAGGAGCTCAACGAACTGAAGTCGAGGTTTGTGAGCATGGCCTCGCACGAATTCCGCACCCCATTGGCGGGCATACTCACTTCCGTATCGCTGCTGGCTCGATACGAACAAGCCGATCAGGCTGACAAGCGCAAGCGGCATATGGACATCATCCGAGGGGCGGTACATAACCTCACAGCCATACTCAACGACTTTCTTTCGCTTGAGAAACTTGAATCGGGCCGTGTTGACATTCATGCGGAGTCGTTCCCACTGTTGCCGTTGGTTGAGGAATTCAGCTCAGAGATCCAAGGAATGCTGAAGCCTGGTCAGATTCTTGAATTTGAGATAGAACCAGGTCTCAAAGACGTTTGGGCCGATAGGCATCTTCTGAGAAATATCCTCACGAATCTCGTGTCGAATGCCATCAAATATTCTTTCGAAGGAAGCCGGATATCAGTTCGGATGCGGATTGAGGGCGATGACCTGCGCACAGATGTAGTCGACAGGGGCATGGGCATTCCCGCTAAGAATCAGCCGCATATGTTCGACAGGCTATTCCGCGCCAGCAATGTCACCAACATACAAGGGACTGGACTGGGTCTTAACATAGTGCGCCATTACCTCGACCTGCATGGGGGCACCATTACTTTTGCAAGCACCGAGGGTGAGGGCACCACATTCACCTTCCGTATCCCACAACGCCCATGAGCGCTAAAAAGAATAAGAAGATCCTGTTGATCGAGGACGACCGCGTGATGCGCGAGAACACGGCCGAATTGCTGGAACTGTCGGGATACGAAGTGGCCACGGCCGAGAACGGCAAATACGGAGTGGAGAAGGCCAAAGCCGACCGGCCTGACCTGATCATCTGCGATGTGATGATGCCCGAACTTGACGGCTACGGGGTACTTTATCTACTTAGCCGCGACAAGGACACAGCCGGTATACCGTTCATATTCCTAACGGCCAAGGCCGAACGGGCCGACCAGCGCAGAGGCATGGAGCTTGGAGCCGATGATTACCTTACCAAACCTTTTGAGGAGGACGAGCTGATACGGGCGGTGGAAGGTCGCCTGAAGCGCATGGAGGTCATGTCCAGTGGCCACAGCAACGACATGCATGGTCTAAACGCCTTTATTGACGAGGCGCGGGCCGCCCTTGAACTTGAGAATCTTGCCAAGGACCGAAGGGTGCGGAAATACAGCAAACGCGATATCATCTTCCATGAAGGTGACCAAGCATCGGCCCTGTATTTCGTTGCAGATGGCAAAGTCAAGACCTACAAAATCAACGAGGATGGAAAAGAATTCGTGACCGGGCTGCATGGTCCGGGCGATTTCATCGGTTATGTGGCACTGCTCACTGAGAAGAGCTACGAGTGGTCGGCCATGGCTTTGGAAGACTCTGAACTCTGCATCATCCCGAAGGCCGATTTCATCAGTCTTGTTCATCGCAACCAAGACGTGAGTGTACGTTTCATCAAACTGTTGAGCAACAAGCTCATTGACAAGGAGAGACAACTTATTGACCTAGCGTACAACTCGGTACGCCAACGCGTGGCCGAGGCCCTGATTCAGCTCTGCAACAAATACCGTGACCAGAAAAGCGGAACGTTCAGTATGAGCATCCCGCGCAACGACCTAGCATCGTTAGTAGGCACCGCTACCGAATCGCTGATCCGTTCTCTTTCCGATTTCAAAGAAGAGGGAATCATCATGATCAAAGGCAGCGAGATCGCGGTTACGGATGAGAAGAAGCTGAGGCACATATCCCAGCACATGCACTGACAAGGCCACTGTGGCCGCTTTTAACAGAAACAGACAATGGTAAACAGCCGCTCGGCCGGGCTCTATGCCAAGGCCAAGAATCTATTCCCCGGTGGTGTCAATTCGCCAGTACGCGCATTCAGATCGGTGGGTGGTACCCCCCTTTTCATGACCAAAGGCCAAGGCAGCCGCATTACCGATGCCGATGGCAACACCTACATAGACCTATGTTGCTCGTGGGGGCCACTCATTCTGGGCCATGCGGACCCGTCTGTGACTCAGGCAATCATAGGAGCAGTTCAGAACGGAGCATCGTTCGGAGCGCCAACAGTGCAAGAGAACGAACTGGCTGAACTGATCATTTCGAACCATCGCTATGTGGACCGTCTGCGCTTTGTGAGCAGCGGCACCGAAGCCGTGATGAGCGCCATTCGGTTGGCCCGTGGGTACACCGGCCGCAGCAAAGTGCTTAAGTTCGAGGGTTGCTACCACGGCCATGTCGATTCGCTGCTCGTTAAGGCGGGCTCAGGACTTGTCACATTCGGCAACAGTTCTTCGGCCGGTGTACCCGAGAGTTTCGTCAATGAGACCATTGTAGTGAGCCTCGATGACCTTGCGGCTGTGGAATCGGCATTCAACACATTTAAAGACCAGATAGCCGCGGTTATCCTAGAGCCGGTTCCGGCTAACAACGGTTTGTTGCCACAGGCCGCATATTTCCTTCGAGGCCTGCGCAACATCTGCGATCGCGAGGGTGCCCTTCTCATTTTTGATGAGGTGATATCAGGATTCCGGGTCGGATTTGAGGGCGCGGCAGGGGTATATGGCATCAGACCCGATCTCCTTACATTCGGAAAGATAATCGGAGGAGGGATGCCGGTAGGCGCTTATGGTGGTCGCGATGAGGTGATGCGCCAGATATCGCCCGAAGGCCCAGTTTATCAAGCAGGCACCTTGAGCGGGAATCCCGTGGCCATGGCGGCTGGAAAGGCCCAGCTGAGCCGATGCTTAGAGCCAGGATTCTATGAAGCGCTCGAGTCGAAAGCCAAGGCCTTGGTCAATCATGTCAACGCGCACTGCACAGCCAAGGGACACGAGGTGCACATGTGGAATATCGCCTCAATTTTCTGGATCGCGTTCTCGCCCCTGCGCACCATGAGCCGTGCCGAGCAGATAGATGCCGATAGCATGGTTCGTTTCCGCACTTTATACCATGCGCTGCTCGAAAGGGGCGTATACATGGGGCCATCGGGCTACGAGGTCGGCTTTTTCAGCGCAGCACATACAAGTGCCGATGTGCAGGCCGTAGCGACCGCCTATTGCGAGGCCATTGATCTGGCCATGGTGGCCTGAGTCGATTGGAGACCATCCGCATCGATACCCTGGATTTCCGCTGGACCGCCTTTGCGGCCGGTGAGGGCGATGATGTGTGGGTCGGTTTCCACGGATTCGGTCAGGGAGGCCAGCATCTGCTTCGTTTCATGCGCATCCTTAGGCCCGATGCCCGATGCATAGCGTTCGACCTTCCGCATCATGGGGCCACAGAGCCAGTAGGTGGCGGCACGCCCCGACTCACTGCTGCCGAGCTCACCGACTTTTTTGAGAAACTGCTGCGCCAATGCGGGGTGAACCGTTGTTCTGTTATCGGTTTCAGTCTGGGCGGCAAATGCGCTTTGACCCTACTTGAATCAGCTCCGGTGAGATTGCGTTCCGTGGTCCTCATCGCCCCGGATGGACTCTATGTAAATCCTATTTACTGGCTGGCCACACATACCGCATTGGGCCGTTGGGCGATGTTGCGCATGGTGCGCGACCCCAGAAGACTCTACCGCATCTGCGATGGGTTAGAGAGCATCGGGCTATTGCCCAAAGCTGTGAATCAGTTCTTCCGTTCGCAACTGGGCACCGCTGAGCAACGCATGAGGGTGTATGCCGTATGGCAGACCTTCGGGCACTTGCTGCCTGACCTCAACGCTGTGCGCAGCCATGTGGTGCGCTATGCGGTGGGCCTGCATCTTGTTTTCGGGAAAGAGGACAAGGTTATCCGGCCTAAATGGGCCAAGAAATTGCACAACCCTGGTTGGAAGCATTCAAAACTGCTTCTGCTTGACCGTGCACACGACCTGACCAAGCGCGAAGTGGCCGAGGAGCTGAAAGACCTCCTCATAATTGCACGGGCACCGATGTGAACTGGCTACTTTTGCCACCCGATGCAAGGCAACGACCACATCATCCGGCTCAGTGACGTGAGCATCTACATCCGTCAGAATCTTGTTCTAAGCAAGGTGTCTTTCGCGGTGCACAGGGGAGAGTTCCTGTATTTGATAGGTCGCACCGGCAGCGGAAAGAGCAGCCTGTTGCGTACGCTGTATGCCGACCTGCCGTTGGCCGAGGGCGAAGCCACTATTGCTGGTTACGACCTTGGAACCATAACGCAAGAAGAGATACCGTTCCTGAGGCGCAAACTCGGAATCGTCTTTCAGGACTTCCAATTGCTCACAGACCGCACAGTGAGCGAGAATCTGAAGTTTGTGATGAAGGCCACCGGCTGGAAAGACAAAATGAAGATGGAGAACCGCGAGCAGGAGGTGCTACGTCTGGTGGGCCTGCCCATGATCGGGTACAAGATGCCGCACCAATTGAGTGGTGGCGAACAGCAGCGTGTGGCCATAGCCCGTGCACTGATTAACAGCCCCGAGGTGATATTAGCCGATGAGCCTACAGGAAACCTCGATCCGGAGACATCAGAAGGTATCCTTCAACTGATGGTGGACATAAGCCGTCAGGGTACAGCCATACTCATGGCCACGCACAATTACAGCTTCTTTGAGCGGCACCCGGCCCGCACCCTCAAGTGTGCCGATGGCTACCTCACCGACACCCAGTTGCAGGTGAGGCCAGAGGACTTCTGACATCTTGTCAGCCTGAGTACCTTCGCGATCCCTTGGCCAAAGCCATGGGAACTGTGAAATGCTTTACCGCGACAACACAAACAAAGTTATTGACGAGTCCCGCCAAGGCGAGGCCCTTGCCGATACTGTAGGCCTTGGCCGCAAGCTGTACCTCGAAACGTACGGCTGCCAGATGAATTTTGCCGATAGCGAGATCGTTGCATCGGTGCTCAAAGAGCATGGGTTCGGCACCACGCCCATCATGGAAGAGGCCGATGTGGTGATGGTCAACACCTGCGCAATACGCGACAATGCCGAGCAGCGCGTAAGGGGCCGATTGGACCTGTTCCGCAGCCTGAAGAAGAACAACCCGGATGTGATAATCGGGGTGATGGGCTGCATGGCCGAACGCCTCAAGGACAAGCTGTTGGAAGAGGAAAAAGTGGTGGATATTGTGGTGGGCCCCGATGCCTACCGTCAGTTGCCGGCCCTGATTGCTGAGGCCGAAACAGGCCAAAAAGCCGTGAATGTTCTGCTGAGCCGAGAGGAGACCTATGCCGACATCAGTCCGGTGCGCTTGGGCGGCAATGGAGTGTGCGCCTTCATCAGCATCACCCGTGGGTGCGACAACATGTGCTCGTTCTGCGTGGTGCCTTTTACCCGTGGACGAGAGCGCAGCCGCGACCCGCAGAGCATTGTCAACGAGGCCCGCGACCTTTTTGAGCGGGGCTACCGCGAGGTGACGTTGCTTGGCCAGAATGTCGATTCGTACCTGTGGACCGAGGCTCTTCCATCGAAAAAAGAGATCATGAAAGCACGGGCCGAAGGGGTCGATGTGGGCGAGACTTGCTCGTTTGCACAGCTCATGGAGCGTGTGGCCCTTATCAGCCCCGACCTGCGCGTGCGTTTCAGCACATCGCACCCCAAGGATATGACCGATGACGTGCTGCACGTGATGGCCAAGTACGAGAACGTGTGCAGCTACATCCACCTGCCGGTGCAGAGCGGCAACAGCGAATTGCTTGAGAAGATGAACCGTGGCTACACCCGCAAGTGGTACCTCGACCGGATTGCGACCATCCGTAGCATAGTGCCCGACTGCGGCATAAGCACCGACATTATCACCGGATTCTGTGGCGAGACCGAAGAGCAGCACCGCGAAACGCTTACGCTTATGGACGAGGTGGGCTTCGATTTCGCCTACATGTTCATGTACAGCGAAAGGCCCGGCACTTTGGCTGCCCGCAAATTCAACGATGATATTCCGGAGGAAGTGAAGAATCGGAGGCTTCAAGAGGTGATCGACCTGCAGATGCGCTCTTCGGAGATCTCGAACCAGAAAGATGTTGGCAAGACCTTCCGTGTGCTGGTAGAGGGCGAGAGCAAACGATCGGATCAGGACCTACAAGGTCGCACCCCGCACAACAAAGTGGTGGTTTTCCCTCGCCAGCACTTCAAAAAAGGCGATTATGTGAGTGTGATAGTTGAGGACTGCACGCGTGCTACGTTGAAGGGAAAGGCAGTGAGTTGATTCAATAGGGAGCCGATGTCAAACGTAGATTCTATCAAACAACGCTTCGGTATCATCGGGCACAGTCCGTTGCTCAACCGTGCCTTGGAGACGGCCATTCAGGTGGCACCGACTGACATCAGCGTACTGGTGACGGGCGAGAGCGGAACGGGTAAGGAGGTGTTCGCTCAGATCATCCATGCCATGAGCGCCCGCAAGCACAACGCCTACATAGCGGTGAACTGCGGGGCTATCCCTGAAGGGACCATCGATTCCGAGCTTTTCGGACACGAGAAAGGCTCTTTCACGGGGGCTACCGAGGGCCGTAAGGGATATTTTGAAGAAGCCGATGGCGGCACAATTTTCCTTGACGAAGTGGCCGAACTGCCCCTCGGCACACAAGTGCGTCTGCTGCGTGTGCTGGAGACCGGAGAGTTCATTCGAGTGGGCTCATCCAAGTCGAAGAAGACCAACGTGCGCACCGTAGCAGCCACCAACGTGAATATGCCTGAGGCCATCCGCAAAGGGCGATTCCGTGAGGACCTGTTCTACCGTCTCAATACGGTGCCCATCGTCATACCGCCTCTTCGCGAAAGACACGAAGACATTCCGCTGCTGTTTCGCAAGTTCGCTTCTGACTTTGCTGAACGTTACCGCGTGCCGCCTGTGCGCCTCACCGATGCCGCCCGCGAACTGCTTATGCGCTATCGCTGGCCAGGAAACATCCGCCAGCTCAAGAATGTGACTGAGCAGATCAGCATCCTTGAAAAAATACGCGAGATAGGCCCTGAGACCCTGGCACATTACCTGCCTGACATGGGTCAGCCCAACCTTCCGGCCGTGACCACTGCACCGGTTGACAATGGTGGCGGACAAAGCACTGATTTCTCGGAGCGCGAACTGATGTATAAGGTGCTGTTCGATATGAAACGCGACCTCAACGACCTGAAAAAACTGGTGTTGGAAGTGGCATCTGGGGGAAGCGCGGCAGAGATGAGCGACACCAGCGCACAGACCATCAAGCGCATCTATCAGGAAGTGGAGCCGGTTGACTCAAGCGGCCTCATAGTGCCTGAGGTGCATGTGCAACGCAAGGGGACATCCGATTTTGATCACCATGAAGAGGTCATTGAATCTTTGAGCCTCGAAGAGCGCGAGTTGGAACTGATCCGAAAGGCATTGGAGAAACACCGCGGCAGGCGCAAAGCCGCAGCAGATGAACTGGGTATCTCGGAAAGGACGCTTTACCGTAAGATCAAAGAGCACAATCTGGAATGAGGAGCCTGATCCCCACGGTCATTGCGTTGGCAATCCTCATCGCTCCGATGCAGGGCTGCAAGCTCTATTCGTTCACCGGAGCCAGCATTGCCCCCGAAGTGAAGAGCATGACCATCGCGTTCTTCCCGAGTTATGCCCCGTTGGCTCCCGCCAATGTGCCTCAGACTTTCACCGAGGGCTTGCGCGAGTATTTCATCAATCGCACCAATCTAAATCTTGTCAACAGCAACGGCCACATCCGTTTCGAAGGGTTCATGAGCGATTACAGCACTCGGCCAGTGGCTATAACAGGCAATGAGACTGCCGCGCAGAACAGGCTATCCATTTCAGTGAGCGTCACATTCACTGACACGAAAACGGCCACTAACAGCTTCGAAAAGACCTTCACACGATTTGCTGATTACGACAGCCGCCAGAACCTGACCAACGTGGAACAGACCCTGATCCCCGAGA
>Ga0169931_10004356_pt1 | contig 22048 bp, 15 predicted proteins | sample Kivu_15m_20L_FD_129675 | JGI IMG/M metagenome (GOLD analysis project Ga0169931, IMG submission 129675) | Freshwater microbial communities from Lake Kivu, Western Province, Rwanda to study Microbial Dark Matter (Phase II) - Kivu_15m_20L... | ecosystem: Environmental > Aquatic > Freshwater > Lake...
ATCGGAAAAAAAGCGAATGGATTTGAGACCTACTTTTGAAGGCGAGAGGAGCCGATCCACTGAATGTCTCTAAAGGAAAAAAAGTGGAAGGGATTGGGAGTCCAACCGCTGATTTCGGGACGAATCAGAGCGTGTCTCGACTCAAAGTAGAGGGGCATGGTGACGAGATCTCCCGAGGTCAAGATTCTTCCGGCCTCAGCATATCTCTTGGATCTTTCGATAGGGTGAGTATCAGTGCGCGCTTGAAGAATCGTTTGATCAAAGCTCGGGTTGGCCCATCCGGTCTGATTATTTCCTGAGGTGCTTAAAAAGAGAGAGAAGAAGTAGTCTGGGTCGGGAGTTTTGGCTGACGCCGCTAGTATCCAGAGGTGAAAAGGGGAGTTATTTAAAAGATAGGTTCCGAGATCCTTGGTTTCAAAGAAGTGAAGGTTCACTACAGTGTCAAGATTCTGTTGCAGCTGCGAAGCGACAAACTCTGCTACTTGACGATAATCATCCAATGCGAGAGTCGCGAGTTCTAGTGTGAGCGGTTTTGCCTGAGTCAGGAGTCCTGCTTTTTTCAGATTCTTTTTCGCGAGTTCGGGATCAAAAGGCTGCTCGTTCGTACTTGAGTGTCCCATAAATCCTGGGGGTGCGAGGGAGTATGCGGGTCGATACCCCTTTTTTACAAAGGGTAGGAATTCACCACGATTGATCGATCGAATAACGCTATCACGAAGGACTTTTGATGAGGTCGGATATTTCTTAAAGTTGAAGTCGAGATGAAAGGTTCGGGGAAAAGGAGACACATGGAGATCTGGATGTGTTCCCATTTTCTTAGGATCGAATGCCGTGATGATCGGTATCCAATCGAGCTTTCCTGCGTCATAGGCTTGGATGGCTTCTTGATCGTCCGCGAAGAAGTGGAGCTCAATCGTTTCGATGTTTCCCCGGCTTTTGCGGTAGTAATTTGGGTTCTTCTTGAGCGTTAGACGTGCCCCCTGTGCATGCGAATGGAGCGTAAAAGGACCGATCGTTTGTATCGCGCCTGGCCTAGCCCAAGATCCTTCGCCGAATCGCGCAATCAAATCAGGTCGAATTGGGAAAGTAGGCCACATGGTGAGATTCCATAGCCAGCTTGGACGAGAGTCTTTCAGGCTCACTTCCAACGTATGAGAGTCGATGGCTTTGACCCCAACATCCCCGAAGCTTTTGATGCGACCAGAGTGGAATTCCTCAGCTCCTACGACATCAAAAAGCAGATAGGCATAGTGTGCAGACTGAGAGGGCTGCAGGAGTCGTCTCCAGCTCTCAACAAAGTGAGAGGCGTCAAGGGGCGTGCCGTCAGTCCATGTTGCGTCTTTTCTGAGAGTGAACGTATAACGTTTTCCGTTTTGTGTGGAAGTCCAACTGAGAGCGAGACCTGCTGTGAGTTCATTGGAGGGGCCTACCAAGAGCAGACCATCCATCATGTTTCGGATAATGCTTCCGTCAAAATGTGCGACCGCATGGTTCCAATCTAAATTGCTGACTTCACCCAAAGCTCGTACGCGAATTTTGGATTCCCCTTTGGTTGTCTCGTCCGCGCGGACATCTAAAGCTGAAATCAAAGCAAAACTGACGATCAGTCCGAGAGTTCGAGTCGCGCTTGATTTTGTAACCTGTTGCAAGGTTGTTTTCTGAGAAAGGAGCAATCCTGCAAGGGTGAAGAGTCCCGCTGTGAGCGACCAGCTCGACAGCCATTCATATCGGATGAGTAATCCCGTCATCAGTGGAGCCACAATTTGGGCAAGTGAGTTGAGGGATTGACTTAAGCCCATGACCAACCCCTGCTGGCGCTGGTCAGCCTGGTGAGAAATTAGACTGGTCAGAGCAGGCCTTAATACGCCGTTTCCGAAAGCACTGATCGTCGCTGAGAGGAGCAGTGCTGGGAGTCCGAAAGTGAATGCAAGAACCAGGTAACCCAGCGATGCCCCCACAAAGCCCATCTGTGAAACCTTGTTTTCACCAAACTTTTTGACCAACCGAGCGACTAATCCTCCCTGAATAAAAATCCCAAGGAAGCCGCTGTAAGCGAAGATTAGGCCCACTTCTTTTGGCCCATAGCTATGTCCGTCCCAGGTGAGCCGTCTTTCCGCGAAAAGCGCGAATCCTGAAGTGAACAAAGCAAATGAAAATGAAAAGAAGAAGAATTGAAGGAGCGTTTTTGAAAGGGTCTCGTTCTTAAAAAAAGGAGCATACACCTTCAAGTCAAAGACGCTCAGGCGTCTCTCTGAAGTGTCGGTGAGTGATCGACGCCGAAGGGGTTCTCTCAGAAAGAAGACACTGGCTAAGATGCTGATAAGTGAGAGGATGGCCGAGGCGAATATGGGGGTTTGGTAACCGTGGGTCGCTAGTAGCCCTCCGAAGGCAGGTCCAATGAGGAAGCCAAGACCAAAGGCGATTCCTATAAGGGCAAACGATTTTGCCCGGTCTTTTGGCTCTGTGACATCAGAAATATAGGCTTGAGCAATGGAGAGATTACCCGCTGTAACTCCATCGATGATCCGTGAAAGGAGGATCATCCAATAGGCTTGGGCCCATGCAAGCACCAAAAAACCGATCAAGGTCCCAATTTGGCTGAGAATGAGGAGTGGACGTCTGCCGTACTGGTCGGAGAGCCCACCTAATATTGGTCCAGAAACGAATTGGCAGATCGCAAAGAGAGAGATCAGGAAGCCAACATCCATGGGGGTGGCACCGAAGCTCTGAGCATAGAATGGGAGAAGTGGAATAACGATGGTAAGTCCGAGCACGTCGACTACTACGATAAGAAAGATTGCGAGTAGATCTCTTCTGTTGGATCCAGAGGATTCTGCTGCGTTTGAATTGGAAGAGTCAGTGCTGGATTCATTCATAGTCTATTACGCCGCGTCTTCTCCTGAATCTTTTTTTTGAGCAATCTTATCAGAATCGGGTGTGCTCGTTTTTGATGGCGGAGGTTTGATCGCGAGGAGTGCTTTCACGATGGTATCTCCGAGGTCTTCCGTGAAGTCCCCTTTTCTGAAGTAAAGTGGAGGGATCGGCTTAGATGGTTCTTTAAGCAGATTCTCAAAGTAATTCTGCAGACGTCGGATCGGACCTGCAATTCGATGAGTCATCCACAACGACATACCGATCAAAAGAAGTGCGACGAGGACGAAGCTCCAGATGAGTAACTGGGATATTTGTTCTTGGTGAATCAATAAGGTTTCTACGAGAGCTCCCTGAGGCTCTAACGAGTTGGCTTGAATCTGATTTAGAAGCTGTGAGTTGACCCATTCCAGTCGAAAAAGAAGAAGTGACAGGAGTCCACTCAGTAGTCCGATCTGACCGCCAATGAGTTTCAACTGAAGCTGGGGATGGACGATGAAGCTGGTATGGCGCCGATTCTTTCTTTGCATGGATGAGTGAAAATCCTTCTCTTCCTGGTATCGGCAGATTGGGTCTTGGCTTTAAATTAACCGGGAAAGCTTTGCGATGACCCAGGTCAGGCCAAAGAGTATGACCTGGTGAAGGAGATAAATCTTAAGGGAGTGTCGGGAGATCCATTCACTCACTTTAAGTGCGGGAACGCGAAGCCGGTGAGCCCCGGCGTGAAAGGCCGCGATACCCAATAAAGTGAAGCCAAACCAAGGCACAGGTGGGATATAGTCTATTGATGAGTGGGTCAGCTTGATCCACGGCACAGAAATCCCCGTGATCGACGGCAATAAGATGACACTTAGGCCTGTGACGAAAGCCGTTTTTGGGTACTTCAGGAATGGGATGGCGAGCAGAGTTGCGAGCGTGATGACATGTAAAGTTCCGAAGTAAACCCATTGAGTGGGAAAAAGGATTCGGGTGATGATCGAGACGATCAATGCCCCAACCGCAATTTTGGACAGCCTCCTGAGGTAGCTCGTCCATTTCGGCTGAGGAAAATGACTGATGCCGAGAGAGGCTCCAACACAAAACAAAAAGGTGGCCACAATGGTATTGGGAACCATCTCCCATGCGAAACTTCTGAGGTTGACTCGAACCAACTGAAATAAAACCAAGTCGTAAGTGGCGTGATAGAAAATCATCGCCAGGATCGCGAGGGTTCTTAGGTGGTCGATGAGAGGGTAACGTTCGGTTCCTAGAGAGAGTTTCGCCGCCGTGTTGGACATTTGTCCAAGTTATCTCTCTGCAACTCCTGGACGGCAAGGGCGAGGATTGCGGTCCGCTCCCATGCCGTAGAGGTCTGAGCCTTCCACAAGTACGTAGCCATGTTCGTGGTCCATGCAGTTAGCTCGATGAACCCAGTGGATGATTGCTCCTGAGGGTCCAGAGTTGCGCTGTCTAGAGGTATTGAGGAAGTCCCCGCAAGCCTCTACGGTCTCGCCTTGTGCTGGTTCCTTCATTTGACCAAAGTCTTCACTGTAGACGACTTCAACAGTGTCGGTCTTTTGAGGTCCGATCTGGATCTGGAAATGAGCGTGGCACGAGCCGCTTCGGGAGCTGCAACGTTGGGAGGTCTTGCTCACTACCTGTCCTTTGATTCGTGCCCTGTAAGCTTTTCCGTCGCCGCCTTTCTTCTTCAGGTCTAGGGCGCGAACGTTATCAATAAGGAGCTCTTTTCCGCTTTCGTCCAAGCAGGGGGGAGCTGCCTCTGAAACTTCACTCGCAGGCTGTCTTCGAGTGCGGGCTTCTGCGTCGCTCCCCACAAAGACAGTACTGAAAGCGAACAGTTGAAGCGCGAATCCGAGAGCGAACCGACGAGCAGCTGAGTGTTTCATGATGCGGGCGGGGGTAACCGTTTCGAAGGGATGGGTCAAACTGATTTTTACAAAAAAGAATAGAGGTATTCCTTTATGGAATACCTCTATTTTGAGTCATTCGTCCCGGCCCTTATAGGCCCATTCCTTCGATGACCTCATCCGAGTACCATGTCCACGCCTTGAGGATTGAGCCGAAGTGCGCTGAGTCTAGGTCAAATCGCTTGGGCTTGCCCCAGGCCTCCCAAAGCGCAATTTGCGAGAAGGTTGGGACTGTCGTGTCTTCCATCCCAATGAGGAAGGTGAGCTTTTTGTTCGCATCGGGTTGAGCGAAATCGAGAGCCTCTAGTTTTAATCGTTCGAGCAGGAATTGGCGGTAATCCGTATCGGTGCGGAGTTGGAACGCTTTTTTTCTCCTCGCTCTCATGTCGACCAAGAGTTCTTGATCGCTGTAAGTGAGGATTTCGGTAATCGACCCACCTGCGACCAGGAACACTGCTTGGTCGATCCGAGGCTCTAGTCCCGTTGCCATAGCCGCTAATATGGCGCCTAAACTGGTTCCAAAGATCGAGACTTTTGAATGGTTCTTCAAGAAAGTCATGGTTTGGCGAATGGCTGCAATTCCTCGAAGGGAGCCGCGATCGTGCACGTTGGGATCGAGGCCTGTTTCCAGATCTCCAGTCCAGGTTCGGATCAAGACGGTATGTGCGCCTTTTTTACAAAACTGTTTACTCCAGCTTTCATCCAGGACGTTGACTCCCCCAGTTGGAGGGACCACTATCGCGGCCCGGTTGATCCGTTTGGTGGGATCTCGATGAAGCCATTCGTCGACCAGGATTTCCCAGTTTCCTTCGGTAACCGGATCAACTCCACCGATGACCACTCGGCGATGAGAACAAGTTCCCGACTTCTCCCAATTCTCAGTGCGAATTACTTTAGAAGGGAGAGGCTCCGAAGGATTTAGAGCAGGCGATGCGAGAGAGATAGGAGGGAGTGGTTCATTGGAATCCGTTCGACTCGTTTCGCTGGCTTGCGCTAGGGAGACTGCGTATTGGAACGATAAAGCTGTCACGAATCCTGCGAGCCAGATCCGAGGGCTCGAATGGAGTGGGTTTTTCATAGTGACGCGGCGTTACACCTGAGGGCCGAGATAGTCAAAGAAAAGCTAAACAGCTTTCGCCTGGGCAAACTCCTTGCGCCTGTAGAGATTCCCCTCCAAGGTGCATCCCATGGATTCTCTTGAACTTCTCACACAGTACCTGGATCGCGTTCATGCTCGTGGTCTCGCACCCTATCCTGCTCAAGAGGAGGCTCTCCTGGAGCTGGCGAGCGGAAAGAACGTGATTCTTAATACCCCAACTGGATCCGGTAAATCGTTAGTTGCAGAGGGGCTTCATTACTTTGCCCTAAAGCAGGGATTTCGTTCCGTTTATACGTGTCCGATCAAAGCTTTGGTGAATGAGAAGTTCTTAGCTCTTTGTCAGCAGTTTGGCGCCGAAAACGTCGGATTGGCGACTGGGGACGGGGCTGTTAATGCCGATGCACCGATCCTTTGTTGTACTGCTGAGATTTTGATGAACGATGCCCTCCGCCTAGGATCTCGATTGGAGATTCGAGAAGTGATTATGGACGAGTTTCATTACTTCTCGGACCGCGAGCGGGGAGTTGCTTGGCAGATTCCTCTTTTGTCTATGCCTCAAGCGCGATTTCTCCTGATGTCAGCAACACTGGGAGATACAGAGGTTTTTGAGAAAGGGCTAACTCGACTCAACGGTAAGGAAACCGTTGTCGTGCAGTCAATGCATCGACCAGTGCCGTTAGAGTTTACTTACAGCGAAAACGCCATGCACGAGACGATCAGTGATCTGGTGCGCCGAGGAAAAGCTCCTGTTTATATTGTGAACTTTTCCCAGTCCTCAGCGGTCTCAGTGGCACAGGATCTTTTGTCGGTAGATTACTGCACGAAGGAAGAGAAGAGAGCGATTGCTGACGCGATCGCGGGGACCCCCTTCAATAGCCCATACGGTCGAGAGATCCAAAAGCTTCTTCGACATGGAGTGGGGATCCATCATGCTGGACTCCTCCCTCGTTACCGAATTCTTGTTGAGAAGCTCGCGCAAAAGGGACTTCTGAAGATCATCTCAGGGACTGATACGTTGGGTGTAGGGGTTAACGTCCCGATTCGTACCGTTTTGTTCACGCAGCTTTATAAGTACGATGGTGAGAGAACTGGGGTTTTGACTGCACGCGATTTTCATCAAATCTCCGGCAGAGCAGGGCGAAAAGGATATGACGATGTTGGCTATGTTGTCGCTCAAGCCCCAGAGCATGTGGTTGAGAACCTCAAGCTGGAAGCTAAGGCCGGTGGAGATCCCAAAAAGTTACGAAAAATAGTCCGAAAAAAACCGCCTGAGCGGGGGTATGCGCATTATACCAAAGAGACCTTTGAAAAACTTCAGTCGGCTCATCCTGAAGCGCTTCAGTCTCGCTTTAAGGTCACCCACGGGATGCTCTTGCAAGTCCTTGCACGGCAAGCCGAAGATGGCTGTCGAGCAATGGCGACCTTGATTCGGAACAGCTACGAGTCTGAGTCTCAAAAAAAACGACATCGAAAAGCAGCATTTGAGCTTTTCCGCTCGTTGGTTGAGAGAGGACTCATCGAGCTTCAACCCTCCTTGAGAGTGGCGGTAGATTTACAGGAAGAATTTTCGCTGTTTAATACGCTTTCCCTGTATCTGATTGATACTTTGTCTCTACTGGATCCAGGGGATCCAGAGTATGCCCTAAATGTTCTGACTTTAGCGGAATCGATTATCGAAGATCCTGATGCGGTTCTTTACAAACAGATCGATCGCATTAAAGGCGAGAAGATTGCTGAGTTGAAAGCGCAAGGAATGTCTTACGAAGAGCGGATGATGGAGCTTGAGAATATTGAGCATCCCAAACCGAATAGTGAGTTCATTTACAGTACTTTCAATATCTTCTCTAAGAATCATCCTTGGGTAGGGCACGAAAACATTCGGCCGAAGTCGGTAGCGCGAGAAGTTTATGAGACGTTTTCGACTTTCTCTGAGTATGTCCGAGACTATGGCCTTCAGCGCTCTGAGGGTTTGCTCTTACGCTATCTTTCTGAAGTTTTTAAGGTCTTGGTTCAGACTGTGCCTGCAAAGTTCAAAAATGATGAACTCGAGTCGATCGAGCTTTATCTGGGGACCTTGGTCCGAGGTGTGGACGCATCTCTCTTGCAGGAGTGGGAGAAGCTTCGATTTGGTTCGGTTCAAACTCAGGTCGTGACGGAAAGGAGTCCAAGAGTAGATCTCAATGCTCAAGAGCAGACACTTTGGGATGTGGGGGTTAGAGGAGAGAAGCTCCTCCAAATGGCCCTTCGAAACGAAGCCTTCCAAGTGCTGAAGTTGATTGCCCGAAAAGATGCAGACTCGATGATGGATCGACTGGAGTTCGAGAGCCCCTCATTGGTTCTTGCCCAGAATGAACTGGAGCAACAGTTGAGGGGCTATTTTGGGTCCCACCAGCGAGTGAGAACGGACACTCCTGCCCGGGCCCAACAGTGGTTCCGCTTGGAAGTCTCCTCACAGGAAGAGTGGCGGATCAGTCAGGTGTTGGTAGATTCGGAAGAAAAAAACGACTCCTTCTTCTCTTTGAGGGTTCCGGTTCAGCGTTGTAGAGAAGAACGTCGGATCATTCTGCTCTGGGACGGGATTCATTAAGTCGTAGGTCTATTCAAAACTGCGTGAGCCTTTCCAGTAGAACAAGGCATCGTCTGCAACAGCTTCGCCATCATAAGCTCGGATATCCAGTTTTTGATCCGCGTGTGGCTGATAGCTTTTTTGCGCGAAAGCGAATCCGACGTCGAGGTCTACGCTGTCTGATTCCACTCCTTCGTCGAGATAAGGTCGCACTTTTATTTTTTTTCCATCTTTATGAGTGAGATTGATGAAATCAACTACCTGGGTCAGATCCTCGAGCGATTGGACAATTCTTGATCCTGTCTTATCTTTGATCAGGAGTTCCTCGAGGCAGATTTGATTTCGATCTAAGAAACGCTTGAGATTATCTCGGGCCAATTGGAGTTGGGATTGAGGCTTTCCATCCACCGTAACTTTGGTGTCGGGTGAAAAATCAAAACCCACTTTCCCCCAAAAGCCGCGCCCTTGCCAATCTGCCTCCAGGTCGAGGTGTGGATATCCAATCTGCTTCAGGCGATTGCCGAGATATTCGGTGAATGCACTGCCCATGCCTTTAGTCTCTGGAGCGGTATCCAGCTTGAGGTAATCGAGGTAGGGTCTTATTTCGGTTTTTTTGGAACTCACGGAGTTTTCGAACGTGAGAACGAAAAAGCCCGTTGGTTCTTTTGTTCCATCTTTTTCGAAGGTTCCTGAGATGTTTAGGTTTTTGGAACCATGGTTTCCTGATTCATCCTGAGTGACTCGAACCTTGCTGATTCGAAATGGTTGTTTAGTGTTCTTGGATTGGAATTCGAAATCCGAGAACACCTGAACGAGCTCTCGAGGTAACTTGCCTGTTACATGCAGTGCAGAAGATCGATTAGCTCCCTCTCTGAGTCCCGTGAGTTTTTCTTGAGAGTAACGATCCCCTGCGAATGACGAGTCCTTGAGTTCGAGTTGTAGGGGTGCTTTTCCCAGGTCCGCACGGATCATGGAGCGAGATAGCCAAGCTTCTGCGATGAGAGAGGTTACACCTTCCGGCGTGGTGAATCGGTCAAGTTCGGATTCTACCTGTTTCTTGGCGATATTAAAGACATCCCCTCGGGTGGGAATCTCAGACTTAGCTACAGTCTCCTGAATTGTTCCTCCGACTACACCCGTAATCTGCTGGATAACTGTTGCAGATGTTCCAGTAGCGATCGCTTTGTTGAGAGTTCCCGCAAGGATTCGTGCTTCGGATGCATCGATGAGGCGTGCTGCCTTGAGTGTGGTTCCTCCTGCTACTGTACTAGTCGCTGCGGCTACTAGACAGGGTACGTTTTCACGAATGATGGATAGATCGGGTTGGGCAGGTTCATTGGAGATCCAAGAAACGATCCGTCCTTCGATTACACAAAAAAGACCACTTGCTGTCCCTGCGGCGACAGGTCCACCTAAAATAAATGCGCCTATTCCGATCCCCGATTCAGCCACTCCTTTGGTAAGGTTCCACCCTTTGGCATGAGTTTGAGTTCTAGTCGAGTCGATGAGGATTTGAGATTCTTTAAGTTCACCCAACTGATCAATGAAGTGATTCGTACGTGTCCTTATGGCCTGAAGGACACGCTCCCTGGAAATGATCTCATATGGATCTGAGGTGCGATTTCGGAAGTGTGCCTTTAGTTTGAGTAGATCCTGACGAAACTCCCGAAGTGATAGTTTGAGTTTGCCAGGTAAGCTGAGAGACTTCGTTCCATAGTACAGACCCGGTGTTTGAGCGTGATGCCTTGGGCTAGAACTTTTGAAGAGGAGTTCATCTAAGTACTCGAGTTGAACTCGCTGATTATGGCTCGTGCTATCTGGCGCAAAACTACTTTGATAGCGTCCACCAATTCGAAATGTCTCATGAACAGCAGCGATCCGATGCATGAGTTCGGGACTTCGCGATGCCTCGGTATAGAAGACCTCAGTGCCAGTGTCTGTTAAGCGTTCGCCACTCACGATCTGTTGTAATTCGTGAGTGAGATATTGGTCAAAATCAGGTTCGCGCAGCTTGTGCTTGAGATTCGCAACGAGTGCTTTCGCCTCCGTTTGAGGATTTGGAGGGCCTGCAAATACAAGGCTGGGTGAGAGGATATGGATCGCCCAGACGAGCGTATTCGCAAGAGTGTCACTCAACCGGAAGGCTGATTTTTTTTGACTCACTGAGGGTGGCATACCGATGAGGGTGGTGCCAGTTCCGTTCCTATTGTTGGAATGGTTTGAGCGTGGGCCATTGCGGTCCCTCAGGTTTTGGCCTGCTCAAACCTCTGTCGGTTATTTTGGGAAGTGTTGGCCAGTCCCCACAAAAAGAGGTAAGGGCTGACAATACTTTGCGTGACTTGCTATGGCAGGGGCGAAGGCGCTGAGGTTGTTTTAGCTCATAAAAACGACCCCCTGGAGCGATTTTTTGGAGCGAAGTGGGGGGGCGACCTTCCTTGGCCCGAGGGTTGCTAACTTACTGAGTCATGACAAAGTGGATGGATTTAAAGGGCCAGAAGTTTTTGGTGCAAATGGTGAAGTCCGGAACCGCTGGGTTGGGTCTCTCTCTGATGGCAGCGTGCCAGGGGGTTTCGGAGGGCTCAAATCAATCGGAAGTTCTCAATCAAGCCTCTACGGGGGAGCAAACGGATGTATCGAGTTCGTCCACGCCCCGTCGAAATGTTCCGGTGGCGGGGGGGAACTCCTCACAAGGAAGCAGCGCTGATCGTTCCAGTAACAATGCCAGCACGAGTGAACCGAGTGTCGCAGCAAGTCCTTCGCCTCGTCCCAGCGCGCGTCCGAGTGCGACCCCTACTGCGTCTCCTAGTCCTACTCAAAGTGCATCTCCGAGCCAGACTCAAAGTACGAATCAGAGCGCTGGATCCCAAGCAAGTTCATCGTCGGGTTCCTCCTCTCGTAACGAAAGCGCTCGAAACACTTCCGGCACTCGGAAGCGATATCTGGGTACTTTCACGTTACGGGAAGGTGAGTATCAGCTGAGTATAGGAGAGGCCCGATCAGTAGAGAGTGATCAGCTGATCACTTCGAATGAGGCTTCAAACAGCTCGATTGTTCGCGGAAGTACGATTTATTCCAGACGCGCATTGACGGGATATGTGATGGGCGCAAATGATTGGAATTTCGACGACTCTATTTCTTACCTTCGTTTGCGAAGCCGTGATGTGAATGAGTACGGGGGAGCATCAGGGTACCAGCAAAGTGGTGCTCTGGGTGTCGATGGTGACGGGGTAGATGACCGCTATACATATGAGTGTAATCAGGGTGAATTTATCATTGGCCTTCGTGGTCGCAGTGAAGACTACATTCTTGATGTAAGACCGATCTGCGCGAGACCCTCAGTCGAGGCCCGGGTTTACTCCGATGGAAGCCGTCAAATGAAGCTGAAGTTTGTGGACGAGTCTGAGCCGCATCGCTTTAAAACCGGACGCAGCCAGGGTGACGACTATGATAAGGTATCGAAGTGCCAGGCTAATGAAGTCATGGTGGGAATGAAGGTTCGCTACAAGCGCGACGGCTCTGATGAAGCTGCGCTTACACGGATTCGTCCTACCTGTGCAGAGCTCAAGGCCGTGAATCGCTGATCAGCCTTTCTCTTGAGAATGCTAGGCATCGTTATGGGCCGGGACCCCCTCATGGGTGACCTGGCCCTTTTTTTTGTGTCAAAAATGCCACATTCCCAACTAACCCTCTCTCGAACAGGATCAAGGGGTGAGGGTTTGCTTGGGGAACAAATCTGGGTCTGGCTTCCTAGGGGTAGTGTTGATTCTTATTGGGATCAGCACAGGCTCCGGAGTGCTTGCTGCTGGAATGTCCGAGAAGCAGCAATTTGAGCTCTTGATTCGGAATCTGGATCAAGCCCATCAGCTTCAGCGTGTACTAGATGGAGAGTGTTCCGAATCGGAACCTATAGGAGAGATTGTGAGCCCTCCAGGTGAGCTTGCGATCGGGGCAAGGAGGGTGATGGCGACCACCTATCAGTCTTGCGGCGCCCTCAGGCTTGCACCATACAAGCCTAATCGGGACCCACTGCTGGGTGTTGAGCAAGACCCAAAGAGTTCAATTCGGCGTGTTACTCATCTCAATGAACTGAAAAAAACTCATTACTACCTGAAAGCCTATGATCCCGTTCATTCCTCAAGTTGTCGCGACCCGAGCGATCCACCTCCTATTTACTTGTTCGGGGCAAAGCCCAGCGAATGGAAATACTTTAAGAAGCGCGAGCTTGACCTATTTGACGATCGATCGCATCCGGATCTTTGCGAGGGTGCAGGTTATGAGTGCGGCGGAACCCCAGTTCGAGGAGTAGACTGCTCCGGTTTTGTTTTGAGTGCGATGCTCACCCAGGGTCTAAGAATTTCTCCAGACAAGAACGTAACGTTTGGTGGGACTTCCCATTTCGTTCAAGCAGCCACCGAAAAGGGGAGTTGTTTTTCGACTCCTCCGTCTGGTGAGAAATATGCGACGCCCCTGCAGTCTGGTGATTTGTATATTGTTCCGGGAGTTCATGTGTTCATCGTAGATGAGGTGGGCTCAGATCCCTTTGGGTTGACCCAGGTCGCTGATTGCAATGAAGTATCACCTCTGTATTTCGACTTTAAAATCCTACAAAGCTCCCCGAGTGGGGGTAGCATTGGGGTTAATCGCATGGAAGCGAGCGACTATTTTCTAGATCTAGTAAATAGGGCGCAACTAGAGAGTGACCCCGTTTCATCCGCTCCGATGGGATTCTTGGGACCTATGCTAGCCCATGCTCGTGAGCTTTGTCGTATCTCACGGGGAGAGGCTGCGGCTCCAAGCGCAGTACGAGGCCAGGGGTACTTCCTCAGGCACGAGGGTGAAACCCGACCTGAATGTGTTAATCCTGTTGGGACGCGTCCGAAGCTGCTCAATGAGGAATGCATTGAGGGCTGTTCGCTAGCGCAGAATGGAGAGCCGCTAAAATGAGAAGGAATCGGAGGGGGCTGGTCCATCTTGTATTGGTTTTCTTAGCTCTTGGAGTGGATCCAGTTCACGCAGGCAATCGCTATGTGAAGGAATCCTGTCCGAAGGATCGTAGAGCCCTTGGCGAGGAAGTTTTAAGGCTGCTGCTTCTGGGGGGGAATGATTCGGGTATAGAGCGAAACCCCTGTTTAAAGTCGAACCTAAGCTTGACGCAGTGGATTCGCGTTCCTCAAGTGTCACGCTCGGAGGATCCCCCAAGGGAAGAGATTGTGAGAGTATCATCTTCGAGTAAGGTGTTCATTACTGGAGTTCACCCTCTCGGAGTGGACTCGTGGGAGTTGAAGTTTAAAATCAAAACGATCGAGGGTGTCGAGTATAATGACTCGTTTAAGCTCCTCGATCAGATGTCGTTCAAAGTCTCACGCTATCTCGGCTGTGCTGAAGTTTTACGAATGCCCCAGAAGGTGTATCGTATCAGTCCGACCAAGGGTCAGGCGTGTCCTCGCATTGAAATTGAGCCCGCCTCAGCCCCTTGAGTGAGCCGCTACATTTTTGTGGCCGCTAAAAGCAAGGATGCTTTCATTGATCAAACGAAGTGCTTCTCGCCTCACGTCCTCGACCGTCATGATTTGCGTTACAGTATGCCGGTGAGCGGCAGGGTTTCGGATGTCTTGCAGGAGAATTAGGCGTCTACAAAAGTGGATAATGTCCTGATCGTTCGAAAACCCGACACTCAAGAGTGGACGGGCATTGGGAGCACTGGGTTTTCGAGCAAAGATCAATAGGATCATCGCCCATGCTTTCAATCCATCGATCGTCTTGGTTTTGTCCTCGAGGATCCTGCCCGACAGGATGGACTGACAGATGATGTGGAGTTTTTGAATGGGGAGCGTCTTCGGTGTAAATTCATGCCCCAGGTGGAGCCGCTGAATGACTTCACTTCCGTGAAGGTAACTTCCATTGAGTTCCAGTTGATAGAGAATGTTTTGAAAGTCTGGCAAGGAAGATTCGATTTTCGGAAAAAGTATTCTCTTTCCGAACTCTCGTTCGAGTACCAGGTCAATTGCTTTGCAGTACTCAAGGACAGATGAAGATTTATCGACGGTGTCTGTTGATAAAACAGCGAAATGAAACGGGGCTTCAGCCGATCGTAGGGCAAAGCGGACATTCTTATCTAATCGAGTATATTCCGGAATATTCAATTTAAGGTAGTCATCGAGATGATCTGCAGATGATTCGACGAGAGTGTTCTTTTTTTCAGACTCATCTGTAGTTTGAAGTCTTGTAACTAAGTCGTCCTTGAGGGATTTAATTTTTTCAATTTGGATGTGTTCTGGGTGATTGATGATGAGGGCATCCAACTGTTGAATCAAATATTCGGATATTGCATCATCGCTAGGATTCAGTAATTGGCAAAGATGTTGAACCAGGTCGTGATCAGTGAAATTCTCTACGAGGTAATCCATGAGTATCCGGGTCGGCCGCTTTCCGGGTAGTTTTGCTATAGTATCGAGAATTCTCCCGATGATGGATTCATCGCGTGGAGATTTTTCATTTTCTTGGATGAGCAGATGATTGAGGGGGTCTGCTGCCCTCGGATCCTTGAATGCCTTGAGAGCGATCACGGCTTGTAATCGCTGATCAGGATTTTTCTCGAGCGATTTTAGGGTAAGGTTGAAGAGAGTATCGGACGGGTTCTTTGCAATGAACTGAAAACATTCATAAGTAAGCTCGCTTTCGGTTGAATTTCCTAGATTATTTTCGACCCAGTTCGTTAGCGGTTTTGAGATCGCATTGAGGGATTTGGGTTGTGCATTCACTGCCCTCAAAAACTGAAGTGGGTAGCTTTGTAGGGATTTTTCCATGAGAGTTAAGAGTATGCTCTCAGACTCTCTAGAGTGGCATCTCTGCAGAAAGTAAAGAATCGACGGAATTAATTCATCCGAGCTCATGCTTTTCTGGATGAACTGAAAACTTCTTGGGGTTGTGGTTTTGAGTTCACCCAGTCCTCTCAGTGCACGGGTGCGCAGCTCAGGGTTCGATTCCGTATGCATGAATTCATCAATTATTTTTGTGATTTTCCTGAAACGACTCGGATCAGTCTGATAGGTGATCCCGATCAAAATGAGTTGATTGAGGATTTCGTTTTTCTTCCCAATCCCATTGGTTTCGCTCGCTTGGTCGCTTAGTTTTTTTGCTAAAAGATCTTCCGATCTACTGATGCTCCAGGTGATAGTCTCGACCCAAGATTTTGCAATGTCCGCTGGAAAGGGTGGGATGAGCGTTTCTATCTTTTCCAAGATTGGGAGCAATTGATCGTTCTGATGTTGCGAAATGCTTTGTAGAAGTAGTTTGATATCCTTGAGCTGGAGCTGCTCGGGTTTAACTAGCTGATTATACCCATCTTGGATGTCTGGTGCGTCGATGTGTCCGAGGATTTGTAGGGCCCGGCTCATGCGATTCGGGTGTTTTCTTACGATCTCTTTTAGTTCATTAAACACCTGTTTTGTTGGATGGCCGGTTAATTCGAAGACCATCGAACGATGGTAAATGTCACTCATGGTGAGTTGCTGGACCAGTGTACCTAGGTCTCTCTGGGCTCTAGATTGGATCTGATTTTGGGCCGCGTTGAAAAGCTGGGTTTCCAGTAAATCATCTGAAAATTTTGGTTGATACTCCTCAATCTGCTTGGAGTCTTGAGAGATTTTCCCGAGCGCAACTAAGGCGCAAAGCTGGATGGATCTGGGGAGGGCTCCATTTAGAATTTGCCAGAGTTGGGGTTCAATTTCGTGAGCTCTTAGTTCCCCAAGGGTTAGAAGGAGACTTCTGAGTTTCTCTAATTTCTCGGATTGGAGCGTGGCTTCTAGTTCATCGATAAGGCGTTTTAGGTGAGTTCGAGAAGGCAGTACGCCGAGCGCTCCGCAGATCGCGGGCGACAAGACGGCGGGGCATTGAGTGTAGTACTGGTCCAGGAATCGAGCAGCGAGAGGGTGATGGGTTTGGCTGAGTGCACCGATTGCTGCTTCAGCGATGGGGATATCCTGCTCGTTGCGAGCGCATTCAAAGAGGAAAGGCAAGCTGCGTGAGTCCGGTGAAAGAGCCAGGGCTCTGAGTATTTTGAAACGGGTTTTTCGCCATTGGCACTCGTGGAAAAGTTGGATGAGTTCTCGGGAGGCGTCCGGAGATTTGAGTTCTCCCAAGAGTTGAATAGTACTCTCCTGTTCGGAGGGGTGAATGGAGTGGTAAAGGCGCCTGAGTGTCGAAAACTCCGGGGGGTGCCCCCTCCTGTCTGGCTGCAAAGCGTTATTCTTTGTTTTTTTGGTCATCCATTGCTTATCGGTAGTCTTTCGGTAGAACCTTAATATTGCCACCTAAGTTACTGATAATAAATGCTTTTTAATTTAAATTGTTGTTTTTATGTGCTTCCATAAAAAATAATTGAGTCACGATAATGCAATGTGTTATCCACTGTCTCGGTTCGAGTTTTGGAGTGGTGATGATCCGGCATGGATTCAAGGCGTCGTTGGGATTGTCTCTTGGAGTGATGGCTTTCGTGCTTGAGGCAGGAGCTTCGCCTGGCTTGCGGGGTTCCATGATTGAAATAGGTGCTCCAGGGAGGGGGACTGCCCCTTCAGTCGCCGCCGTTTCGCTCAGTATTGAGGTTCGCTCCTCGGATGCTACTCTGAGCGAGCAATGGTGCTCTTGGCTCCCACAGATGGTCGAGTCAGCGCGTCCTCAGGCGCGTATTCAGGATTGCGGAGCGGGCTCATCCGGTGGAACGGCGGATTATCACATGGTCATCACACCGGGCGGCGGAAGCTCAGGTGTTCGTCTGACCGACCTTCGTGTCGTCAATCCAAGACGTCAGGGAGGTCTTCCGATCGATGAGTTACATTGGAAGTTGAGTCCTGAATCGGAGGCAACGGACTTGGCTCGCCGTATTGGGGTTCAGAGGGCCGTCAATAATTTTTTCTCACTAGAGACTCGGGAAAAGGCCCTGAAAGAGATTTTTTTGGCCCGAGGGGTGGGTGAGTCCAATCGAATCCGACTTTCTGATCAAGGCTGGTACGCAGATGCAGAGACGGGGCGCCAGCTGACCTTTGATGAAGCCTTTGAGCGGTTCCTCAATGAGAGCGAGCAGAATAAGAAGTGGATTAAAGCCACGATACAAGTCGCCGGCGTACTCGGAGCGGGAGCGATCTGGTATTATTGGGACAAAGAGTTTAATGCGCAGGATTGGGAGTACACCTTAGATGCGAAGGGAATGCGTAGGAAGCTCAAAGAGGGGATTCGGTTTGATACAAATCCCATGGTGACGAACTCCCCTCTTCATCCGCTGGCCGGATCCTTCTATTACGCATTTACTCGTGGGAATGGATCATCCTCCATGCAGGCTCTCATGATGAGCTTTGTGGGTTCGGCGCTTTGGGAGTTAATTGTTGAATATAGGGAGGTTTTCTCGATCAATGACATGATCTTCACACCAGTTGCGGGTGCTGCGATAGGAGAGGCTATGCATCAGCTTCGGCTCCTCTTTGAGCGCTCCAGTGGGTCGATAGGTCATCGGATTTTGCTAACGGTATTCGGTGGTGCAAGTGCGATGGATCATTGGATGAGTCGCTCCCAGGCGCCTCAAGCGAGAAGTTTGGATCAGCATGGATTACCCTCTGATGTGTTCCATAGTGCAGGCTTATATCTGGGTTATGGAGGCGCTCAAAAGGGGCTGAGTGGAGTCAATCAACTCAAGAGTGCTGATTCGCTTCAAGTGCAGGTGGGTGCGGAAATCACATCGATTCCTGGCTATTCAAAGGCAGGTCAATCGGATCGTATGATTTGGGATACGACTCAAACTGAGCTTCAAATTAGTCTTGGCTTAAGTCCGCAGCAGATCGATAGCCTGTACTTTTTTGCAAAGGCAGCATGGGCTGGTTATCATCGGCAGTCGATTTCAACGTTGGCTGGTGATCGGCTGAGTGGGTACAGCTTCTTAATCGGTCCTTCGACAGCGTATTCGCACTCGGTTCGAACTCTTTCGGATGGGCGAATTGACCAGGTTGGGATTGTAAATGTCCTCGGCACCTCGATGGATCTGATGGTCTTTCTGGGAGGTGCGGTGGTTCGTTTTAAAATGGACGTGCATGGCGACTTTGCTGCGGTTCATTCCCTCGCAATGAAAGATTATGAGAGAGCGGGAGGCTCTCTAGATGGGATCAAAAAGATTGTTGCTCAACAGCATTATTACTATGCCTTTGGGATGACCTTTAGGAATCAGCTCACCCTTGATTTTGATTATCTGGAGCTCGGGGCAGAGTACGTGAGGAGTGGATTTAGCTCGATTCAGGGGCTTGATCGATACCAAGGTCAGGTGACCGATGATTTCCCGATGGAGGATCTGAGTTCGCTGGCTCGCGCGTGGTTAGCTGTGAAGCTCCCGGTAGAGCGTTTAAAGCTCTTACTGAGTTGGTCGAGGTATTCTCGTACAAGTCAGCTTAACTCATCTCGATCAGGCGCATTTTCCTCGTCCCATACGGAGGATCTCGGAATGCTGGGCGTCGAATACTCTTATTGATTTTAAAACCACTCTTTTCATTTCTCTCAGGCAGAGTTTAGTATTCACCATCAACCTAAATTTGATTTTGTGTGGGTATTGGTTTTTGAACTCTGCTTGGGAGAGGTGAATGAAGGTAAAGTCGACTTGGAGTTGGGTCTATCTTACGGCAGGGGTTGTTAGCCTCATTGCAGGGCTTGGCTCGGGACCGGCCTCCTGCGATCCAATGGAGGGTGTCGAGCTCAGTTTCTTTCATACCAATGACCTTCATTATCAGCTTCATCCGGTCAAGGCCGATCATTTTGGGCTCGGCGGGATGGCAAAACTGTCGACACTTCTGAATCGCCTTCGAGCTGAGTCACCACTTCATGTGACTCTTGATGCCGGAGATTGGTCTGAGGGGAACTGGTATTTTAATCTCGATGCTGGTGTTCAGATGCTTCAGATTTTGGAGCAGATGAAGTTCGATGCGGCAGTCGTCGGAAACCATGATTACCTCTCGGGGCCAAACCGACTCATAGATGTGGTTTCGAGTGTAGCGCCGCGTCTTCCTGTTCTTGGTGCTAACTTTCAGACGGGTGAGTTTGATGGAGCAGAAAGATTTCGTCAGTCGATACCGGGTACCCTAGTTTTGGAGCGCGGTGGACTCAAAATCGGTGTGATTGGCTTGTCGACGGTGGATTACGTCTATTCGTTTTGGTTGAACCCTGTGAAGGTTTCTGAGCCGATTGCAGTCGCACAGGCACAGGCTCGGGTCCTAAGGCCCTTGGTGGATGTACTCATTCTGCTTTCACATAACTCTTTTTCTCTGAATGTTCAGGCCGCGCGAGCAGTTTTTGGCATCGACGCAGTCATCAGTGGTCACTCTCATCGCAAGATTGCTGAAGCTGTTTTTGTGGAGAATGCGGGTCGGCAGGTTCCCGTGGTGGAGACGGGAAGCTGGGGTCGGTACCTCGGGCAGTTGCGCTTAAGAGTAAATCCAAAGAGTAAGAAAGTGACCTTCTCAGGTTATCAGATTCATCCTGTGACCCCTGACTTGGAGTCTGATCCCAATGTGACTTTACTCGTGGATCAAGTAGATGCTGACTTAACGAAACTCTATGGTGGAGACGTGGATGCTCAGATTGGTGAGACCTTAATCGATGTCCGCCATGATGATTCTCGTGTGGCTAATTTAGGTGATATCGCGTCGCAATCTTACTTGGATCGAGTGGGTGGAGACTTTGCGATGGAGCAGTTATCCCTGACGGGGATCCGCTTAAAGGCGGGGCCGATTTCAGTGAGAGATGCCCACGATATCCTGCCGCACATTTTTGATTTTGACCGTGCAGTGGATTGGACAATCAAGAAAGTTTCAGTCGCTGGGGTCGATGTAGCGAGGTTGATGAATGTCTTGTTTTTTGCGCAATCAAATGAGGTTCCTATTATCGGAACCGGAGACTTCTCTCATGCCGGTCTTGAATTGGATTGGAACCCTCCGGGTGTATCGGGAGACCGTGCTTCCATCCGTGAGATCCGAGTCGGGAATGTGAGATTGGATCCCACTCGAACCTATCGGTTGGTTGTGACCGATGGTGTATTGCTTGCCCTGAAGGTAGTGAATTCCAAATTGAATCTAGGGCTAGATCTCACTCGTGTTGAGGAAACAGGAATCGAGGGATGGCGGGCGATTGAGTCGTGGATACGAAAAGCAACCCCTCTGTCGGAAGAGAAGCTTCGGTCTGGGACGCGGACGCGGCCCTATTCGGTCGAGCTGGGGGTTGCGCATTATGGAATCAGTTTTGATGCTCAGACTAGAGGGGTTCGAGTCGAGATCTACAATGATGGCCTCTTGTCGAGCGTAGGGGGGATTTTGAAGTGCTTTGCTGGGTTGCCGAATGACCCTGTGAGTGTCGGGACGTCGCTTCAGGTCTGGTCGGAGATTGGAGTAGTACCGCTTGCTCCGCTCCCAGCGGGTGAGAAGCGCGTGATGACGTTACCTTGGGATCCGAGTGTTTTGGGACGTTGGCCGGTTAAGTGTGATGTTACGGTGGGGGGAGCGGAGCGTGATCCAGTTCCCTCAAATGACGAAGCCGAGAACGTTCTTTTGGTGTCAGAACGTCTCGGCTCCTAGGTGGTTCGCAGTTATTTAGGGCTAGTCTTGGGATTCCTTGGAGCACTCAACAGGGGTGCTCCACCGGCTGTGATCGACGCATCTTTCGATGCGTTTAACGACCAGGTCCCACTGCGCAGCGCTGAGTTGCGAAGGGCCTTTTCCGATGGTTGAGCCACCGTGGGCCTTCACTCGGCTCAGGATGGCCTGACTCACTTTTTTGCCTTGTTCTTCCCGATCTTTTCCCTCGCTTCTGGAGCGAATGGCCTGAACGGGGAGGTGAATTGGGCTTGTGAGGATATCGACTGGTAAGGCCAAGTAGCTGAGCCAACTGTAGGAGACTGACATGCCTGATATTCCTACGGTTTGGATGGTCAAAGGAAGCATTTCTACTTTGACTCCATGGTACTCCGAAAGTTCCTCAATGCTTGTGGCGATGAGTTGCAATCCCTCCGTTGAGAAGGATCGGTTGGGTGGCACATTGCTCTCGGTGATTTTATAGTTCGACTCCCCGATTCGTTTGAGTTTGAGAAATCGAAATTTGGAACACTTTTGATCGCCTTGGGTTTCCGTGCTTGCAGAATCAGCACATTGGATGCCCAAAGCTTCGGCGCTGCCTTTTTTTTGCGCGATGACTGAGATCTCATTGGCAGAACTGGTCGAAGGAAAGGCGCTGGCTGCGATTAGGCTTAACGCTACCCCAGGGCTAAGGGTTCGTTGGATTGAGTTCGGAGAGAAAAACCGAATCCGTTTCATAATCAAGGTACCTCACTTTACGGCAGCGGGATACACTGTAATAACATGTCGCGTCAATACTAACTTTTTGGAAAAATCACGTTAAAAAATATTGACTGCATTCTTGGTGTAAAATATAGACACGTCGCGTCAAGCAGTATTGGTTCGTGCCTCTGCCAAAAAAAGGTGTCTGTATTTATGCAGGTGTTGAATCGCATTGTGGCTTATCTGTGTGTTGGTTTTACGATGGCGGGAGGGGTTCAGAGTCAAGCCTTTGCAGCTCCTCCTA
>Ga0169931_10004357_pt1 | contig 22045 bp, 19 predicted proteins | sample Kivu_15m_20L_FD_129675 | JGI IMG/M metagenome (GOLD analysis project Ga0169931, IMG submission 129675) | Freshwater microbial communities from Lake Kivu, Western Province, Rwanda to study Microbial Dark Matter (Phase II) - Kivu_15m_20L... | ecosystem: Environmental > Aquatic > Freshwater > Lake...
AAAAATAAATTCGGAACGAGTTTACGGCGTTTTAGCCGATCAATGCCCATCAATGGAACTTGATCTGAACGAGGTATCAAGGGTTTCAGCCCCTAGAATTTTTGAATTTACAATTGCTGGGTCATCCTAGTGGGGGTGGTGATTGTGCTGCTGGTCATAAACTTCACCGGTCAGGTCGTCGATTGGCAGGGCACCAGTGAAATCCTCGCGCTGGGTCTTTCCGTGAGCTTAGTGATCGCCGCCATTGGGCTCATTCTCTATGTACGCAACTACAAACTTGCCCACCTGTTGCCCGAAGAGACCTCGACCGACCGTCATGTGGATGAATAAGGGATAAAGCACCCTCATGGCCCTGAGGGGAAATGGCCTACGCCTGGCTGGGGAGCAGAGGCACCATACTACAGGTAAATCCCGTGACCGGCCCGTGGTGCCCGATTGCTCCAAGCGATGACTGAGGTGAGCGGGGTGGCGTCACTCATCGCGGCAGACGCGATCGCCCCCCTGAGCCCCAACTGCTGAGCCCCAACTGCTCATCCGTCTGGCGGACTCATCAGCTGGCCACTAGACAGGCACTACCGTACGCGTTAGCCCCGCCAGACCAAAGGCATTGTGAACGGCCCGCAGAGCAGTAATGCCCTCATCCTCAGCTACCACACAGCTAATCTTGATCTCTGAGGTGGCAATCATTTTCAAGTTAATGCCCTGCTCAGAGAGGGCTTTAAACATGCGTGCCGCCACGCCGGGGGCATAGATCATGCCCGTGCCCACCACGCTGATCTTGGCGATCGCATCGTCTACGGCCACATCCCCCAGATCCAGTTCAGCTGCCGCCGCCTCAACTACGGCCTTGGCCGTCGGGGCATCGGCCTGGGCCACGGTAAACGCAATATCTCGGGTGGCCTGCCCCCGCACCAGCCGACAGCGCTGGGACTGAATAATCATATCCACACTGACCCCATGGGTCGCCAACAACTGGAAGATGCTGGCTGCCATGCCGGGGCGATCGGGTACGTGGCGAATGGCGATCTGAGCCTGCTGAGTATCCAACGCGGCCCCTCGCACCACCGGAGCAGCGGCATTGGCACCGGTATGACCCTGGGGCCGAGGGGAAGAGGTGACCTCAAAGGCATCGCAGAGCACCCTAATAGCGCGATCGCAGTCATCCACATCAATGGTGCAGCTCACCTTCACCTCCGACGTCGAGATCAGCTGAATATTGATGCCCGCCGCCGCCAGCGACGAAAACATCTTGGCCGCCACCCCTGGACGGCCAATCATGCCCGCCCCAGCAATGCTAATTTTTGCCATCCGCTGATCCACCATGACCTCCGCCTGGGTGATGTCAGCCAGATTGTTGCGCAGGGCGGGGGCAATGGCCGCCGCCACCGCCTCGGCCCGAGTCAGGTTGGCCTTCACCAGGGTAAAGGCAATGTCGTTGGTATTGCCCTCATGAATCGATTGGATGATCAAGTCCACATTTAGGGCCTGGGTGGCCAGCTCGCCAAACAGACGCGCCGCAATCCCAGGGCGATCGGGAATCCGCAGCAGGGCCACCTTAGCCTGGTCAGTGTCAAACTCCACCGCATCCACCGGCTGAGCCAGTTCTAACCCCTCCAGGGGTCGCGGCTGGGGTCGCGGCGATATCACCCGGGTGCCCGGCTGATCGGTCCAGCTGGAGCGCACCACCAGGGTAACGCCATAGTTACGGGCAATTTCTACCGCTCGGGGATGCAGCACCTTGGCCCCCAGGCTAGCCAACTCCAGCATCTCGTCACTGGTAATTTCGTCCATGAGCTGGGCTTCGGGCACCAAGCGCGGGTCGGTGGTGAGAATGCCGGGCACATCGGTATAGATCTCACAGGTCTCAGCCTGGAGCGCGGCGGCCAGGGCCACCGCCGAGGTGTCAGAGCCACCGCGACCGAGGGTAGTGATCTCCAGATCAGAGGTCTCGCTAATGCCCTGGAACCCGGCTACCACAATCACCTTCCCTTCCTTGAGGTGGCGCTGGAGGCGTTCGGTTTTAATTTCTAGAATGCGGGCCCGGGTGTGCTCCGCCTCGGTGACAATGCCCACCTGGGCACCGGTCAGCGAAATGGCCTCTTGCCCTAGGGCTTGCAGGGCCATGGTCAGCAGGGCAATGGACACCTGTTCGCCGGTAGACAGCAGCATGTCCATTTCGCGGCGGCTAGGCTGATCGGTAATGTCGGCCGCTAGTTTGACCAGACCGTCGGTGGTTTTGCCCATGGCCGATACCACCACGACCACCGAATGCCCAATCGCGACCGTAGTTTGAACCCGCTGGGCCACCGATTGAATGCGCTCCACGGTGCCAACGGAGCTGCCCCCATATTTCTGTACGATCAGCGCCATACTGTTGCTGCTTGCCTCCCTGCAACCGCCCGCCCGCTCTTCTCACCCCGTAGCCAGAGAAAAGCTCTCAGAATTTTAGCCCTCGCACCGCTGCCCCAGACCATTAATCAGTCCATTAAAAAGAGATGCGAACCATGATAAAAATCCAAGTCTCTGATTTTATCAGCCCCAACTCCCGATTCATCACCCCATTGGGTCAATTTATTGCAATTTATTTCAGGCTGGGTGGGTTGACAGGGATATAGCGCAGCACACAGTATTGAGTAGCCTTTTGCTTTATAACAAAAAGTAACAACTTGCCGTCCTGGTATTGAAATGCAGACTGTCCCACGGCCCGTAGACCCAGATCCCCTCGATCCAAGCATGGCTCAAGGCACGGCCTCTGAAGCGCCATCTCCGGCCCCTGAGGTGCCGCCAGGTACACCCGGCAAGCACCAGGTGGTGATTGTCGGCGGCGGCTTTGGCGGTCTCTACGCGGCCCAGCAGCTAGGTCGAGTCGACGTAGAAATCACCCTGATTGATAAGCGCAACTTTCACCTGTTTCAGCCGCTGCTCTACCAGGTGGCTACTGGCGGTCTGTCGCCGGGCGATATCGCCTCGCCCCTGCGTGGGATCCTCAGTGCCCAAAAGAATACCCAGGTGCTCATGGGCGAAGTCACCGACATTGCCCCAGACACCCAGACAGTTTGTCTCCAAGATGGTCGGATTATTCCCTACGACAGCCTGATCGTGGCCACTGGCATGAGCCACTTTTACTTTGGTCGTGACGACTGGGCCGAGATAGCGCCCGGCCTCAAAACCGTGGAAGATGCCCTGGAAATGCGGCGACGCATCTTTGCTGCCTTTGAAAAAGCAGAAAACACGACCGACCCAGATCTGAAGCAAACCCTACTCACCTTTGTGATCGTGGGTGGCGGCCCCACCGGGGTCGAATTGGCCGGGTCGATGGCGGAGTTGGCCTACCACACCCTGCGCGATGACTTTCGCCAGATTGACACCACCCACAGTCGCATTCTGCTAGTAGAAGGCATGGATCGGGTGCTGCCACCCTTCCCGCCAGAGCTGTCGGCCCGCGCCCAAGCCGACCTAGAAAGGATGGGGGTCGAGGTGCTAACTCAGACCCTAGTGACCGACATTGCTGGCCACCAAATCACCCTCAAGCAGGGGGATGAGTTGACCACCCTCAGCGCTGGCACGGTGCTGTGGGCGGCGGGGGTTCGCGATCCCGGCATGGGCGGTCTGTTGGCCGATCGCACCGGGGCTGAGCGCGATCGCTCCGGTCGAGTGATAGTCAGCCCTGACCTCAGCCTCTCCACCCACCCCAACATTTTTGTAGTCGGTGACCTGGCCCACTTTGCCCACCAGGGCGGTGGCGCAGCCTCCCCGGAGGGGAATCGCCCCTTACCCGGTGTCGCCCCTGTGGCGATGCAGGAGGGCAAGTACGTCGCTCGGCTGCTTCAAAAGCGCCTTCAAAACGAGACTCTGCCCCCCTTTGAGTACAAAGACAGTGGCAGCCTAGCGGTGATCGGGCGTCACGCCGCCGTGGTCAACCTACCCTGGATCAAACTCACCGGCTTCCCGGCTTGGTTTGTGTGGCTGTTTGTCCATATTTTTTACCTGATTGAGTTTGACAACAAGCTCATCGTTATGACTCAGTGGGGTGCCAACTACCTCACCCGCAAGCAGGGGTCACGCCTCATTACCGAGAAGGTCCTCGAGTCGGGCGATCCTGATCCCACCCCATAGGTGGGTCTAGACCGGCCCCTTAGACCGGCCCGAAAGGCGGTGCGATCGCGCCGCCAGCCCGTCTCTTGCCTCCAGGGGATGACATTTCCAGATCGCTCCGCCCAGCCTGCGGCCAAAGCCAAGGCTGGGCACCAGAGGACTATGCTGTAGAGGCACCCCTCAGCCACCCCAACCATGGCCCTCAGCCCAGACGAGTTACCCGACTACGAGGGGCGTCTGCTCGCCGCCCTAGCCTACTTTCTAGGGCGCGATCCAGAGGCCCAAGCCCGGGCCTGCCTGTGCATGTACCTGCGCCAGGCAGAGCCTCGCATTATGGCCCAGGTGCGCTACTATGCCCACCGCCTCATGGTCCAAACTGGGCAACCGGTAGACGCCTACGACCTGTTGGATCAAATTGCCCAATCGCCAGAGACCGTCACCGCCGCCCTACCCCACCTGGGCCAGGTGCACGATCCCGCGCAGCCCGACATATTTAGCCAATAATTCGGCGAGGAATCTGAGGAGATCTCTGGGAAAGAAGCTACCCCCAGTAGGGATGCAGAGCCCTGCGCCCGCTCAGGAATCAAAATTCTTGGGTATTTGTGTTTCCAGAATTGGCCTTAGGGGATCTCTGGGAAAGCAGGCCCCAGCTTTAATCTAGCGACTGTAGCCGCTGTAGGGTGAGCACTGTCCATCATTGGGAAAACTATTTCCCAGCAGTCGCTTTCGCAAAAAGCCTTAGCCAACAATTCATATCGCTGGGCCGTTCGCTAAAGTTTCGCAATCTGTGCGGATTGCCCAGGATCACCCATGTATAGATTCTATCAAGGTAACTCGGTGAATATATGACGGTGCCCGCTTGGTTAAAAGGGTCGCAACCGCGATCGCAACAGAAATCACGGCCTCACGCTAAAACCCGCTGGGAGAGATTGGCCCGGCTGATGGGAGCAACCCTGCTGTGTAGCAGCTTGCTAGCGGTGCCCGAGCGCCAAGCCCAGGGTCAGTCGACCTCCGCCACCATTGCCGAGATTTTAGACAGTAACCAAGTCTACGTCCAAAACCGCACCGCCCAGGTCAATGCCGTTGTGCAGCAGCGCCAACAGGTCAGAACCCAAGCCGCCCGAGCCTCTTTACAGTTCAACACTGGGGCAGTGGCCCGCCTGGCCCACAACTCTAGCCTGGTGGTGGGCCAATGCGCCCAACTCAACCGAGGCACCCTGTTGGTCAATGGCACCCTCAACGGCTGCTCCACCTCAACCATAGCCGGGGTGAGGGGCACAATTTATACCATTGAGGTGACCGAAGCTGGGCAGACTGTCATTCAGGTCTTTGAGGGGGAAGTGGTGGTACAGCGCAACCCAGACCCCATGCCAGAGGAGGAAGACTTTAACCCTGGGGATCCATCTTTAGATTCTACTATTCCCTCCGTTGATCCCGTCATTCCCTCCGTTAATACTGGGGAGCCAGAGCTGGTCGAGCCGCCCCCCGTCGAACCGCCCCCCGTCGAGGCAACCCCGGTCGAGGCAACCCCGGTCGAACCGACTGGCCCCACTGAACCAGCGGTGCCGTTCACGGGACTCCTAGGGTTCTTGGCCGCCCCTAAACAAAACAGCCCCAGTTCTACCAATGGTACGTATCCGGCAACGACGGATACGACCCAGCCAGACACCGTAGAATTTGCCCCCGACGATTCTATTACCCTCGCTGAGGGGCAACAGGCTACGGTAGATGCAGATAACAATGAGGCCGTGATTGCCTTCCTGACGGCAGACGACTTCATTGACCTTTTAGAAGGGCCCCTGATCGATGGGTTTGCCGTGGAAATACCGGGTATCAATAACCTGCGTAGCGCCTTCGAGCAGTTGTTCCCCGGAGTGCCCCTACCATCCTACTGGTTGCCACCGTTGCCCAGTCCATCCATCCCCATCCCGTTTCCGTTCTAGCGCCCTGGACAGCGCCCTACTCCATGACGGCAATCTCGCGAGTAATCCGTCATGGGGGCTTCTAGCCCGCCGCCAGCGAGACCGTTGGATTGCGAATGGTCAGGAAACTTATACTCCCTGAGATCGCCATGGCTAAACCCTATCGACGTATCTTTCAGCTCGGCCACGGGCTCATGGTGAGCTGGGCTGTCTTTGGAACCATTGCCCTAGCTTCCCAGCACCCTTGGATTGTATTGATTGAGGGCCAGGCCCAGTCGTTTTTGCTGCGGCTGCGGGGGCCGGTGCCGCCCCCCGAGGAAATCGTGATCTTAGCCATTGATGGCTATTCCCTGGCCCAGGGTGACCTTTACCGGGCCGACCCAGCGAAGGCTCCCTTTTTAGCGCCGCTGTCCACCTGGCCCTGGCAGCGGCAAGCCTACGCCCAGGCCATTGAGCAGCTCATGGCCGCCGGGGCGAAGGCGGTAGCCATTGATGTCCTGCTGGTCGATCCCAGCAGTTACGGCCCCGCCGACGATGCGACCCTGGAGAAAACCCTAGGGCGCTGGGGCGATCGCGTGGCCCTGGCCGCCAGCTACGACACCACAGACGTCACGGTTGGCGGATACAGATACACCACTCTGCTGGAACCGATTTACCGCAGCCCGGCCAAGGTGGGGCTGATTAACGTTAAGGTCGACACCGATGGCAAGCTGCGGGAGTTTCCCGATCAAGAGATAGAGCGGCTGCGGCAGGAGCACGAGTTTACCGACGAGTTGCCCTCCCTAGCCCAAGCTACCCTGACCGCCGCTGGCTACCCCAGCCCTGATCGAATCAGTGAAGAGATCGTCTTCTACGGCCCCGCGGGCATGTTTCCAAAGGTGTCCTTTGTGGATGTGCTCGACCCGGTCAACTGGCCCATCTACCGCGACCAATTCAAAGACAAGATTGTGCTCATTGGCCCCCTGGCCGTCTCCTTTCAAGACTTCAAGCGCACCCCCACCGACGACAAAATGCCAGGGGTTGAGATCCACGCCCATGCCCTGGCCACCCTCCTCGAGGGCAGAACCCTAGGCTCTGCGGTGACCAACCCCCTGGCCCAGGGGCTCCTGACAGCGATCGCCATTGGGGCCGTGGGGTTAGGGCTGGGGTATCGTTTCACCCAACCAATTCCAAGGATAGTGGGGTTCTTAGCCGCGATCGCGACCTGGGGAGGGCTGGCCTACCTGCTGATGGTGCAGGGCGGTCGCCTTATCCCCGTCGCCATTCCCGTCGCCTGTCTAGGCATGGGCAGCATCACCTACCTCACCACAGGAGCTGTGCGCAACCGCCTCGAAGAACAGCGCCTGCGCCGCACCCTAGAGCGCTACGTAGCGCCCTCCGTAGCCCAAGAAATTCTTAGCCAGCCCGAAGACTTTAACCGACTCACCGTCGGCCACCGGTTTCAGGCGGCGGTGCTGTTTTCAGATATTCGCGGCTTTAGTCGGATCTCCTACCAGCTGGGGGCCGAAGAAACGGTCAGCCTGCTGAACACCTACCTAGACGTCATGGTCGGCGCTATTCTCCGCCATCGGGGCACCATCGATAAGTTCATCGGCGATGCCGTGATGGCCGAGTTTGGCGCGCCTAAATCCCAAGGCCCCGAGCAAGATGCGCTCAGTGCGGTATCTGCCGCCCTGGCAATGCGCGAGGCTTTGGCGACCCTGCGCCTTAAGCTTCAGGCCCAAGGACTCCCGACTCTCTACAACGGTATTGGCATTAGCTATGGCGAACTGGTCGTGGGCAACATCGGTTCGGTGCAGCGGCTAGAGTACACCGCCATTGGCGACACCGTAAACGTCGCCAGCCGCATTGAAGGGTTGACCAAGCAGATCGGCACCGACATTTTAATTACCCAATCTTGCTATGACATGGTTAAAGACCACATCGTCGCCATTGAGCATGGGGCCCATGTCCTGGCCGGACGCGAGCACGAAGCGGTGCCCGTGTACGGGGTGGTGGCCTTCAAGGGTGACCATGACGGGCTATACCACCAAGTGCAGAAGGATTTGACTCAGCACCTAGGGCAACTGCCCCGACCTCCCCAGGGTTAAAAAAACCGTAGGGTATATTGCCTCAATTCAACCCAACTCAGACTGCTCTCAGCCTGGCCCAGCCAATGCTGCCTGGTCGATAACCACCTATAGCCACTGCGATGGAAGAGTTTATGTAATGGTTCTGTTAACACCCTAGGGAAAATACTGACCTTCCCCTAGGGCTTCGGAACGTAATAGCGCGATTAAAGTCTGACAAATATTCATCCGGATTCATCCGGATTGCCTCAAGCCGGAAGCTCTGGCTAACTTAGCCAAAGCTTCACCAACTTATATGGGTTCCATGAACAGGGCTAGAACCCTTGTTTTACAAAGCTTTAGCCTACTCAATCCCCGATGCTCAACCTTTGAATAGGACGGTTGGAACCGTGGCGAGCGAGCCAGAGCTCTGATTTTTCGCATAACGTCGATTGTTCTTGTACGATGAATGGGATTCGTCGCGGTCTCCTTGTTTCTGTCATTGTGACCCTACTCTCACCGCCATTAGGCTGATATCACGAGCACACAATCCTTCTCGAACTATGCATCGCCTTTTACTCAACAGATGTCGATCGGGCTGGGGTGGTTGGCTATGGCCAACCGCTGCAACCTACGATCGCCCCTGTTTTGGCATCAGGCCACTCGATTAAGAGGCATAGTTCTCAGCTGATCGAGCTGGATTTGACGTTTTATGAAATCGCCATGGTTGCCACTTCACAATTTCAATCTAGAACCAGCAGTTTAGAGTTGCTGCGGCTTTACCAGAGTAATCCCACCCTTGCCCTGCGAAACCAACTGGTGCAGTTCAATATTGGGCTGGTGCGGCGCGAGGCCTACCGCTGGTTGCAGCAGTCAACCGAAACCTTTGACGACCTCATGCAGGTCGGTAGCCTGGGGCTAATTCGCGCTATCGAACGCTTTGACATGGGCAAGGGCTACGCCTTTAGCTCCTTTGCCATTCCCTATATTCGCGGCGAAATTCAGCACTACCTGCGCGACAAGAGCACCTCCATGCGCATTCCCCGGCGGTGGCAAGCGCTGCAAAACCAATCGACGCGGGTTATTCGCCAACTGCAGGCCAACCTAGGTCGCCTGCCCAAGGATTACGAAATTGCCAATGCCCTCGAGATTTCGGCAGCGGAGTGGCAAGAGGTAAAGCTGGCCAACCGAAACCGATCGCTGCTCAGCCTTGACGCACCCGTGCAAGACGAAGAGTCGGCCTGCCTCGGCGACCTGCTGCCCGATCTCAAGTACAAGAGCTTTCAACTGGCCCAAGAAGATCAAATTCGTCTCCAGCAGGCTCTTCATCAGCTCGAACAACGTACCCGCGAAATATTAGAATTTGTGTTCCTCTATGACCTAACCCAAAAAGAAACCGCTGAACGGATGGGCATTAGCGCCGTTACCGTATCGCGCCGGGTCAAGCAGGGGCTCAAGCACCTCCAAACGCTCATGACCTCTGGCGAAGACGAACTGACCTAAAGCGTTCTGCATTAGCAGAAGTGAGCTATCTTTGGGAATCATGGGCTCAGGAAGCAAGGAGGCTTGGCCATGGGGGCAGTTTTATTTTTAGTCTTGTTTGTTCTTGGGGCTTTGCTAGCGTTGGCTGGTAACCTGGTCAGCATCGTAGACGCCTTTCGGGTCAGCCCTGTTTGGGGCCTGCTGTCGCTCTTCATACCCTTCGCGCTGATTGTTTTCTGGGTCAAATTTTGGGGCCGTAAGTGGGCTCGCAACGGCTTTTTTATCAGCCTGGGTGGGCTGGGGGCCATGCTTCTATCGCTCCCTTTCCTGGGTGGATCCATTGCCCAGCGAGTTGCGCAAGTTTTCACCTCTACCGAAGAGAATGTTACGATCGAAGAGATCCCCCTGGAGTCCGTGCCTATTCCTAATGGAGAAGCGCCAGTTGCAGACGCAGAGTTTGCCGAGCCCTTGGTGCCGGTTGCGCCTCAGCTATCTCCCATTGCCCGTGCCGAACTGATTCAATCGACCGATCCCAACGAGCGCCTCCAGCAAATTAACAAAAGCCGCACTGACCCCTTTTCCGTGGTGCCCACGCCTCCTGAGCCTCGGGTCGTGGCTCCCCCGGCTCCCCCGGCTGGTGGAGCGGCAGGGACACCAGCAGGCACGACTGCGGGTAACCCTGCTACCCCAGGGACGGGCGTTCCTGGAACCTCGACTACCCCACCTGGGGCTGCTCCTGGGGGATCTGGGGGATCTGGAGGATCTGGAGGATCTGGGGGATCTGGGGGATCGTCAACGCCCCCGGGCCTAGCTCCTTTGCCCCAGCTCCCTAAACCCACCCTGGCCGAGGCCGTACTGGTGACTGGGGTCATGACCATCGGCAACGAAAATTTTGCGGTGGTTCAGACCGTCAATGGCAGTCAGTATGTGAGGGCTGGCCAGCGAGTCTCTAACGGGCAAGTCCTGGTCAAGCGCATTGATGTGCGCGGTGTCGATCCGGTGGTGATACTAGAGCAAAATGGCATTGAAGTGTCTCGTCCCGTAGGCGGCCCAGCCCCAGGGGCTGAAGAGCAGCCAGCGGCCTAGTCTAGAAAGTAGGCCATGCGCCCAAAACCAAGTCGTGTCAGAATGTGAAGTGCTTGATTTGGTTTGGCTTGGGAATATCTATGCCGCTTGAAACGGTTGTTTGGCAGGGTTTGTGGGGAGCGATCGCCCTTTTGATGGCAGAGGTTGTCCGGGATTTTTACCACATGGTGAGCCACTACTGGCCGCCCCTAATGCGGTTGCATAACTGGCATCACCGCGCCTATAAGAAAGACTTTACCCCCGTTAGCTCCACCCTTTACCGCCAGGCCCAGCTTTACAACGATGCTCCTGAGGCCGTGGTCATGACCGGGGCCATGGTCGGGTTGGCGATTTCTACCGGTATCTACGGATTTTGGTTAGGGGCGCTCTATGGGCTGAGCTTTTTAGCGGCGGCGGTGGCTCGGGCCCAGGGCTGGCTGCTGGCTACCGACCTCACCCATGAGCCTGGCGAACTGACCACCATGCCCAGCAACTGGCGGGTGAACCGAACGTATCACTGGCGGCACCACTTTGACGACACCAATGCCTATTTTTCTGGATCGTTTACGCTACTCGATAAGCTGATGGGTACAGGGGTTTCTCTCAAGGGCAAAACCGTGGCCGTGACCGGGGCCTCTGGTACCCTGGGCCGCGCCCTGTTGACGGAACTGACCCGACAAAAAGCCCGCCCCATTGCCTTGACGATCTCCCCCGAGGCCAGCTTTGAGGAGGGCATTGTCTGTATCCCATGGCAGCCAGGAGCCGAGGCCGATCTGCGCGAGGCTCTGAAAAAGGTCGATATTCTCATCCTCAACCACGGGATGAATGGGCACGGCGATCGCGATCCGGCGGCTATTCAAACTGCCCTGGAGGTCAATGCTCTATCGGGCTGGCGGCTGATGGAGGTGTTTTTTACCACCGTCGAAACATCTGCCCAGCGGGCGAATAAAGAAGTGTGGGTGAACACCTCCGAGGCCGAAGTTAACCCTGCGTTTAGCCCTCTGTACGAGGTGTCTAAACGCCTGATGGGCGACCTGGTGACCCTGCGGCGGCTCGATGCGCCCTGTGTGGTGCGCAAGGTCATTTTGGGGCCCTTTAAGAGCAACCTCAACCCCATTGGGGTCATGTCCGCGGACTGGATCGCCTGGGCTGTGATCGCCTTGGCCAAGCGCAACGTGCGCAATATTATTGTGACCATTAACCCCCTGACCTATCTGCTGTTTCCGCTGAAGGAACTGGGTCAGGGAATCTATTTCAGGCTGTTTACCCATGGCGACCCCTGGGCCTAAGACCGACAGCCTCAGGGGAAAAGGGTGTACAGGGCACAGGCCTCAACTGCGGTTAAAGAATTCAACCTCGGGCAGGTGGGGATCATTCACCATGCCCAGCCCCTCAAAGCTCCAGCGGCTGATCAGGGGCTTGAGGGCCGTTGCGGTGACGGTTTCAACGGCAAACCTGTCGCTGAGGTCAGGGGCATGGGCATTGAGGTAGCTGAGCGCGTCGTAGTCGGCGGTGAATACCAGTAGAAAGCCAGCCGGAGGGGGCTGGTCGGGGTCGCCTTGACCGGGGGGGCGAGCCACCAAATAGCTGCCGTCGGCGCGCGATCGCAGTAGGTAGTAGAGCTGAGACATCATAATTTTTGCGGTTAACCAAGGTCGATGAATAGCCCTAACAGGATCCATGGGGCTGGGCGAAGCGAGTCGGCCTAGAGCACCGGTACAGGTTGGCTAAAAACCCGGTTTCTTTGTCGCTGCCCTAACGGCATGACTCGCCTTTTGGCCGAGAAACCGGGTTTCTGTACCGATGTTCTAAGCCCTTTAGGGGATCTAATTGATATCTGAGAGACGAATGCGGGGGTCCACAAAACTTAGAGCTAGATCGGCCAGCAGATTGCCGATAATCAGCATCACCGCCGCTATCACCAGGCTGGCCATGACCAGATAGAGATCTTGGGACTGTACCGCTTCCAGGGTTAGCTTTCCCAGACCTGGCCAGTTAAAGTAGGTCTCGGTAATGAACGAGCCTCCCAGCAGGCTGGCAAACTCAAACCCCAGCAGGGTAATCAGCGGGTTCACCGCATTGCGCAGGGCATGGACGTAGACTACCCGGTTTTCGGATAGCCCCTTGGCGCGGGCGGTTTGAATATAGTTTTGCCGCAGGACATCGAGCAGCTGACCCCGGGTAATGCGCTGCAGCCCGGCAAAGCTGGTAATGCTCAGGGCCAGGGTCGGTAAAACCAGGTGCCAGCCCACGTCTAGCAGGCGCCCAAACCAGTTGAGGTCGTCGTGGATGATGCTGGTGCGCCCGCCAATGGGGAACAGGGGAGCCACGCTCTGGGCAAAAAACAGCAGCAGCAGCCCCGTCACAATGGTGGGCATGCCCTGCCCCAGATAACTCAGCACCCGCAGCACTCGATCGAGGAAACGGTTTTGGTTAACGGCTCCCGCAATGCCCATGGGCAGAGCAATCAGCCAGGTCATGAGAATAGCGGCAAAGGAGAGCAGTAGGGTGTTGGGCACCCGCTCCCAGAGCAGGTCAATCACCGGGCGCTGGTAGGAAAAACTGAGGCCAAAGTTGCCGTGGAAGATCACCTGATAAAGCCAGTTGAGGTACTGCCGCCAACCAGGCTGATCAAGGCCAAACTGGGTTTCGAGCTGCGCCAGGGTCTCCGGCGAAAACTGAGGACTCTGGCGGTACTGATCGAGAAAGTTGCCGGGAGCCAGCTGAATCACAAAGAAACTCAGGGCCGAGGCCAACAGCAGGGTAAGGGCGGCCTGCAGCACCCGCTTCAGCACATAGAGTACGGTCTCGCTGCTGGCAAAGGCCACCAGTTGTTCCCAGCGGCTGACCAGGGGGCGGCGAGGGGTAGAAGACTGAGCCATCCCAGATATACAAGCCTAAAGAATTACCTGTGGTGATTCTAGACTAATCGCACTGGGGTAATCGCACCGGAGTAATTGCACCGGAGTAATTGCAACGTTAGATTGCTGAAATGCTCTAACTGAGGTGCCCATAACCTTTGATATTGAAAGTTCAACCTAAACATCACCCTTGAACAAAAGGTACTGAGTTTTGGTTTTTAGGATGTCAGCGTGGCTGCTTGGGCCTGGCTAAACTCGAGCCTGGCCGTTCACCGCCCACTCTCCTTCCAGATTCCTATGCCGGATAGTCTTGTCAGGACGCTTCTATGACCACCCTTCAGCCCCCTCCCGTTAAAAGCGGCACCCTGGTTTTAACCGCCCCGCTGTCGGGACAGCTGGTACCGATTGAAACTGTGCCCGATCCGGTCTTTGCCCAAAAAATGGTGGGGGATGGGGTCTCGATCGACCCCCTTAGCCCAGGGTTGCTGGCCCCCTGTGATGGCGAGATTGTGCAGCTCCACAGCGCTAACCATGCGGTGACGATTAAAACCGCTGGTGGCCTTGAGATCTTGATGCACATCGGCCTCGATACCGTGGCCTTGAAGGGGAAGGGGTTTACCCCCAAGGTGGGGGTGGGCGATCGCGTTAAAACCGGTGACCCGCTGATCGCCTTCGACGCTGACTACATCGCCCTCAACGCCCGCAGTCTGCTGACCCAGATCGTGGTGACCAATGGCGATCGCGTGGCCGAGTTCAAACCCGCCAGCGGCCTGGTCAACGCCGCCCGCGATCCCATCCTGGAACTGGTGCTGGTTGCCGCCACCACCGCTGGCGATGATGCCGCTGGCCCCACGGTGATCTCCCAAGCCATCATCATCCCCAACCCGGTGGGGCTGCACGCCCGACCCTCAGCGGTGCTGGTGCAGTTGGCCAAAAAATACCAGTCGACCCTGCGCATTCGCCGGGGTAGCGACAGTGCTAACGCGCGCAGCGTGGTGGCGATCATGGGGCTGGAGATTGCTCGGGGCGATACGGTCACCCTGGAGGCCACGGGGGGCGATGCGACGGCGGCGATCGCCGAACTCGAAGCCGCCGTGCGCGACGGCCTCGGCGAAGCTGGGGCCACTGCGGTAGCCTCGGCCTCGGCCAGCATTGCCCAATCGGCGATTTCGGCCCCCGCCCCCCGGCCGAAATCCGATGATCCCAGCATCATTCTTGGGGTGGCCGCCTCGCCGGGGGTGGCGGTGGGCAACACCTACCACCTGCGCCGTCAGGAGATTCGGGCCGAGGAAAACGGCGACAGCCCCAACGCCGAGCGCCGCAAACTCGATCAGGCCATGGGCCAGGCCATGCTCGAAATCGAGAGCCTGCGGGCCAAGGTGCACGGCCAGGGCGACCCTAGCAAAGCAGCCATTTTTGCCGCCCACCAGGAGCTTTTGGAAGACCCGGAGCTGATGGATATTGCCAGCAGCGCCATCGACAAGGGCAAAAGCGCCGCCTTTGCCTGGCAGCAGACCTACCGAGCCCAGGCCGACCAACTGGCCCAACTCAAGAGTGAGCTACTGGCCCAGCGGGCGAATGATTTGCGCGACGTGGGCGATCGCGTTCTGCGCCTTCTCACCGGGGTGAAGGAAGAAACTCTGGTGTTTCCGGCCAACACCATTTTGCTGGCCGAAGACCTCACCCCCTCAGACATGGCTAACTTGGATTCGGCCAGGGTGGTGGGCTTCTGTACCATCGCCGGGGGGTCGACCTCCCACGTGGCGATTTTGGCGCGGTCCATGGGCCTCCCGGCGATCGCCGGAATCGAACCCCGCATTCTCGACTTGGCCGACGGCACCCCGGTGATTCTCGACGGCACCAAGGGCCGGGTGAAGCTCAACGCCTCGGTGGCAGAACTGGAACAAACCCAGGATCGCATTGCCCGGCAAAAGGCCCGGCAAGTGCGGGATCTGGAGCACGCCTTTGAGCCCGCTATCACCGAGGACGGGCGGCAGATCGAAGTCGTGGCTAACATTGGCAGCCAAAAAGACGCCGAAGACTCCCTTCAGGTTGGAGGTGAAGGGGTCGGATTGCTGAGAACAGAATTTGTGTTCATGGAGGCCAGCTCGGCCCCCACCGAAGACGAGCAGGAAATCATCTACGCCGACATTCTGCGGGCGCTGGGCCCCGATCGCCCGATGATCATCCGCACCCTGGATGTAGGGGGCGACAAGCCCCTGCCCTACATGCCCATGGCCCACGAAGAAAACCCCTTCCTGGGCGAACGGGGCATTCGCCTCGGCTTTGATCGCCCGGAGCTGATGCGTACTCAGTTCCGCGCCATTCTCAAGGCCTCCACCGCGGGCAAGGCCAGGGTGATGTTTCCCATGATTGCCCGCTTGGAAGAACTCGATATGGCCAAGGCGGTGATGGAAGAGGAGCGCCTCAGGCTGGGGGTGCCCCCCATCGAGATCGGCATCATGATCGAGGTGCCCGCCGCCGCGGTCTCCGCCGAGCGCTTTGCGGAAAAGGTTGATTTCTTCTCCATTGGCACCAACGACCTGACCCAGTACACCCTGGCCATGGATCGCGGCCATCCCAAACTGGCTCCCTTTGTGGATGCCCTCAACCCCAGCGTGCTGCGGATGATTGACCTCACCGTGCGCGGAGCCGATCGGCACGGCAAGTGGGTCGGCGTCTGCGGCGGCGTCGCTGGCGACCCCCAGGCGGTGCCCATTCTGATCGGCCTGGGGATTACAGAACTCAGCGTCAGTGTGCCGGTGATTCCAGCCGTGAAGGCCCAGGTGCGGGCCTTGAGTCTGGCCCACTGTCGGGACTTAGCCCAGCAGGCGTTGAATTTGGACTCTGCTGCCCAGGTGCGTGACCTGGTGCCGATGGAGGAGGTTTAACCCATCGGTACGGTGCATTGGCGGAGCCAAATCTTGCGGTATCCCTCCAAACCCCGACCGCCGAATGCACCCTCACCCTCTCACCCCTCACCCCTCACCCATGAACCTCAAAGACACCTGGAACCACGCCTTCGGGCTGCTGCAAAAAATGGGGAAGTCGCTCATGCTTCCCGTGTCGGTGCTGCCGGTAGCGGGCCTGCTCCTGGGCCTGGGCAGCGCCCGGTTGATCGAGCTTCAGCAGATCGAGCAGGGGCTGCTCGAAACCTCTAAATTTTGGTGGCTGCCGGAATGGCTGGCCACGATTATGCGCAACTCTGGCGATGCGATCTTCGCCAGCATGCCGTTGATTTTTGCCATTGCGGTGGCGATCGGCTACACCGGTAACGACGGTGTGTCGGCCCTGGCGGCCACCGTGGGCCTGATGGTGTTTCTCGCCACCCTAGGGGCCGTGGCCACGGGCATGGGCCTAGAGACCACCTCGGTGCTGGGGGTTTCGACCCTGGATACAGGGGTCTTTGGCGGGCTGATCATGGGCTGCGTGGCAGCCTACATGTTTAACCGGTTCTTTCGCATTAGCCTGCCCCCCTACCTGGGATTTTTTGCGGGCAAGCGGTTTGTGCCCATCATCACGGCTCTGGCGGCCATCCTGGTGGGTCTGCTGATGAGCGTGATCTGGCCACCGGTTGGGGCGGTGATCAACTCCTTTGCCCAGAGTGCGGCCGAGGGCCAAAACGTGCCCCTGACCGTGGCGGTGTACGGGTTCGTTGAGCGGCTGCTGCTGCCCTTCGGCCTGCACCACGTCTGGAACGTGCCCTTCTTCTTTGAGATCGGCTCTTTTCAAGACCCCATTACTGGCGAAATAGTGCGGGGCGATATTGCCCGCTTCTTTGCCGGTGACCCGACGGCGGGCATTCTGGGGGGAGCCTACTGGTTTAAGATGTTTGGCCTACCGGCGGCGGCGATCGCCATCTGGCACAGCGCTAAGCCCAAAAACCGCAAGCAGGTCGGAGGGCTGATGATCTCCGCCGCCCTGACCTCGTTCTTGACGGGCATTACGGAGCCGATTGAGTTTTCCTTCCTGTTCGTGGCACCGGTGCTGTTTGGCGTCCACGCGGTGATGGCCGGGTTCTGTGACTGGTTGTTTGTCACCCTGGGGGGGCGCATGGGCTTTACCTTCTCCCACGGTCTGATCGACTTTGTGCTGTTTAGCAGTCTGGGTACCAAGGTCTGGCTGATTCCCGCTCTGGCCCCGGTCTTTGCGGCCCTCTACTACTTCACCTTCCGCTTTATGATTTGGCAGTTTGACCTCAAAACGCCGGGCCGTGAAGATGACGTCGAAACCGACGAGGCCACCGCCGCCATTACCGGCGACCAGGCCGAAATGGCCAAGGCGCTGGTGCTGGCCTTTGGCGGTCGCAGCAACATCAAAAACCTGGATGCCTGCATTACTCGGCTGCGCATTACCGTCAACGACATGGCCAAGGTCAACGTGCCTCGCCTCAAGGCGCTGGGGGCCTCCGGGGTGCTGCAAATGGGGCAAAATGCCCAGGCGATCTTTGGCCCTCGCTCCGACAATCTCAAAACCGACATGGCTGACTACCTCAAAACCGCTGGCCCCGAAGCCGATGCGGTAGAGGTACCCGTCGAGGGGTTTGGGGATGACACCCTCCCCGCCCTGGCCCAAATCCCCGCCGATCCCCAGGCGGGGGAAAAAGCCGAGGCCATGGTGGCGGCCCTGGGCGGTGCCAACAACATTCGTGCCGTTGACCCCGTTGCCCTCACCCGTCTGCGAGTGGAGGTCACCGATGCCGCTGCGGTCGATGAAGCCGCCCTGCAAGCGGCGGGTGTGCAGGGCCTGATGCGGCTACAGGATGACGTGCTGCACCTGGTTATCGGTCTCAATGCCGAACAGTATGCTGGTGAAATGGCCAAACGCCTGGGCACCAAGGTGTAAGATTTTTGGGGTTGCTGAACCGTGGCAGGCCTTGGTAACCCAGGATTGCCCTTGAATTTTGGGTTTATATCCCCGTCAGCAGCGCTAGTTTTGTTCCATCTTTCCATCTACAAAGGATTTCTATGTATCGCACAGTATTGGGTAGCGCCCTTGTTTTGAGCTTTAGCGTTTTGAGCTGTGGACTGGTGGCCGCTGCGGTGGCCCCGGTGGAACCCTCAACGACCCAGGCCGATGCGCCCAGTTTGGCCCAGACCGAGCCGAACCAAGACAACCTGCAAATGCTCTGTAACGGCGCAATTTCAGTCAATAACGTTGACTAAACCGTGCAGTTCACCCGCTCGGCGGGGTTTTCTCGCATTGAGCTCCGGCAGCGGGGGTCTGGGCAGGTGATCGCCAACACGACCCTCAGCTTCGCTGGCACCAACGCCAAGGGCCAGGCGATCTGGCGCGGCTCAGTCCTGGATGCGGCCAATGTTGTGCTGGTGCATCTCTCCACCCGTCCAGCCCAGGTGGGCGACGAGGTATCGGTCGGTTACGACGGGCAGTGGGGGCGCGGCACCTGTGCCCGTTCTACCAGACCCCTGTAGGAACCCTCAACCCATCTGCGGTCGGGGCCCCTAGGCCGTGAGCACGGTGTCGTAGGCTTGTCCGGCCCGCTCCCAGGTAAAGGTGGCTTCGATCAGCTCGCGCCCTCGCTGGGCTAGGGTGGCCCGCAGAGCCGGTTGGTCAAACAGGTGGCCAATGGCGGTGACGTCGTCGTCGCTGACCTCGGGCGATCGCTGGGTGACCAGGGTGACCGTGTGGCGCTGGGCCAGGTGCCGGAGCAGGTAAAAGGTGCGGATCTGGGTTCCCCCCAGGCTAGGCGGGTAGGGAAAGGTGGCGGAAATCATCAGAATGCGCATGGTTTAGACCAGATCTTCCTGGTGACTAATAGGGCGGGCGATTAGGGCGGGCGATGGCGTGGGCCGCGGCGGGCAAGCGAGCCTGGGCCTGCCCCTGGCTGCGGGCCTGGGCACACCACAGGTCAAGCGGCGTTATCGCCAGATCGAGGGCGGTGCCCTGACCGGTCAACAGTTGGGCGGTGGCCTGGGGCAACTCCTTCAGCCCCCAGCGCAGCAGCCGATAGCCTATTTCCTGAACCGTGAGGGGCCGCATCAGCGCTACCCCATGCAGGTTGTGCAGGTAGCGGTTGGAGCAGCCGTAGCGGTACCACTGGCTGCGGAGGTCCTTTAGGCGATCGCGGTGGCGGTGGTAGACCACGGCATCGGCGGCCTGCACCAGCTGCCAGGGGGTAGCCTGTTTAATGCGCCAGCACAGGTCGGCGTCCCCGCCCGTGGTCAAGTGGGGACGAAACGCCCCGACCTGATCGAGCACCTGGGCTCGCAGGGCCAGGTTAGCGGTTTGACCGTAGGGCAAAAAAGGATGGTTCAGGGTGTTTTTCTGGGAGAGGGTGCCCTGGCGATCGGCATAGCGCTGGAGCCAGTGGGTGCTCGGCAGGGCCTTGATTTCCCCAGCCACCAGGCCCACGGCGGCTTGCAGGAGATCGGGGGTGCGATCGCGGCTGCCATTATCCACCAGCACGTACTCGACCCGATCGGTGGGGTACCGCTGACCCCTCAGCCGTGCCAGCAACTCAGGCAGGTCTGCTTCGCCGTTGTAGATAGGGACGATGACCGACACCGAGGGATACTCCTGCGGCTCAGGCTCCTGGGTTGTCACAGGGGTTGTCACGGTAGTTACCGCCATGGCCCAAACTCCAAACTGGTTCCAGTGTCCCCACTGCGGGGGCTCCTGTTTCGACGTCCTATCCTCATCTCAGTTAAAATAATCATGAATGAAACGAACGTTGGAATTACTCTAATGGGACTAGATCGTATTACGAGTCATCCAAAGCGGATGAACGGACAGCCCTGCATTCGTAATCTTCGTCTTACCGTTCGTCGGGTTATTGAACTACTAGCCACCTACCCAGACCGAGGAGAACTATGCCAAGAATTCCCTGAATTAGAAGACGAAGACATTCGGCAAGCCTTGATTTTTGCATCGTCATACTTGGACGATCGCATTATTGAACTTCCTAATCGCTATGAAACTGTTGCTTGATCAGGGATTGCCACTCTCTGCGGCAGCCTTATTACGGGATCAAGGTATTGATACCCTTCATGTGGGTGAAGTCGGAATGTCTGAAGCTGAAGACTCAGACATTATCCAGAAAGCCAGGGCAGAAGCGCGCATTGTTGCTACGCTGGATGCGGATTTTCATACATTGCTGGCGCTTGATGCGGCGATCGCTCCTTCGGTTATTCGCATTCGGATTGAAAGATTACGCGCTCAAGCACTGACAGATCTATTGTTGGTGATAATGGCTGAGTGCGAGGAGGAGTTAGCCCAAGGTTCAGCCGTTACAGTTGAGCCAAGCCGCATTCGTATTCGTCGTTTACCGCTGGTTCCTAAGGTCTAACCATCATTTAGTGCAGGCTACGTTTGGCATCCCTAGGAAGGCGAAGTGTATAGGCCGCTGACCGTATCACCCGATTTAAAAAATAAGCTGAATGAACTTTTTGTTTCTGCCTAGAAGCGCTGAAAGGGGCGATCGCGTTGTTCCCACAGGCCATATCCACCCGCAAGTTTTCTCCCTTGGCTTCGTCACGGTTTTGGGACTCTTGAGCTGTGCTCCTGCACCCCAAGGAGCTGGGGCTGGGGAGAATAGTGCAAACCCATCTGCCGAACTGCCCAATCGGCCTCCGATCTACGAAACCGTCCCCCTACCCGCCGCCACGGTACACCTGGTCACGATTCCCGACCCGGTGCGCTACCCGGTGCAGGTGGCGACGGTGGACACCTTGGCGCGGGTCGATCAGATCGCCGCCGAGGTGTGCGAGGGCTGCGTGGTGGCGGCTATTAACGCGGGCTTTTTTGACCCCAACAATGGTCTCGCCACCTCCTACGTCGTCGTGGATGGTGCCCTGGTGGCTGACCCCAACGGCAATGAACGGCTGATCGGCAACCCAGATCTGGCCAGTTATATGGATCAAATTCTCAATCGCTCCGAGTTTCGCCGCTACGACTGCGGCGGTACTCCCCGCTACGACATTACGTTGCACCAGGCACCGACCCCGACCGGCTGCGCCCTGGTAGATGCGGTTGGCGCTGGCCCCCAGCTGTTGCCCCAGGACACCTCGGTGGCAGAGGGCTTTGTCGATCGCAGCGTCGCCCGCGATGCCCTGGGGAGCCAATCGGCCAACGCCCGCTCTGCGGTGGGCCTTAAGGCCGATGGCAGCGTGGTGCTGGCGACGGTAGCCCAAGTGCCGGGGGTGTCGCCCTCGGGCATGACCCTAGGGGAGGTGGCGGCATTTTTGAGCGATCGCGGCGTGGTGCAGGCCCTCAACCTCGACGGCGGCAGTTCGTCCACGCTGGTTTATCAGGGCACCACTCACTACGGTCGCCTCAATGGCTCGGGGGAGTGGGTGCAGCGTCCGGTGAAATCGATTCTCTGGATCGAGGATTCGCAGTAACCTGTCTCATGGGTGCATGGTGGCGCGAATGTCTTATGGATGTATGGCTGCGCGAATGTCTTATGGGTGCATTGCGTTGCGTTGCGTTGGTGGGGTATCAACTTAAGCCGGGACAGGTTGACTGTGCCAGGGATTGGGCTGTTGTGACGAAGAGGACCGTCTAGGCCTGGGTAACTCCGTAAAGGTACTCAAGACTGACTCAAAGAGGTCAG
>Ga0169931_10004358_pt1 | contig 22044 bp, 14 predicted proteins | sample Kivu_15m_20L_FD_129675 | JGI IMG/M metagenome (GOLD analysis project Ga0169931, IMG submission 129675) | Freshwater microbial communities from Lake Kivu, Western Province, Rwanda to study Microbial Dark Matter (Phase II) - Kivu_15m_20L... | ecosystem: Environmental > Aquatic > Freshwater > Lake...
AACAGGGCCCGTAACGGCCCAAAGGTGCATGGCACCTGCAGCGACGTGATCAGCCGCATGGCGGCAGCCTGCGGGCAAAGTCCCCCCGCCACCGCCCTCGCCAGCGCGCGCACCTTCGGTGCGAAACACAGCCGGGGGCTTCCGCCCAACCGCTTAGGCGCCTGGATCGGCTCCACCGTGACAAGGCGTGCGGGGGATTTCAATCCCCCGGTAATGGTGCGTGCCAACGCGGCCAGAACCGCATCGGGAACGCGCCAAAGCCTTACCGGCCGATTGACATCGACCGCACGCCACACGACATTTTTGTGACTCGATCCAGCCGCGGCATGTCAACTGGCAGGACGCACTGAAAACATCTCAATTTGCCCGGCTTCACAGCGTTTCGCCATCCCAGGGCGAGGCTGAGATCTGGACCATCGCCACTCGACAGGGCGTGGCCAAAGGCTGGCCGGGGAGGGACCGAAGAGAGGAGAGAGGAGAGAGGAGACCGCAGAAGAAAGGAGAGAGTCTCCTCTCTCCTTTCTTCTGCTCTATTTTTTGACGGCAGGTGCCGTCAAAAAATGGGCGTGCAGGCAATGTAATTGACAGACTGTCGATTTCGTGCCAAAATTTTTTAGATTCTTCTCGGCACGAAATCGACAGTCGTTCGATTAGGTGCCAATTGTTTGCAAACGTTTTCAGGCACGAAATCGACATGACTGATTTCATTGGCAGAGCCCAGGAGCGAGCGGAGTTCTCTGAACTTCTGGCCAGACGCACCAGCTCACTGGTGACCTGTCAGGGAAGACGACGGATTGGCAAAAGTCGATTCATCCGTGAATGTGCCTCAGAAGCTGATTCATTTTTCGAGTTCTCAGGGCTCCCGCCACGTCCTGGACTGACTCGCAAAGAACAGCTGAATGTGTTCGCTGAACAGCTCTCGCGCCAGTCGCGGACTCCCCGGTTGCCGCTTGACAGCTGGGCCACTGCCTTTCAGCTGCTGGCAAGCCAGCTTCCCGACAGGGGAACGCTTGTGATACTGCTCGACGAGATCTCATGGATGGGCATCGGTGAGCCTGACTTCGCAGGATACATCAAGAATGCCTGGGACGAACTGTTTTCGAGGCGACCGCGGACAGTGGTGGTCCTTTGCGGGTCCGTTTCCGCGTGGATCGACGAGAACATTCTGAACAGTACGGGCTTCGTCGGACGATGCTCATGGCAGTTCCATCTGCGACCGCTTGAGCTGCATGAGTCTCAGCGTTTCTGGGGGCGTGCCGCATCCCGGATCAGCACCGCTGAGAAACTCCGATTTCTCGCCGTTACAGGTGGCATCCCGCGATATCTTGAAGAACTCAATACTCGTCAAACTGCCGAACAAAATATTGCTCGGCTCTGCTTCCACCCAGGCGGCATGCTGTTTCATGAGTTCGAGAGTATCTTCCATGACGTGTTCAGCCGCAGAGCGACTTCCTGTCGTGAGATTGTGCTGGCACTCGTTGATGGTCCAAAAAGTGTGGACGAGATCAGTCAGTCGATTGGTCGAGAGCGAGGTGGAAGTCTCAGTCAGTCATTGCTTGAACTGGTCAGTTCCGGCTTCCTCGCAAGAGACGTCTCGCCAAAGATCCCCGGACTCCCCGGTTCACATTCAGCCCGTTCGCAAACACGCCGGATACGCTATCGACTGTCTGACAATTACCTGCGGTTTTACCTTCGTTACGTTGAACCGCATCGTGAGCAGATCATGAAAGGGCGTTTCAAATGGACGGCCCTCGAACAACTTGAAAACTGGGACTCCGTGATGGGGCTGCAGTTCGAAAGCCTCGTACTGGAGAATCTCGATGTTGTCTTCGACCGTTTGCACATCGCCCGGCACACCGTGCTCTTTGCTGGTCCCTGGTTTCAACGGAAAACGCAGCGTCAGCAGGGATGTCAGGTTGATCTGCTGATTCAGACGCGACGATCCCTCTACGTCTGTGAGATCCGTTTCAGAAATCGAATCGATGCCTCCGTCGTTGCCGAGGTCGATAATAAACTGGCCGCGCTGAAACTGTCCGGCACCCGTTCGGTTCGCACGGTACTCATCCATCACGGAAAGCTCCACCCGGCAATTGTAGAGGACAACGCGTTCGACTTTCTGCTTTCCGCTGACGAGCTGTTTCGGGAATAGACCGAGCTGCATATCAAATCTCAGGTCACGTGGTCTCACAGGCCGAAATCGCGCAGGGAACCCGGCCGGGCGAATCCTGCGAGGACTGGACCATTCGCCGTTGGCTGTTGGATACTGTTCCCATCATGCGTCATGAGCAAAAATAACCGGCCGCACGAAAAGCATCCCACAACCACGATTTTGCGCTCGTTTCGCCATCCCCGCCCCGCCAGGGGATAAGTGAAACGATGTTCAGGACGCGGGGACGCCGGGAAGTCAGGGCGCAAGGATGAAATGCGGGAAATCAGAACCTTCTGCCTTTCCTTTGCGTTTTTGCGTGAGACCAGCAGTCGTGGCGGCGGATGACCGGGGTGAGGGATGTCAATTGGCAGGCTGAACCCTCGTACCAGTTCCCGTGTCCTCGAATTTCCACCACCGAAAATTTTCATTCTCACCATGATTTATCGATGAAAATCGCCACGAATTGTTGGCATCCAAACCACTCGCAGGCGTATGATCTGCCATCCGACTGCCGGGAATACCGATCCCTGGCAGCCGGCAGCAACAGAGCCTGTTCCGCAGCTCCAGGAGACTGCAATGACGTTATCTGTTCTGGAACGCCCCACACTGGTGCTCAACCGCAACTGGCAGCCGGTCGCCGTCTGTACGGTCGCGCGGTCGCTCACCAAGGTCTGGAACCAGTCCGCCAGGATTGTGGATCCGGCCTCGTTTCAGCTGTACACGTGGGAAGACTGGACTCACCTGAAGCCCGCCGAGGGCGATCCGGTGATTCGCACCCAGTGGCTGAATCTGAAAGTTCCCGAGGTGATTACGCTGGTTCGCTATGATCGCCTGCCGACAAGAATTGTGGCATTCAGCCGTCGCAACGTGTTCAAGCGGGACGGATTTACCTGTCAGTACTGTGGTTGTCGTCCGGGCAGTGAAGAGCTGACAATTGACCATATTATTCCGCGTTCGCGGGGAGGCACATCGACCTGGACCAACTGCGTGCTGGCCTGCATCGAATGCAACACTCGCAAAGCCAATCGCACTCCCGAGCAGGCGTGTATGCCGCTCCGACAAAAGCCGGTCCGGCCAATGTGGAATCCGCTGTACGCCCCCCACGGCGTACGAATTGAAAGCTGGTCCCGGTTCGTCAGCGAAGCCTACTGGAACGTCGAACTCGAAGAAGAGTAAACTTCGGGCAGGGTGTCGTGCATTCTGCGAGCCCTGCCCGTTTCTTCCCTCCGTCTGCCGCAGAATTTACCGTCTGCCGCGGGAACTGGTGGCTTTGTCTGTTGCCCCGCTGCCGGTTTGCCTGCCAGAATACGGCCATCGGACGCCTTCGAACCGACTGCGGTCCATCCGCCACTTTCCCGCCTGTATCCTCAAGTCCCTCTGAAGTGACTCTGATGACCCCCGACACTGCCACCCTTGCCCCGCCAACTGCCCCGCTCCCCAAAGCTGGTGCCACCCCCGCACCGGCCCCTGCCACCACATCTGCCAGTTCCTCCCGCCAGCACTTTGCCATTCACTTCGGCAACGAACCGGGGTCCAACGCCGTTCGCGATGTGATCGACAGCACCGAGCCACATTCCCTTCGTACTTTCACTCCCAGCCAGGCGGTGCTTGCCCGTTCCGCCGGCTGCTTCCACTGGACTCCGGAAGGTCGCCGACTGTACGACTTCACCTCAGGGGTGCTTGTGGCGAATCTCGGGCACAACCCGCGCCGGTGGATGCAGCGTTTCGTCAAATATATGGGCTGGAACGCCGCCGACTTCAGCGGCTCTGACGAAGGCTACTTCCAGGCGGCGACCATGACCGCGTACAACGCTCTCACCAGCCTCGAAGCCGAAGCCAGCCAGCGATTGCTCGCCAACCTCCAGGCTGCTCACGGCGGCAATCGTCTGCAGACTGTCATCTGGGCCGCCTCCGGTTCTGAAGCCGTTCAGAAAGCCATCTGGGCCTGCATGCGTTTCGACCCGGCACGGCCCGGAATTCTCGCCACAAGGTTCGGTTTCCACGGCAAAAAGGGACTCAGCGGCGCCGTCACTGGTTCAGAAACCGACCCGGAACGTGATCCCCGCGTACGATTCATAACCTTTCCCCGCGAAGAATGCTCGGACATCGATCACCCCCAGAAAGCCTTCGATCCCGCCTGGTACCGCACAGAACTCGAACGCGTCTGGAACGAATCCGGCGGAACCCTTGGGTGCCTGATTACCGAACCCTATCTCGGGGGTGGCGGCAGCTACCATCCGCCACGCGCCTACCATGCTCTCCTGCAGGACTTCTGCCGCGAAAAAAACATCCTGTTTATTCTTGATGAAGTCCAGTCCAACTTTGGCCGCACCGGAAGCATGTACGCGTTCGAAAGCTACGGCATCGAGCCGGACTTTGTCTGTCTTGGCAAGGGACTGGGCAATGGTGTCCCCGTGAGCGCCGCAGTGGGCAGGCGGGATATCTGTGATCAAATGGGTTACGGCGCCACCTCTGACACCTGGAGCGCCAATCCGCTTTCCTCCGCTGCCGTGCTCGCAACGCTCGATGAATTCGAATCTACCGACATCATCGCCCGCACCCGCCACCTCCACACACTCTGCCTTGAAGGCCTGAAACGACTCAAACAAACTGGCCTGATCGTCAAAGTTCGCGGAGAAGGAATGGTGTTTGGCATCGAGTGTGGTCCGCACGGCACCAAAACGCCAGCTCAGACTGCCAACGCCATCGTCGAACGCTGCTATCGCGGTAACGCCTCCGGTGACGGCATTCACCTTCTGGGACCGCTTGCCGGCTGCGTGATTCGCGTCAGTCCCCCCATGACCATGTCCGACTCCGACGCACTGCATTCCATCGCATTGCTGCAGGCCTTCTGTGAAGAAGTCGCGGCCTCCTGAACCGCTCTGCTGGTCAGGCAGACTGCCTTCCAATCCCGCCCAAAGGAATCAATGCCATGCAAGTCGCTTCGCAGGCCGCCGAACTCCTTCGCCGTCGCTGGTTTCTGAAGGATTGCAGCCTTGGTCTCGGTGCCATCGCCGCCTCAGGTTTACTGCAGTCTGAAGGCCGCAGTGACTCAACCGATCCCACGGGACCACTGTCGCCGCGAAAGCCCCACTTTCCGGCGAAGGCCAAACGCGTTATCTACATGTTTCAGGCAGGTGCCCCCAGCCATCTGGAACTCTTCGATCACAAGCCCGAGCTCGCTCGTCGCAACGGTCAGCTTCCTCCTCCGGAAATCCTGCAGGGCTACCGCGCAGCCTTCATCAACCCCAAATCTGCATTGCTCGGGCCACGCTTCACATTCCAGAAATCCGGTCAATGCGGCATGGAACTCAGCGAAGTGCTCCCGCACACTGCTGCCATCGCGGACGACATTTGTCTGATCCGGTCCATGCAGACTGACGCCGTCAACCACGCGCCAGCTCAGATCTTCATGAACACCGGTTCCCAGCAGTTCGGCCGCCCCAGCTTCGGCTCGTGGACGCTCTATGGACTCGGCAGCGAATCCCAGGACCTCCCCGGCTTTGTGGTGCTCACCAGTGCCAAAGGCACCAGCGGCGGTGCCAGCAACTACGGCAGCGGGTTCCTGCCAACGATGTATTCCGGAGTTCCCTTCCGCAGCAAGGGTGATCCGGTACTGTACATTTCCAATCCGCCCGGTGTGGACAGCGAATCACAGCGCGCAGCACTCGATACGCTGGAACGACTCAACCAGCTTTCGCTCGGCACTGTCGGCGACCCAGAAATCGCCGCACGCATTCAAAGCTACGAAATGGCCTTCCGCCTGCAGACCAGCGCCCCTGAGCTGATGGACATCAGCGGCGAATCCAGACAGACACTCGAACGCTACGGCATCAACGATCCCTCCGAAGCCAGCTTCGCCCGCAATTGCCTGCTCGCTCGCCGGCTCGCCGAACGCGGTGTCCGCTTTGTTCAGCTGTTCCACGAAGTCTGGGATCAGCACGGCAACCTCACCGGCGGCGTGCGACAAAATGCAAAGGACACAGACAAACCCTCCGCAGCACTCGTCACTGACCTCAAAGAACGCGGACTCCTCCAGGACACGCTGATCGTCTGGGGCGGTGAATTCGGACGAACTCCCATGGTGCAGGGCGGCAACGACGGCCGCGATCATCACAACCGATGCTACAGCCTGTGGCTGGCTGGAGGCGGCATTCGCCCCGGCACCATCTGGGGCGCTTCCGATGAACTCGGATTCCAGCCCGCTGAAAATCCCGTCCACGTCCACGATCTCAACGCCACTCTCCTGCATCTGCTGGGAATGGACCACACCCGACTCACCTACCGTTTCCAGGGCCGCGACTATCGTCTCACCGATATCCACGGCAAAGTCGTCGATGGCATCCTCGCCTGATGTTTCCTTCTCACCCACGAACACCTGCATCCCCGGAGCTCTTCGCAATGCCCCAAAGCCTTCGCCCACACATGGTCCGTGCGGCTGCCTGTCTCATCGCAGTCCTCTCCCTGATCCCCCAGTCAACCGCTCAGACCCTGCGCCTGTACGTCGGGACCTACACAACAGGTGAAAGCAGCAGCAAGGGCGTCTACACCTGCGAATTTAACACCGAGACCGGCCGGATTACTCAACCTGTACTCGCCGCTGAACTCAAAAATCCCTCCTTCCTCGCCGTCCACCCCGCAGGTCGCTTCGTCTATGCGGTCAATGAATTCAGCGAAGGCGGTGGCCGCGGCAAAGGAGGCGTCACGGCGCTCGAAGTGCAGCCCGATGGAAGTCTGAAGAAGATCAACGACCAACCCTCACCCGGAGGTGCTCCCTGTCACTGCAACGTCGACAGCACCGGCACCACCCTGCTCATCGCCAACTACGGCGGGGGCAACGTGGTCGCTTATCCAATCGCTGCAGATGGCTCCCTTCAACCAGCATCCAGCGTCCAGGAGCATGTCGGCAGCAGTATCGATAAATCCCGACAGGAAGCCCCGCACGCCCACTCCATCAACCTCAGCAGTGATAACCGCTTCGCCTACGCCGCCGACCTCGGTCTCGATAAAATCCTCATCTACAACTTCAACGCAGCAGCTCACACACTCACACCCGCCAACCCACCGGCCGCCGCAGTCACTCCCGGTGGCGGACCTCGCCATTTCGCCATTCATCCATCCGGTCGCTTCGCCTGGACAAATAACGAACTGACCATGATCGTCACCGGGTTCCGTCGCAACCCCGAAGATGGCAGTCTGTTTCCAATTCAGGAGATCACCACGATTCCCGGCGGTTACAACGGTCGCAAAAGCACCGCAGAATGTCTCGTGCATCCAACAGGCAAGTTTCTTTACGTAAGCAATCGCGGACACGAGACGATCACGGTCTACACCATCGACGAAACCACAGGCCTGCTGAACTACGTCGAAAACGAAAACACCGGCGGTCGCGAACCTCGCAACTTCTTCATCGAATCCTCCGGCCGCTGGCTGCTCGCCGAAAACCAAAACACCGACAGTATTGTCGTGTTCTCCATCGACCCCAAAACCGGTGCCCTCCAGCCAAACGGGCAGTCGGTCTCCGTCGGCCGACCAGTCTGTATTCGTGCTCTGCCGACAACCAGCAAATCCTCCAGCACTCCCTGAAGCCTGAATTCCCCCGGAAACTCGCCATGCCACTCTACGAATTCGTCTGCGAAGACTGCCAGCACGAAGCTGAACTGCTGGTCGGTCGCACTGAACGCCCCAGCTGTCCTGCCTGTGGTTCTCGCCGCATGGAGAAGCTGATGAGCGTCTCAGCCGGTCGCATCGCCGGCGGCTCGCTGCCGCTCGCATCCGCCTGCCCACCTCCTGAAGCCGGTCCCTGCAGCCCCCACTGCTGCCGCCTGCCCCAGTAATCTCAGCTCAGACTCCGCTATCTGCCGCGCCCCATCCCCGCCGACAAATCTCCGCGATTCAACCAACGGATGGATCAGTGTCGGTGGCGTTGAACAGGCACAGTCCGGGTGATTCCCGGTCTGCAGCCAAAGGGCACCGCGCTCATGCCGCCCATGCGTGGCGAAGAATAATTTCCACGGTGGAACTGCTGGCGTAATTCCGGGGGACCACCGGGCCTTCAAAAATTCCTGTGTCGGCTGAGGCTGCCACTTGGAAACAAATCTGATAGAATTCCCGCAATCGCCCGATTTTCGCCGGTTACCCCCGGTCTTTGCAGCTCTGTTTCCCCACTCTTTCCCGCAGTTTTCTTTCATAATCCAGCGCGTCACCGCGCTTTTTCGTATTTTCGTTTCCACACGACCTGCCGCCTGACTGGGTGTGTCCGGTCGTTCCCAGCAGCAGCGCCTTACGGCGTTTCATTTCAAAGGTGCCACCGATGGCCGTCAACCCGTATTCACCCTGCCCCTGTGGCAGCGGTAAGAAATTCAAGTTCTGCTGCCAGGACGTGGTGGCTGATCTGCAGCGTATTCACAGTCTCAGCAACAATCAGCCCGAAGTCGCGCTGAACGCAATACAGCAGCTGGCGGTCAAGCACCCCGACCGCGAATCCGTGCTGCGTGAACTGATTATCCTGCTCCTCCGCTTCAACCGCGTTCAGGATGCCCTCAATGCCTGTACCAATTTTCTCAAATCCCATCCCGACAATCCCTCAACACTCCTGATCTACGCCGACATCCATCTGCAGGCAACCGGTTTTGACGCCAGCCGCCGAATCGTGCACCGCGCATTTCAGGTCTGTACACGCCAGTTCCCCAAAGAAATCTCCCAGATCGCCACTCGCGTCGCCGGTGAATTTCTCAGTCGGGACCTCCTCCCGGCAGCCCGCGAACACGCACTCTTCGCGATCCGACTGGACAACTCCGAAGAACAAACAACCGCCAGCATCATTTTCGAACGCATCGAAGCTGCCTCCATCATACCGTTTCTCCTTCGAACCTCCTGGCCACTCCTGAACTTCGAAGCGGCCCCCGAAATTCTTCAACAGCACGAACGAGCACTGCGACTTTGTCGGTTGGGGTGCTGGGAACCCGCTTCCATCATCTACAACCGACTCGCTGATCAAACCCCCCTCAACAGCGCCGTCTGGTATAACCTCGGACTCTGCCAGATGTGGGACGGCCGCCACTCCGAAGCCGCTTCTTCACTGCATCATGCCGCCGTTCTGTCCACTGACTTCGAAGAAGCCGCCGAGTTCGAAGCACTCGCTCAGATACTCGACCCCAAACTCCACGAAAATCGTCATTCCATCGACTCCGTGAAACTCAGCGTGCGGTCCGCCTCCGAAGTTGTCTCACGACTCGAAAATCATCCTCTCTTCCGCAACACCAAAAGCCACGATCACTCCAGCTGCAGTCATGACGCCGGAGCATCGCACACCGGCGAATTCATGCTGATCTCCCAGCCCTCCCCAACTGCTCAGGATGCCACCGCCGATAACATCGCCCAATACATCGCCGACGTCGATGTCTACACCATCGACGACCCCGAAGCCGCCGCCCAGGAAGGTCACCAGCATCCCTGGATCGAAGTCACCTGCTCTTCCAAAACCATCGACCAAACCATCGTCACTCTTCGCGACTGCGCCGGAGATCTGATCATCACCGCCGCAAACGAAGAACAACGCAAATCCGCACGCTCCTGCCCGGAATTCGCACAGCCCCTCGAATTTCGTCCAGTCCGTCCTCTCGAAATCACTGATGCCGATTTCGACCGAATCTCAGAGGAACTGGAAGCCCGAGCAGTCGAAGCCTGCCTGCACAAGCCTTGCGCCGCGCTGAATGGAAAAAGTATCGCCGAAGCTGCTGCCGACCCGCAGCTGCACCGACAGGCCGCCGCCGCCGTCACTGTCCTCAACTCACTCGGACTTGTTGCCGAAATCCACATCGATATCGATGATGTCCGCAAAAGACTCGATCTCCCCCCACGAACCCCTCTCCCCGCATCCGCTGCAGAAAACGCCGCTGCACTCAGCGTCCTCGCCATCACACGACTCCCCATCCAGGAACTCAGTGACCAGCAACTCAAAGCTGTTCTCGCCCGCTGTACCGGTGCCGGTATCCGCAAAACGCTCACAGCAGCTCTCGACGAATGTATTCGCCGAGGTGATACCTGCCTCGGCAATGAGGCCTTGAACATCTTACTCACACGCGCCAACGTCGCTCGCGGTGACGATGATCGCGAACTCTGCTTCGCTCTCCTCGAAAAAGCCCGACAGGCCGCAGAGAATCGCCCCGATGCCTTCCGCATGAAACTGGAAATCGACATCCGCGAACTCGCCTGGAGACTCCAATCCCCAGGCGACCCCCTCGTCCGACCCCTGCTTCACAGAATCCGCGATCTCTACCTCCACAAAATCCCGGAACTCATCGAACTCATCCAGGAACAACTGACCGACGCAGGCTGCGCAGACCTGCTCCCAGAAATCACGCCCACCAGCAACCCCGCGCAGTCCTCGGCCATCTGGACACCCGGTGCCTCAGCCGCTGCACCAGCCCCCGCCACCGGGGCGCTCTGGCTCCCCGGGCAATCCTGACTGCCGCAACACACCATGTATCTCGATCACGCCGCCACCGCGTTTCCACGTCCCGACGCCGTCTCTGACGCAGTCCTGACGTGGCTTCGCCGCGGCGGCTCACCCGCGCGCGGCGGCCACTCAGCCGCACTCAACGCCGCCACTCTGCTCCTCCAGACCCGCTCCGCTGTTGCCGATCTGCTCCATGCAAACAGCCCCGAAGCCATCCTCTTCACCCCCGGCTGCACGGCCAGTCTCAACACCGTCATCCTCGGACTCCTGCAGCCCGGTGACCACGTCATCACTTCCGAACTCGAACACAACTCGGTCCTCCGCCCACTGAATCACCTCCAGCAAACCCGCGGCGTCTCCGTCACCCACCTCCCATTCAGCCCCGAAACCGGACTGCTGAATCCCGACCAACTCCTCGAAAGCCTGCAGCAGTCCCCCACTCGCCTTGTGGTGCTCAGTCACGCATCCAATGTCACCGGACGCGTTCAGGACATCGAATCGCTCACCCAAATCGCCCACGCTCACGGTGCCCTCGTTCTGCTCGATGCCGCTCAAACTGTCGGCCACTGGCCCTGCTCTCTCGCATCCCTCAAAGTCGATTACCTCGCCGCCGCCGCCCACAAGGGACTCGCCGGGCCTCCCGGCATTGGGTTTCTCGCCTGTGCCCCCCATCGACAGCAACTCCTGCAGCCGCTCATCTTCGGCGGTACGGGAACTGACAGCACTTCGCTCGAACAGCCGCTCGATTTCCCGGCGCGCTTCGAAAGCGGAACTGCCAACACCCCCGCAATCGCCGGGCTCTGCGCCGCTGCTCGCCTCGCCCTGAAATGCCTCGAAGAACGCCACGCAGCCACCCTCCAGCATTCCAGCCAGCTCGCCGCCGGGCTTGCTGCCATCCCCGGCGTCAAACTGCTCTCCCCATACGCCCCCCCCGAACAGCTCTGCGGCATCGTCTCCTTTGTCATCAAAGGTCTCGATCCCGGTGAAGCCGCCATCATCCTTGATCAGTCGTTCGACATTCAGTGCCGCGCCGGACTGCACTGCGCACCGCTCGCCCACAAACGACTGGGCACCCTGAATTCCGGCGGCGCACTCCGCTTCAGTGCCGGCTGGTGCACCACCTCACAGGAAATCACAGCCGCTGTGGACGCTGTCCGAAACATTGCCGAGTCATTCTCCGCTTGAGCCAGGCCCGATAAGTCGCCCCCCGCGGCTGGACTCCATTCAGCAATTCTCCTAAGGTCCGGGCACAAACCACGTTTCTGCAGCCAACTGCTGCCGATCCTCCTTCCATCATCGATGTCGAGCCGCCTTCATGCATCGCCGCACCCTCCTCACCGCTCTCCCCGCCGCCGCTGCCGTCGCCACCGCCACTCCCGGCAACAGCACCTCCGGATTTGCTCTTACGCCGGGTCCCGCTGCCAGTTCCGTCCGCTATTGCCTGAACACCAGCACTCTCCGTGGTCAGAAACTGGGCATCGTCCGCGAAGTGGCGATCGCCGCTCAGGCCGGATATCAGGGGCTCGAACCATGGATCCCCAACCTTCGCGAATTCGTGCAGCAGGGCGGCAGCCTCGATGATCTTCGCAAACAGATCAGTGATGCCGGCCTCACAGTCGACAGCGCCATCGGCTTTGCCCAGTGGATCCACCCGGACGACACTGCCCGCACAAAGGCACTCGAAGAAGCCCGCCGTGACATGGACATGCTGCGTCAGATTGGTGGCACGCGGATCGCCGCACCACCCGTCGGTGCTCATCAGGCTGACAGTCCGCTGGTCGAGCTGTCAGCGGCCGCCGAACGGTTTGCGGCACTTCAGCAAATCGGCCGCGACGCCGGTGTTCTGCCGCAACTGGAGGTCTGGGGCTTTTCCAAAAACCTGTCGCGTCTTGGAGAAGTGGCTTACGTTGCGGCAGAGACCGGCGATCCGGGAACGCTGCTGCTGCTGGACACCTATCACATCCACAAAGGTGGTTCAGACTTTGCCGGGCTGTCGCTTTTCAGTGATCAGTCGCTGCAGGTGTTTCACATGAATGACTATCCCGCAGAACCGCCCCGAGCTCAGATCAATGATTCCCACCGCGTCTATCCCGGTGACGGCATCGCACCGCTGAATCAGATCATACAGATGCTGGCAGGAAACGGCCGTTCCATCACTCTCTCACTCGAACTTTTCAACCCCGAATACTGGAAACAGGATGCAGCCGTGGTTGCAGCCACTGGGCTGGCGAAGATGCGTTCCGCCGTGGAACAAGCATTCGCCTGACCCCGCAAACGCTCCTGCCCTTTACAAATGACCGAGCCCAGACTCACCGTAGCTGATATCCTTGGCCAGGGCGGAGCAATCTCGCGCCGCCTGAAGGGCTACGAACCTCGCGCAGAACAGCTGGAAATGGCGCTCGCCGTCGAACGCGCCATCAACGACCGCTCGCATCTCATCGCCGAAGCCGGTACCGGCGTGGGCAAGAGCTTCGCCTATCTGATTCCCGCCATCCTCGCGTCACAATCTGAGCGACCAGGGACCGGAAAATCGGCCGTTCAGGGGGGCCACAGCGGCCAGACTTCACAGTCCGCCGACGATACTCCCGTCAAGCGTCGCGTCATTGTTTCCACGCACACCATCAGTCTCCAGGAACAGCTCATTCAGCACGATGTGCCGTTTCTGCAGTCCGTGCTCCCAGTCGAATTCTCGGCTGTGCTCGTCAAAGGACGCGGCAACTATATCAGCCTCCGGCGACTTGAACGGGCCGTTCAAAGATCCGGACAGCGGGAGCTCTTTGACGGTGACGGTCAGCGGCAGCTGCAGCGGATCCGACAGTGGGCCATCGAAACCCGCGACGGCAGTCGCTCCGATCTTCCCTTTCAGCCGCAGTCCGATGTCTGGGATGAAGTGCTCAGCGATCACGGTGACTGCCTGAAACGCAAATGTCCGCGGCACAACGACTGCTTCTACTTCGCCGCCCGCCGCCGCGTCTACAACGCCGATCTGCTGATCGTCAATCTCGCCCTCTTCTTCGCGGATCTCGCACTGCGACGCAATAATGCGTCCATCCTTCCGGATTACGAAACAGTGATCTTCGACGAAGCGCACACCGTGGAGTCCGTGGCTGCGGATCACCTTGGACTCGCCATCAGCGAAGGACAGATTGATTACCTGTTCAACAGACTCTACCAGGACCAGCAGCAGCGCGGACTGCTCCTGACACACGGACTCAAAGCCGCTCAGAAGCTGGTCGTTCAGTGCCGCAACACGGCCGCCACCTTCTTCAGTGAGCTGGAAGCGGCTTCTCAAAAAGCCTGCCGTCCCAACGGTCGCCTGATCGCTCCGCTCACTGTCCCCGCCGACCTGCCGCTGCGACTCGGACAGCTCTCAGAAGAAATCAGTGAAGCCGCGGAAGCGGCCACCAGCGAAGCGACCCAGGTAGAACTCAAATCCGCCGCTGATCGCTGCTCCACGCTGGCCGGAAACCTCAAATCCTGGCTGAAACAATCTGTGCCCTCGTCCGTTTACTGGATCGAACGCAGCGGTTCACAGGGACAGCGGCTCTCCCTGCAAAGCGCGCCCGTCGAAGTCGGACCACTCCTCCGCGAACTCCTCTTTAATAATACTCCCTCCGTGATCATGGCCAGCGCCACACTGGCCACCGGTCACGAAGACTTCCGCTTCTTTCGCTCACGCATCGGACTCAGTAACGGCAGCGAAGTGCGATTGGGAAGCCCATTCAACTATCGCCGTCAGGCCAGATTGATTCTGGCAACCGGCATCGTCGATCCCGCCGCCGATCCCCGCGGCTTCGAAGCTCAGTGCTGTGAACGCATTCGTCGCCACGTGCTGGACACCGCCGGACGCGCCTTTGTGCTCTTCACCAGCTACTCGATGATGCAGGCCTGCGCCCAGCGACTGACCGGCTGGTTCGCCAGCAATAATCTGTCGCTTTACTGCCAGGGCGCCGGACTCCCACGCTCAGCTATGCTTGAACGATTCCGCGCCGATATCCGCGCCGTGCTCTTCGGTACCGACAGCTTCTGGCAGGGTGTCAACGTTCCCGGTGATGCACTTCAGAATGTCATCATCCCCAAACTCCCCTTCAGCGTCCCCGATCACCCACTCCTCGAAGCTCGACTCGAACTCATCCGCAGCCGCGGCGGCAATCCCTTCCGCGACTACCAGACCCCTGAAGCCATTATTAAGCTCAAACAGGGCTTCGGACGACTGATTCGACACCGCAACGACACCGGCCGCGTCGTGATCCTCGATCCCAGACTCCTCACCAAACCCTACGGCCGACTCTTCATCCAAAGCCTCCCAGACTGTCAACTCGAACTTGATAACGGCGAGTCCATTGAACCACTGGATATCACCTGAATCGCAGCTCAAAACAGTCACCCGGATACGCACCGCTTTGATTTGCGTTACCCGGTCATGATTCGTAGAATTCAGGGGAATTCGCAGCCAGCCTGCGACCTTTAACCCACCCGTTCCAGATCCCACCGAAAGGGCGTCCACATGAAGTCACCGGCCAGTGATGCATCACGAAGAGGTTTCCTGAAGGGCTCAACAGCGGCAGCCGCGGGCGCTTCGCTGATTGCCGGCCTGAACCCCGTCCGCGCAGCGCACGTTCGCAGTGACGAAACCATCCGTATCGGTCTGATTGGCTGCGGCGGGCGTGGTCGAGGTGCCGCGGACCAGGCCATGAACACCACTGGCCCCACAAAACTGGTGGCCGTCGCTGATGCCTTCGAAGATAACCTCAACAGCGCCGTAAACGGACTGCAGCGTCAGCATGGCGATAAGGTCGACGTTCCGAAAGAACGCCAGTTCGTCGGTTTTGACGCCTACAAAAACGTGCTCGCATCCGACGTCGATATCGTGATCCTTGCAACCCCGCCAGGCTTCCGACCACTGCATTTCGAAGCCGCAATCAACGCCGGCAAACACGTCTTCATGGAAAAACCCGTCGCCGTTGACCCCGCCGGGGTTCGCAAGGTCATCGACGCCAACGAACTCGCCAAAAAGAAAAATCTCGCAGTTGCCGTCGGACTCCAGCGACATCATGAACCCATCTATATCGAAACCATCAAACGACTCCAGGACGGTGCCATCGGTCGCATCGTCGCTACCCGCGCGTACTGGAACGGCGAAGGTGTCTGGGTTCGCCCCCGCAAGGAAGGCCAGTCCGAAATGGAATACCAGATGCGCAACTGGTACTACTTCAACTGGCTGTGCGGTGACCACATCACCGAACAGCACATTCATAACCTCGACGTCATCAACTGGCTGATGGGTGGCTACCCCACGAAAGCTCAGGGACAGGGAGGTCGTCAGGTCCGCACCGGGCGCGAATACGGCGAAATCTACGATCATCACTTCGTCGAATTCACCTACGAAAAAGACGGCGACCGCTCAGTTCTGCTCAGCCAGTGCCGCCATATCGCCAACTGCTGGAACAGCGTTTCCGAATACGCCCACGGTGCCACCGGCTGGGCCAATATCGGTGACGGACAAATCTTCGATACCAAAGGCAACCTCGTCTGGGAATACCCCCGCGCAGAAGGCGGCAAACGCAAAAATCTGCACGATGGCTGGCAGCAGGAACATCACGACCTGTTCGCCTCCATCCGCCGCGGCGAAATTCCCAACGAAGGCGAATACGGCGCCTACAGCAGCATGACTTCCATCCTCGGACGCATGGCCACCTACTCCGGCCGCGAAGTCAGCTGGACCGAAGCTCTCAATTCCAACCTCGTCATCTCACCCGTTGAAAAATTCACCAGCTTCAACGATACACCGCCAATCGTCCCCAACGCTGAACTCATCTACCCAATCCCAACCCCGGGCGTCACAAAAGTCCTCTGATCCCCCCCACAAGCGAAATCACCAGCGACCATCCCCAAGTCCAACTCCACGGGCCTGCCCTTCCACCGAAGCGCAGGCCCTTTGTATTCCTCACCCCGCAGCCACGCGTTACCCTGCGCCCGTGTTCACAGAAAAACAACAGGTGCAATTTTTCATTCCTGTAATTCCAGCTGGACAGCTGACGATGCCAAAGGTTTTTGTGAGTCTGTCACGACTACTTTGGACCAACGTGCTGCGATCGATTACGGCGACCATCAGCCGGGCATGAGATGCCACGTCACGCCGTCCTCAAGCCCCGTCGCCCTGTCAGAGCAGTTATCAGCGATACCACCCCCGTATTGCGAGGATACTGCGAGTAACCGGATATGTGGCGGGAAGTGAAGAAGAATTTGTGTTTGCCGCGGGCACGATTATCGCTCGCCAGTACCACATTCTGTCCACCACGCCAACGCAGCCTCGGGATATGAATCGCGTGCGCCCAGACGGACCGTCGCAGCAGTGACGCTAAGAAATGGCCTGACAGGCCGCAATCGTAAAACGGCGAACCGAGCTCCCGGCACCACTGCGGAATCTGCAGCCTTATCGAGGTTGACTACACGAAATCTGATGCAACCATGGGGGCACCAAACCCCATTCCAGCCGATCGCGCGATCAGCCACCTCGCGATGGCAAAAAGCGATAAATCCCGGCGGTATGGGGGCTGCCCCCAATGGCCTTGACGTTCTGGCAAGACGAGGTGCCGGGAGGGCGAAGCTGGGATGGTGAAACGGCGCGAGAATGGGAGAGCTGGAGTACTTCGCTCTTCCTGTCAGTTGACGTCTCTTCCGCTGCCGGGTGTTGACAGAACTGTTGGTCTCACGCAAAGCCGCAAAGGAAGGACAGAAGGTTCAAATTTCCAACATTTCCAGCTTTGCGCCTTGGCGCCTTTGCCTGAGGTAAGGGTTGCGAAAGCAAGATGCCCGCCACCGCGTCTGCATGAAATCCGAGAGACGATCTCAAGTGTCCTTAACACCGTTTCGTCATCCCAGGGCGAAGCTCCTGCTGAGCCACATCCCTGCCGCGAGCGCGGTTGTGGGACGTGTTCCGGGGGTCACCGGATTTCTCGCCTGACGCCCGATGGGACCACAATCAGATCGCCACCCGCGAATGATCCAGCCCTCCATTCGCCCCGCTGAGCCCCCCCTGCGTTTTCGGCCTGTCAGGCCAGTTCCACCAGCCTGGCATGAAATCCCAGGTCAACACCACCCCGCGAGCTCGTCGCCCTGTAAGTGACCTCAAGGTGCATGGCACCTGCAGCGAAAATCCCAGAGATTTTATTGGCAACCGCATCATTTGGTGCGGCACCGGGGACAGTCCCCGCAGGGACGGCGGCGGACTTGCAACAGCGGCGGTTGCTGGGCGGTAGAATCGTCACAAACCGAAGAATCCCCAGAAACCGCAACGACCGTGCCGTTGCCAGGGACAGTCCCCGCAGTCGCAGACACCGGGGAAATGAGGTGGGCCGCTGGCCGGCAAAAAGGGCCCGTTACGGGCCTCAGGTGCACGGCCCTCAGGTGCATGGCACCTGCAGCGAAAATCCCAGAGAATTTATTGGCATCCGCATCGTTTGGTATGACACCGGGGACAGTCCCCGCGGGCACGGCGGAGGGCAGGCAACAGCGGCGGTTGGCTGGGCGGTAGAATCGTCACAAACCGAAGAGTCCCCCGGAACGGCAACGGCTGTGCCGTTGCCGGGGACAGTCCCCGCAGTCGCAGACACCGGGGAAATGAGGTGGGCGGCTGGCCGGCAAAAAGAGCCCGTTACGGGCATCAGGTGCACGGCCCTCAGGTGCATCACGGCCCTCAGGTGCATGGCACTTGCAGCGAAAATCCCAGAGAATTTATTGGCGTCCGCATCATTCGGTGCGGCACCGGGGACAGTCCCCACGGGCGCGGCGGCGGGCGTGCAACAGTGGCCGCTGGCCGGACGTCGGAATCGTCACAATCCGAAGAGTCCACAGAAACCGCAACGACCGTGCCGTTGCTGGGGACAGTCCCCGCAGTCGCAGACACCGGGAAAATGAGGTGGGCCGTGGCCGGTAAAAAGGGCCCGTTACGGCCCAAAGGTACATGGCACCTGCAGCGAAAATCCCAGAGAATTTACTGGTATCTGCATCATTTGGTATGACACCGGGGACAGTCCCCGCGGGCACAGCGGCGGGCGTGAAACAGCGGCGGTTGGCTGGACGTTGGAATCGTCACAATCCAAAGAGTCCACAGAAACCGCAACGACTGTGCCGTTGCCGGGGACAGTCCCCGCAGTCGCAGACACTGGGGAAATGAGGTGGGCCGCTGGCCGGCAAAAAGAGCCCGTTACGGGCATCAGGTGCACGGAGATCAGGTGCATGGCACCTGCAGCGACAATCCCAGAGAATTTACTGGTACCTGCATCATTTGGTATGACACCGGGGACAGTCCCCGCAGTCGCAGACACCGGGGAAATGAGGTGGGCGGCTGGCCGGCAAAAAGAGCCCGTTACGGGCATCAGGTGCACGGCCCTCAGGTGCATGGCACCTGCAGCGAAAATCCCAGAGAATTTACTGGTATCCGCATCATTTGGTATGACACCGGGGACAGTCCCCGCGGGCACAGCGGCGGGCGGGCAACAGCGGCGGTTGGCCGGGCGGTAGAATCGTCATAAACCGCAGAGTCCCCAGAAACCGCAACGACTGCGCCGCTGCCGGGGACAGTCCCCGCAGTCGCAGTCATCGGGGAAATGAGGTAGGCCGTGGCCAGCCCCCCCCCCATTACGGCCCAGAGGTGCATGGCACCTGCAGCAACGGTACTTTGCATCCGCACCACCGTGACAAGGCGTGCGGGGGATGTAAGTGCCCTTGTACCGGTGCGTGCCAACGCGGCCAGAACCGCACCGGGAACGCACCAAAGCCTGACCGGCCGATTGACATCGACCGCTCGCCACACGGCGTTTTTGTGACTCGATCCAGCCGCGGCATGTCAACTGGCAGGAAGACGTGAAACATCTTAATTTGCCCGTTTTTGCACAGTTCCCCTATCCCATGATCGGCTCCCGGCAACCCTCCGCAGGCCAGCCGCTGACTCCCGTCTGAGCAGTACATCGCACGCCACAGGGCGTTTTTTGCGGCGGGAGCGGCGGGGCTGTCACCGAAAATCGGCCAATCAGTCTTGACGACGCTGTCCCGCACCTGACAATCCGCCCGCTTGCTTCCTGTTTCTCATTTCTCGTCCCATCCCGGCTTCCTCCGATGGCCCTTTCACTTGCCGAATACGCCGACGCTCTGGAAGCCCGCAGCCTGATCTGGCCTAAGGTGGCTCCGCCGATCCCCGTCGCTGCAACGCCCGCTATCAGGCCGCTGCCCGGCATTCGCGCCGTGCTCTGGGACGTTTACGGCACTCTGGTGCGAATCAGCGAAGGTCGTTTCACGCTGCTGCCTCAGGAAGAGGTGCGTCTGCAGATTGCGCTCGATAAGACGATCCACGAATTCAATATGTGGAACCACATGTATCGCAAGCCCGGTCCACCGTGGCAGTCGATGATTGGCATCTATCGATCTACCATCGAAAGATTGCAGATGCGGGCGTCTTCCCGCGGCGATCACACAGAGGTGAATCTTGTCGATGTCTGGCTGGCACTGATTGAAAAGCTCTTCGAGAAGAATTATATAATTGACGAGGACCAGTACGGGGATGTGGAGGAGTTTGCTGAGAAGGTAGCTTTTTTCTTTCATTCCAGCCTGCAGGGGCTGGAAGCGCGACCCCAGGTGGCTCAGGCGATGTCTGACGTGGCGGGTCACGGACTGCTGCAGGGACTGCTTGCCGACGGTCAGCCATTCACTCTGATTCAGCTGTTGCGGGAGATTGCAGCCGATGGCCCGCTGCCGCCCATCCATGAGATTTTTCGCCCGACAACACTGCTGCTCTCCACATCGCTTGGTGTTCGAAAACCATCCCGCAGTCTGTACGTACGGGCGATAGAGCGTCTGCGCGACGAGGGTATTCAGCCCGATCAGATTCTGCACGTCAGTTGCCGGTTGATGACCGATCTGGTTCCCGCCAAAGCGGCTGGCATGAAGACGGCTCTTCTGATTGCCGAACGCAGTGGTCTGGAACTTTCCATGGATGTGCTCAAGGCTCCCGAAACTCGCCCCGATCGACTGCTCACAAGTCTCTCACAGATTTCATCCATCGTCTCACCCTCCTGAAAGACCACTCAGATGCTCACCGAAACAGGTTGCCGCGAACGTCGTCGACGACTCTGGGAACAGATTCCCGAGGAGCTCGAATGGCTGCTTGTCGGCGACTCTCGACATGTCATGTATCTGAGCGGATTTCACATCAACCCGATCAGCTTTTCACAGGGCCAGCCAGCCCTGCTGCTGCTCCTGCGCGGCGGCAAAACGCTGCTGCTGGCAGACAATTTCAGTAAACGTTCCGCTACGTCGCCGTACTTTGTGGATGATGAAATCATTATTCCGTGGTACACGCATCGGCGCTCTGTCGTCAGTCGTCACGAGGCGCTCGCGCAGGCTGTTGCCGAAGCTCGACCTTACTGGGGAGGCCGCACCGGGTTGATCGAACCTGAGGGGCTCACGGAAATGCTGGCAGCCATGGTGGCGGACGATGCTGCATGGCAGTTCTCGCCGGACGAAGAGGCACTGCCGGTCACTCTTGGTGACCTGCTCCGTTCCCTTCGCCGCAGCAAGTTGCCCGATGAAGTGGCGCTGCTGGAACGCTGCACACGGGCTTGTGAAGCTGGCCATGCAGCCGCTTTCGACTGCGTTCAGCCAGGCATCTCAGAGCTTGAAGTATTTCTCGCCGTCCAGCGCGCCGCTCAGGAACAGGCCGCGGAACCCTGTGTGATTTACGGTGACTTCAGAGCCACCAATCCGGGTCTGCCCAAAGCTGGCGGGTTGCCCACCAGCTATCGGCTGCAGTCCGGGGATCTGTTCATTCTGGACTACAGCGTTATTCTGCAGGGCTATCGCTGTGATTTCACCAACACGATCTCGGTGGGAGAACCAGGCGCTGCAGCGGCCTCGCAGTTCGTCGCCTGCACCAGTGCACTTGCGGCTGCCGAGTCACTCCTGCGACCCGGCGCTGCCTGCCGCGATTTTTGGAAAGCCGCATCCGACGTTCTGGAACAAGCCGGCTTCGGCCCGCTGGCTCACCACGCAGGACACGGACTTGGACTTGAACATCCGGAACCCCCGATTCTGGTTTCTGAAAGTGAAGACGTGCTGCAGCTCGGCGACGTGATCACTCTTGAACCCGGCTGCTACGTCCCCGGAACCGGCGGCATTCGCCTGGAACACAACTATCTGATCACCGAATCCGGTTCACGGCGTCTGAGCCAGCACCGGCTGAGCCTGCAGCGCTAAGCCCGCAGCGCTGAGTCTGTTATGAGTGTGACCGCACTTGCGGCGGTCACACCTTGAGGGGTGTTGGGTTGAGGAACTGCTGTTGGAATTCGTCCCAGACGTTGGAAGCTTTCAGACATCTGAGACTGAGCATCGCTTGAGCGCCGCTGGCGGACCAGCGCACGCTGGTTTGCTCAAGGCA
>Ga0169931_10004359_pt1 | contig 22043 bp, 15 predicted proteins | sample Kivu_15m_20L_FD_129675 | JGI IMG/M metagenome (GOLD analysis project Ga0169931, IMG submission 129675) | Freshwater microbial communities from Lake Kivu, Western Province, Rwanda to study Microbial Dark Matter (Phase II) - Kivu_15m_20L... | ecosystem: Environmental > Aquatic > Freshwater > Lake...
ATCTTGTATTTTTAGTAATTAAATAAATTTGGAATAGAAAATACATACTTAATAATCATTCTGTAGGTCGAGCGGGTGGCTCATTATTTTTTCTCTACCACTACTCGCAAATGAAAGAGGGAAGGTCCTCAAAATCCACGCTTATGTCCTGTCCCTACCATTACTTAAGGGCGAATGCCTGAGGGAGAGCGAACTTGAAAGACTAGTCAGTGTTCGGTACACTTTTTACGCTTTTTTCAATTTTATTTTATTTAGTGCTTTCATCTTCAATACCTTGGTCTTTGAACCCCCGAAACAAAGTCTTTGGTTCTCTAAACGAAATCGATTGATTTTCTAACGATTTGTTGTTTACTTAGCATTCTTTTTGCTTTACATTTTATTGTTTAACTGGTTTATGAGAGAATATTTTGCCTCTTTTGCGAGTGGGGTCACCATACAGAATGATTTCCTTCTTGCTGAAATCAACGATTTGCTCTCCTTCGTTGTTGCATAAATTTCCGCATTAAAAGAATGAACAAAAAGCTATTCCCTATTGCTTACTGTTGGGTTCGCTCACTTACGTATACGATTTATTGAAAAAGTTGGCATTTACTTTTTGGTGCTTATTTTATATAACTGGTTGATTCTCATCGATTTTTGATTGTCTGCCCTCAATCTATGAATAGACTGTTTTTAATTTAGCCTTTCGAGCCTCAGCTCTTGCTCTCTGGTTCAGCAGAGGCTACATCAGATTACTTGAATCTTTTTTCATATTTCTATTGTCTTTTATAGCCGAATCGCCTTTATTTTATTGCATTTTGTTAGGAACTGAGGTTCTCAAGCCTTGAATGCGTGGGAAGGACTTATGAGGTAAGGCGTTGATATTGGACTAAGTCTTGCTGGTAACATTCGACTATTTTATAATCTAAAAGTGGTTGTTTTGTTACAGATCAATAAATTTCGTTTGGGTCATCTTAAGGGGCAGTCCATAAGAGAGAGATCTATTTTTGAGCTATACTAGTTTATTTTCCTGTCGACTCATGAGAAAAGACTGATTGGCTTTGGTTTTCTAACGAATGTGGTCTTTGCTAATCGAAAAGAGCTAAACCTGCCTAATCTTTTAAGCAAAACCAGGCTGTTAATGTAGTTGAATGGGAGATACAGTATTAGCCTGCAAGGATTAAAATGGCTAAAGCTTTACTGTTTAAGATAGACTATTTTTCTACTGAGAAAGAGAGCACGAGTCGATTTTGTTGACCTAAAGTCCAGCTTAGCATTTGAAGTTCCATGGCTTAGCATCTTGCCTAGGTCTCGGCTTGTAGTTGAAAAAATTGTTGTTACTTTATATCACTTGACTTTTGCTGCAAGGGTTCTAAATGTTACTGTTGGGTATGTTGTTGTAGATGAAATTGAGTATTTTCGGTTTGTGGATGATATGCTGTGCAACTAGATTGTTATTGTGAGTTTGGTAGTTGATCACGATCTGGGTGGATAGCATTACTATCAATAAATATTATTAGCGATGAACATTATAAATCTGCCTCAGTTATCATTATTTAGATATGCCCAAGCACGAGGCTCCCCTCCAGAAACTCATCAACCCTTTCAGTCTGCCCGCACAAATGAACAACCTAGGAGTACTCATAGTGGCCTACGTGGCCTAAGACCTGTATACTAGTAGTGACTGCACTGATACGACTGGTCTCAGCTTTTTGTATTTCATCTACTATGGCTCCACCATCGTGTGCGGAGGAACTCTCATTCTAACACTCCTCTACATGGTGGGAGTACTTGATTTTTGCATAAACAAGATCATGCCTTGCGGAGAAGTGTGCCTTACTCTCAATACTCTCACGGTATTCCTGGCTGGACTCATCTACCATTTCGTTGCGACTGTCTACGGGCTTCTCTAGATGTACTGGGCTCGCCACTCGACCTGCGTAGCCGTGGAAATGTTTACTAGAGTCACTTGTACCAGCTACCTATTATGGGTGGTGGTGCTGGTTTGCTACATTGTGTTCAAAATTTGCTGGAAAAATAGAAGCAAAAAACTGCAAGTCGTAGATTAAAGCTATGTATAAATGAAGTGATAGTCGATTCTTATGTATATTAGCTCATCTTAACTAATATGTATATTAGCTCATCTTAACTAATTTTTACATTATCAAAATTAATTTCTTAATTTAAGACAAAAAGACTATATTTTTATAGACTAGGGTACCAAGAAGCCTTTTAAGATATTCTTTTAGTTGTTTCTTTATAGATTGATAATTAATTGTGATGATCTTTTAATAATATTCCAAGTCTAAATGTTAAGATATGGTCTAAGACAGTTTGTTTCATTATCCTTGCTAAGCCCCCTCCTCTACCAGCAGACCCACTTCAGACCAAGTACTTCTTTCATTAATCAGTACCCTAACGGATCAATCTATCAGAATAAGAGTAAAAAACTATCAAGTACTGGCAGTAGATAAAAGCATTTGAGAAACAGTTGTAAAAAACTAAACATTTGCCCCCTTTCAGCTTCTACGATGGTCCTCCTTTCGCCACAGGTACGCCCCACTATGGCCACATCGCAGCTGGAACCATTAAGGATGTCGTGTGCAGATACGCATCGCAAACTGGCCATTACGTATAGCGAAGATTCGGTTGGGACTGCCACGGACTGCCTGTCTAGTATGAAATCGACAAATAACTAAAAATAACAGATAAAAAGCAAATACTCGATATGGGAATCGCTAAGTACAACTAGGCTTGTAGGGGCATAGTGATGCGGTACTCAAAGTAATGGTAACGAGTAGTCAACAGGTTTGGAAGATGGATTGACTTCTAAAACGACTATAAAACTATGGATTTAAACTTCATGGAATCAGTCTGGTACGTCTTTAAGTAGCTCTACAACAGGGGGCTAGTGTATCGAGGCAGAAAAATCATGCCCTATTCCAACGCCTGCACCACAGTGCTTTCTAACTTCTAAGTACAACAAAACTACAAATAAACGAACGATCCTTCCATTTACATATCTTTTCCTTTGAGAAATGAGCCAGAAGTCAAATTGCTTGCATGGACGACCACTCCCTGGACTCTTCCTTCCAATCTAATACTAGCAGTCAATCCTTAGTTCAATTACGTTAAGGTAAAAGATACTAAAAAAGGATAAACTTTTATCATGGCTGAGTGCAGGCTCCAGGACTACTTTGGCAAAGAAAAATACTAAATTTTATCAAAAATTAAAGGAAAATAGCTTTAAGGTTTAGAATATGTATCTTTGTTTTAGTTTTTCTAGAATAGAAGGTAAGATGGATGTTTCAGAGTGCATACAGCTTCTTTTGTCACTGACTCTTAAGGAACAGGGATCGTCCACTGTGCACCTGGATTCGGCTAAGATGACTACAAACTCTGTGTTGATAAAAAGATAATAAAACCCGATGACCCGCCCGTACCGCTTGACGAAAATGGCAGATTCACAAAATAGGTGGGAAAATTTGCAGGTTTGTACATTAAAGATGCAGACGAGATAATTATGAATGATTTAAAGGAACAAGGAAGATTGGTGCGCAAGGGCACGATCCGTCACAACTATCCCTTTTGCTGGCGAAGCGAAACTCCTCTTATCTATAAGGCCGTGTCGACCTGGTTCATCAAAGTTACCTCATTCAGAGACAAACTCGTCTAGAACAATCTTAAAGCTTACTGGGTGCCCAAAAGTATTCAGTAGAAGAAATTCGACAACTGGCTGAAGGATGCCAAGGACTGGTGTTTTTCCAGGAATCGTTTCTGGGGCAATCCTATTCCTTTGTGGATCTCAGAAGACGGCTAAGAAATCATCTGTGTCGGATCACTCCAGGAACTATAATAGCTTACAGGACAGCGAGTGAAGGATCTTCATAGAGAAAATATCGATGGACTTACGATTGAGAGTCGTCAGGGAAAGGGCAAACTCAGACGTATATAAGAAGTATTCGACTGCTGGTTTTAGAGCGGATCTATGCCTTTTGCTCAGGTACACTACCCTTTTTCATTGAATTAGTAAAAATTCAACAAAATTTTCCCTGCTGACTTCATTGGAGAGGGCATAGACCAGACAAGAGGCTGGTTTTATACTCTAAACGTCATATCTACTGCTCTCAAGAACAGCCATCCCTATAAAAATCTGATCGTAAACGGTTTGGTGCTGACTGAAAATGGCAAGAAGATGTCAAAGAGACTTAAAAACTACCCTGACCCGATGGAGGTATGCTCTGAACTGGGGGCAGACGCAGTAAGACTGTATCTGATCAACTCTCCCTTAGTCAAAGCCTAGAATCTTAACTTTTCAAAGTAAGGAGTAAAAGGAATCGTGAGAGATGTACTGTTGCCATGGTACAATGCCTATCGCTTTTTGATTCTCAATATTCAGAAGTGGGAGCTCTAAAACGAAGACTAATTCATTTATGAAGGCAAGTTGTAGGATTTACAGAAATATTTTAACGCTACTGACAGGTGGATTCAATCTTCTTTGCAGGAATTGATTCTGAACGTAAGAAAGGAAATGTAGGACTATAAGCTATATAACGTGGTGCCTCCTTTGCTCAAATTTCTAGATGATCTCACTAACTGGTATGTCAGACTAAATAGAGGACGTCTCAAGGGCGACTTGGGGTCTAATGATTGGCAAGTCAGTCTAAACGTACTTTTTGATGTGCTTCTGAAGATAACAGTGCTGATGAGCCCACATGTGCCCTTTTTGACTGAACATATGTTTCAGAATATGAGGCTAGTGATAAATCCCTAGAGTGGCTTGAAATAAGAGTCAGTACATCATTTACTTATATCAAAAGTCAACGAAGGTTTGTTGGATAGGACTACCAAGCAAGTAATGGAGACGACTATGGGCATCATTTAAACATCCAGGAAACTTCGCTAGGCCAAAAAAATATCAGTAAAACAGCCACTAAGCTCCATAAAAATCATATCAGATAATGCCAATCTTTATCAATAACTTGAGCCCTTTTTGGAGTACATAAAGACATAAATAAACGTTGAGAATATTTAGCTGTAAAAAGATGTATAAAAGTACGTAAAGTTAGTCGCCTTGCCTAACCTTCCGGTTCTGGGGCCTAAATTCAAAAACAACAAAGATTTCGCTAAATTAAGGTAGGCCATAGTAGGACTTTCTAGTGGTTAACTTCGATAGCTTAAGATCAAGGGGCATATTAAGATCATGAACTATGATCTAACATCAGTACTACTTTTAATATGCAGACAGATATCTTAGTGCAGCAGAAGTTTATAGAAAACAGTATTCACTCTTATGAGGCTATTGGCGGTGATGGTGTTATGTAAGCTAAAAATATATATAGAGTCGTGTTAGACCTCAGGCAAAACGATGCCCTCAGGCTCAAAGGACTTTCAAGATAAATCATCACGCGAATGCAGAAACTTAAAAAAAAAGCATCTTTAAATGCAGCACAAGATGTTGTATTCTTTTACGAATTTCCTTAAAATTCTGCCCTTTTACGGAAAGCCATGGCCGAAGAAGGAGAAACGATTAGCAAGGCCATTAAGCAGCCGATTGAAGACATCAAAAATGATCTAGGTTTAAGAGAATTGGGAGTTGATATTGGTTCTATTGAGGAAGAAAAATACGTATTGAAGCTTTGTGAGTATGGCCCGGTGATGAACCGATAGGCTTTACAGGTATTTTTGTGTAAAGATAGAGTGATTTTGGAGACGAAGGGGTGAGCTACGCTTTGTAGTTGCTGGATATTCCTATATAGTAGCTGTAGAAGGTGAGTTCTGTGCAGATTTATGCCTAGGAAAAGCTGATAGTTCTAAAGAAATAGAGGCACTATAACCTCAAATGATTTAGTATCATTTTGTGTTTAGTTATGTTTTAAATATGATTTACATAATATTGATACACTATCACTTAGATTTTTCTTACTATTCTTCTTCAATCTATTCGGGGTCGCGGAACTAAAGTGTAAGATTATGTGCTGTATTAGACTACTAATCTGGTTTCCAAAAAGGCAACAATCGCAAGAGGAAAGAGAGGGGCATGACTGTGAAGCCTATGAGCAAGCTGAGTCCCCACTGCTGACTTGTCAGACCGTGGTACTTGTAGCAGTGGAAGAAATAGTTCAGCAAAAAGATAATCAAAAACTGAAGAGCCATGATTAACACAACTATGACCCAGAACAGCCAGTTATTTAGTATGCCTCCTAGGATATTGGGGTAATCGTTGATTTTGCGGCAGTTGAAAAAGTTGAAAATCTGCATCCACACGAACACATTAAAGACAAAGGTAAGGTGTCGAGAATAGACGTGATACTTCTTGTAAGAATCCTCGTATCCTTCTAGTCCTCCGAAAGGATGGTTGAGCCCTGAAGCCATGGTGCCCTCACTCTCGCCCAAGTAGTACTTGGCAGACAAATCAGATCCAATTATAGCGTCAAACTAGTCAGGGTACTCAGGCAAAAATCTATGGCCTTGAAAGACCAGGAATAGCAATACTGCCATCTGGAAAAGACTTTGTCCGATAACATGTTTTAGCATAGTTTTAGTGATAAGACTGGCAGAACGATTCACAGGCTTACGTTTAAGCATGAGCTAAGCGTTAGGGGGCTCAGTTGCCAAGGCCAGGGCTCCCAGGCTGTCCATGATCATGTTGACCCACAGCATCTGAACTGTAGTAAGCACAGACTGCTTTATGACCGCCGATGAAATTACAGTAAGCACGCAAGCCACAACGTTAACTGTCAGCTGGAACTGTAAAAATTTTTTAATGCAGTCGTATATGTTACGGCCCCACACTATCGAACGCACTATCGACTTAAAATTATCATCCAATAATATAATGTCAGCTGCGTTTTTAGCAACTTGGGTGCCAGTTATACCCATGGCTGCACCTACATTAGCTCGAAGTAAGGCAGGAGCATCGTTGGTACCGTCTCCTGTTACTGCTACTACGTTGTTTATCTTTTTAAGTCCTTCGACCAGCTTAAGCTTATGCTAGGGTCTGCTTCTAGAAAGCACTTTTAGATTTTTAAATTTTTAGTAGAATTCTTGAGGAGTGAGACCTTTCTGGATAGAGTCGAACTTGTCTCCGTCCATGCATACTCCATCGCCCAGGTCTTCAGGCTAAGTTATGCCTACTTAATCTGCAATGGTCCTTGCGGTTCTGCTGTTGTCCCCTGTGACCATGATGACCAATATTCCTGCCTATTTGCAAGCGATTACTGCCTAGCGACTCTACGGCCTCAGCAAATCTTATATTCCAATCACAACTAACATACAAAAACCCTCTTTTTCAATATCTCTAACTCCAAAATGATCGGCTTTATATGTTTATTCATCGAATTTTGATGACACTTTCTTGTAGGCAAGAGCAACCATACGGTTTCCCTTAGACGAAAACTTTTATATATCGCTTTTAAGTTTGTTTTGGAAGGAACTTTTAGACAAAGAATTAGATTCAGATGCGAACTTAGAGTTGCAAGAAGACAACACTATTTCCAGCCCTCCGACCAAGAAAAGGTAGTTTTCGCCATTCATGTTCACTCCTACTGTTGATCGTTTGCGATCTGAATCGAAGGGCCACTTGAAAAAAGTTTCATGTTTTTTAGTCAGCGAATCGTCTATATTTAGCAGTTTAGCATAGTTTAGTAAAGCTATCTAAGTAGCAGTTCCGCTCAGAGTCGGCGAAAGGGTGGCGTTTGAGTTGTAAAGAATACAGGTATAGACCAGATTCTTAAAGGTTGAGCCGTTACTAAGCTTTTAGTAGGGCGCAACTGCATAGTTTTTGGAACCATAAACGGTGTCATTCCAAATTTAGGTCACGCTCATTTTATTTTGGGTCAGAGTGCCTGTTTTGTCAGTGCAGATCACGTGGGCCGAACCCATGGTTTAGCAACAGGCGAGCCTTCGCACCAAACACTGTTCTTTAAGCATTTGTTTGACTGAAAAAGCAAGTGAGAGTGTAACGGCAAGAGGCAGTCCTTCAGGCACTGCGACCACTACTATAGTAACGGCAAGCATAACGTAGCCTAGTAGATCTCCAATATGCTTGGAAGAATCGAACCCTTTAGGGAATATTTAGCTGACGAAAAGCCATAAAGTGAGAATGAAGAACATGATGGCACCTGAAGCGAACCCAAATATTCCTATTTTTTAGGCCAAGTCTTCTAGTTTAGACTCAAGTGGAGTCTGCTGATTATTGTCTTCTTGAATTAAGTCATTTATTTTGCCCTGCTGGCTGTCTTTCCCAGTCACTAGAGTCAGCATGTATCCTTAGCCTTTGTTAATACTCGATCCACTGATGATAACGGGGGAAGGTGAGTTAAGATTGCCGCTTCCGTGACTAGAACACTTTTCTATGCTATTTTTGTACATTTAGCTGCCTTCGCCTGTCATTGCGCTCTAGTTTAATACCAAAGAATTACCTCTAATGACCAGACCGTCCACTGGCACCTCGAGACCGCTTCGTAGTACCACCAAGTCTCCCACAACGACTTCTTCTTTGCTGATCGATTTGTGCTATCCATCTCTGACTACTTCCACTTTGTTGGAAGCCTATTCGACCTTATTGAGTTCCTCGAACTGGGCCTGTTTCTGATAGTCGTTGGTAGTAGCAACCAACGAACACACCAAAACTGCTATAAGAATAGTGACTCCTTCTATCCAAAACGTCGATTTATCATCAGAGTAGATGCCTTAGATCACGATTGACAGGATTGCACAAACGATCAATATTCTAAGCATGAGGTCTTAGAAGCTTTATAAAAAGATTTAGCAGAAGGACTGCAATGGCTTTTTCTAATGAACATTAGTCCCGTATCTCTAAGCGTTTGTTCGGACTTGCTGAGCAGTCAGACCATTAGTGCTATCGCTGTTAAGGGCTGTTTTGATCCAAGAGTACCTTTGAAATAAAAATCTATTCGTTTTTATAGTAGGTCATTCAGCTACGTAGTTTTGTTGGTAGCACGCCCTAGATATTGCTTAATGGGTTATTTTCTCTACTCTATAGTCAGTGTCATATATTTCGTTAAAAATATATCTATTTATAATGTGATCGGATTAAAACATATAAAAAATTATAAGATTTGCCTTGCTTTTTGTATTATTTTTCATAAAAATGAGATTTATCTACATGTTTTTTCTACATAAAAAATAAATGTCTTTAACGTATAAATCGATATTAATGCCAATATTATAATTATGAAGGCCCAACAACAATCTCAAACTAAGCTTAAAATTCAAGAAAAAAACAATAGATCTAAGCCTAAAATTGAAGAACAACCGTCTAAGTCTAAACCCATTCAGAAACATAGCAAAAAAGACAGTCTGACTCACCTTCCAAGCATTCAAGATATGATGAACCTGTCTCCTGAGAACAGAGAAGACGGAGTTGCTAAACATTTTCAAGCCATCAGACCATTCTTGCATCAGTACATGCTCAAAAAGATCGGTAGTCGAGTGCTTCAGCTGATTTTCAAGTGGGGCAACTAGGACATCCGCAAAACCATTCACCAGTGCCTCATGCAGAACTGGAAGGAACTCATCAGAGCCCCAGAAACACTCAGACTCATACTAACCATCAGCAAATCCTTCAAAATCACATCAATCGAATAAGATGCTCTTCATTTACAGAGTTCTTTCAAGGGAGCTAAAATATTGCAGCAATACGTTGAGGCAGACTACACATCTCTCGACAGAATCAAAAATAAGTTCTATACATTAAGAGATTCAGCCTTGGGTGGAGATGTGCGATCTCAATAGCTGCTTCATAACTTAGGAGTAAAGTCCATTGAGAAAAATTACTACAATCTTCCTCTAGCTAAACTTCTGCTCAGACTTGGACTCAGTACTATGTTTGAGGAAGAAAAAAGCAAAGTTTTGTAGTAGTTGGCTGGTAAAGTCTAGCAGTGGACTAACGACGAAGAAGGAGTCAGACTGTTCATCGAGGTCACCAATCAATGCGACTCTAAACTAAAAAAGAACATACTAAAAGCTTTTAAAGGTACTCTTTTTGATACTAAGGTCACGTTGCAGGCATTGCTTAGATGAATACGCCTATTTACGTAGCTCTAATTAAGATAATAACTGAAATCGACGATACTGTGTTCGTGAATAAGACTCTACTGGCTTAAATTGAGGGTCTATTGCCTTTGATGAGTCAGCATAAGCACGCTTTTGCAGTTGTTTTTTCACTCATGTCTCCGCGTAACAACAACATGAACGTACTGGGCAAGTACGAGCACACTCCTTCGGGTACCACGTGCAAAAAAGCATAAAACGTACGCAAGACATAGATCCGAAAAGAGCTGTACCCTGCTCTGCTGACTTTCTTACAAGGCTAAAATCTCTATCACTTGTTATGCAATCATTTCAACAGTAAATTGGTACTGGCCGTATACAAGGCGCTTTAGGAAGACGATGAGTCGCAATTCCAAAGCTTCGTGAAAAGAATTGCTGAGTTTTATCTCAAGGACGCAACTGATGCTCTCAAGGGCAACACTTTCAGCAACTGCTTGATTACCCATCCAGACGCTAATAAAATTCTGAAGAACATTTTGCTATCGGGCAGTGAGGGCATATAGTACTACTGCGACAAGTTCGCATAGCTAGCCACGCATAACGTTAAAGATTTCCTCAAGTCCAAGGCCAGCTACATCCTACTGGCACTGATTTAGAAGGGAGGACGGGAGTACTTGACTGACGAGGTCAAGCGATCGAAGCTAAGATTTGAGGAGATGGTGGCTGGCGAGCATTACGCCAAGTTGGTTAGAAAATGATAGAAACAAGATTATTTAATTCAAACTTTATGCACGATATAACACGATGTTTAGTATTTAGAATCACATGTTTCGAATCTGCCGTTTCCAGTCGGCATATCTGAGTCTCCAGCACTGGTAGAGCAATACTAGCAGTAAAAACAGTATGCAGCCGAGAAAGACCTTGACTGAGCCGCTCATCCACTGCCACTATTCTTATTTGTCTTTGTTATTTTTCGATACTTTGATGGGCACTTGTATTTTTTGTTTGCCCCTCCCTTTAGTCTTTGCACTAATTTCTCCGTTCCAGCAGTTGTCCCTATCTATGCCTTGGGAAAGCAAACTGCATACATGTTCCTTTTGCTTATCACCTATAATATCCTTTAGTTTAGAACAAATTATGTCCTCCTACCTGCAGACCTTAAGCTGATTATTTGCGTCTATGGCGAAGAAATCCTACGAACACTACTGGTATAGTGAAACGCAGTAAGGCTGACATACTCCTTTTCGATGTCCTTAGCCCTTCATTTCAAAGGATTTACGATATCAGCATCACAAGGCGAACATAGTAAATTGGTGAGCTTGCGACGACACATGTGCGACAACTAGTAAGTACTCCCTAAGGTCTTACCGATTCTACCTTTCATTTTGCTTACCTTTTGACGAGTGACTCCAGGTTGTTTTGGGAGCAACATGTGCGTTTGGAGTACTCAAAACAGAGAGAGTTGTAGTTCACTAACTACGAAGGCCATTTCAAATCGTACCTGAACTAGGTAGAGTTCAAACATTTGCTATCGACCAAACAAAGAAGTAGTAATGCTATTAATGCTCCCAAAAGTTGGTTCATATCTAAAATTTATAAAATCAAATCAAAAGGGGTATATACTTAAACAAAAATGAATAAAAATTTGATCTAATAAATAATCTTGAAACAATTGTTTCTCACACATTTAATTAAACAGTGATTGAAAGACCCGTGTTGGTTATATAATAATCTAATAAAATAATTGATTATCGCATGAAGACCTCTGCATTCGTATTTCTGCTTAGCTGCCTGTGCTTGGCAAGTGCAATAACAAAGTACGACTTCAACGTGTGCCGCATAAGCAACTGTAACGCCTAGGAGATCAACTGCATAGCTGATTAAAGCACTTGTCTAGGCCATTTCGTCACTCTAAGAACCTGGTATATCGGCTTTTATTTAGTTTTGATTCGTGTGGTAGTGTGGACAATTACGGGGCTTGTTGGAGCACCTGCAGAAGCACAGCGGCAACATCCAATACTCTCTATCTCAGTCTGGCTCTCTGCTATTAAAATGTATGTTATTTGGCTTAAAAATGGATACTAGTCGCCTTTGCTCTAGTCGTTTTTTTGATGATTTTATGACCTATGGCACTCACTCGAGGATATTAATTGCACAATATTGCTTAATTTTTTGCCTCACATTATCTTATAGATTCATGCATCTATAATAGATTGACTGTGATGCGTCTGCAAACTCAATAAGGGCTCAATCAAAAAGACACATAAATATTCAAGCACTACAAGTAGAAGCACTTCGGAGGACACAAAAAGTGTCCCACTGCCATCGCCTGGAATACCTAAGGAACTGCTCTCGTTACTGCTGAAAACAACATCAAGCTGTGGTCATTGGGCAATGATGCCAGCCTCTAAAGAGGCGTTGAAATCAAAGGTCACTAGACGAACATTGAAACCGCGCATTTCGCTAATAGCTACCTTTTGGCTACGATGTCCCGATAGTTCATCAGACTGTGGGACATTAGAGAGATAAGCCAGCAAGCGTTGAGTCGTATTCAAAAAAAGACCAAATCTGACTTTGTGAACTTCGCAGTGAGCAACACTTAGATTTCAGGAACTGGCCATAGATTTGCAGTGATTGCCCGGGACAATAGCGTTTCGATATACAATCATAGAAATTTAGCATAGCCTGAATCTACTATATCGTCCAAAGCAAATAGCAGTAGTTCTTTTGAACTACACGCTGCCAGGTGGGACCGCACTGATTCTGTCTTATTCTTGGTCGGTGGAGAGTAATTATCATCTAACTTAGGAGCAACGAGGGATCGATTGCGCTTTACGGAGGCAGCAGCTTTGAGCAGCTTGATGAACCTATAAGTTCGCATGCTGGCAGAATCACCGATATAGACTTTTCGAGGGACAACTAGTTCTTTATGACTGCCTCGTAGGATTCGATGCTCGAACTGCATTCAATACCTGAGATCATCTGCGAGAAAGTGTACTCGCATAAAATGGACAGTCCCTACAGAAAAGTTTCTTTTTGCTCTAACGGCCACTATGTAGCTGCCAGTTGCTAAAGCAACACTATTGATATCGTCAACATAAAGGAAGGAGGTTTTTCCCACCGTATCAAGTGCAGTTTAGCCCAGGATGTGCTGGCCTGGCACCCCAAGAAACCAATCTTAGCGTATATTGACTAGTAGGAAAAGCGAAGAGTCTTGGACAGAAACGAATAGAACTATATTCACTTGTTTTATCAATGATGTTGTGTAGTTATTTAAGTTTTACATAGTTATATTAAACACATGAATTTCTGTTAGAAAATAACCAAAAACCGCTGCATACATGCTCGCAGGTGCAACAAGGAGTCTCGTGTCAAAAAAACTAAGAAAAATCATTCAAATCCTAAAGCCACGATAAAAGAGAACTGTCGGTATGTTTAGTGTTAGACCTCGCTGATTAGATAGTCAGATGAGCGATTACGCCTTCTTATTTAGTAAAAGTAGGGCGTGATCAGTGAGATAAGAGCTAAGTTGAATACATTACAGCTGAAAAACGATTACTTCATTGAATAAAATAGGCATCTGCACGCGCAGATTGAGTACTATCGAGACCAGTTCAACAACATTTTCAGCAACCATCAGAACTAGCACTTGATTTAGGTCAAAAAAAGAGCCAAAGAACTCAAGTAACACTCAGAACTGCTCCTCAAAGTCAAAAAACTATAAAACCTACTATATGAGCTCAGCAAATAAAAACAAAGCTTAGAAACTGAACTTAGAGCATAGAGATAGCTGAACTCAACCAATAGCAAGAGACTAGCGCTCTTGTCTGAGAAATATTAAACAGGGAGTGGCACCAACCATCGTCTGCAAAAAGAAAAGGAGGTTTACTAGGAATAATTAGCTTTAATGAACAAGTAGTTGAGAGCTCTTCAGGAAAGACACGATCTTTTGAAAAAACAATACAACTCCGACTGCTAGCTTCACAAGAAAAAGGCCAAACGAACGGCAGAATAGGCTGAGAAACAAAGAATAGAGATAGTTCAGAACAAAAACAAAATGTAAAAAGAAAAAGAGTTAAAAGACCTATAGATCGCCAGTCTGCTTAAGAAAGAAAAATGGTATGCTCAAACACTGTAGGAGCACCAAGCACAAATCAAAGCGAATGCAGTCTTGATTGAAGAACTTTCTCGCAAAAATAAACAATCTTAAGACGATCTAGCACATGCTAAGGTAGTCATAAGTAAACAGATTGAGCTTAAAGACAACTAAAGTCTCATATAGAAGAGTTTACTGGACAAGAAAACAGTCATTAATTCAGTTTTTAATCATCACTCATAGTCCATAAGCAAATAAAAGTACTATCATGAAAGCAACCACGAAAAAGATTCGAAGCTAGACGACAAAAAGACAGCCTGGAAAGAGTAAAGACATTAATTCGAGAGAGGAAAAGAAAACAAATAAATCAACGATTTCAAACAGGAAATTTCAAGACTGAACTAAAGAATAAGATTTTTATAGAGCCAGCAGAGAGTCAATATCTAAGAAACTATTCTGAATATGGGCGCTTCTGAGGCTTTTAAAAGACTGCTCTAGTAAAAAAATACAGAAATTAAACGGCACATAAAAGAAAAAGAGGAAATTTATAAGCTAGTTGTGCCTTTACAACCTCTATATTGATATAACTCTCTATTCATATAACCTATTGTATTTTTGTTAATAGTATATAATGAAGGCCGTCAACAACAAGCCTAGAAGGTCTCAAGAAAAGGTCGAAGAGCTCATCGATATCAAAAAATAGACAGTCGAACAGCTATTCAACAGGGCTGAGCAGTAGTACCAGCGTCTGGCTAGCCAGTAGTAGAGCAAGTGGAACTCCATAATTGCCAAAGCGGGTACCAAAAAGGACAAAATAACCCTAATGGGCACATAAATAATAAAAAACCCTCACATTTCTCTTTCTAGAATATAGCAGTTAACTGCCTGGTGTTTTGACAAAAACCACCACTTTGCCTTAGATGCCTGTAGAGCCATGGTCAACATCTACAACGAATACGTATTTTCGTAAAAAAATCACCTCAAAGTGTTTTCTGATTCGGTCCAGGAAGAGATTAGTAAAAAAAAGAAGAAAAGTGTGCTTACTCTTGCAGACTTGATGGGATTTTACTTATAGCACCACATAAAGCACTACTACACTGAGCTGATAAGGAGTATCTAAGTGTTACTGGAGTCGACCATAACCTTCATTAAAAAAACAGCAATATAGATGCTTATATCTCTCACCAAGCATAGTGAGCTCAGAAGACAAATAATCAGGACTCTCATCAACAAGTTCGGAGATCCAGATCTAAACATAGTCAATGCCATCTGCAAATAACTTAAGTAATAGTTTGCCCACGATATATAGAGCTCAGCTATTCTATTGTAATAGGCTCAGAGTTTTCTTTTAAGGGCTCATCTTTCCTCCAAAGCTCAGTTCTACATGATCAACTTTTTGAACAATCTCAATATGAAAATGCTCAACGAAAAAGGACTTTCAAAGCTCTTTTAACTGTTTTATCACTTTTTCTAAAAAATGATAGGCAATTAAACTACTACTGAATCCAAGAAACAAAGCAAAAAGGAAAAAGAAGCTAGCAAAAACTAGGTTTCTTCTCGTTTGTTTTTGAACTCGATCAAGGGTCTTAACAAAATATTTAATTTCATAAAGTCGAGCAATCAGCATACAAGAACCCTAGTGCAGTAGAAGACCGAGTCAGTTTACAGGATTATTCATACTACAACTAACACCAAGGCTAAAATACAGCTCTACTTATTTTTGTTTCAGTGCCACTCGCATCTGCACGGCAACCTGCCAGATCGCTACTACCGGTCTCTCTACGACTTCATCGGCCATGATTAAGTTCTGCATTGCTCACTTGGAGAGCTGTTCTTTGATTTACTCCTGGTGTCCATGAAGTAGGATAGCAACCTCAATAGACTCATGGCCTTCTTGAAAAGAATACTGCAACTTTGCTTCACAGCTCAGGCCAACTTTATAGTAACAACCCTCATCCTTATTGGAAACGTGTTTGCTTAGAACGAGGCTTTAAAAATAATGTTGAAACAAGCATAAAACAATATGGCTTAGGGTAACTAACGTAATGACTACGACATGTTTAAGAGATAGCCCATTTACGCTGGAGCAGAAAACACACTGCTCTGGTAGCTCACTCTGTTGACCAACCACTACCATCCCACCGTCCGAAAGTACGCCACTCATGTGATCAAAGGTGAACCCATTCCTTATGATGGTATTTTAAAGTATATTCAGGCTCAAATCCACTCATTTAGCTTAGCACTACGAGCTTCCTTTAGAAAATGGTGCTGAAAAAGGAAAAGAAGTCAGATGCCTGGAGACTCAAAGTCAAAAAGCATATTCAAAAGATGCGAACGTCCAAGTATGAATCTCTGCTCGATAAGGCTAGCTAAAATTTTAAATAAAATGAAGAATTCATTAAAAAATATTTAGAGCAGAGGAGCTAGATTCACAAAAACTTCAAGAAAAGACAGCCCTAGGATATATAGGAATTTGCTGATCAGTAAGTATTCGATAAAATAGGGTGATTGAAAAGTAAATGTAACGACTGAATCCTCACGATGAAGATTTGGACCTTAGTTTCAGCGAATAACCAGAATAACAGAACTCAGATTAAGAATAAGTCTTCGAGGACTAAGAGTTTGAAGAAGAAGAGCCTTTTGAGGAAGACGAATAAGGTTAGTAGCAAGCCTAGTAGATGTCTTAAGAATTCCAAGACGATTATGATGATGATCAAGATGAATAGGACCAAGAGTCTTAAGAGAAGGAATTCGAAGATGTCTTCAACGATATTGGTCAAGACGGAGACGAATACATGGAAAAGCCCAAGAGAAAAGGCAAATAGTTCAAAAAGACCAGAGCGATTCGAAAACCCAACAAAAAACAGCAGTTTAAAGGCAGGAAAGGTAGGCGCTGATATTTGGGATGTGTTTGATTCAATTAGATATCATTCTTGTTTTTCGCCTTAGGCTTCGGCCTTTTTGCTGGGGCGTTGTTACTTCTATTGGCAGATGCCTCGGATACTAAGGAAGGCTTCATAGTCTTTGCGATTATATTTGACGCCGTTGGTTGTCTAATATGATTGAAAATCGCCTAAGTCGAATGTCCACACGCCTCTTTTCTGCAGGCCACGAAGTTGATGAGGATGTTCGTCAGTGATTTAATTTTTAATCGCATTAAACCCATAGAATCTTCCATGTCGGTGAGACTATGTATACATTGAAATACTTTATAGACTGCTCGTTTCACTACTTAGTAATTGCCTTCTTGCCAGTGTTTTCTTCTAAGATGGAAGCCCACTCCCTTGTTGGGGAAAAGCGACATGAGTTAAGCCACGTTATTGGCATGAGCTCGCTTGTGGATGAGAACATCGCGTTTGGTGTAGGTTTTGAGAGCATTTTTGAAAAGTTCTGCTGAGATTTTTTATAATTTCTCAATCATTAAAAATAAATCATAAATAAGAATCCCATCATCAATACAAACAAAAATACTTTAAGAGCATACATATTTTAAGTGTCATTCTCCAGTTATTTACCGACTAAATACATGATTTATTTTATAAATTTATTAAAAAGTTCATTGATTTTTGCGAATGTAAGCTGATATCTTAGCAGGCGGACTTTTCTATTTGATTTGGATGGCCTTCAGGGTGCTGATGTGCTATTACTGTTCCCTGATGATTTCTGAAAGCTAATTGATGAGAGAATCTTTTTATTGCTAGATAGGATCAAACATACTAGTGCATCCATTATATAGGCTTTGAGGGATTCTATCTTTTCAGAAGAACCATTTTTCGACTATCTAAGGTTAACTATTTACTGTTAAAGCTATTTAATTGTTCGAAAATTGATTTACTCCTCATGCTGCCACTTCAACTGCTTGCCTATGAGCTCTTCCTTCGCCTATGTAGCCACTTACTTACTTTTTGTACGCGTAATTATACTTAGTCTTCAATTCGTCTGCAATAGATTAGCTTATCCTGAGTGGCTTATATGACTCCCCGGTCGAGTTCTTCCTTGAGACTGTTGATGATTTGTACTTTTTAGTTGATTTCTGTTTAGAGAATAGCGATTCTCTTTTGCATTCTTCTGTTTTCCAGCACCAAGTACTGGTACTACTAAGGTATATCGTCTATGAATTTTAAATCATTTCTATTCTTGAGATTGGATTTCATCAAGAGATTCGTTGAGATTATAAAAATATGCCATATACAAGTAAATTACATCTAAAAACTCAAAAGAGATTATATTTTTCTTTTTTAATTGATTTTTACTATACCGATGTATGTTGTTCATGGTGATGTTTTTAAATTTGCTCATAATACGTGCGATGGATGGTCTTGTTTAATAATTTTATTAGATGTCTGAAGTGGCACTGTCTCCTCTGCGCAAAATAAAACTGTTCTTCCCTCCCAGCTAGTCTCCCCTTCTCACCACATACACTCGCTCTCTACTGCCCAAAATAAACCCTCTGAAATAAAAGTATATGGTGTTCAGCCAGCGCAAATAAAAATAGTCAGAATGCCCAGAATACGTATACATGAACACTAGCGAGCTTGACTCAGTGAACAGCAGCTACAAGAAGATCAAGAGAACTCGAGGGGAACGAGTGGCCTAGAGGGAGACTGATTTCAGAAGGGACCCGCTCTATCGCAGTCTCTACGATATGAAACATAAAGCCATCATGAGCGTACGAGCAAAAAGCAAGAAGTTTTACAGAAATTCAGGCCTGTGAAGCAACTGATCGTCACGTCACTATTTTGCCCTTAATAAGCGTAAATAAGCCCATTTAATAAAAAACGCTAAAGTTTTTAAAAAATACTAAATAAATGCTTTGAATAGTGTTTCGAAAGATTATCTTTTGTTTGATCTTGTAAGCAATATGCAAGTGCTAATTTGTTGCTTATGTATGTATAGTAGTTAGCGCCAACATGACCAATTATAAATAAGAACAACAATGACTAATGGGAGGCTATCACATGATGATGCTGAAGATGTCGTTGTGCACGTAGAAGCCTCCTTGACCGTTGGGCACTAGGTTGAATACCTGGCTGAACCTGAACTGATCAGATTCGTCCATGCACAGGAAACCGCTCACGAAGACGATCATGCTGCCAGGCACTGCTCCCTACTGCACGTCCGAGTTGAGTCCGTCGAACTTGATGGTCTTGAACGAGAAGGACTCTATTTTTTCGCTGATTTGTTTGATTCCGTTGTAATGGGAGCCAGTGTAGGTCATGTGGCTGTTGTTGTTGTAGAAGTTGAGCAGGTTGGCCCTGTTGTTCTGGAGGGCAGCGTAGTACTGGTTGAGGAACATGTTGGATATGTCGACCAAGCTCATCTCCCGCTAATTCTCAAATATTACAAATCACAACATCAACACTATACACATCAACTGTAATACAATCAAAAAATAATTGTTTTATACCTAAAACGAACTTTCTTTTTACATTTTAGTGTGAATTTATTTTGAGTCTTTTAATGCTGCTACTAGATTGAGGTTGGATGCTTATAATAATACCGATGATTAAGTTTTTGCTGATGGTGAACAAGCAGGGCCAGACTCGACTGGCCAAGTACTACAACCAAATGACAGTCCGCGAGCGCACTACCCTTGAAGGCTAGCTCGTAAGAAAGTGCCTTTCCCGCAACTAGACCCTGTGCTCATTCATATAGTATCGAGGATACAAAGTCATTTACCGACGCTACGCCAGTCTCTATTTCATTATGGGTCTCGATCTCGAATAGTAGGTAGGCTTATAGACATGCAGGTATATAGAATATGAATAAGAACGAAATGGCTTACCTGTAGTTTATTCACAATTTGGTATAAACTATGGACAAATATTTCGAAAATGTTTGCGAGTTGGACATCATGTACAACATCGAAAAAGCCCACTACATTCTCGACGAAATGATCATGAACGGACAAATCGTGTAGACCAACAAGACGCTCATCCTGGCTCCCCTTTACGTACTAGACAAACTGCAAGAGTGAAAATGATAAAAGACTATTAAAACGAAAATTAATAAAATTAGAGATAAATAGCCTTTTACTAATCAAAAGTAAAGATCAGCGTACTAGTTTGCTGTTTTCTAGTTTACTTGTAAACATCCTTTTGATTTGGTCCTTTAGCCTACTCTCGTAGCAGTCTACATCCATAGGCTTGCTCATAACTTATGAATTTTTACGAACAAGAGATAATTTCTAGTAGCATCCTACAATATCTGAGTTTTTGCCGCAGAAGTTGATCTGACTGTTGTTATGTCTGCCGAAGTTAACTTGCGAGCTGTTTCTGGCAAAACTGCCTTGTGTGGCGTATGGGGAGAATATTCCTGAACTATTTCTGGTCAAAAAAGACGATTTTTGTAGTAAATTTTACTTTTGGGTGTTGCTAAACCAGCTGGATGAGGTCGAATCGCAGGCTGATGTTTTGGTGGGTTCCCTGAGAACTCGTTAATATTTTTAGAGTTGTTAGATAAAGGCTGAGTTGGGCTGAACCTGAATTTAGGGACAAATACTATTTTGCGTTTGCTTTTAACAAATCCGTATGCCTGCTGAAAGGTGATATTTCTGCTTTTCATGAGAAAGGCCATGACTACGGTGGCACTGCGGGACACTCCAGCCATGCAGTGAACTAACACATTAGTAGTTGCTAATTCGGCCTACAAGAGCTAATTGGCAGTTTAGAAGAAAGGAGAAATGTCAAAGGTTTAGTGGTCGATTGCTGGAATGTAGAGGTACTCGATATGCTTGGGCATAGTGTTAGCCATGTTCTTGCCCTTAGCGCAAGTGATCACTGCTCCGATGCTGTGTTCTGGGTGTTATGAATTGTACTTTAGAGGGTTTTAGGGTTGGAAGCAGCTTCGATGTTGCTAATGAAGATGCCTCCCTTGCTGTTGATGGGTGCTACTATGCAGTCAATGTCCTACTACCAAGAACCGTCCTGTCTGCGCATTATATACCTTCTATGAATGGAATTATATATAAACAAAGCTAGTCTACCCAGTCCAATACTAGTCTACTCAATCCGATGCTAGTCTACTTGATCCAGTACTAGTTAAGTCCAACTAGAATAAAACAACAAACAATCACTGTATCAGCAACATGCCTTGCCCTTATCTCCACGAGAAGTACCTATCTTCTAGTTACGCAGTACCACATTGTCAGAAGACTCACCAGCCCCCTTCTTACCCATCGACTAAAGATTTGTCTAGCCTTCGTCTTGTCTGCCCTTACCTTAGTCCTATTCCTTTATTACGTTGTGGTCTGCCCTTAGCACTCGTCCAGCCTGATTGTTTTCAATGTGTTTTTATATTAGGTCAAAAAACAGCTTTTAAATGTTAACACCTGTCTTGGCTGATATCTAGTGGTAGGGAATAGACAGCTGTTCTGCCTTTTTCTCAGCTTACTATTTGGTGACCTAGCGATCGCTTTAAAGGTCGATTTTGTTGCCCAATAGCATTATGAAACCTTCGTGGCTTTTGTTTTAGTTAAAAAGAGTTGTCCAGGCTTCCACCTGAGCCAGACTTTGTCTTGAAGTGATGTCGAATACTATAAGGGCACAGTGAGCGTCCTTGAGGTAGCTGGGGATGAGCGAACGAAAGCGTTCCTGTCCAGCTGTATCCCATAGTTGTAGTCTGTAGTTTTTGCCTTTCAAGGATACATTTTTGGCGAGGAAGTCGATGCCTACGGTGGGCTGGATGGATGGGAGAGTACGTTGGCAGTTTAGTCGAAGTTGTCGTGAATATACTTCTATATAATGCTGGATTTGCCCACTGCCTGACCCCCCAAAAACACTATCTTAATCTTAGTTTTTCCCGTCATGGTACTGCTCTGCGAAGGATTCATTTTTCAAATATAATACCAAATCGTAAGATTCATAGTGAATGCAATACGGGGTTGGGGTTGGGGTTGGGGTTGGGGTTGGGGTTGGGGTTGGGGTTGGGGTTGGGGTTGGGGTTGTGGTGG
>Ga0169931_10004360_pt1 | contig 22034 bp, 15 predicted proteins | sample Kivu_15m_20L_FD_129675 | JGI IMG/M metagenome (GOLD analysis project Ga0169931, IMG submission 129675) | Freshwater microbial communities from Lake Kivu, Western Province, Rwanda to study Microbial Dark Matter (Phase II) - Kivu_15m_20L... | ecosystem: Environmental > Aquatic > Freshwater > Lake...
CAAAATCATGTGAGAATAATGATGACTTCAGCGGTGCTCTGGCGAATTCAGGAACCAAATCATCGGAAACATTCCCATAGAAATTTGTGAAAAAGCTGATTTTTCCCGGTAAAGAAATACCCAACGCGGGAAGAAGTTGAGAAGTGATAGGTTCGGGGCCAGAAAATGTCAATTCCAAAATATCTGTCAAGAATGATGAATTTGTGTCGCGATCCAATGCACTTCGTTCAAACATTCTCCATGCTCTTCTCAATGCTCCAGATCCTTCATATTTGGATGCCCCTTCGCGAGTTTTGATATTGATGACGCCGCTTGTGGCCTGACCATATTCGGGATTAAATCCTCCCGTTATCACTTCTACTTCTTGCAATGAATTCGCTGATAATTGAAGTCCGAATCCTGTTCCGGCCAATGGATCCTGAATTGAAACGCCGTCAAGTAGATAGGCCGCTTCATAACCACGTCCTCCACGAATAAAAATCTCATTGTTTTGTGAAACCAGACCGGTTTGTTGCGTTAGTACATCCGTAACATTTTCGGCAACCATTTGCTGTATGTTCTCTCTGTTCACAGCTCGCATGCTTTGTGTTTCTTCAACATCAACCATTGGTCTTTCGCCGATGACCAAAACATCTTTGTCAAGTGAGACATTTGATTCTTCCATTGAAAAATTCAATATCAATGTGTCTGATTTTGGTAGTGAAATCCCTGTCTTTTTTATAGTTCTGTATCCGATGCGCGTGATTTCCAATGTATAGTTTTTTCCACCCGGGATTTTTTTGACCACATAATTTCCATTAGCATCCGAAATCGCACCATAATAGGTTCCCAATACTCGAACGGTTGCAGATGAAATGGGTTTTTTTGAAGATTTGTCCGTAATGGTTCCACGAATCATCGACTGAGCAAATGATGGTGTGGAGTAAAACACAAGGCAAATACAAAGAGTTAAAAAAAGTCGCATGAGATAATGTTATGTCTAAAAAAGTATCACAAATGTACGGTATCGCTTGGATTCATTTCACAAGGCATCCTGATTATATCCATATGGACAATGTCTGCAGCGATTTTTACAGCAATAGCCACGTCTCAGATGCTTGGTTTTTGTAAACACCAAATTTCCGGTGAAGGGATCTCTGTAGAATTCTTTTCCTTCATAGCAGGTGCGATCATGTATTTCAATGATGATGGTTTTTTCTTTTTCTGTCATGTTTGTTTTTGGCGTTTGATGCTTCTGATGATTATTGCCAATAAAACGATTGCGCCACCCATGAATGCTCCTTTGCCGGGTATTTCACCGGCCGCAAGGAAAACCCAAAGAGGATTCAGCAAAGGCTCGAGTACAGGTATCAGTACAGATTCCAAAGCAGTGACATGTTGTATTGCTTTTGCATATAGAATATAAGGTATACTCAATTGCACAATCCCCAGCAGGAATAATCCAATCATAGAATCACTACTCATGGGCATTGAGTCGATGATCCAATAAGCTCCAAATAATCCTGTGAGTAGATTTCCAAGCAAAATGGACTCAAAAGGTGAGTCATGTTTTTGCATGCGCAATGAAATGGCCAATCCGGCAAATGCAAAGCCTGAGCATATTGCAATGATGTTTCCTGTCAGTCCTGACATAGTTAACTCATCCAGAAAGAACAAACACATACCTATGATGACTGCAATCACGGAAATCCAATCAATGGTGGACACGCGTTCTTTGAGGAAGAATCCGGAAAATAATGCAACCCAAATCGGACCTGTATACTGAAGCAGAATTGCATTGGCAGGGCCGGTTAATTTATTTGCAAGCACGAACAATATCACGGTCAATGCATACATAAGCGCGCCAATCATTTGAGCTTTTGAGAAGGTGAATCGAGGTTTTTTCAAAAATGCCCAAAGTACAAAGCCTGCAATGATGCTGCGGCCACCTGCAATCGCAAATGGATGTGCTTCTATTGATTTGATCAGAAGTCCACCAGTGCTCCAAAGCAAGGCGGTGATCAAAAGATATAGTATCGAGATTCTATGCGTCACATTCAATTTCCTTTAAGGACAAAGATAGAGACTCTGCCCTAGATATAGTCGGGATATGCGTTTGATTTCCGTAATTTGCAAACATCCCTTGTCCAATTTTACTCCAAGATCATGTCACAAACTCTTACCATTCTTTTTATTGGCGACATTGTCGGGAATCCCGGCATGAATGCCATACGCATGTTTTTGAAAAGTTTCATCGACAAACACCAGGCAGATATTGTTATTCTCAATGGCGAAAATATTTGCAATGGGAAGGGAATTACCGAGAAAGAAGCCACTGAATTGTTCAATCTTGGTGCTCATGTGATCACGACCGGGAACCATATATGGGAGAATTGGCAAGCACGACCTTTGCTATCCTCGAATCCAATGGTTCTAAGACCCTATAATTATCCACCCGGCAATGCAGGAAAAGGGATGACGATCGTCGAATTGCCTCATATTCCTCCTGTTGGTGTTCTGCAATTGCAAGGTCGGACCTATATGCAGAGCATCGATTGTCCATTTCGAGGAGCGGATCATGCGATAGCAAAGTTGAGTGAGCGCACTCCAATCATCATAATGGATTTTCATGCCGATGCCACTGCTGAGAAGATTTCCATGGGCTGGCATGTGGATGGTAGGGTTAGCGCTGTTTTGGGTACTCACACACATGTTCAAACAGCTGATGCCACCATTTTGCCGAAAGGAACTGCCTATATTTCTGATGTTGGCATGACTGGGCCTTATGACTCCGTTTTGGGAATGAGTAAAGAGATAGCTTTGAAGCGCCTATTACTTCAAACAGCTCATAAATATGAAATGGCAGAAAATGATGCAAAATTATGTGGTGTTGTTTTGAAAGTGAATAAGAATACCGGCAAATCGGACAGTATTGAACCATTTATGTATCCAAAAATGCGAACATCGATTCATGAGTGAATTTAGAGAAATCACACCCGGTGACATACCTCATCGCGATATGCATCAGTTGCTTCTCAGCGGAGTTGCTCCAAGACCTATTGCGCTTGTAGCTACATTGTCCAAAGATGGAATTCCCAATCTGGCTCCTTATAGTTTTTTTAATGCTTATGCCTCGAATCCGCCAATTGTTGCAATCGGACCTGCAATTGCAGCTGCAACAGGAAAGGTGAAGGATACATACACCAATATTGTTGAAACAGGTGAATGCACCATCAATGCAGTCACATTTGCAATGACTGAACAAATCAGCTTGGCCTCATGCGATTTTTCCCCTGAAGTGGATGAATTTGTCAAATCCGGATTGAATCCATTGCAGTCTGCGATAGTTAGGCCGGCCAGAGTGCAAGAATCCCCATTCCAAATGGAATGTAAACTCATAGAAAGCATACCTTTGATGCGTGAACGGGGCGGCAATGGAAATATCATGCTTCTGGAAGTTGTTAAACTTCATGTGAATGAAACCATGTTTATCAATGATCGTGTAGACCCTCAACGATTGGATTTGGTTGCCAGAATGGGATACGATTATTATTGTAGAGCTCATGGAGATGCGATTTTTGAAGTTTTTAAGCCAAAATGGAATGGAATTGGTTTTGACGCCCTGCCTATATTCATTCGAGAAAGTCCTCTTCTTACAGGTGCACAATTGGCCAAATTGGCCGGCGTGAAAGAAATACCTGAAAAAAATGAAGAACTCAAGGCATCGGCCTTGCTTGAATGCTCGCAAATTTCCGAATTAGGAAAAAATCTTCAAATTCAGCCAAATAGTACTCAATTGGAGAACATTGTATCAGTTCTTACAGACGCTGATAGAGTAGATTTGGCATGGCGCTTGTTGGTTGAATTTGGAATGTGACATTGCTATAAAGCGATTGTCTGACCTTAATATCACTTCATTCATGTCATGAATATATTCCAACAATGTGGATATTTTTTTTCTTGTTAGAATATACTGTTTTGCCTATTTTAGTTCATTGGAGTGTTATCACTCTCCGTAGATATTGTGCGTCAAAATAGCACTAACACCTTAACTTATTGCTAGTAAAGGAGTTAATTCTGCACAATGTATTATTCAATGTGGGTTTTTATTGCTTAAGCAATGGAACTACTTGGATAATGCCTTAATAATTAGACAACATATTTTCAATTTTTACTATTTATTACACAATTCATCGGGAGTTCTTATGAACCGCATGAAACGACTTTTAAGACTTATGGGATACACCATTGTATCTCTATTGGTCTTGGCGGACACAGGTTCCAATGTAAAGGCTCAAACCTATTGTATACCGCTGACATCTTCTGGTTGCGCAGGTTTTGGTGACTTTATCGCCGGTTTTGCTTTTGCCAACCTTTCCAACTTGAACAGTGGTTGTACAAGTTTGAATGGGAATTCATATTCCTATTTCAATACTTTGGCTCCTGCACAGGTCATGGCAGGTCAGACATATAGCTTTACCCATGTAAACAATCCAAGCTATGCTCACAATGTTGCCATCTGGATTGATTACAATCAAAATGGCACATTTGAAGCCACCGAGCGTGTATGGGGTACCACTGCTGCAGTTCCTGCAGGTTTCACAACCAATGGTACAATAACCATCCCAACTACTGCTTTGCCCGGTGTTACTAGATTGAGAATCCGTTCCCAAGACGGTCCGGTGATCAATGATCCTTGTGCTTCTCTTACTTGGACAGAAGCTGAAGATTACAATGTTTCCATTCTTAGTGGTTCAGTGACAAATGCATGGCCGGGTGGATCCAATTTCCCGGGCATTACTGCAAATCCTATTGTACTTGAAGTTGGTCAAACATTTGATGGTTCAGGCCCTGCTTTTCCAAAGCCTTCAGTAGAAATTGAACGTTTGAATGTTCCGAACTTCTCACAGCGATTCACATATGAAATTCAAGCTTTGAATGTTGCCGGACTTAATGCCGGTACAGTCATGTATGAAATGCGTGATCCATCGGACCCTAATTCTAAAATTATTCCTGTTACTCCCGGTACTTCCAGAATCGTATATGCGGCGCAAGCAGCTGCAGGTCTTATGGCATCGGGTTTAACCGGTACATTTACGACAGTAGGTGCTGTTGGTGGAACATATAAGGTAGTGATCAAGCATGAATTATTGAATTCAGGCAATGTTATTTCTACTCAGAATCTTGAATATGCATTCAACATTGCGGTTAACCGTGATATCACAGTATCGAGCATTGAATCACCATTGCCCGCAAAAAGACAGGCATATATTGGTTCTGTTCCCATCCGTGCAAGATTCATGAATGTTGGTCTGAAGGCTGTGACACGCTATAGAGCATTTTACGAAATTCGCAATGCTTTAACGCAAGCTATCATCAAAATAGACAGTGTTGAGCGTAGTACAGACCAAGGTGGCGGTTTGCCTGCCGGTGGTATTGTAACGGCTGCATTTGATGAAGTATTGTTCCCAACAACATTCACTCCTGCAACACCGGATTCATTCTGTATTGTTGTCAAAGCTCGTTTGTTGGAAACAGAAGATGCTCAGTTCGCTGTAGATCAGCAACCAGGTAATGACAGACTTCCTGCCACAGACTGTGGTTATAAATTCCGTATGTGGTATTTGAACGATTTCGAAGCACGCTCACTTATCAGCCCTTCAAGTGGAACTATTTATTATACAGGCCGTCCAATCAAGCCGATTGCAGTTATTGCTAATAATGGTTTGAATGTTGATGAGATTCCTGTTCAAATGACAGCAAAACTTAATGGCAATATCATTGCACAGTCAATAACAAATGTTGAAGTACCAAGTGGTTCTTACAATATTTTCCCTGCATACTTTGAAGAATTTACACCTGCAACCACAGGTACTCTCGAAATATGTATAGAAACTCTTGCATCCGGTGATCAATATGCCCCGAATAATAAGAGCTGCTATACATTTACAATCAATGAGAGATTGAATGGTACATATACCATCGGTACAGTTCCAAAGGCGGGTATACAAAACTTTACAACAATCAAAGCTGCTGTAGATGCATTGTATGCAAGAGGCGTATCCGGTCCGGTTAACTTTTTGTTTACCGATGCATTCTATGCAGTTTCAGGTACAGATCCTAATGAACCTGCACTTGATTTAACAACAAACATGATCGGTGTTGGTCCAACAGCGCCTGTTACATTTACTCCTGACCCAACTTCCGTTGGTCTATTGCGCGCAGGTGTAACAATTCAATTGAACAGCCCCAATGGTGTTGGTATCCAATTCGGACAATCTTCCAATCCTTGGAATCAAAATGCTGTTTACCGCGAATTCCCAACCAAAGCAAATGCAAATTATCCCGGTTATATCACATTCGATGGTGGTGCTCAAAAATCACTTCGTTTGAGATTGAAAACACCTGCGAACAGAAAAGCAGTTGCATATTTTGGTAGCAGAACTTACAATACAACAATCAAGAATTGCTTGATTGAAATGGATCCTTCAACTCCTGAAACAGAATTTTGGTCAACAATTCCAAGAGTTGCAATTGATCAGTCAAACATGTTGTTCATCCGTGACTCAAATGCAACGGTATTCCCTGCACAATTCTTTAGTGCCGGTATTGTTCAACGAAATCTTCCTCCTGCAGATCAATTCGGTTCAAACCGCTTAGGATTGGATACAGTATTGGTCGAAAACAATATCACGTATCGTGGTAATAAAGGCAATAAGATTCAAAACAATGAAATCACAGGATTTGGTATCGGCGTTATGTCTCTCGGTATTGGTGTGCTGAAAGAACGTAACAAGCTTGTACGCTATTACAATACAGGTACAGAGATTTCCGGAAATACAATTTCCAAAGTTGGTCGTACAGGTATCTTTATTGGTTATGAAGATGGTGCAAAAATATCTCGCAATAAGATTTACAATGTTGCGGGTACATTCTTTGCTTTAGGTTCAGCTACAGCAACGGTGCCATCCATTTACATATTCAATGAAACATCAGGTATTGAAGCAGGATTATGGACAGATACAGTATCCACAGCGCTTGGCTACAACAATATCAATACAGAAATCAGCTTTAATGAAATAAACGATGTACGTGGATATTACCATACAAGAGGTATTCTTGTCAATCAAAGTCAAAACAACTTCTATGAAACAGGTATCCTCGAGAATGTTCTTCAACCGAATGTTCCTGAGCGTACAAAGATTTTTGGAAATGTGATCTTTGATTTGCGTAGAGGTGTTGTGACTGCAGCCGGTACTATCTTCAGAAACTCTGTAATGCATAGAACAGGTATTCAGTTAACTACAGACAGAAATGTTGGATGGAATTCAACAATTGATGCTACAAATCTAAACTCATTGTTGAATCCACGTTTCTCATTCAACACTACAAAAGATGCTCGCAGATACTTTACACGTGAAGACTTCATTGCTAATAATACTGTATTGATTCAAGATGACTCATTAAGTACACTTGCCTCATTTGTTCGTGGTGCTGCAATTGGTATTTCAGTTATGAATGCAAGCGGTGCAAAGTTGATGAACAATGCGGTTGCGGTAACAGCTCCATTGCATACAACATCTATTACAGCAGGTTATCCTAATACAGCATTCTTCCATATTGGATTGCTTCCTTCATATTCAGGCGGTCTAACTTCTAACTTCAATGCGGTATGGCCTGCAGCATCAACAGCTCCAAATGTATGGGCACAACAAGGTTCATTCATGAGATTTGTTGAAGTCGATACTTTGAGCCAAATTCTCCTTGCTAGCTGCCAGAATGAATATCAAACAAGAGATCAATGGTATAATTGGACAGGTCAAGACAATCAATCATTTGTTGGCAACTTCTTCAATTCAACCACAGATCAAATGTTGAGAATTGGTCGTGAGCCGGTTGTTAGTTTGCGCCAAGCATCAAGAATTGGTTCAATGTTGAATAATGCAGGTACTAATCTTACAGAAGTATCAACAGATATTGATGGTGATGTAAGAGGTTCAGCAAACAATCGTTATGATATTGGTGCTGATGAATTCAATGCAATTCCATATCTCAATGATGTCGAAGTAATGGCAGTTGTTGCACCGAGAGCGTATAGAAGTGGTGCATGTTCATATCCAGGTGGAATTTTCTCAGATGTTGAATATATCACAGCTGATACAAATTCAATTCCTGTAATGGTGAGAGTGCGCAATAACAGCACACTTAGCCAAACAATCAACTTGTCCGGTTCAATTGCAATGGAAGATGCTGCTACAAGTGGTAATGCAATACCAACATATGGTATACCTTCAACCATCAACACAACATCGGTAACGATTTCCGGTGGTGAAACACGTGATGTATTGTTGGGAAGAGTAAGTCTTCAAACATTGCGTCAGCTTGGAACAGGTTATACAACTCCAACATGGATGAGACAAGCAGTTGATGCAACAATGCGTCCAAATGTAACTCCACGTTATCTCATCAGAGCTTATGTGGCTACATTTAATAGTGATGAAAACAGATTCAATGATACAACACAAGCTGAATCAAGATTCTATATTCGTCAAGCTTCAACTACACGTTTCATCGTTTCAACTGTTAACAGTGGATATCCTCATACTACAAACGCACCAACAACTCTAGGTTACTTGAATGCAACTGTTGGTCGTTTGAACTCTGACAGTTTGAGAGTAGCATTGGATACACTTGGATTCTTCAGTGATCCATTGAATAATCCAAATAATCGCCCATTCCGTTATGATATCTTTGATAGATCCGGTTGGGAAGCAAAGACATTTGACTATACACCATATAAGATGGTATTGTGGTCACATAATCAATCTCCAATGCTCAGAACAGAGCGTGATCAAATCCGTAAGTATCTTGCTTCCGGTACAAATCAACTCAAGAAGAACTTCATGTTGTCTTCACAATCAATTGTCACAAACCATATTGGTTTGAATGCAACTAATGATCAATTCTTCGTACGTCAACAACTCAGAGCTGAAGTTTCAAGAAACAATGCTTTGGCAGTTCAAGCTACACCATTTGCAAGTGGCTACACTCCAACTGTTGTAACAAATGGCCAATCATTCATCGATGGTGTATTCGTACAACGTGGCTTGCCTGAAATCATCAGAGCAACCGGCTTTACAAATGGTACATTTGCAGATCCTAATCCATTGCCATCAATGATGAAGGTCTATACAGATGCTAGCTCAAAAGGATTTGCACGTCAAGCATTCCGTTATAGAAGCATCGAAGCTACAGTAGCAGTAAAAGATAGTACCATGGGTATTTCAACAACATCACCAACATCAAATGTGTTGTTCTATGGTGTTGATTGGAGACATTATGGTAGCACAGGTCCACGCACCGGTCTTCAAAGAGTTCTTCGTGGTTCATTTGACCATGTTCAATTCAATGATGGTCGCGTAACACCGGTAGAATTGGTAACATTTGATGCACGTCGCACAGGTTCAGCTGTTACTCTTGATTGGGCAACAGCATCAGAACAAAACAGCGGCTGGTATGAAGTTGAAAGAGCTGTAAATACCGGAAATGAACTTGCTTTCGAAAGAATCGAAACAATTCCAGCAGCCGGAAATAGCACAACTCGTCGTGAGTATAATGCTGTTGACAATAATGTTCGTAATGGTTCAACATATATCTATCGTCTACGCATGGTAGATCGTGATGGTACATTTGACTATAGTGATGAAGTTGCAGTTGTAATTGGTGACAATGGCAATAATGCAGTTTCAATCAGTGAAGCAAGACCAAACCCTGTTTCAGGTGTTGCAAGCTTCGACTATACAATCAATACTACCGGAAATGTACGTGTTGAACTTACAGACATGATTGGACGCACAGTTTCAACAATCTTCGAAGGCAATGTATCAGCAGGTACACATGCATTGGAAGTATCAGCTGAAGCACTTCCGGCAGGTATGTATCAAATCGTTATCAAGTCAGGTGAGACTGTAGCAACACGCTCTTTGCAAGTTGTCAAGTAATCATCAATCATAGATGACATAAGCCCCTCAGAGACATTCTCTGAGGGGCTTTTTTTAGGAATGTGTTAAAGGAACAACCATGGAATTATATATTGATTCAGCCAATCTGTCTGAAATACAAAGCATGGCATCCACGGGGATAATCAGTGGCGTAACTACCAATCCAACACTGTTGGCAAAAGAAGACCCTACACTTGACGTAAAAGAGCTAATAAAGCACATATATGCAACTATTGGTGGCCATGTATCTGTTGAAGTGGTTTCAACTGATACGAAAGGAATGTTAAAGGAAGCCGATGAGATACTTACATGGTTTCCCGAAGCTACTATTAAAATCCCAATGATTCCAAATGGCTTGTCTGCTGTAAAGGAATTGTCAAAGCAACAAATACCTACAAATGTCACATTGATTTTCAGTCCGGGTCAAGCGCTCGCAGCCAATAATGCCGGTGCTACATATGTGAGTGTCTTTCTTGGGAGACTTGATGATATTGGACAAGATGGAGTAGCTGTTGTAAAAGAAACATGTGAGATTTGGGATAGACATGGATTGGAATCTATGATCATCGCTGCTTCAATAAGGCATCCTATTCACGTGTTGGAGTGCGCGAAAGCAGGTGCAGACATTGCCACCACGCCTTATAAGATTCTTCAACAATTGATGAAGCATCCCTTGACAGATGCAGGAGTTGCATCATTTATTGCAGATCATGAAAAAATGATGAGTGCTAAAGGAGGAAAATAACCAGATGTCGTCAACTTTGAGATTCATGTATTTAATAGCAGTGATTGGAATTTGCTCCATGTCACTGTTTGCAGGCGGTTTAGGTCAGAAAATTCCATCATTCACAATGGAAGATCAGTATGCCAAAGAAATTCAGTCAAGTTCTTTCAAAGGGAAGCATGTATTATTGTTCTTGGCAGATCGTTCAGGTAGTAAATTGACTCCAAACTGGACTAAAGTGCTTGAACCAAAATATCGCAATAAAGCAATGTTTGTTGCTGTTGCAAATGTAAGCTCTGTCCCATTTTTTCTGAAAAGCTTCATCCGAGGAAAATTCAAAGAGAATTATTCCTATACTGTACTCATGGATTGGGATGGTCTGCTGTGGGAACATTTTTCTTGTAAGAATGATGTCACTACAGTCGTTCACATTGATCCTCAAGGAATGGCAAAGTATAAAATCTCAGGTATCGGAAACGACAAAGAATTATCACAATTGCAATTACATCTGGATGCACAATTGTAAATGACTTTTATCAAAGAAGATATATTAAAAGCACTTGAACAAGTCTCCGATCCGGAAATTCCATCCGTTTCAATTGTAGATCTGGGAATAATCACCGGTGTTCAGTGCAATGCCGACTCGATTGCCGTTACAATGACTCCAACCTTCGTTGGTTGCCCTGCCATAGATGTCATGAAGCAAGGTGTGGCAGACGTATTGTCTCAGTTTACTTCTTCTTATTCCATAGATGTAAACTACGATATTCCATGGGATTCAAACAGGATCTCAGAGAAGGGAAGGCAAGCATTGAAAATATTTGGTTTGGCACCCCCGCCGAAATATGACTTGGTATTGGATTTGGAGATTCTGCATAAGGTTTCATGTCCATTTTGCAATAGCGCCAATACTGAAATGCAAACCCCGTTTGGCCCTACTTTGTGTAGATCAATTCATTATTGCCACTCTTGCTTGCAAGCATTTGAACAATTCAAACCTGTATAAAAAAAGGGTCTCCAATTTGGAGACCCTTAATTTTTCACAATCAATCGTGAATATCAATTCTTCTTTGCTTGACTGATCACGCCGGATCCAATCGCTTTCAAAACGATGTCTCCAATTTCTTTTGCCAATTCTCCGCGAATATTCTTTTCATCAGAAAGATATTCACTTACAGCTTGACTTACTTTTTGCTTGATCATTTCGGAATTGCCTTCAACCAAAGCAACTGCAACTTTGTGCATGTCTTTTGAAACATCTTCCAAAGTGTCGAGTTGATTTCTATTTGCATCTTCCATTTTCTTAAGCATACGATCCATGCGCTCTTCTTCTTGAGTATAAAGAAGAGTGAAAGCCATCAATGCAAGCATTGAACCTTCAAGGAAGATAGCTCCAAGAATCAATGAAGGGCGTGTTGCAGGAATAAATTTCAAACCGCGAATACCGATGATGATAATCAAGATAGCAGCACCGAAATAAGCCAAACCTGTCACCGTATTTGCATAAGCTTCAGTGAAGTGATGTGACATGTACAAACGAAGTGCTCTTAAGACTGAGAATTGATTCTTTTCCCACTCTTGACCAGAAATGGTGTCGTGTATTTCTTGGACAACGAAATCTGAGAAGAATTCGCGCATACGCAAGAACAACATTTCATTTCTAAAGATGACCACATCTGTGTTTTCATCAAATACAGATGTAAAACGGACGCTTGCAGAACCTTCGTTATTATCAGTCCTATCCCATACTTTCTTGAATGCAAGTTCAATTTTTCTTCTTTCATTTTCAGCCATTTCCGCAAGGCGAGCATTTGGCAATGAAAGTATTTCAACGATATCATCGGAGAAACCGGTCTGCAAGCGGACTTTTGATTTTGCATGATGAATTTCGCGACGCACCTTGATTGCCATATATCCCAATTGGGGTGGCAATACAACTGATATCAGGATAGATAAAGCAAAACCCAAAATCAATGCTAGGATGGAGAAACCAAGAGCTGGTTCAATAACAATGGCGGCTTCACCAAGTTTTGGCGCTTTCAGAATCCATTCGCCTGATAATTTGGTATATCCGTCTGCTTGCTCTGTCCGGCTTGCATCAGTGAGATCAAAAATATATTCATTGTTGATGACACCTTTCAATGGTCTTCCTGCACCTTCAACAAATTTGTCGGCTTCTGCACCGGCCTCGGAAATAACGCCATCAAAACTCACCAATGCTTCATGCTTAACATGTTCCTTGTTAGCATGGGCTTTATATTCACTAAAAGATATTGTATGTGTTACGCCGTCCGGCTTGAACAAAAACAATACCGCGCTTTTCACAGCATTGGGTACTACGAATGAATACACAGCGATTGAAATCGAAACAAACATGCCAAGCAATACCAAGTAATGCGTGGAAGTTTCTTTGTAATCGTTGTGTCCACCATGCTTTTTGTCTTCTGACATAGCAAAGGCTCCTCTTGGAAACGGTTGTGATTATAAACTCTATTATTTTCAAATAAATGGAACGCAAATTACGCAGCAAATTGCCTTTTTCCAAAGTTATTCACAAAGAAATAACGGCATTAACCACTATTTTGGTGGAAGAACATCATATGAGTAATTTATGGCCATGAGAAACAGAACATTGGCAGCAAATACTCTCCTATTGGAGGGCGGTACGATTCGGGGAAATTCCTTCGAATCATGCTTTGCTTTGCGTGATGCTCTTTTGGCTGCCGTATTATACTCTTCCGTTGTTCCCCTTTGATTCAGTAACTCCTTTGTAGCAAAGAGAGTCTCGTTTAATCGTAGTTTGCGGGTCTATGTATTAGACAATTCAATTCACCATATCCTTACTGAGTTTTGAGGAAGATAATCATGTCACATTATACACCTAAATATGCCGTTCAAGCAGAAGAAGTTCTTCAGGAACTTGGCAAATATATCTTGGCAGATGGATTTGAAATCATTTTTGATGAAACCGGAAGTCATGGATCATTTTTGAAGGATGCAAAATCAGGTAGAGAGTATTTGGATTTTTTCACCTGTTTTGCCTCAACGCCGATCGGGATGAATCACCCCAAAATGCTTGATCAAGGATTTATTGATCATTTAGGCAGAATATCTGTAAATAAGCCATCAAATTCAGATTTATATTCTGAGGCGATGGCAAGTTTCGTAAAGACATTTTTTACCATTGCCGTTCCAAATGCCTTCAAATACAGTTTCTTCATTGAAGGTGGTGCAATGGCAATTGAGAATGCATTGAAAATTGCGATGGATTGGAAAGTCAGGAAGAATTTCCTGAAGGGGTATACAGAAGAAAAAGGACATAAAATCCTTCATTTTAGGCAGGCATTTCATGGTCGTTCGGGGTATACGATGTCCCTCACGAATACAGACCCCACGAAAACAGCTTTATATCCCAAGTTTCAATGGCCAAGAGTCTTGAATCCCAAGATGATATTTCCTGTTGCATCACATCTGGATGCCATCATCAAAGCCGAGGAGGAGTCAATTGCACAAATCAAGCAAGCATTTCATGATAATAAAGATGATATAGCTGCAATTATCATTGAGCCTATTCAAGGAGAAGGTGGAGACAATCATTTTAGACCGGAATTTCTCCAAGAACTTCGGAGATTGGCTGATGAGAATGAAGCATTATTGATTTTTGATGAAGTGCAAACGGGCGTTGGGCTTACGGGTTCAATGTGGGTTCATGAACAATTGGGAGTAACTCCCGACATCATGGCTTTTGGAAAGAAAATGCAAGTATGCGGAGTGGTTGCGACAAATCGCATAGATGACATTCCTGATCATGTGTTTAAAGTTTCATCGAGAATCAATTCTACTTGGGGTGGGAGTTTAACTGACATGGTACGTGCTACGCGCTATCTCGAAATCATTGAAGAGGAAGCTCTCATATCAAATGTTCAAACAGTTGGTGGTACTTTGTTAACAGCGTTGAATGAATGTTCCGTTGAATTTTCTTCCATCATTAGCAATGCCAGAGGTAGAGGATTGTTTTGCGCCTTTGACTTGAAAGATGCAGAAACAAGAAACAAGTTCAGATCACATTGTATGGATGCAGGTTTGATTATTCTTGGTTGTGGCGATCACTCGGTGCGTTTTAGACCTCCTCTGAATTTGTCTCATGATGAATTGCAACAAGGGTTGACAATCATTCATGATTCGCTAAAAAAAATTGCATAAAAAAAGGGTCGCCAAGATTGGCGACCCTTTTTATTATTTGAAGAGATCATTGATTGTAATCAAAAGAAACAGTATCAGCAATAATGCAACTCCGATTTGCTGTACCATCATTTTAATTTTGATTGGAACTTCTCTCCCCATTATTCCTTCGATGATGATGAATACCAGATGTCCACCATCCAAAGCGGGAAGTGGAAGAATATTGATGACCGCTATTGAAACGGATAGGGATGCGATGAGCAACAGAAAACTAGTCCAACCTTGCTCTGCTTGTTTGCCGGCTATTTTTGCGATTTTTATCGGACCGCCAATACTATCAGACACAGACATCGTACCTTGAAAGATACCGGCTATTGTTTTGAAAAACAATGTAACATTCATCACAGTTTGATCAAGGCCCAAGCCGGCTGATTCAGTCAATGAATAGTCAATATGTGTTGTTGGGCCGGAGTACTCTTGAGTGGTCTGCACTCCAATGCGATGTCTGTTAACGGAGCCATCATATTTCGGAATTATAGTATCACTTAACTCTTTGGAACCATGTTTCCATGTCACTGCCAAGGGTTTATCTTTGTTCCATTGAACAAGATTCACAAAATCTTCCACGCCATACATTGCTTTGCCATTGATCGAGAGAATTGTATCTCCCGTCTTAATGCCGGCTTTCTCTGCGGGAGACATGGATTCAATTCCGGCAATAACAACGCGTATGCCTTCCGGAATGATGCCAAATCCCTTCTTTTGAGTCATTGCATCTACTAGCGATGTTCCATCAGCGTACAATGTCACTTTCTGATCTGCTCTTTGCACAATGATAGTTCTGTTTTCTCCAAAGTTGTCAAGAGTCAATGCTTTTGTTACATCTTCCCATGATTGCATCGATGCGCCATTGATGCTTAATATTTTGTCACCGATTTGCATTCCGGATTGTTGAAGGATGGATCCTTTTTGCACAGATGCAATGGTTGTGATTGTGCTGACATCCTTACCTTCTGAAAAATTCACTCCGGAATAAATCATAAAAGACAAAATGAAATTGAAAATTACTCCTGCGCTTATGACAGCAGCTTTTTTCCATGCACTCTTTGATCGAAATTCATATGGCTTGGGTTCGCTTTGCATTTGGTCTTTGTCGAAACTTTCATCAATCATGCCTGAAATTTTTACATAACCACCCAATGGCAATAGACAGAATCGATAATCAGTATGATCTCCTCCATCCCAATCTTCCGGCAAATCACCGAATGTAAATCCTGTGATTTTATTCCAACCGAACAATCGCATGCCCATGCCAATAGCAAAAATTTCGGCACGCATTCCGGTTGCTCTTGCAATCAAAAAATGTCCCAATTCATGAATGGTCACAATGATTAAAATGACCTTCGCGAATTGTATCAATAAATTGAGAGATTCCATGTATAATCCTATATGCGTCTGTGAATGCTGCCTAGAGACGCTCAGTGAATGAGTTCAGTGCAATGTGCTCATCAACGCAATGCCAAAGCAAAGTTGATGATGTCCTGTGGTATTCCTTCATGATTGGTCTTGCTATCATCCGCCGCTATATGCAATGGGATGGGTTCAGGTGCATGACCTGTATAAAATGCCGTATAAAAACCACTGTCAACATGATCATATGCATCTTTAACCATGCGATATGCAACCCAACTTGCACGGATGATGTCAGACACCGCTGCTTTTCCGCCCCTTTGGAAATAGCTCATGTCCACCGTGCGAATTTCATGAATAACATTTCTTTTCTTGAAAATATCTTCAAGTGTTTTTCTTATGGTATGCAAGTCTTGGTCATAACCTTCGGCTACAATGATTCTTGTATCGCGATCACGTTCTTCAATCATTGTTGCAAGATATTCATAGTCAACATTTTCTCCAGGACAAATCACATATTCAGCTCCGGCGGCAATTCCTGAATAAAATGCCAAATATGCAGAATCTCTGCCCATTGATTTTATTAGATATACTCTGCGATGAGATGATGCGGTGTCTTTGATCCACTCGAGCATTTCATGGCTTTTGTCCAATGCGCTGTAAAATCCAATTGATGAACCATGCTCATTGCATACATCATTATCAATTGAACCGGGTGCGCATAAAATTTTTGTTTTGATATTCTCTGCCTTGATCATCGTATTGATGGAATGAGCGGCCTTTATGCTACCATTACCACCGCATACAAAGAGATAATCGATGCGATTGTCATGTAAATTTCTTGCGGCTGTTTCTTGCAATATGGGATCGGTGGCCAATTCAGGGACACGCACTGTTCCGAGAATGGTGCCACCCGCGGATGCAATTCCTGCAACTGAGCCCTTGTCGAGATTTCGGAAATCATTGTATATCAATCCCTTCCAGCCATCAAGAACGCCCCAGACTGATGTTTCAGGTCGCATATTGAGCGTGGCGCGAACAATTGCACGAATGAAAGCATTCATTCCTGAACTATCTCCACCACCTGTAAGGACTGCAAATTTCATGATTCAATTCCTGCAAAGATGTTCATCGCCCGAGAAATTCGGGAGCTCTTTTTTCGATGAATGCTTTCACGCCCTCGGCATAGTCATGGGATTCTCCCGCCAATTGCTGATACTCAGCTTCAAGTTCGAGCATATGCTCAAGTGTTGTGGACTGGGCATTCTGCAATAACAATTTTACATATCCATAACTTTGCGTAGGACCTTCGGCATATTTCTTGGCCATTGCATTCAATCCTTCTTGGAAGGCGCCGGGATGCAATACCTGATTGACCAATCCCAATGACAATGCTTCATCAGCAGCGATTGGTTTATTCAGAGTTGCGAACTCAAATGCCTTTACATAACCCAACATTTTGGTATAGAAAAATGTAGCACCTGAATCAGGAATAAGGGCTATGCCGATAAATGCTTCAACCAATTTTGCAGATGCGCTCATCACTCGAATATCACAAGCAAGTGCAAGTGAAAGACCTGCTCCGGCTGCAACACCATTTATTCCTGCGATTACCGGTTTTGGAAGCGTGGTAATCAAACGAATGATTGGATTATATCTGCGTTCAAGTGAATCCTTCAGAGAGCGCTTTCCACCACCTGATGGAGCATCTTTCAAATCTTGACCTGAACAAAATGCTTTGCCTGCGCCGGTAAGAACAACACAACGTACCTCATCGGTGTCATGTGCATATTGGAGCGCTGTTTGCAATTCGGTGGTCAGTTGTTCATTGCAAGCATTATATGAATCAGGTCTATTCAACGTGATGGTGAATATTCCTGCATTCAAAGATGTGAGTATTGATTCGAATGTCATGAGTGCATCCTTTACGTTACGGAGACTGTTTGCCCGGCAGACATCATCTCTATGAATTGCTTGAAAAGATAATCTGAATCATGTGGTCCGGGAGCGGCTTCAGGATGATATTGCACGGAAAACACAGGCAATTCTCGATGTCTGATGCCGGATAACGTGTTGTCGTTCAAATTGATATGTGTTGCCTCAAGTTCTCCAGGCAATCCTTGTTGATCAACCGCAAAACCATGATTTTGAGACGTGATTTCTATATCGCCTGTCAAGAGATTCTTCACGGGGTGATTTGCTCCGCGATGGCCGAATCTAAGCTTATAGGTTTTTGCTCCAAATACCAAGCCAAGCAATTGATGGCCAAGACAAATCCCGAATGTAGGTATTCCATTTTTCACCAAAAGAGAGATTGTCTCAATTGCATGCACTGCAGCCGCGGGATCTCCGGGACCATTACTGAGAAATATGCCTTCGGGATTGATGGCAAGTATTTCCTCGGCCTTTGCATGGGCAGGAAAAACAGTTACATGGCAGCCATACTGAGCCAATCTGCGAAGGATATTGCGCTTGATCCCATAATCAATGGCAGCAATACGAAATACTCTATTCTTGGGAATAAGTGGATCTTGAATCAATTCCTCTACTTGAGGTTCGAAAACATACGAAGCATTGCATGTGACGCCAAGAGTCAGATCCAAGCCCTCCATGGAAGGTATTGACCGAGCTTCTTCAATGAGTGTTTTGGGATCTTTATCATGTGCGGAAATGATGCCACGCATAACGCCCTCACTTCTGAGAATGCGTACCAATTGTCGTGTATCAAGTCCTTGAATCCCAATTCTTCCTTGTTCTTTCATCAAGTCCTGCAAGGAACCGGTAGCCCTGTAATTTGAATAAGTCCGGGAGCATTCTTTTACGATGATTCCCTCCACTTTCAGTGAATCAGATTCGAAATCAGCAGGATTTACTCCATAATTACCGATATGTGGATAGGTGAATGTCATGATCTGACCTTTATAGCTTGTGTCAGACATGACTTCCTGATAACCTGTTATAGATGTATTAAAGACCACTTCTCCCTTTGCCTCGGCATTCACGTCTCCGAATGCCCGACCACGGAAGATTATGCCATTTTCCAAGGCTAAAATTGCATCATTATTCATGATATTGATAAATAGTTCTGTAAGAGAAGGAAAGTTTGGCAAAAATATGAAAAATCAAGCAGATAAGGGGGCTTCACAATGAGTATTTGATAAATAGAATAGCATCAATATGGCGGATATCAACCATGTGATTTGTATGATGCTCTCATGTCTCTGATATAGCTAAGGAATTATATAACATAAACACGTTCCTCAGGGCATTTTTTCTTTGTTCAGTCGATTAATCCCTTGTAATTTGGATGCAAGGGGATGTCATAAACGTAGAATGTCAACCACAATTCATATATGGAGAAATCACATGAATATTATGAACTCTTTTTTGCGCAAGGTCTTGTTCCTTGTCATTTGCATGGGACTTGTCGCGCAAGTTTCACATGCACAGTCTAAAAGACGTGCATACATTGAAAAGTACACCGGTGCTTGGTGTCAATATTGTCCGAATGGAGCAGTTTCATTCGATGATTTATCAAAGCAATACACTGATGAAGAAGTCATCATGGTTGCAGTTCATTACAATGACGGAATGTCGATGACCAATCAAGGTGATTTTCAACCCTATATCAATGGTGTTCCAAGTGGGTCGGTTAATCGTATTTACAATGGAGTAGGTCCTCAGACTTGGGCCGGTTATGTTCCGGGAATCATCAGGCAAGATGCGGCAGTCGAAGTGAACTTGAAGAATGTTTCATTCAATTCAGGTACTCGTCGAATCACATGCCAATTGGAAGCAAAAATCAATCGCGACATTACCGGACCTGTTCGTGTGAATGTTGTCGTTGTTGAGGACAGCGTTATCGGATCCGGTTCACAATTTGATCAAGTGAATGCATTCAATACACAATCCGGACACCCATTCTATCAAAGAGGAAATCCTGTAAAGAATTATCCTCATCGTCATGTTGCTCGTTTTATGGCTGATGGTACATGGGGCGCAACCGGCGTAATTCCTGATAATGCAAAAGCAGGAGCTGTCTATACCAAAAATTATTCTTTCACTGTAAATGCCGCATGGAAACCGGAGCGTATGTCTCTTGTAGGTCTTGTGCAAAAGTATTCCGGCGATGTTACTTCTAGAGAAATTCTTCAAGCAGTTGAAGAATCTCTTCTTATTCGTTCCACACGCGCAACTTTGGAGCAGACAGAAACTCCATATTTGAAAGTTGCTGCAGGCGGAAAGAAAACGCAAGTCATCAAAGTGACAAATGACAATAATTTTGATTTGATCTTTGATCTTGGCGTAAATGATTCAAAATCAACCTTGCCTGCAGATTGGACCGCAAGTGTAGAGCCGGCAACATTGCAACTTGCAAAAGGCGCATCAGCTGATGTGACTGTCACAATCAATGCTCCTGCTGCAATCGACGTTGCTGAATTGGCAACTGTTGTAATTGAAGCAACACCACAACCTGCGGAAAATACAAATCCAAAAACTTCAAGCACAAGCGTCTATGCATTGCCTGAAATTGCAAAGGCCGCTGTCATTTATGATTTTAATACAAATCAAAATAATGATGCATATGCAAGCGCGATTGGTTCTGAAGCCCGCTTCGGGCAAGGTCTTGTGAAGTTACCCAATAATGCAACATTGCTTGATGCATATAAGGATCAATTACAAGTGTTTGTCATCAGCGTTTTTGGTGGTGGGCTTCTAAATGGGCAAATCTATAATGGATTGCCGATTGGCACAACAACAGATGCAGCTCCATTGGCTAAGACAGTGTCTGATATGCTTGCTGCAGGCAAAAGAGTCTATCTTTCAGCACCGCAATCTATGTGGTGGGCATTTGACAAAACAACTGCAACTGCAGCCGGAAAAAGTCAAGATGTCATCAATTTCTTCAGCAATACATTGAAACTTCAATTCCAAAAAACTGAGCAACGCTATACTTTGAGTGGCAATACCGTCACATTAAAACAATATGGTGTAAAAGGTTTTGACAATGATTCAATTGGCGATCAATTCAATGGTATGTCAAATCAGAATTTCACAAGCTATACCTTCTTCACTGATATCTTCAAGCTTGCAACCGGTTCACCATGCGTACCTGTCATTTACTCAGATAATAGCACTGCCAATGTTGTTGGAGTTCGTTACACGTCACCACAAGGCGGAAAATTGGTTTTCGTTACTCAACCAATCGAAGCATATGACAATCTTGTGCCACGTGAAAACTTCATGACTAAATCACTTGAATGGCTTGCCGGCGATATTTTTGTAGCGGCAAAAAAACCAGTCTTGACTTTGAACACGGAAGTAAAATTCGGTGCTCTTGAGCTAGGTCAGAAAAAACAAATGAAAACCGAAATCAGCAATACCGGAGATGGCGATTTAAATATTTCAGCGATCGGTGTTAGTGGTTCAAGCGCTTCTGTATTCACAATAGTTGGTAAACCAAGCTTGCCATTTACATTGGCTCCCGGTGAGAAGAAGGAAATCACTGTTGAGTTTACACCGAAAGAAGTGAAGTCTTATCTCGCATCCATGGACTTCACCTCAAATGATGGTGGAGTGGACAATTCAACATCAGGTATTGATCTTGTTGGAGAAGGTATTCAAACTGTACCGGATAAACCCGCACTTACAGGATCTGCCGACCTCAATCTTGGTCAAACAGGTACAACATCAGAAAAAATATTGTCGCTCAATAACAATGTTGATGTGGAAGTAAA
>Ga0169931_10004361_pt1 | contig 22034 bp, 15 predicted proteins | sample Kivu_15m_20L_FD_129675 | JGI IMG/M metagenome (GOLD analysis project Ga0169931, IMG submission 129675) | Freshwater microbial communities from Lake Kivu, Western Province, Rwanda to study Microbial Dark Matter (Phase II) - Kivu_15m_20L... | ecosystem: Environmental > Aquatic > Freshwater > Lake...
ACTACTACCCATCCCTACGCAAAAACTATTTGTAGTCGGTAAAGATCTATTAACGGTATTAGCATTCATAGAACCTGAACCGCAAACCGACAATGTAGTTACCGATAAAGAGAATGTACTGCTTTTTGAGAGCTGAAATTCATAAGATGTAGCCCCGGCTACAGCCGACCAATTGAACCATTGATTACAACATGGTAAATTGATGTTATTAGCTGGAGAGACAAGCGTAGGAGCCAAGAGGCTTGTTTGAACGGAAATTTGATTGCCATATCCGACAACACCTCCACTATTGATCGCATATGCACGAACATAATAAGTTGTATAAGGGGCTAGGGAGCTCGCAAAAGATGAGAACGAACCAATCCCAATACCGTTATTAGTTATGTTATTAGCTGTTGTTGGGGCGCCAGTAGTATTCCAACATATACCGCGTTGTATGATAGGAGCTCCACCGTCTGTCACTATATTTCCTCCACTTTGAAATGAATTTTCTGTAATAGCTGTAACAGAAGTTGTAGTAATTGATGGCGGATTAGGTGTAAGTGTTCTAAAATTTAGTACTGAATTTGATAAAGCAATTCCAGAAGCATTTTTTGCATAAGCAACAAAATTATAAACAGTATTAGGTATAAGACCTGTAGGCATAGCGGAATAGTTTCCGATTCCAGAGCCTGAAGCGATAATAGATGGACTAAATTGATTAGGGGCACCTGTAGAGGTAAAATAAAAACCCCGCTCAAAGACGTTTGCTCCACCGTCGTCAGTAACAGAACCTGATAAGGTAACACTCGTGAAGGAGGTAGAGGAACTTCCAGTAGTCACCACGGTAGGTAACGCAATAGGCAATGTATTAAAGTTTACAGATGTAGCCGAGTACGAAGGCCCTCCTGCAGCATTGAATGCATATGAGCGTACATAATAAGAAGTTCCTGGGAGTAAACCGGAAGCAGTTCCACTATAGACAGTATTTACATTTCCAAAATACCGAATTCGTGACTGAGCAATAGTAGGATTCGGAGTTGTTCCATAACAAAATCCATACTCAGTAATCAAGGCACCTTGATTAGCGATAACCGAACTTGTGAACAGTGCTGAAGTTCGTGTAATATTGCTTACTGTTGAGCCAGACATTGATGGAGGAAGGGCAGCACTAGTATTCACCTGTATAACATTCGAGGCATATTGGAGGCCTTGAGCATTTCTAGCATACGCCCGAATAAAATATCGCTTTCCCCCCAACAGATTATTTACTATAGCAGTAAAATTAGCAGATCCAGTACCTACAGAAACAGATGTATCTGAAACAGTAGGCAATGAATTTAAGGTAGATAGGCAAATTCCTTTATCCAAAATATTACTACCCCCATCAGATATAATTGTACCACCTGACTGAACTGACATATTCGTAATATTAGAGGCAGCAGATGTAGTAAGTCGTGGCATACCTATTTGGGTACGGAAGTTAGATACTGGTGCATAGATAATTCCTGAGTAATTTTTAGCGTAGGCGCGAAAGTAATACGTGGTGTTAGGAAGAAAATTCCTGGCGGAATGATAAAAGGCGGCAATAGAATCTACAACTGCTACAGTCGAATCCTGCAATGTGGGAGTATTACCCCTAGACCAACAAAACCCCCTTTCAGTAATACGCATATCACTGGTACTGGTGACCTCACCACCAAGAATTGCAGAGGAGTCAGTTATACTTAGCGGTGTTAGGTTCTTGATTAAAACCCTGTCAGTTGCACCAACTTGTGGATTCTTGTCTTTTGTACAAGAAAGATTTAAACTAACTATGACAATCAATAAGTAGCATAAAAATCTCATAGAAATTATTAATTTTTCTTTTTAAAGGCTATACCCAAAGAAAAGTTAACTGCCACATATGGCAACTGCTTATTGGGATCAAAAATGGCTGAAAAACCAGGTTGAAAAAAAAGACCACCAGTTATAGGAACAAAGATACCGCCCTCTACCTCTAAACCTTTCCAAGACTGATCAATATTTCTGGCCCAATGTGATGTCTTGCGTTGATCGGTATACGATTCAATCTGGGTAGTCCAATACATTTCCCGTGTACCATATCCCGCGCCAAATACAAATGATATTGGCAAGAATCGGTAATTATAACGCGGATTGGAAAGCGTCACCATTCCGCCTACCGTCAAACCTGTATGAGACGCTTGTAGACCGGAAGTAATAGTATAAAACATACCTGTTGCCGGCGGAAAATTAGTAAGTTGGCTTTTATCATTCACCTCCAAGGGTACGCCCATAAAACCACTCTTATTTTCTTTGATTGCTGCTTGAGCAAGAGGATTGAACTTTGCCCTAATGTAGAGCGAACGAGAACCAACGGTGAACATCCAATTTGGAATCATATCAAATCTATTTGACGAAGCACCGATTGCCATAAATCCAAATGGTTTTGGCTTAGGTAAATTAATAAAACCATTAGATTGCACTTCCTGATTACACTCATCTATTACCGAAAGTTTAATCTCATTCGACCCCTTTCGTAATCGAAGATTATTAATAATTCGTCCCTGATTGCTTGACAACAACTTATCATTCAGATACCACATATACCGTAAACCAGGCAGGTCTGAAGAAGAAACCTTAATTGATCGATAACGACTATTCTTTCCATCTTTTTTGATTATCGTAAAATCAGGCTTATAATTAAAAATCAAAGGCGACAAAACAAGTTTTCGCTCTATAGTTGAAACGCATTGATCTGTCCGACTTTTCAAAATAAAAGTAGTTTTACTTTTTAGAGTATACTCCAATTGCAGCCCAGTGGCCAAATAATTGAGTGCAGAATTTTTTTCAACGATATACCAATCCAAATATGTATTTGAATTATTCATAGATGGATTAGTCGTAAGAGTAACATTACTTCCAGGACAAAGTTGACCTAGAGGAGAAGACTGTACTATGGCATCAGGAATCTGTGGTGCAGCATGCACGTTTAGCTTGAAAGAAAAAACATTCATAGGTTCCTTATCGGGAAATATTCGGAGCCGATACGTGCCCATTTTCGTAGGCGTTGGAATTTTAAACTCTGGCGTTTTAGATCGAGCATATTCCTTACCATCGAAATACAAAACCCATTTAGTATTATCCGAACCTAGTTGCGTATTTTCAAATTTAAATAAAAGGTCTTCAGCCCTGCCAACACATACCGAAGTATCTCCTAGGACATAACGAGGTAATACGCTCCTTATTTTTACAAAATTCCTCAAATCAAGCTTAACTTCCTTAGATACCTTGGTATTTAAATAGCTTCTTACAGAAACGATTGCATTCTTACTGACCGCAGGTATGTCATAGAATAAAACTGAAGTGGTATCCTGTTGTTTTCCTATTTGCCATATCCATTTCAGATCTGGGGACCACTTAGCACGATCAGTAGGGCGTACCTCCAGGCGAGCAGGCTCACCCTCGAAAAACATTTGGCGTGGAGAAATAGTAAACTTAGAGGGAGGGCCAGGTATTTCATATACATCCACTCCAATCTTTTCAATCGCTACAACTCTGCCATTATAATTCAACTCGGCGCGCAATCCAGTCAACGGTTTGAGATTAGGAGGACTAATTATAAAATCAGGGCCAGTTCCTCCCAACTCCATTTTGCTAGTCGTTTTATCTAGGAAATACCAATGCCAGACAAATAAATCACTTTTAAGTTTAGGTTGTATGCGGATGCTCAATGGTAATGTATCAGGATGTAGCTGCACTAACGGCTTAATCACATCATAAGTATAATAATCTGCTAGTCGTTGAACTTTTGGAACTGCTATCTGCATTTTATCGCTAGAGAATATTCCATTCCGGAAGGAAACAGCTACTTGAAGTCCTTTCTCCGCCCGTACGGTCAATTTTCGATTCGCCCGGTCGATTATCTTTCCATTGGTAGTCCAGACGGTCGTTACACCCGTTTTCAACTCCGGGAGATTGAATGTTATGTTTTCCCCCTCAAATATCAGGTTGTTTGGAAGAGGAACGATTCGAATGTCATCTAAAATTGATGAGTTGGGTATGCCCGCTGTTTCGGCTGTAGTAACCAGTACATTCTCAAAGGCCTTTACATAGGCACGATACCCGGGTAAATTGATCTCGCCACTCGCACCAGGTCCAGTAACTGGCAGCTGAATTAGTAGGGGCCGAAGATCACCTGTTCTTAAATAATAATTGAAGGTCCAGTTTATTTGAAATTTTTCAAGCGGCGTGCCAATAAGTTTATAACTATATTTTCCACCATTCTCCGTCGCAGTAATCTTGATACACAATTCTAGATCAGACCCCGTGCGAATCAACCTCTTCAATGTTATTTCTTCGAATGGTATATATGCATCGCACTGAGCGACCACCTGCAGGCTACCTAAATGCAGAATAGAGAAGATAAGGATTTGAATGAATCTTAAAAACATTAGACAGTATTACAAGTAAAATCTACTACTTTTTTATTTTCGCTTCAACACTAATTGTGTCAGGATAAAAAACAGTATATAAAGTACTACGCACAAAATATTGAGAAGCATCACCTTTTATACAATGGCAAGACCCTTCTCCACTTAACCAAAAAAGTTCTCTTTGTTCAGCTAAAACATTGTTATCATCCGTTCGATATTTGAACACCAACTTACGCAATCTGCTTCCGGTCTGACAGATCACAAGATTGGACCTTACTCCATTCTTTCTCAAAGAGATAAAATATAGAATTTCTCCGTTCTTCATACGTTCAATTCTGAATGGTACCAAACAGGTATTAGGAATAGAAACTTCGGAACTGGAACAGCTCCTCTTGAAATTATTCACCTGTCCGGACAGGCTGGCCAACACAGCGCCGGCATGCACACCTTTCCTCAACAAGTACTCGAAGATCGTTTTCCGCGCCGCAATGTCGAGGTACAGAACGGAAGCGGCTTGTGTCTTGTCCGTCAATCCGATAAACTCCGAAAAGAAGGAGCGGTAGGCATCGCGAATACTGGCATCCGTCGTAATGTTTGCAGAGTCGGTCGTATACGTATCAGATCTTCGAAGGAGCCAAGGAATAAATTCATCCGAAGTCAAGAGGACCTTTGCGCCTGCTGTCCCTTTATACAGCATAGACTCCACTGCCTCCTCGGCGCCTGAATTTGTTTTGAGAATGTATAGATTCAGCGTGCGCACAGAGATCGAGCTGCTTTCGATCGGATCTAATCGAACTTCATGCCCTATGGTATATGCTCTAGGGAGTTGCAAAAAAACTATATAAGCAATCCCAATACTCAATGCAATAATTACTGAAAAGTATAAGGCCCCTGTTTGAATTCTCGATTTTAATATATGGACATACACCCGATTCAGCACACTTGCATCAGGATACTTAAGGGTTAGCTTCGTCTTGATGCGTGCCCGACGGGCTGAAGGCTTAGACTCCTGTAAAGAAACCAGCTCATCGCCAGAAAACAAATATTCACTCGTCACCCTGTATACAGAACGATTCAGGAGAGGCAAGGAGCGGGGACTAATTTTCGATAACCGGTCGCGTATTTCCATAAAAATAAGAGATATCAGTTTTTAGGGAAGGTATTAAAGACTAGCTCAGCAGGTACCTGAATTACGCTATCAGATATGGGGAACTGCATTTTGAGTGTGCTGGAGGCTGAATCGTATACAATACTTTTGTTCCAACGCGTATAAAATGCAGATGAATCACGAATTCCGAAATCTCGGAAAATATTTGCTCCCTTATACTCTAGAGAAAATAGAGTCGAACTGAACTTGATTACCTTAAAATTTTTCCCGCCATGTTGTTCTTTAATAAAATTATTTAATTTATTGAAGAAGGTATCAGCTTTCAGTGAAATCACCTCAAACCGTGGAGTTAGAGCAACATTTATCGTTTCATCCGAATTTTCATTTCGAGTGACAGGCCGAATGGAATACCAGATTGTAACTCCTGAAAGTACTAAAGCGATAGATACAAAGACCAAAAAGGAAGTTATTTTTTTCATAATACTTATTTCATATATGTCTGAAATGTATAAGATCGTATTACTTTCTTGATAATATCCTCATAGCATTCCAAGAACCAACCATCAAACGCTTGATCTTCATACGCATTTTGAGCACTGAAATAAAGAAAATACTTTTTTCTGTTTTTCATTGGTGCAGAGTCACCCTTTTTCATGATAACTAAGATTAATCGCTTGGAGTTATCCTTATTACTAGTACCGATGGTCCCTGTCTTTGCGTAAACATCATAAGAGCTTAATTCAGGCAGTTCGTTTAAACTACTGGCTGTACCATACTGAAATGATCCTGCCATTCCCTTGAAAGTGTATTCTTCAAGAAAATTGCTTATGAAGCCGTCTGGGCCACCCCAATGAGCATCAATACGATTGGTTTCTTCACGATTTTTTGTTTTAGTATCAATAGAGGCCTGGAAGTTTTTATCGAAGTTGAAAAGTCTGGCATAGTAATTTATGATATCATAAGGTGTAAGGCGAAACACACCCCCCCCGAGTGCGGGAAAACGTACGCCATTAAATAAATTACTGGTGGTATCTACTCCGGCACACTCCTGCATGTTAAAAAATGAACGCTCAGGAGTTGACCAGGTAATCGGCAGAGCTGAACTTTGAATATTTTCCTTTGTAAATTGGCTATTATGCCCAGAAAGGATACCATTAGAATTTGCTGAGCCTAGCTGTAGATCATATAAATTTTTTAAGCCATTGCCAAGTAGCGATCCCGTATTTGTGAAATAGTGATGAGGCAAACTGGAGGATTGGGGCGAGGGCCAAGCCAATAGACGTCGAGTTGGAGAAGGTAAAGTATAATCATTACCATTAATTCCTATTACAGGATAGTCATCCGGATCTGTTGCCCTTGGAAGAAAGTCGGTGAATGATTCGTATGGCTGAAGCTCTTGATAAGAATATGAGCCCAGAAAATACATCATGGTGTGAAATGGGTTTTTGGAATAAGCCAAGTAATCGACCAACCCGATTGGGCCTGAAGCTTTATCTGAAATCCACTTTGACTTTTTGATACGATACCCTGCATATTTTTTTACGGTATCTGCACCCCGTAGGACAGTCAAATCACCCCAATTGATTTTTTTCTGGGATGCGATGGCCGAGAGCACCAACGGCTTAATGGAAGATCCCGGGCCATTCTTTAAATGTAAAAGATTCCAGTTTCCCCATTGTATTCGCGACATTTCATTATTTCGCTCAAAATACTCCATTTTCAATTTTTCATCATAGGCCTTTTCATCATTGGGATTTAGGATGGTTCTCCCCTCCGCATAATCTGAAAGCAATCGGATTCGACCATCTCCATCCGCTCCTATTACAGAAAATATGACGCGCCTTGTATTAGAAGGTGAGATCTTTTTTGAAACATCTCGAGACTTTTTAGTAACATCACGATTCATATAATCGCCAACCTCCCGGGCAAGTTCATAATCCAAATTGATCTCCCCGGATAAATTGAGTTTTTGTCTGCCCTCTTTTTCTTTGATTCGTTTTTGCAACAAAGTCCACTCGCGTATCCAAGGTGCCGATTTGCCTAATGGATACACCATTCGTTGAACACCATTGATTGTCATATTAATAGCAAAGAACTTGCGCGTGGAGGCACTTAAACTCCAAGTTGTATAGTTGGAAGAACTGCTTGCCTTATAAACAAGCAAATCTCCCTCTCGGACAATTTGAGGCCCATCCTTTCTCGAAAAGGATTTCAAATCCTTCTGGCCATCTTTGGGAAGTCGTCGTAATATATAATATTCTCCTTGCCCCGGCTCTGGCCATACGACCGCTAATGGATTATTTCCAGCCGCCAGCTGATCTTTCCTCAAAATGACTGACTGTATATTTAATTTCCTATAGGCAGTCTCATATTCCTGATTGGAACTTATTAAATCCCCTTTCCAAGCATTTGCACGTGAGTAAGCCGGTGGTTCAAATTGATAGTAGGGGTTCATCTCGATTCTAAACTCGTTATCCTGCTCAATAAAATGAACGGGTGAGCGAAGATCAAAACCTCTAGAGGGGTTTTTTGTAACGAAATCTAGTATCGATTGTTCATAAATGGAGAGGTCAGCGACCATCTTTTTACCCTCCGGAGAACGCTTTATATCCGATAACCACTGTGAAATATATCGATCGCGTTGATTTTGATTATTCAGGATGTTTTCGACGTCAACTCTTTCTTTTTGTTGTTGCATCACAAATAATTGATTCACCTTGGTTTCAAAATTCAAAGCAATATCTTTCAGATCCAGTGAAAAATATCGATCGTTTATTTTCTGACTGCGTCCTGCAAGGGCAATAATTCCTGCCGTGATCAGCAAAAACAATAACCAGCGACGGGTATTGATCGAGAGGTCATCAGCGGCCACTCCCTGCGAATAAGGATTACGTGTCTGGACAATGAAAAATATTACCAACGGAATGAACAAGCTCACCCGACTGGTCAAACTAATAAAAGGAAAATCCTGACCAAAGAATACGAATCGGTTGGTAGCCGAAAGCCATACGATAAGAGAAATAGAAAAAAGTAGCAATAGTGAAATACTGGACAGCAACGAGTCGGCATTCAGCTTTCCGTTCGAAAATATCTTGTAACGAAGCATGTACATCGCCAAGGGCATAGCCAGTAATACAAGCAATAGGGCCATGGGGAGACTTCCAAACTCAGCAATCACGAATCGTGGTAATACCACGTCGCGTGTTTGAGTAGAAAAGTCAACTCCTTTTTTGAAATGCGGTTTCAAATTGATTCCCAAGTGTCGAAGTGGGGCCTCATTCAAATAACTATGGATGAACCATTGGTTTTGAGCAGTTTCAATGATTTTTCGCTCAGACCCCGACCGATACTCCTGCTCAAGGAGCACATCTTGTAGAGGTTTATTCAAGATGGAAGCCCGGTAACGAACATGCTTGATCTTATCTTCTATCCAATCGTTTACAGGATTCCAGGTCCAAGGTAATAACACCAGTAAGGTCAAAGAAAAGAATGAGGCCAACACAGGTTTTTTCCATCGAGTTTGCGCTTTCACCAAAAAAAATGTCCCCGTAGCTGAAAACACGAAAAGCATAAAAAATACGACTCGCTTGTATTCCAACAGATAGTGGATCAAGTTTTTAAAACTGATAAGCAAGTAAAAGACCAACAGAAAGAAATAGCCAAGTAATATCCTGATCTTCTTTACCCGGTCTTGCTGCCGACTAGTAGTGCCAGCAGTCAGACTCAGGAGTGCAGCCTGTAAGATTAGAAAGATCAAAAAGATCACACCAAATCCCCGATCCGTCCAAAACAAATAACCTAATGTAGTGAGAGAGAGAAAAAAACGATTCGATCTCACAAATAATTTGAAAACCTCCAGCCAAAAGGCGGTTCGTTTTCGTGTGGTTTTAAGCCAATCGTAAGAATAATCTGCTTCGTTTCGTACCGACCAATGATAAAAATAGAAATAACTTATGACGGGCGCAACGATCTTTAGCAACCGATTCAGGATTTCAATTGTGACCACCCGAGTAGCCAGTAACGCAAGCAACAGCACAACTAGGTGTCGTATAATAGAATTATTGGGAATAGCGATACGCCGTTTCGGTAGGCGTGATAACCCAAGATCGAGCCATCTTTTGAATCGTCCGATCCGTGTCAGATATACAGAACAGATCAACAAAAGAAACAGAAGCACCGAGAAAGGGATTGGAATGGCTCCAATAACAGGTAAATTCATGTCAAACCCACGGAGCGTATTATTAAGCTCGTGTGCGTTGATATTCTGAAGTGGCGGAAAAGTGGCTATACGCCACAACAATAACAACCGAAACACCATCAGGGAATACAGGATCATCCAAAAAGGAGTCTCTACTGCCAGTAATGGAATCGAAGGAGAAAAATTCAATAAGGCGATGATCGCAATAAAGAGAAGGGTCAAATAAAAGACCTGACGGGGAAAACTAAACCCACTCCCTTCAGAATCCAGATCCCAGATATCAAAAAGCCAGGCATACTGAGGCCGGTAGGAACGAATCGCAAAATTCTTTTGGATGACTGATGCATTATCGCGGATCAGGCGTTCTGGTTGTGTCCAAACCTCTAAGTCCAGTTTGGTGCCTGGCAGATCATTCTTGAATTTTAAATAGCTCTCCCCTAAACTGGTCAGGCTGTTTTCCTTCAAATCTTCGTGAAACAACAGCCCTTCCCGAAGCTTATTCTCACCATGATTGCTAAGACTATCAAGGTGATTCAATAAATACAAAATGTTGTAAGCGCCCAGCTTCTGTGTTTTATCCTCAATATCACTGATGCTTCTATAAGCTACTTCCTCAAAATTCAACACGTGCGTATAGGAAGCATCGTTTCGCGTCAACCAGTCTAGCTGTTTGGTATTCGTTACTTTCAGCGACCGCTGTCGGTTCTCCAAACCAATATAAAACGATTGATCTGTCGATATCGGAATGGTAAAGTTTGGGGAAAGGCTTCTGGCCAAGTATATCTGACCGCCAACTTGCAAACGAGTATCTATATCAAAGATCTTGGGCGCGATGAATAAATGCAAGGACTCGTGCTGGCTGGCGCTGGTATAATTTCTCAGTAAATAAATATCCCGAGTATAAAGCCAGCGAAGCAAATTAGCCGTAGTAGCTGAATTCTCGATCGATTCATTGGCATACAATAAAGATTTCAACTCCATGCCTCTTGATAAAAGGACATCGGTAAGCTCGATTGTATCTACAACCCGCCTATTCCCCGATAAAACAACCGCGCTATCCGTGGAGGTAAACAGTATCGTGATGTCATATCGGTTGGTAAGCTTCCCTGTCCAATTAGTCAGTGGCTTGATCGCTGAAATCGTAAGTCGGTTTGTGCCCTCCTCCAAAAAGTCACCGGCCTGTAAACCGGCAGGGAATTGTGGATTCAGAAGCTGGTCGGGTGTATCTGCATCCAGACTTTCTTTGGTAAAGACCGGCACAAAAAATCGTTTGCCAACTAATACCGGTGATCCGTCACGAACCTCCAGATCTAACAGACCATTGTCTGAATCCCATAGCCCCTTTTGCTGTAGGGCTGTATCGGAATACAGGGTGATGCCACCCCGAAAAGCGATACCCGTATTTTTGATGGCATGGTGTTGTGTATTGAAGAAATAAGGATCCCTTCCGGAGGGACGTTGATAGGCATGTAGCACGTACAGGGAAATACAGAAGACCAGAAAGACAAAAAACATGGAGATCGTCTTGGTCTTTGTCAACTGCCTTTGCAACTTACCGGCCTGTAACGCCCCGATCGAACGACTCCCCTGCCCCAGGTCTTTTCTGAAATTGGCCAAATAGAAGATCAGCGAAAGAACAATGGTACTAATTAGCAAAAAAGAGATCGGGCCCGTAAGCTTATTTAACAGTGCGATGCCGGTAACGAGTCCCAGCATCATCAAGCCATCTTTTAAATAGGGCCTCATTCAGTCTCTATGATTTAATTTTGTAACCGTCGTAACCAAAAGGTGTGATTTCCGTTATTCCGTGTTCCTTGGCAACTTCTCTCAAATGAGAAGTCAAAGGTGGCGCATCACTTATACCAGGACCCGGTTGCTTAAGATCAACCTGTTCGCCCATTAAAATGCGAAGATTGGCATCCATCTCAACGCTTTTTTGTGTGGGCGGTGCGACATCCTTACTACTCGTGCGAGATAGCTTACGACGATACTCCAAATAACTTTGAAACAGCAATAGTCCATTCAATGCACTGGAAACAAGTCGCTGATTAGCCCCCCGAACATCACCTTGGCTGATCTGATTGTGGATATCATCATCCGCCCGATTGATCCACACAAGGGCTTTGAATACGACTTGTTCATCCTGCGCAGCAAGCTCTTTGAGTGATCTCATTTTATCGGTGAGATCAGTTTTTTCAATTGTCAACTGCTTTACCTGCTCTTGTATCTGGGCAATCTGATTTGTAAGATTCAATTTTTCATTTTCAAACTGTCCTTTTTCTTCCTGTAGCCCTTCTAAAGTCTTCAAATCTTCGTCCTGCTTTTTCTCCAATTCTGAAAGTGTTGCCAACAATTTTTTAGCAAAGTCATTGATGGTGGCTTTTTTGGGTATTTCTATTTTACGTTTTTTAAGCTCAACAAGAATATCTGAATGTAGGGTGATTTGGCTTGGTATTTTCTGCTCCGGTACAAGCTCATGTGAAGTATCCGTAACGTTACCTTGATTTGATTGACTGTTTTTAGCTACAGAGTTTCCCCTTGACTTTGTTTTTTTTGAATTTAGTACCAAGCGAAGTAAAATAAAAAATATAAAGCCCCCCACAATACCAATTAAAAGAAATTTTAGCGATTGAGGCTGATTGATAAGCTCATTGCTATTTGATTTTTCAACAATTTCTAAATCTGTATCCGTATTACTTGGAATTGTATCATCCGTCAATATTTTTTTTGAAATATCTATTTTACTGCTTGTCTTTAATTTGTTAGTGAGTTTTATAAATTGTTTGTCAGCTGTATCAATATCCCAAACTTTAAAATATTTTATTAAGCTTATTGCAGAATCTTCATTTCGGAGTATAAACGTATCTATTTTAGCCAACGATTTCTTAATGATTACCGTATCAGATCGAACTAAAATAGTGAGTTGTTTTTTTAGGGTAAAAATACTATCAGAGACAGGCCTACCTTTTGGCTTATCAGACTGAGCCATTGATGTTAGAAACGAAAAGACTATCAAAAATGTCAGGCAATATTTCATAGCGGCTGATTAAAACTTTTTGAAAATATATTTCTTGGCACTAAAGCCAGGGAACAAGGACTTGATGACGCCCGGATCCGTATTCAAATTAGCTTGTGCGTCGGGTTCAAGAAGAGTAGCATTTTTAACGCCGCCTTCAGTATCAATATCCACCAAATGAAATCCGTTCCTGGATTGAATGATGTACGCTTCCTCTATGGCTTGGGTCACGGCCACGTTATACTTATAGGTGGTAGAGCCAGCCACAAAACGGACGTTCACCAAATTGTCTACATTTTTGACAGGTAATCGATTTTGTTCGAGATTAAATACCATTGCTTCTTCCCCAAAAAGCAATTCTTTCAGCTTTTGCAATAAACCATCCGATTTTTTCAGTGGCGTAGTGCTAAGCTCTACCGCTGTCACATGTGACTCGACAGGGGTTGAGATAATATCGGCGTGAAGAATGACGCTTCTGTTGAAGATTCCTCGAATAGCCACTTGCTTTAAATTTTGATCGCTCTCTTGTTCGAATTTCCCTTGAGTGATCTTAGAGTTGTTTTTACCAAGGAGTCCAATTTTTGCCTCCATTTGAAAGAGGTGATTTTTCATCGACTCTGCTAGTGGCTTGAAGGCAAATCCCCGACCACTGAAAACAACCCCGCCAAATTCAATCTTCTTTTTGGCCAACATAGTATAAATGAAATTCAACTGATTACTCACACTGTAGGCGATGTGCTGATAGGTATTTTCAATGTAGCCGCCCCAATCCACAATTGAAAGGTTACTAGCAGACAAAGCACTGATGAACGAGTTGATCACTTGCTGATTCGACGATACCGGATCGAATATCTGATCAAAATCAAATTGGGATATCCAATCGGCTGATGCCACAGCCGTTGACAACGTATGGTCGTATCTTATTTTACATTGCTCACAAAAGTCGAATAATTGTTTACGTAAAAATGCGTTTGCATCGTCGTGCAACCCCCCCATGATCTTCTCTTGAAAGGCGGATTTTGCCTCCTTGGATGAACCCGGAAAATCTTGCAGGAAATACAGAAGGGATTCGAGGAATGAAAACGTGATCAGATTTCCGGCACCTGCAAAACCATTTCGATAGGTGGTCTTACACTGGGTCTGCGCGTCCACTTCCACGACGGAAAAGTCAGTTGTTCCTTTACCGCAATCAACAATGATATAGTAGTGATTGGGTTGCACATGCAATCTGCCTAAAGCACCTAGAAAGGCGGCATCACTTTCTGAGATCACGCCAACCTCTACCCCTTTAAAATCTGATATTAGTAGGTCCCGAACTGTATACTTTAATTCATTAACTTGTATTACATTATAAATATTGGGTACTAACAGAGTGAACCGAATGTACTGACGCTTCTTTAAAGTGTTTACAAAAGATTTAATGACCGACTCCAATAGTCTCTTGTAAACAAAAGTTTGTTGCGCGCGCGGATATACATTCAGAAGTGCTACATTGTTTGCAATAAGTTTCAAATTGGGTATCAGGCGCCAACTTTGCAAATGTAGATTCAAGGATGCTGCATTGGTAAATCCACTAATAAATTGAAATTTTGTCTTCTCCAACTCTTCTGAAGAAATGCCCCTTGTCATGTAAAAAATCGATCGATAAAGCGGTTGAAAGCCATTATCAAACTGTTCAATATTTAAATTATTCAGTGCTGCGATTTCGGGAGTGTTTCCATAATTGGTTTTCATAGCCCCAAACAGATCAAAATGATCGGGAGGTACAGCATCCGTTGGACCCTCCATGATCTGACAGGCCTCCGAGCCAAAATCCAATCCAGCCTCTTTGACCTCGTTTGCCGGTGCATAATAAAACCGTAATGAAGTTGAATATCGCATATCCGGTGCATGAAAAATAACCACCACATCCAGCTTTCCAGACGGCACGGTTGGAGTCGGTAGCGGACAAAGCAGTGAAAAGTTGATGCAATATTCATCGGCCAAGCAAGTCAACAAAACGGTGGTGTCAACCGGAACATTTGATGTCTGAACTCCTGCTCCGGCATTCGGAGTCAGCTCAATAATCAACCTATCCTCTGTCAAAGAGGCGGTTACTTGTAACCCGCCTATATCATGATCTTTTTGCCCGGGTGAGAGGGACTGTATAAACTGGTCTTTTGACAAACTGATTAGATCCTGTCGAGCGCCTGTCCAGCTAACAACGTACGTGTCTATGTCGGGCTCAGCATAAGTACCTAATAAAGGAAGCAAATCAAGTAAGACTGCTTTACGTTTATCAATAACAGCAGGTAAGATGAATTTCATAGCATTTATTAGAGAATTGGCTTAAGGTACTGACCTAACTCTTACTCCTTTAAAAATAGTAAAAATTTAGTATTTGTACCGGCTGAGCTGCGAAGCAAGCGCTTATGTAAGTGTCCCTATTTCAATGACAGTTTAGAAGTTAAGTGAAAATCTTACTTTTAAACCATCAAAATGAAAAAAACACGATTCACGGAGGCACAGATTGCAGCCGCCTTAAAAAAATAAGAGTCAGGTATTCCAGCCAAAGAGATTTGCAGGGAATATTGTATTTCAGAAGTCACATTTTATAATTGGAAGTCTAAGTACGGAGGAATGGGGGCTTCTGATGTCAGAAGACTCAAGGACCTCGAGGAAGAAAACTCCCGTTTAAAACGCATGTTTGCGGAACTCAGCATGGATCATGCCATCTTAAAAGATGTAATCTCAAAAAAAGGCTGGGGCCCTGCAAACAAAGGGAACTGACAGAATCGATTGTTAAGGAGTATGATATTTCTGTTAGCAGGGCCTGTAAGCTGACCTCTTTGCCTCGAACAATGTATTACTACACGTCTCAAAAGGATGATACAGAAGTAATCGAAGCATTGCAGGATTTGGCTTTTAAACATCCTACATATGGTTTTCGTAAACTGTTTGCCTATATCAGAAGATCCGGTAAACAGTAGAACCACAAAAGGATTTATCGAGTATACAAACTTTTGAAGTTGAATCGAAGAAGAAAAGGCAAACGCAGACTTCCTTCCAGTGTTAAACAGCCGTTGCTTAAACAAGAGCAGATCAATCAAAGCTGGAGTATGGATTTCATGAGTGATAGCATGGTAGGTGGTCGTAGATTCAGAACCTTCAACTTGATTGATGACTGTACACGAGAAGTCCTGGCTATAGAAATCGACACATCTTTATCGTCAAAACGTATCATCCGAACTCTAGAAAGGGTAATCCTTGATAGAGGTAAATCAAACATCATTCGTACAGACAATGGACCAGAGTTTACTTCAAAAGACCTTGAACTTTGGGCAAGAGAAAATGAGATTCAGATTCAATTTATCCAACCTGGAAGACCCATACAAAATGGATATATTGAACGGTTCAATAGAATCTATCGAGAATCTATTCTTGATGCATATCTGTTTTTTGAACTTGATCAAGTTAGAATATTGACTGAAGAATGGATAGATGAATACAACAACAGAAGACCGCATGAGGCACTCGGAAATCTGACACTTAATGAATGGAAAATGAAACAACTAAAACTAAAATTATTAACTTTTAACCTGTAGGAGAAAAGGGGTACTTACAAGGCAATATTCCTTACACGCTGTTGTAAGCAGTGGTATTTAAAATTATTTTTTTTAAAAATGTTTCATTAGGTAATAAATCACAAGCAATTTGACAAGAAAGGACTCTACGATTCAATCCAGAATAATTTTTGGACCCTCCATGTTCAATTGAAGAATTAATTAATATCACAGTACCTGAAGAAGCTTCAATGTTTACAATCTTATTTTCATTTTTGATACGTAAACAGCCATTATCTGTCGTCATATCATCTAATAAGAAAAAAAACTCCATTCTTTTAAATTTGTGATTTTTATACCAATCAATGTGAAATTCTTGTTCTCCTTGTCCAAGTAAAGGATTTCGAAACCTTAAATATCTTAAAAAGATAAAATTAGACTTAAAATAATTCCTAAGGAAAGTGTTTAATATATTCTTTTCAAACAGTTTAACAAAATTTGAATTAGCCAATTCATTTAGGTTATATCTTTCAGCACCCGGTTGGTCATAAAGAATTTCTTTTTTTGAGTAAATGTCATAAATTAATTCTTCGTTAAAAGAAAAATATTCTTGAATGCTAGAAAATAAAAGTTCTTTACTGAATATGATAATATTATCCATACAATTATTGCCAATATTTATTAAGTAACCTAATTTCTGCGTTTACTAATTCATTTGTTTCATTGCAAACAAAATATCGATTATAAAGTGGGCATTTTTTATGAATTAGGTTGTTGTCCTTGTTTCTATAAATGTGTGACCAAATAGGAAAATTATATATTTCAAAATTAAATTTCATTAAAGTTGAATGAATAAATAAGGGTTTATGCTCGTAATAATGAAGCATAGAACAGCCAAAAAAAGAATTATCTATTTTAAAACCAATAAAATCAGGTAGAGATGATTGTTGCTTAATTGTTCCAAGAACATAATAATAACTTTCTTTATCGCCCATTGCAATGCCTTTGTGATTTATTTCAGTAAATTCTCTGCAAGCGATTAAATTATTTTGATGAATTAATTTATTCCATAACATAACCCCGCTATCAGTTTGTGGTGTTTTATCAAGATATTGGCTTTTTTGTGCATCCTTAAATAATACATACCCATTTCTTAAATAGATTGCATCATTCAATAGAATTTCTAAGTTTGAAATTGGTAAAATATCACAATCACAAAAAATAATTTCATCACATTCGCAATCTATTATTGCTTGTATTTTATATGAAAAATTACACTTAAAATTGGCTTCAATATTTATAATTTTGATTAAGTATTTATCTATTATCTTTTTATACTTTTCAATATTTAAATTGGCTTCACTATAAAAAAATATCGGCAAAATAGAACCTAGTTCTCTAATTCTTTTTATGGCTGTAGTTGCGCCAACAAACTGTTCCTCATTACCACTAAATACATAAGCTCTTTTTTTCATTTTTACCACAAATTTTTGTTATAGGGAGAAATTTGTGCATCTATAACATCAATAGTATTCAGTGAACTACTGATGTCAAGATTTAGTTGTGCAATATTTACATAATCATTAGTTTCATGTCCCAAAGCTTTCTGGCAATCTAAAGAATATGGAAACCAATTAATAATTCTTGAAACTTTAAACAAGCCTAAAAGTGGAATCCCGAAACACCCGCTAATATGCATTATCCCACCCTCGCTTGCTACAATTAGCTTTGCTGTTTGCAAATAACCTATTGTATTTTGTATGTTACTACTAATTCTTATTTTATTTAATTTCAATTTATTCTTTAAATGTAAATCATTGGGACCTAATAAAAACTCTACAAGTTGACCTGAGCATGTTAGTTTTTTTGCTAGTTCAATAAAATCGCTTATTGGGTAGCACCTATTAATATTACCAGCGCCTGGGGCTATGACAATTATTTTTTGATTTGTATATTTCCATTTAACTTCTGTTTTGAAGTTATATTCTTTTGAAGGTAAAATATTTAAGTATTTAAGTGACTGAAGAAATATTTCTGTTGCCGGCTTCTCGCTAAACTCTCGTGGTAAATCGAAATTTATATTATAATCAAATTGGCTGTCAGGAAAACCAAGAATACAATGTGATTTAATTTTTGTAAGTAATTCTTGTGATTCTTTATTAGATAGAAAATCAAAAACAAAATCGAAATTCCTTTGAGTTGTATTTTTCGTTTTAAATATATTTTTAGATTTCAGAAAATATGAAATGGTGTTGTAGCAATACTCATTAGAATAAATCGAAAATACTAGCTTATTCTTTGATAATTCATTAATTAATGGAATTGTCATTAAGCTATCTCCAATCATTGGAGGTAATATTATTGCAATATTTTTCATTTCTCAACAATAATTTCAAAGCTAAGCATCAGAATGATACGATCATTTTCAATAATATTATCAACCATATGATAAGCGCTTTCGGAATTAAAGAAAAATAACGCTGAATTTTTACTATTACCATAATTTATTCTGTTTATATTGCTATAATCACGATTTAAGTCATCCTCATGACCGAATAATTTTAATATTTGTTCACCATCTAATAATGATGTTGTTTGTGTTTCTAAACCGTCAGTTGTTCCTAAGTAGAAAATCCCAATGACGAAATGGTTATATCCATCTCTATGTCCGTTTATAAATTTATTTTTAGGGATAATGTTTATAAAAGGACCATATTGCTTGATACTATATTTAAAATTATCGCATAGTTTCTTCTTGATTTTTATTTCATCTAATTTTTGATTTAAGAAAACCATAAAATGATTTTTTAAAACATCCTTCGCCTGTTTACTAATTTTATTTAGAATTGAGCGAATGTCTTTATCTTGGCATTCGTCATAAAACATAATGTAAGCACCGCCCTCTACTTTTCTGAAAGTTTCGAGCTTACAAAATTCTATCAGCTTATTTTTGTCATTTTCAGAAATTGGATTTTCCTTAAAATAATTAGGGAATGGGTTTAAGCTAAACATAGTCAAAGGAGTTTGTAAAATTAATAGAGTGCCGAACTCATCGGCACTCTATTTTAGATGATTAGGAACGGTAATTAATTCCGCAATCATTTGTAAAAGATCTAGGGCATCCCATTTTATGAGTGCTAGACTTTAAAGAAATTCTCAAATTTTTTTTCATAAAATTTGATTATTTAGATGAATTGATTATTTAAAGTAGGCAAATCAATATAGCCTTCTACTTTTGTTTAGTAAGTAGATATCTTTATACTTTTAATTCAAAGTTTCGAAAATTGGAATTCGGCTTTGCAGAAGTAATTATTTTTTCAGGCAAATTAATTTCTTGAAGTCGTTTATCAACTGAAAGGCCCTTTAATGGGTCATCATCTTTTCTTAGTTTGTTTGCAAGATTCATCCTCGCTGTTGCATTTTTACAGTTAGCAGAACTCGCTTTGAGAGGTGTTCCATGCTCGATAAAACTCATTCCAGGGCATCTATTACAATAGCCACATCTTTCATGTGTTCCACACTCTTCATAATCTGCAATTGTTGTTTTTTGCCAATTTTTAAGTGAATTTGAACCGTTCCATATTTCATTAAATGTTTTGTCTTTAAGATTGCCAAATTGAGTAGGGAATGAATTGCATGGTGTAACATCTCCCTCTGGTGTTATATTCATCAATACAGTGCCTGCCCCACAAAACGATTGTGTTCTGTCTCGCTCAACTTTACCATAATTTGGGGCTTCTTTTCCAACATAAAGCGGTATGTTAGGGTCTCTTAGTATAATTTCAAGAAGTTCTCCATCAATATGTAAATCTTTTGTAATTGAAGTGTCGCCATCAACTGCGTCGGTAAGTGTAACATCAATCTGCGCTACAGCACCATATTGTCTAGCTATTTCTGCCACCGTATAATAGCTGGTTGAATTATGGTACATAATAGGACATTTAAAGAAGAGGGGTATCCCAAACATTGTGAAATTTTCGGCTACTTTAAGCGTTTTTTTAAGCGAACCCTTAACTCTTGTTATGCTGTCGTGAACTGAATCAATGCCGCTGTAAATTGATAGACCAATACTTTTTGGGTAATATTTAGCTAATTTTTCTTCTCGTCCAAGTAGAGCTAAACCGTTTGTATATATGTCAATAGCAAAATCCCTTTCATATAAAAGCTCAATCATTTTCCAAATATCTTTTTTAACAAAAGGATCGCCCCCAGTCAAAATTATTTTTACAACGCCAATTTCTTTAAGTTCATCAAATAATTTTTCATATTCCTTAATACCAATTTCAGTTCGGTCTGCTCTCAAAGATTTTTCAGTCTCATTTCTTGCAGCACCTGGATTAAAGCAGTGTACACATTTTTCGTTACAATTATAGGTTAGCTCTAGCATTACCACGAAAGGAATTCTATCTTTTTCAATAAGATCCATGTATTTATTTTCAGCATCATCTTGTAAGAATGGCAACCTTTCCTGAACTGTTTTTTCTGTTTCAATCGAATGGCGCTTTCTAATTAGTCCGATATTTCTTCTATTTGCCATTGTTTGTTCAGTTGACAATATCCCTTCGGTTAATAAACCTACATTAATAAGTTCCAAGCAAAACTCTTGAATTTCATCTAAATTAAATTCATTTTCACAAGCATCTAGAAGTGCATTAATAGGTATTAAGCCATTTTTTGGAAAATTCAAAATGGCTTTGATAATTGTTGCAGATTCATCTTCAAAAAAATATGCCATACCTTCCATAAGATTATAAACCAAAGCATAGTGATTATTCTTTGAATTATGGTATCTGCCACAAGTCCATTCTGGTCTGAATAATTCTTTCATATTTATTTTTTTTGTTTCAATATTTGTATAAACTTAAATATTACAATAAATAATTTATCATTTCATCAAGCTCCTCTAATCCAGGATATTTATCTTCTGCATATTTAAATTTTCTACGAATATAGCGCAGCTGCGCTAGAATTTCCTGGTCTCTATACTCCGCCGATCTTGCAAATGCAATTTTCTGTTGCACCCACTCGGCACAACCTATCCCCCTTTGATAATACTTGACCTCCTCACAATAATTCGGACCGTTTAAAACTAGAAAATCGGGCAATTTTCAATACCTTAAGAACTAGAAAATTGCACATGAAAAAGACAAGATTCACGGAACAGCAGATTGCCTTTGCTTTAAAACAGGCACAGATCGACACATCCGTTGCCGAGGTGGTACGAAAGTTGGGTGTTTCGGAGGCCACGTTTTACAATTGGAAGAAAAAGTATGGTGGCTTGAGTGTAACCGATGTTCGTCGCCTAAAGCACTTAGAGGATGAAAATGCCCGATTGAAAAAGATCGTTGCCGACCTAAGTCTGGATAAAGTGATGCTGCAGGATGTTTTAAAAAAAATTGCTGACCATAAGGCAGTTAAAGATGCTTGTACAACGATTGGTTGATCAGTATAAAGTTTCTACGCGTCAGGCTTGCGAGGCGATGATGTTGACCCGCTCCGTGTGGTACTACAAATCGGTTCGAAGAAGTGACGTGGCTGTTCGCAGGCGCATCGTCTAGATTGCAAATACCAGGATTCGATATGGGGTAAACCGTATTCATGCTCTTTTAAAGCGCGAAGGCTGGAAGGACAATAAGAAGCGGATACATCGTATTTACAAGGAAGAGGGGCTAAATCTTCGCAGTAAAAGGCCCCGTAGAAGCAAGGTAGCTGCCCATCGCATGGAACGCCCCAGCTTGATAAAGCCACACCAATG
>Ga0169931_10004362_pt1 | contig 22032 bp, 18 predicted proteins | sample Kivu_15m_20L_FD_129675 | JGI IMG/M metagenome (GOLD analysis project Ga0169931, IMG submission 129675) | Freshwater microbial communities from Lake Kivu, Western Province, Rwanda to study Microbial Dark Matter (Phase II) - Kivu_15m_20L... | ecosystem: Environmental > Aquatic > Freshwater > Lake...
AAAATATTAGTAATATCCTGAATAAATGTTAGTTGATACTAGGCTTAAACCTAGAGAACATGATTCAGTATTGAATTTAATGTAAGCTAATACAGGAATTGTAATACGGATATTGAGGTGGTTTAAATGAAACGAAAAAGAATTTTTCTAGGTTGTTTTTTAATTGTAGCAATCTTTCCATTGGTTTTTCATGACAAACCAGCTAACAAACTTCCGGATACAGCAACTCTGACTCTTAACTCAGATTCCTTTTTTGGCTTAACTCCCATTGCACGGGTTTGTATTCCATTGAATGATACGTTAACTTTAACCGGGTATGCCCCCTCCAACTTTTTAAAATCCTAAGTCTTCTGGAAAACCATGCATTAAATTTAAATTTTGAAGGGCCTGGCCCGCTGCTCCTTTGGTCAAGTTGTCCAAGGCAGATATTAAAATTAAACTTCTCCCTCTCAACTGGAAAGAAAAATCTAAGTAATTTGAATTCTGCACGGAAACTAGTTCGATTTCTTCAGGATTTGCCCGAAACCGTAGAAATCTTTCACTTTTAGCCTTTGACTCCAAGGCAGTCTGGATTTCTTCTTCTGAAATATCTTTACTGAAATTGATATAAATGGAAGAAAGAATACCTCGATATACAGGAAGTAGGTGTGGTGTAAAATAAACTTCCAATTCTTTACCAAGTCCTACGGAACAGTATTCCTGAATTTCAGGCTCATGCTGGTGCTTCCAGACTTTGTATGCCCTGAAGTTTTCATGTGTTTTGGTAAAAGAAAAAGCAATTTCCTCGGTTCTTCCTCCAGCACCGCTAACTCCTGATTTGGCATCTATTAGTACTGGACCTTGGATGTGATCTCGAATGGAACCTAGGGAAGCGATGGGAATGATGGATGCAGTCGAATAACATCCTGGATTTGAGACCAATCTAGCCTTTTTGATTTTTTCTCGAAATAGTTCTGGCATTCCAAAAACAAATGAAGAAACCAAATCGAAAGCGGTGTGCTCTATGCCATATGCCTTTTCAAAACGAGCTCGGTCGCTCAGTCGGAAAACTCCGGAAAGATCCAATATTCTGTGCATGGAAGAGTATTTTTTGGCCAATTCTAAAGATACCTCGTTAGGTGTAGCTAGAACAATGGTTACTTCAGACGGAATCGGTGATTCATGCTTTTTAAAAACCAAATCTGGAGAAAAATCTAAATTCGGGAATACACTTGCAAGATTGTTGTCTTGAACCAGATTAGATGTTATATGAACCACCTCGAAGTTAGGATGGTTTTTGAGAAGCAATAGGAGTTCCCTGCCAGTTAGTCCTCCTGCTCCTATAATAGCTATTTGTTCTTTCATAATTTTGGTACCTCAAATAGAGTTCCCTCAAGGTAGGGTTTTTCTGCCAAAGAGTTAGGTTTGATACTATTGCAAAAAATTGGGACTATAAACTGAGAGGTTGTTAATCTTCCTGTTACAGAAGTGTTTAGAACTTCACATGATACTGCATCTATTATGGAAAGGCATGTATCTAAGTCTTTGGTACTATAAAAAACTCTCTGGTTGTAAGTCAAAGTGTATCCTAGATCAGGTATGGTCATGTTGGTAAAGCCATTAGTTCTGCATAGAGCAACTTTATTTCGAATGGCATTTCGAATGCGATCTACTAAATCATCTCCTCTAACAACTGAGGGACCATCGATACCTAGGCATTGCACCAAAAAAAGAGCAATGATGAAATTGTGTTTCATTTGAATGGTTAGAAATTTGACTGTTTTTCGCATCGCAAAAAAACTCAGATAAAAAAACTTTGCTTTGAATAAAGCATTAGGAGAATTATATGTCACGTCCTTTTTCCGTTTTAGGAATTCAGCAAATTGCAATCGGAGGAGAATCCAAAGAAAAATTGAAATCTTTCTGGGTTGACCTCTTGGGTCTCGAGCAAAAGTCCTCATTTCGAAGCGAGAAAGAGAACGTAGATGAAGATATTTTGTCAATTGGTGCAGGAAGCTTTGCCGTTGAAGTCGATATCATGCAACCAATCGATCCAAACAAGTCTCCCAAGGTTCACGAACCAAAGTTGAATCACATTGGACTTTGGATAGATGACTTGTCCAAAGCCGTGGAATGGCTCGAGTCCAAAGGAGTTCGCTTCACACCAGGAGGAATTCGAAAGGGCGCAGCGGGCTTTGACGTTTGCTTTGTCCACCCGAAAGGGAATGAAGCCTTTCCACTCTCAAGCGAAGGAGTGTTGGTGGAATTGGTCCAGGCACCCGAAGAAGTGATAAAGGCTTTCAAAACTCAGTCTCTTTAGCAGTTTGGATTTTTGACGCTGACTTTGTAAAAATCGATAGTTCTTTTAGGTTTCTTTTCTTTTGAATCCTCCCAGTAGGGCAAGTATTCCAGCTAGCAGTAGCATTAGTACCATTTGCGTTAGGTGCAATACTGTTGCATAGACAAAACCCAATCCTGGTTCGCGTCCCAATAGCAAAAAGCCTGAAACTATACTTGCATGAAATACTCCTATGCCTGAGGGCGCTGAGGGAATGGCTACTCCCATGGCTCCAACGAAGATAAAAAGAAGGCATTCGATAGGACTAAATGTCTGACCAATTAGAAGCCCTGTGATAAAGTAATTGGTTGCATAGCCTAGCACCCAAGTCGGTGGAGAAATAAGTAGGGGAAGTAGTAACCTATTGCCGCTGATATCTTTTTGGAAGGCGATCAAGTGATGGTCAATTTTGGTTTCGTAAAAAGTGAGAAGAGATAATTTTTCAGATATTTTTCGGAGAAAATTTCGAAAAGGATCTCGGAATTTTCGCAGCAAGAAAAGAATTGTTATCATAAGGATAATGGCGCCCCCAGACAAAAAAACCAACAAAAGATTGTCGCCTGTTCCGAGACCAAGTAATAGTAGTGCTACACCTCCTACTAAAACGACTGTTCCCAGATCTAATACCTTTTCTAAGAAAAGTTGAGAGAGTAGACTTGGAATTCCAATTCCAGTTTGGTTTTTGACCATAACCAATCTCAATAAGTCTCCGCCTCTGGCTGGAAGTACTAGATTCAAAGACACCCCGATCACTGCTGTGCGAAAGGCTTGCCAAAAAGGAATGCGTTTGTCTAAAAGGAGATACCATCGAAAAGAAAAAGGAACAAAAGCAAGAGTCATGGTTCCAAACAAAACTGGCAAAAAAATCCATTGCATCTGACCATTCAACCGATCGAATTCCTCTAAAGAAAAACTTTGGAAGAGAAAGAAGAGAGACAATAGGGATACGACTGCTCCCAAAATCCATTTTTTCATGTCAACCTGGTGGCCACTTGAGACCTCTCCCTCCTAATACATGATAGTGTATATGAAAAACAGTTTGGCCACCATTCGCTCCATTGTTTTGAACCACTCGGTAGCCATTTTCGAAGATATTCAATTTTCTTGCCAATTGGGGAATGATTTCTTGGATTTTCCCAAGGCACTCTGAATCACTTGGTAAAACATGGTTTAGGCTATCTATATGTTTTGTTGGAATCACTAAAAAATGAACGGGGGCTTGCGGATTGATATCATGGAAGGCAAGGATATTCTCGTCACGATAGATCTCTTTGGCTAGTATCTGACCTGAGACCAATTTGCAAAACAGACAATCTTGGGACATAGAAAACTTGCTTTTGAATAGGTATAAGGCAAGCTTCCCTAGCGAAAAGATTTTATTCATACCTTGGGCAAAAAGAATAAGGAGGCAGCTCCAACTATCCCTGCTTGGGGAAGTCCGATGGCAATTTTAAGTCTCTTTTCTAGAATGGGAAAGAGACTTGATCTTAAACGTTTTTCCAGGTCTTCACCAAACAAATTCCATGCCTCTGTGATCCCACCCACAAAAACAATCCCTTCTGGATTGACCAAGTGCACGGCATTCCTGAGAGCCTCAGCGAGACAAAGTACTCCTTCGTCTAGAATTTCTTTGGCTACCTTATCCCCGGAGTTGACTCGTTGGAAAAAATCTTTGGCTAAGGGGAGGTCTGTACCAGATCTTTCTCTGTAACGATTTTGAAATCCACGGCTACTGAAATACGCCTCAACACAACCCTTGTGACCGCATCCGCAAAGCGCACCGTCTATAACCACTGTAGTGTGGCCGAGCTCAAATCCGTTTCCTTCAAAGCCTCCGAAGAGTTTCCCCTTTTCTACATATCCACCCCCAATACCGGTTCCCAAAGTAAGGAAAAGGCAGGAATCCCAATCGGCGCTTTTACCAAAGAGGCTCTCTGCTAAGGCGGCACAATTGGCATCATTTTGGTAGAGAACTGGTAGGCCGAATTCTTCCTCTAAGCAGGCTTTTAGGGGTAAGTTTTGGACTTTGGGAAGGTTCGCGCTAGAGAGCAAAACACCCGAATCTGCTAGGAGAGGGCCGGGGGAGCCGATTCCTATTCCTACAGGCTTATGGGGGATAAGGTTTTGTACCAGTTCGCGAAGCCCAGAGAGAATGGTTTCGTTACTGCTTCCCTCGCCCAAGGGGAATGATCTTTCCTTTGTCACAGTTCCCGAGTCCGAAACTAGCCCGGCTTTCATGGAAGTTGCCCCAATATCTATCCCTATGGCGATCAACGAGAACCTCTGGAAAAGATTCTCCCGACATTCCAGTTTTGACACGATAGCTTAAAGTAAGGCTTTATGGGTTTTATCATTTTCGTAGGTGCCTCAGTGGTACTGCTTGGTTTTCTATTGTCATTTATCATCCAACAAAAAAGGGATGTATATAGCCAAGCTCTTTCCCTCGCAGCAATAGGAAAGTACATTGATGCCCGAGCTCTTGTCCGTGACAAGTTAGAGGAAGACTATTCCGAACCTTACGGTCACTTTGTCATGGCGAAAATTTATTCCATGGAAGGCGATCCTATGAATGAGGCAAAGCACCTGGAGACCATCAAGAAGAACAATCGCTATACCAAAGAAATAGATCCAGTCACCGTTTGCAATAGGGTAGCAGATATCTATTACTCTCGCGATTACTTTGAAGAGTCCTTCTTTCATTATTTGGATACATTGAGCCACGATCCAAGCAATGTTGTCGCATGCTTTAGATTAGGTTTTATGGCTTTGGGTCAAAAAGAACTTAAAATTGCGGATCAATTTCTTTCCAGACTACCTGCAGACAAAATATCCAATCCATCATTTCTGATTGCAAGAGGTGTGATTTCTGGAGTATTGGGACAAGGAAAAGAAAGAGAGTGCTTTGAAACGGCATTTAAACAGGAAAAATCTTCCGTTTCGGGGTTTCTCTATGCGCTGGCTCTTTCTCGTGAAAATAAACACAAAGAAGCTATAGCAACAGCGAATGCCTTGGTTGAGGAAATTGAAGATGAATACATTCGGTTTACCATCTTCCAATTTTTAATGTGTGAAAATATTCTGATGCAATCCTTCACTGATGCCTTAAAGTTTTCTAGGTTGTGCATGGAAATTGCAATTATGAATGGGTGGCAAATGGAAACTCTAGAATCAGAAACCCATTTTTCTATGATTTCTATTTTTATGGGAAAGTACGATGAAGCAAGCGAACCATTGATCCATGTAGAGTCGGAAAAAACTGATAACTATGAAACAATTCTACTGGCAAATCTAAAATACAAACTGGAAAGAAACTTAGGCTCTTTAGATTCCTTATCTGGAGAATTTGATCTTCCGAGAGAATTGAATTTACTATCAGCTACCCTTTTTCCTAATACTAGATACTTTGAATTGTCTGGATTAAAATCTTCCAAGCCATTGAATGTTCGAGGGCTAGTAGATGAAACGGGGAAAAAAATAGGCAATAGGCTTGAATCCTTAGCTCTAGACAAATTTGAAAAATTTTACCAGTTGACAGGAACTCAATTCAAAAACCAAGCAACAAGAATTGCATTGGCTTTAGGATTTCGCGTAACAAGAGAAATACAATCTAACGAATCAGATGGAGTCAATTTTCTATGTTCTCTAAAAAGCGACGTAGACAAACGAGCAATTTTAAAAATTAGAAAGTGGAAGGATGCAAGAGTTTCGGATGTTTTTTTAAGAGACTTATTACAGCAAAAAATCGATTTTGGATGCTCTATTGCAATGATTGTGGGTGATTTTATTTTAACTGAAGCTGGAAGAAAACTTTTAGAGCATAATGATAGTGATGTTGAACTGATCAATGGAGAAAAATTTGCTGAAATACTCGAAAAAACCATGTGAAATATCTCTAAAATTATTATTCCTTTTCCTGGGCATAATTTCCTGCCAATATCCATCTGAAAGATCAGAAACAAAGAAAAGCTTGCCTTGTCCTATTGGTATTTCTATAAATAAGTTATATGGCCAACATGCGAATCAAAACGAAGCCTTACAAATCAAACAAATCATTCAGTTGTTGGTCGACTCCATTTGTTTAGGAAATTTGGATAACTTGCCATCAACAATAGATCCCGAACTAGGACTTTTTATTGAAGGAAAAGCCCATTGGACAAAGTCCGAAGTAGAAAAAGATTTGAACAATTCTAAGGGTTACTTTCAAACCTACTACTTTAATGATGAACTGCTCTCCAAAAGGAAAAATTCCAAAGAAAGTATTACTATTCAAAAAACGATACAAAATTCAGGTGGGATTCAATTGGATTTTTTCTTTGATTCACCAAATGATTGTGAGGTAAAGTTAATTTTTCAAAAAAATAAAGAACTCTCTAGAACTTTGATCAACCCTGCTTTTCAAAAATTCGAAAGCAAATGGTTTTTGGTCAGGATGTTGTAAGAATCTCAAATCAATTCCTAGTTATGGCAATCTTCACGAGTTCTCCTGGAGACAGCTCGGGATTCTTTACATGAATTTCGGAAATAGCTCGGGTTGCTACCTTCTCTTCGAATCCTAATTGAACTAGTGCTAATGTAGCCAATTCTGCTACCCTTGAACCCTTGGCTTCTTTCGTTTCTTTGTCTGGAGCAACGAGAAAGCTTTCCAGCTTATGAATATTTTGTTTCAATTCAAATAAAATCTTCTCAGATGTTTTGCCCTTGACTTTTGGTATTTTTTCAAGCTTGGCTTTATCCTCATTGCTAGTGATTTCTTTCAGTTCATCTGCCCCATAGAAGGAGAGTATTTTAAGAGCCGTTGCTTCGCCGATCCCGTGCATGCTTTTGATTAGTAGAAAAAGATCCCTGTCTTTTGGTTGTAGAAACCCAAAAAGCTTTTGACCCCTCTCCGTTATGGAATGGAAAATGTACAAAAAAACCTCTAAGTTCACCGCATCTTTCAGTGCTAGGTGTACTGGAAAGGGAATTTGTACCTCATACCCGACTCCCCCTGTTTCCAAAAGGAGGGTTTGCAAATCCAACCGAAGCAGTTTTCCCCGAAGGCTTGCTATCATAGGACAAGTCTCCTTTCCCTTTTAGAATAGAAAAGAAGTTTTGAACTTGGCGTAGCAAAGGTTTTCTAGGTTTGTAGAGGTATGTGGCTTATTCTTTTTGTTTCCATAGGACCCTTTGTCCTTTTTGCGCAAGAATCGACTTTGGAGGCAAAGGTACAAGAACTATTGGCTAAGATCGAAACTTCCGGTTGCCAGTTCGAACGCAATGGATCCTTGCACCCAGGCAAAGAGGCTCGCTCCCATTTGGCTTCAAAATATGAAAACGCAAAAAATTCTTGGTTTGCTCCATCTAAGAAGGATTGGACGGTCGAGCTATTTATAGAAAAAATAGCTTCTAAATCTACTATTTCGGGAGACCCGTACTATGTTTTGTGTGACGGCAAACCTAAAATTACAGCCAAGGAATGGTTCTCTTTGCAGAATAAAAAGTGAAACATTACAAAACCGAGCTACTGAATTATGTAACATAAGATGATAGCGACAGAGTTCAATTACTTTCTAAAATTCGGGAAAAACCTTACTTTACCGATCCTTGCATAGGGGAACCCTTGGACGGAAATTCATTCTAATGGAAAAACTCTTGGAAAGAACCACAAAGACTGATTTTCCCTGGAAAGCTATTGTTGCGTTCTTGGTTTTTAGTTTCCTTCTTTCTTGTGAAAATAGCAACGAATCACTTCCTCCCTCTCTCGAGAACGGCGTCATTGAGATCAGCCCAAACCAATGGGAAACTAAAAAAATCATTGCCCTAAAGGGAAACTGGAAATGGGTTTCTGGAGATAAAGTAGACCCTGAAAAATTTCTCGAACACAAAGATGTAAAGATTATAGAAGTTCCTAATTCCCTCCAAGATTCTTCCTATTCTAATTCAATTTCTGCTACATATTACTTACAAATCCAACTGCCTGTAAATTTGAGTAAACAAGATCAAGAATCCTTAAGTATTCATTTGGATTGGATTGGTAACTCTTATACTGCCTTTGCCAATGGCGTCAAAATTGGAAGCAGAGGAGATAGAAGTAACCGAATGGGATATTCCCAAAGAATCAATTGGGGGTCTGATATTTGGCGACTTTACCCAAATGGTTTACAATTGGATTCCAAAACTGAAAAAATCCAACAAATCGATTTGGTAATCCAGATTTCCAATCAAGACCACATAACATCCAGTATTTGGAAAATTCCCTTCTTAGGAACTTTTGAAAATCTTACAGAAAGAAAAGAAAAGTCAAAGATCAAAGACCTTATTTTCTTTGGAGCATTTTTAATATTAGGATTTTACTATTTAGGTTATATATTTAGTTGGAAAATAGATCTTTCACGAATATTTTTTGCTTTATTCTGCTTTATACTAGCTTTTAGGATTCTTGTAATTGAAGAAAGGTCTCTTCTCTTATTTTTTCCAGATTTCGATGCATTGAAAATATTGCAGTTTGAGTATTTAACATTTTATATAGGCGTACTTGTTTTTACTTTGTATTTTAAATATCTATTTCCTATTGAATATATTAAATTCTTTAATAACTTGATTTTAATAGTTTTTCTTGGGTTTTGTATACTTACTTTTATTTATCCCTTTCATATTTTTTCGAAATGGCTTTATTTGCCACAGATACTAACTCTTTTCTTAGTTTTAATTACATTTTTTACGAATATTAAGGCAATTATAAATTCAAGGTTGGGAGCAAAAACCTTTTTTTATGGATTTGTAATTTTTGGTAGTACTACTATCTACGATGTGCTAATCGGTATGGGTTTGATTCAAGGTTCATTTCTTGTTTCTTATGGATTTTTGTTTTTTATCCTTGTTCAGGCATATATAATGAACTTTAGATTCACCTATGCACTTGAAGAATCCAGAGCTCTCACCAAACAACTAGTTGAACAAAAGAATTCTTTAGTAGAAAAATCGAATCAGCTCGAAGAAATGACTAAAAATTTAGAGGTTCTTGTGGAAGAAAGAACCCTTGATATCAACAAAATCAATCAGTTCACCAACCTTGTGAATTCTCTTCCAAGTATCAATGATATATTTGCAGAATTGAATAAGTATTTTTACGAAAGGTTTGGTATTATTGCGAGCTGGCTTTTTCTTCCAGATGAAAAAGGCAAGAACTTGTTCGTATACAAAGCCTACAGCTACAAAAAACTCAATGAAAATATCTATGAGTACACCAAAAATTACAAAATCCCTTTGAATCCTGATGGTGGGACACTTTATGAAGTATTCAAACGAAAAAAATCATTTTACTTGCCAAAGATTCCCTCCAAAATTCAATCCATTGACGAAGAATTTATGAAGGTTTTCCAATTGCAATCTCTGTTGGACATTCCTTTGGTAAGATTGGAAAAGTGCATTGGAATTTTGGCATTTTCAAATCTCAAAGAAAAAATGATACTCGATCGCAAACAAATAAAAAATATATCAAACTTGTGTAGTCAAATCGCATCTGCAATAGATACGAATCGACTTTTGGTTCAGCTGGAAGAAGAAAAACTTGCGGCTCTAAAATCCCAAGAAGAAGCGGAAAGAAACAAAGAAGAAATTGAAAAACAAAAGAGAGAAGTAGATGCTCTTAATACATTGGTAAAAAGCTTAAATGATGAAATGGATCTCAAAATGGTAATGAAAAAAGTTCACCATTATATCCAATCCAATTATGGGTTAAATTACTATGGATTAGGAATTTTGAATGAAGATCTGGGAAAAACTCAAATTTTTGAACTTAAGAGTCAGGATTGGATATCTGAAGAAAACAGAAAGAAAGTCTCAGCATTACAAATAGATACAAAAGAAGGAGAGGGTGGACATGCCATAGCTTTCAAATCCAAAAAACCCATGTTTGCTGGAAGAATGAAGGATCGCAAACTGAATCCACAAGAGACTGAAATTATTGAAATTTTAAATATAGAATCCATATTGATATTACCTCTGATTGTTGAATCCAATATAATCGGATTTCTAGATTTGTATAATGAAGGCCAATTTCATTTGAAGAAAGAGGAAAGAGTTAGACTTTCCATCCTGGCAGAGCACTTAGCTGGGGTAATTTATAGGTCTAATTTGATGGAAAAATTACAAAAAACATCTAACGAGTTGAATGGTTCGATGAAACTGATTAAGTCAGACCATGCCGTGGCAAAAAAAATACAAGAGAATATCCTCCTCGTGCACCCCGAAGTGCCGTTGGATTTTGAATTTTATTCCAAGTATCTGCCTCAGACTGAAGTAGGCGGAGACTTTTATGATATTGATAAAATTGGGGAAGGAACCTATCGATTGTTTGTAGCGGATGCTACTGGACATGGTGTACAAGCTGCGATGATGACTATGGGTATCAAAGGGATCTATGAAAATATAAAAAAATTTGAAATGTCAGTGAACGAACTTTTAACAATATTCAACTACCAATTTGATGAAAGGTTCAATTCTCTTAACAATTATCTGACGGCAATTTTGATAGATATTCATTTAGATAAGCAAGAATTAGTTTTTGCATCGGCAGGTCATCCTCCTGGTTTAATCATAGATAAGAATGGTAACAAGAAGCTTCTAGAGAAGACTGGGAAGCTGATTGGAGTATCATCTAGCAATCACTATGAACTCAGAAAATTATCTTTTGAGAAAGATGAGCGACTATATGTGCTAACAGATGGAGTTTTTGAAGAGTTTGATTCTGATTACCAAGAGTATGGTGAAGAAAGAATGTGGAATTATTTGATCGAAAATAGGGATCGGAGCATTAAGGATTGCATCGAAGGTTTATACAAAGATGTTTCTGAATTTACTGCAAATGGTTTCTGTGAAGATGATTTTACGATCTTAGGATTGAAATTCTAAGTAGATTATTTTTTCGTTTGAAGTCTAAATCCACAGGAAAATTTCGTTATTTGAGATGAATTTGATCAATTTGTTGACTTTTGTGAAGGAATTGTTGCATTGAGTATTAAGAAGTTATGGATATAGGTTCGTATATGAAAAAGAAAACTGTTCTTTTTGTTCTTTCGAGTCACAACAAGAAGGGAGACAAAGGCGGAGATACGGGATACCATTTGGGAGAAGTAGCTCATCCTTGGAAAGTCCTTCATGACGCTGGTGTAGATATGGACCTCGTCAGCCCAAAAGGTGGAGAACCTCCAGTGGATGGTTTTGATCTCAAAGATCCCATCAATCTCGAGTTTTGGGAAAATCCCATTTACAAAGAAAAAAGAACCCAAACCAAGAAACCTAACGAGGTAGACCCCCAAAATTACGATGCTATTTTTTTTGCAGGGGGTCATGGAACCATGTGGGATTTTCCGAACAATGAAGAACTCCAAAGATTGGCGAGAGAGATTTACGAAAGGGGTGGGATTGTTGCCGCTGTCTGTCACGGACCAGCGATTTTTAGCAACCTGAAGCTCTCCGATGGGACTCCTCTGGTAGCAGGAAAAAGGGTCAATGGTTTTAGCAATGAGGAAGAAATGGAAATCAAACACCAAGAAATCGTTCCTTATTCCTTGGAGGACAAATTGAAGTCCTTGGGTGCCGTTTACAAAAAGAGTCCTCCTTGGACATCTCACGTAGAGGTAGACAATCGTTTGATCACAGGACAAAACCCCCAATCGGCAACAAATGTAGGCCATGCTATATTAAAATCTCTAGAATCCATAGAATAGTTTCTTAATGAAAATCCTTCCAATCCATGGCTATTGGAAGGATTTTCACTTAGTAGACAATGTCAAAAACATCGCTTTGGTTTTTCAATAATTATGATCTCTTTTTTATCGGAATATACATAGATTTTGTTCTACAGTCAATCCAACGAATTTTATTTTCATATTTTAGTTGTTAGACTAAATCGAAAGGGAACAAAAGATTTAATCTATTACAGATAGATAATTTTATGCAATTTGATAATTCTACTGATGGAAAAAGAAGTTAAAAGTTGAGTTCGAAATCGAAAAAACTTTGCAGTTGAAGAGTTCCTATAAATGTATAGAAATTATGAAAGCTAATCGAATTGACTTCTACCAACTCTTTAAAAAGCCAAAGTTTCGAACCAATTGGAATTCCCTTTTGATGATTTTATCGATTTTCACCGCTATTGAAATACCACTACGATTGGCTTTAAATTTACCGAATTCTATCGCCACAATGGTTATAGACGGAGGCTTGACTATACTCTTTCTTTTGGATGTTGCTATCAATTCCATCCAACCCGTATCCGAATTTAACAAATCAGAAGAGAAAGAACGAAGCATCTGGGACAAACAGTATTTCCGAACCTGGTTTTCCATTGATCTCCTAGCAGCTATTCCCTTCGGAATCCTATTTTCGGGAATCAATTTAGAATCAGTCCAGGGTTTGCGTGCACTTCGCCTATTAAAGCTCATGCGACTCCTAAAATTAGCCAAACTTGTACCTATCATTCGTAAAAGTAAAATTTTAAAATCCATCAATCCCAGTCTTGTGCGCATGATTATTTTTCTGTTTTTTCTTTCTCTAGCCGCGCATTGGATGGCTTGCCTTTGGATTGGTTTGGATGTGAATTCCCAAAATCGCACCCTTGTAGAGTTGTATGTGCGAGCTCTTTACTGGGTTTTGACAACCATGACTACAGTAGGCTATGGCGACATTGTGGCGACGACCATCCCTCAATACTTGTTTACCATGATTCTTATGATCCTTGGGGCTGGGACCTACGGTTATGTCATTGCCAATCTTTCGAGTTATTTTGGAAATATTGATACGGCTAGGTCAGATTTTTCACGTAAAATGGCGATTGTAAATGCTTTTCTTGCCTATAGAGAGGTTCCTCCAGATCTAGAAAAAAAAATCCTTTCGTATTACAACTACATCTGGGACAATCGATTGGACCACAAAGAGGATGAGGTGATCAATGACCTTCCCGTCTCCTTAAAATTAGAAGTCGAACTTTTCCTAAGGCAACCACTGATTTCAAAAGTACCAGTCTTCCAAAAAGCAAATCCAGATTTCAAAAGAGATATTGTTCATTTTTTGCAGATTCATGTATATATGCCTGGGGATAGAATTGTAACAAAGGGCGAGAAAGGCAATAGCATGTATTTTGTAAGCAAGGGCAATGTCGAAATACTAGACGAGTCTCTTGGTAGAATTGCTTGGTTAGGGGAGGGGAGTTTTTTTGGAGAAACTTCACTTCTACTCGAAAAACCAAGAAATGCAACAGTTAGAGCCGTGAGTTTTTGTAATATATATAGTCTTGATAAACCTAACTTTGATTTGTTGATTTCCAAATATCCCGATTTCCAGAAAGAGATTCTTAAGACATATCACATTCGTAAACCCAATAAAATTGAAAAGTTGAGAAATTCGAAGACAGCAAAGAATTGACTTTAACCCAAGAATTTGCTAGAACTTTGGCAAAAGCAGAATCTATTTGGTCAAGTAAGAAAGAAATCCCTGTACATGAGCACCTGGTTTTGATACAATCTCTTATTTGCAAGGGAATTTGCCCAGAATAAGAAAAAAAAATTTCCAAACTCTTTATTAAGTCTATCTATTACAATTATGCAACGAATTCTACTCTTAGTTTTCCTTCCAATTCTCTTCTTTGCTTTAACAAACTGCCAAAAGAAAAAAGAGAAAACCATTTTGGACAATTTGGCAGAGGTTTCCTTGATTACACTCGCCACTACCAATTCCAGATGTGGGATCAGTTCCGCCAGCAATTCCAATTATTTCACAAAAGATAGTGTAGTGAATTTTCTCTCGACCTCTGTAAATGTCGACCGGATCGACACCACACTTCCAGAAGCAGGTTCAGTGGAGGTGTATTACCCGAAGGACAATCGCACAAACCTCCCCGTAATTGCGATTCACCAAGGGGGGAACGTCCACAGTTCCTTTTATTCAAGGATAGCATCGAACATTGCCTCGCAGGGTTATGTTGTATATGTTGCAAATCGATGTACGACTTTTTTTATACAATTCTTTATAAAAGTTTCATCTGCCTTTTCAAATGAAGTCTATGCTTTGGCTAAAAGACAGAATGCTGACACTTCTTCACCTTTGTTTGGAAGAATCGATCCCGAAAAATTAGGTTTTTCAGGGCATTCCTTAGGCGGGGTAGTCGCCTTGTATGCATTAAATGGAATTTGTCAATTTCCTTTTTGTGACAATGGGTCATCAAGACTTTCCCAGACCAAAGTAGTTGTCTTATATGGTTCTGGACTAAACCAAGGGCAACTGGATCCATCTAAGATTGTTCTCGACTCCAATGGGAAAGCGGTTCCTGTTGCTTTTATTCAAGGGAGTCTTGATGGAGCCTACAAACCAGCCGAGGGCCAAGCTGCTTATGCTAACTACAAAAGTAGCAAAATCCTGATCAGTTTGGAAGGAGCGAATCACTATAGCATAACAGATGTCAGTGCACCGTTCGGTGCAAATATTGAGTCTAATTTATCTACTGTAACTCAAAACGATGGACTACAGAGAATCAGTGAGCTCCATGTTCTCCTATTCAACTCATTTTTAAAGGAAAATAAGGTAGATTTGAACAAACTAAGTGGAAACAATACTGGGATACAGGGAGTTAGCGTAACTTCATCTTTGTAAAACGAATTTTACCATATTCGGAAGAGTCATTTCAGTATTTGCAACAGAGGTATATCTGCATAATTCCAAAAATAATTTTAATGATTTTCTGTCTTCCAGATGACCATCTTGAATTGTTCTGGTCCTACTCCAAAGAAGTCGCTCTTCCATTTGCTTTGGGAGAAGAAATCCAAATTGCTCCATTCTTCTTTTTTCTCTAGCATTTTCATAGCAGCAAAATCCCAATCCGTTTCTAAGACCAACGATTCTATTTTCTCCTTCTTTTCGGTTACAATCGAATAGGAAAAATCATCCCATTCGTAATGAAAGACTTCAAAGACATTTCCTTCTTTGTCCACGTAATCGATACTAACATCTATCCCCCACTTAGATCGAATTTGGATCACTTTCCACAAAAAAGGATTTTGACTTGTCCAGGCTCTCAGTTGATCGAGTGCCTCTCCCGAATAAGCCTTCCTTTCAAAAAGAAGACAATGATTGAAATGCGAAAAATTCTCTTTCTTCCATTCCATCCAAGGATACTTGAGAGCAAAGCGGTAACGATGAGATTTGGCAGGTTCGTTGACTTGGGAATATTCTTGTTCGATTTGGGTGAGGTCGTAACCGTTCTGATCAAAAAGGTCGACCCAATGGATTGGTGGGGCTTCCAACCTGTTGATGGGAAGATTCCAAAAGGGATTGGGATTCAAAGAATTATCAGTCTTTTGTATCACTCAGACCTTTAGACTTATGTGAGGCTGAAATTGAGTTCCTCTTGTTACTTAATTTTGTCAATTACGTGCCACCGGTCGCTCTTTTCAAAATCTTTATCCTAAATCGTACCGAAAGCAAATGAGAAATTCAACTCGGCATGCCCGGAAGAATCACTCAATTACAAAGTTAATTGTCAATATACTTTAGAAATAAAAAAGTAAAGAGAACTCAAGAGTGAGTTGACTTTTAGTAATACGAGGGATAAAAATTTTGGAAATGGATCTATAAGAATTTATCTATGAAAATAATCTTGATTTTCCTATTGGCTTTTTTAGCGATTCGATGCCAAAGTTCAAAAAATGTGGAATCTCTGAATGGAGTATGGGATTATTCGGAAGGATTCGATCTCCTATGGACAAAAGAAGCGGTAATGCCTCCCGATGGTTGGAAATCCATCCAAATACCTCAGGTGGAAATCGGGATTGCCCTAGGTAAAACCGTAGATTATGCATCGACTGTAACTTTAAAGAAGATACTTCCTACTCGGTCAGCTAAGCTTCTCGCAGCTGGGAAACCAGTCTCAGTAATTACAGGTCAACTATCTAATGTTTCTTTCATTTATTTCAATGACCATTTGGTCGGGCAAGCAGGATCTCTGAATCCTTACAGACCAGGACATATTGAACAGCTTATTGTGAATTTACCTTCGAAATTATTTTATCATGACCGACCAAATGCTCTATATTTTGTGCTAATAAACAATGGCGATTATATTCTCGAAATGTCAGGAGTAAATATAGAAATCGGAGAGACTTCTGAAATTTACTCCAGGGTGATACAAAGAGTAATTATAGATACAATTCAAATTACATTGTTTTCAGCAGTTGGATTTTATCATCTGTTGCTCGCTATGAGACGAATAAAAGATATTTATAATTTATTTTATGGTCTTTTCAGTCTCTTTTTCTCTATTTACATCTTATGCAATTCTGAATTAGCTCACATTATATTCAAAGGCTATCCATTGCTTAGAGTAAAAATTGATCAGATTTCTCTAATGATTTTGGGACCAACATTTCTACTTTTTTTATCAAATTTCTTTTACAATAGAAATAGTCGATTGGCATTATTCTGGGGATTGATCTGTGGAATCATGGCAACTGTTGATATTTTCGCTAGCTATCATACTATAATGAAAGTTATGCTTATTTGGCAGATTTCTTTAATCATTTTTCTTCCCTATTTGACTTTCTTAATAATCTCAGAGATTCTAAAAAAAAATAGAGACGCATACTATATGACTCTAGGAATTTTTCTTATAGTCATCGGTATTATTTTGGATCTAATGACGGATCTGGGTTTCCTAGCCCAATCAGGGATATTTTTTACGGGATATTCGTTTTTGATCTTTAACCTAGGAATTGCGGCAATTTTGGCAAACCGTTTCGTAAGAGTTCATGGTCAGTCGGAAGCATTGAATTTTGAATTGGACAAAAAAAATGGGGAACTGGTAAGGCTAGATCAGCTAAAAGATGAATTTCTAGCCAATACTTCTCATGAACTTAGAACGCCACTTAATGGTATCATTGGTTTGGCTGAGTCTACCATTGCGGATCCAAAAAACTATTCCATGCATCTTCGCAACGCAGAAGTGATAGTTTCTAGCGGAAAAAGGTTGTCTTCCCTGGTGAATGACATTTTGGATTTTTCCAAATTGAAAAATTCTGAAATTCAACTTAGTGTTCGAGCTGTAGATTTGCGGCAGATTTCGCAACTTGCAATCAGTTTCTCGAAACAGCTTGCAAGAGTCAAAGGGCTGGAGCTCCACCTTGAGATGCCGGATGAACTTCCCCTAGTGGAGGCCGATGAAGATCGATTGCAACAAATTCTTTTGAATTTGATAGGGAACGCCATAAAATTTACGCACCAGGGTTCCGTTACTGTCAAGGGTGAAGATTCTAAGGATTACATTACCGTTCAAGTGATAGATACTGGAATAGGGATTCCCAAAGAAAAACAGAGCATCATCTTCGAAAGTTTTCAACAAGCAGATGGTTCGATTTCGCGTCAATACGGTGGAACTGGTCTTGGCTTATCGATAGTAAAAAGTTTGGTTAAGCTCCATGGTTCAGATATTTACTTGGATAGCCAATTGGGACAAGGTTCTATTTTTTCTTTTGTTCTCAAAAAAGCTCGAATAGGGAATCAAATCCCAATTCATTTCGATGCATATGATTCTACCTCACTTGGTTCAGGAGTCCAAAAAACTTCCATGGAACCAAAACCCTCGATCGAACTTTCGGTAAAAAAACCTTTCGAACCGACTGAGCTCAAATCAGATTCACCGCATCATTTTCGAAAAAAATATACCGTGCTTGTGGTGGATGACGAACCAGTAAATGTTATGGTATTGGAAAATCACTTAAAAAGTTCGGGACTTAAAGTGGAAATTGCATATGACGGTTTTTCTGCACTGGATAAATTAAAGACGATTAATCCTGATGTAATTCTTTTAGATTTAATGATGCCGCGGATGAGCGGTATAGAAGTGTGTCTGCAAATCCGAATAGACAATCCACCTACTGCCTTGCCTATAGTGATACTTTCTGCTAAAAACCAAATAACGGATCTAATCGAAGCTCTAGAATCAGGAGCTAATGACTATTTAACTAAACCATTCAGTCGCGGAGAGCTTATTGCGCGTTTGCAAGTGCATTTGCAATTGCAGGATTCCGTGAAAGAAAAGATCAAAGAGTCAAACTCTTTTGAAAGATTTGTTCCCTCGCGTTTTTTAGAGATACTTGATCGCCAGAGGGTCTCTGATGTCGCGTTGGGCGATTCTAAACTCAAAAACATGAGCATTCTTTTTTCTGATATCCGTTCGTTTACATCGCTTTCTGAGAAAATGAGTCCTGAGGAAAACTTTAAATTTCTGAATAGTTACTTAAAAAGAATGGAGCCAGCAATTAATAGTAATCATGGGTTTGTAGATAAGTTCATTGGTGACGCCATCATGGCTTTATTTGAAAGTGACGAAAACCAAAGCTCCGCTGATCGAGCATTGGCGGCAGCTATCGGTATGAGAAGAGCACTAGATGCATTCAATCATCATAGGGTAGAGAATGGATTCAAAAAGATAGACACTGGAATTGGAATCAATTGTGGTTCGCTGGTATTAGGAACAGTAGGAAGTTCAAATCGAATGAGTACTACTGTTATAGGCAACACCGTCAATTTAGCAGCCCGTCTCGAGACTCTAACTGCATTTTATAAGGCAAAAATATTGATTAGTGATTTTGTGTTGAAAGAACTCCAAATGCACCAAGATGTCTTGATGCGTGAAATTGGTTCTATCATTGTCAAAGGTAAAGTCGAACCAGTCGGCGTTATTGAAGTGTTTGAAATGGATGATGATTTCACAAGAGATTTAAAAGAAAAATCCAAAGGAGATTTGCTTCGAGGAATCATCCAATTTAAAATTGGGAATTTTAATTCAGCGATAGAATATTTTTCAAATGTACTAGAATTGTATCCCAGTGATACTGTCGCCTCGGTTTATCTTCAAAGATGTAGGCAATTGATCCATGTTGAACTTCCGAAAAACTGGCAGGGTGTTCTTGAGATGACAGAAAAATGAATTTCTTTTCCCAATTCAATCTTATTTAGAATAAAAATCACTTGGATCAAATTTTTCCCTATACGATTTTTTCAGCAATAGGTAACAAAATGCTAAATTGAGTTCTCCCTGGATTGCTCTGAAAAAAGAGGATTCCCTGGTGTTCCTGTACAATTTTTTTACAAACAAAAAGTCCTAATCCTATTCCTTCTCCTAAAGGTTTCGTTGTGAAAAAAGGAGTAAATATTTTGTCTTGTTGTTCGTCTGGAATTCCCATCCCAGAATCAATTATATGAATGAGAAGGTTTTCCTCCTTCAAACTGGGCCCTAGTTCCCCAAAATTAGAAGATCTCATTTGAATTAGCTCAGTTGGAACGCCTGATACCCTGCTAACCTCAATTGTCAGTTTCTTATCAGTGAGATACATGGCTTGGATGGAGTTGAATATGAGATTCCTCCAAACCTGAATTAAATTGTCATTGATACAATGGAATTCAAAATTACCCGAATAATTTTTTATTATTTCAATTTTTCCGTTAATGTAATTGTCATAGAGAGAAAGTGATTTATCAATCTCTTCTGTTATAGTTACTTTCTTCCTTTCTCCAAATAGATCCACATTTAGATAGGATCTCAGAGCAAAAATAACTCTGGACGCTTTTTCAACCGCGAAGCCTATGCCAGTAACAGATTTATTTTGATTGGTTACTAACTTTGCTAAAGTCAATGCATGCAGTAACTTTTCAGAACCAAATTGTTTGATTAAAATTTCTATAGGTTGCTTTAGGTTTAGAGCGACGATTAAATCTAAACAATACTGCATTTCTTCCTGTGATTTGAAAGAATATAATTGAAGTTCTTTGGTGATCATTTTCTTTTTTTCTCTTTCCAATTTTGTTGTAAGAGTTTCTTTATTCTTTTGGGAATTATCAATAATTTGAAAAAAGGTTTCTTTTTCTGCACTGTCCAATGACTTCAAAAATTCAGGAAGATCCATCAAATAGGCCTTAGAGCTATTCTGAATAGATTCTGCATTTGATTTGATGACTGCAATGGGGTTGTTGATTTCATGGGCAACTCCGCCTACCAATTGACCAAGCGCTGCCATGCGTTCCGCTTGGAACAACTGAGATTGAGTGGTCTGCAATTCTAAGAGAGTGCTTTCAGCTTTTTCTTTTTCTTCTTTGTATTGTGCGGTTCTCAAATCAACTTCGGATTGAAGATTCTTATTTAGATGATCTGATTGCCTTCTCAGATTTTCTATTTTATTAGCAAGTCCTAAAGAAAGAAAAAGAACTTCCAATAGGGATCCGATTTGAACGGCGTTAATAGAGAAGAAATTCGAGGGGATTATAGCTACATTTTTTAGTGCAAATATAATAGCACCTGCTAAGAAAAAGAACCAACCAAAGACAAAATACTTTGCTCCTTCAGCATTTCTTTTCCAACTAATGATTCCATAAATAAAGTACAATAAAAAGTTGAATAGGACATTGTATGTTAGAGCTTTAGAAGCAATGATATAGGGAATAAAGAAAGATAAAACTGAGAATAGAAACTGATAACTTAAGGCTAAAACAATATGAATTGTAATGAACCTGCTAAATTTCAGTTTTAAAAAGTGATAAGTAAAAAGAGAGATGAAAAAACTAGTCACAAAACCAGAAGAAGCTACAATTTTATTCGCAAAAATTGGATAATCGTATAAGGCAATTTGAAATAATACTCCATTCAAGGAAGATTGAAAAAGGAAAAAAGTAACTACATACAAAAAATATACTAAATACGCAGAATCTAAAAGGAAAAAATAAACGAATAAATTATAAAATGCTATTAGTAGTAATCCTCCAAAATAAAAACCCATTGCGAGACTTTCGGTTCTACCAAATTCACTTGCCTGCATGGGGGTTAAGATTTTGAATCCTGTGTCTATTGCTCCTTCGGATTGTATATTAATATAAACAATTGATTCTTTTTGTGACTCTAAATCTAATTCCAAATTTAGAAGTCTTGTCTGGAGGTATCGGGTATTGAAGTTAAGAGTATCGCCTGTCTTTTTGGAATAAATTTTGCCGTCTCTTTCTATGAAAATTTCGATAAAATCTAAAAGTGGATAATCAAATTGAATTACCCATTTTCTGATACTTGTTTGGTTTGAAACCTTAAATCGAATCCAATTTTTTTCTTTATTGTATCCAAAACTGGTCTTTCCATCTAGTAGAGGTTTAAATTGCTTTTGCTTGACATCCAGATACTCAGCTGAGGTGGGTGTAGTTGTATATTCAGTATCTCTCGGAAAGGAATAAATGACTTCTTCCTTATCCAAAACAACGGTTTTTTCCTGAGCGAATAGACTAAATCCAAAAAATAGAGATATAATATACAATTTCATATATTTCTATGACTTCTCAATCAAATACTGATGGAGCGTATTGAGGATTTCTCGGGAATTCCAGGGTTTCAAGAAGAGTTTGTCCAATCCCCCGAGAGTTTTTACCTTTGCAATGGCTTCTTGATCTGCCTGACCTGTGATCATGATTTTTTTCATTTGGGGATAAAGTTCATGAGTTTTGGATATAAGCTCATCTCCTTTCAACTTTGGCATGAGCCAGTCGGTGATAAGAATGCGTACTTTTGCATTTTCTTCTTCTAATTCATGCAAGAGTTCTAAGGCTTCCTGTCCATCACTTGCAATCTCAATGCTAATCTTACCTTTAAACTCATTTTCCAACATGGATCGTATGCTCTCAAGAACCACTCGCTCATCGTCTACACA
>Ga0169931_10004363_pt1 | contig 22017 bp, 14 predicted proteins | sample Kivu_15m_20L_FD_129675 | JGI IMG/M metagenome (GOLD analysis project Ga0169931, IMG submission 129675) | Freshwater microbial communities from Lake Kivu, Western Province, Rwanda to study Microbial Dark Matter (Phase II) - Kivu_15m_20L... | ecosystem: Environmental > Aquatic > Freshwater > Lake...
GGCATGGGCGGCATGGGTGGCATGGGCGGCATGGGCGGTATGGGCGGTATGGGGATGGGTGGCGGTATGTTCTGCATCCAAGACACCACCAAATCCGAGGCTGTCTCGACCTCCTCTCAAAAAGCCAAAGAACCAAAGGCAATCAAGCTCGATCCAAACCAGACTTGGAGCGATTACTTCTCCAAGAACTTTTCCGACCCGGCAGACGTGCGTCAGACGGTTCGCGACTTGATGAATGAGTCTCAGCCCGATTCAGTAGTTGAACTGGTTCAGGCGGCAATCAGCCATGACCAAGTACAACCTTGGATGTATGAGGCCATGGTCTTGGCGATGCAAATTGGTAGCAAGTCAACCAGCGAAATCGAGCGGGCTTTGATGTCAGCAATCGACCTTTCGAACAGCCCTTCGGACGCTTTGATTGTCGTCGATTACATGTCTCGAAACGGCATGGAGAAGCGAGCGGTTCGCCTGTTGATGGACCTCTCGGAACAGTATCCAAGCAGCGTAGAGCCTTATGTGATTGGCTTGCGAGCAGCACAGAAGATCTCCGATGAAGAAGGAATCAGCTGGGCAGTTAAGGGCATTCTCTCGCAAGCTTGGCCAAACAATCGTCACATTGTCAAGGAAGCCGTGACGGCAGCCAAGGCAGTTCAGGCCCGTTTGGAAAAAGCGAATAAGCTCGACGAGTTGAACCAGTTCCGACGTGAGCTGGATGAAGTTTTGCAGCGTGACTGCATTATCGAAGTTACTTGGACCGGCGATGCTGACCTTGACCTCTGCGTTGAAGAGCCGGTCGGAAGCGTTTGCTCGCGGAACAATCCGCAATCGATTGGCGGTGGCTTTTTGATGGAGGATGCTTACTCGAAGTCTGCCTCTGCAAACGGTCAAACCACGGAATATTATGTCCTACCCAAGGGATTCAGTGGCGATTACCGCCTGCTGGTTCGTCGCGTTTGGGGGAAAGTGGCTGGCGGTAAAGCGACCGTTACTATCCGTCAGAACTTTGGCACCGAAAAGGAGCAAAGCGAAACCAAGCAGGTCAACATTACCGAAAAGGGAACTTTGATCCTGTTCAGCTTGAACAACGGTCGACGAACTGACCCAGTTGACCAAGCGGCATTAGCGTCTGTCGTTCAAGAGCAGTTCGTGGTCAATCGGAGTATCCTTGCTCAGCAATTGGATTCTCGTCACTCGTCTCGAGCAGCTTCCAGCTACTACCGGTCTCGCATCGGTGGGCTGCCCGGTGGCGGGATGGTTGGTGGTCCGTTAGGAATGCCGCCTGGCGCTTTGATGGGTCGGGGCGGCGTAGGTTACATGCCCATCATCACAACTCTGCCCTCAGGTTCCGTTTTATCAGTGAGTGCGACAACCGCGGACCGATTGTACGTTCTGGTTAATGCAAGCCCCCAGTTTTTCCAAATCGGTGACGTTACCACGTTCACGTTCGCGAGCGGTGGTGGCGTTGGCGGTGGCGGTCTGGGCGGTGGCGGCCTTGGCGGCGGCCTTGGCGGCGGCGGTCTGGGCGGCGGCTTAGGTGGCGGCGGTTTGGGCGGCGGCGGCCTCGGCGGTGGTCTGGGCGGCGGCTTGTTCTAGACCAGGAATCGCTCCATTAAAAAAGTTATGCAACAGCCGGCTGGTCGCAGCCGGCTTTTTTGTTTTTTGGGCCTTGGTCCTCCACCCCGGAATCCACTGAATGTCGGGCGATCCGTAGCCAGATCCGTTGTATCCCGCTTAACAGTGCTCGAGTCGGTTGCATGGAGTGGCCACGTTGGGCAATTCCGATAAAATGAACATCGCTCAAATCGCTGAGTGATCCCAGCGGACAATCGCCTCCCCTCATTTCTGATCAATTCCATGATTGAAATCAAAGTCCCCTCGTTCGGTGAGTCCATTCAAGAAGTCCAAGTCGCCAATTGGCTCAAACGGGAAGGGGAGTGGGTCCGCAAAGACGAAGATTTGGTCGAGCTTGAGTCCGAAAAGGCAACGCAGGCGTTTCCTTCGCCCTCCGACGGCGTGCTCGTCTCCGTTAAAGCGGCCACAGGCAGCTATGCAAAAGTGGGCGATGTCATCGCCATGCTCGACCCAAGCGGCAAACCTGCTGGCGGCGACTCGGGTAAGGCCGCTCCAACGGCAACCGCCGCAACTTCGGCAGCGAAAGTCATGCCGGCAGCTGAGCGAATGCTGCAAGAAAATAACGTCTCGGCCGCAGAAGTGGCAGGAAGCGGTCCCGGCGGTCGAATCCTCAAGGAAGATGTCCAGCGACATGTAGCGGCCCGCGTCGCGCCTCCTGTGCAACCGCCTGTAAAGGCTGCCCCAGCAGCAACCCGAGCTGTCCCGCTTTCGGCTGAAGACGCATTCGGCGACGACGGCTTTACTCGGGTCGAAGAAGTAAAACCGATGAGCATGATTCGGCGCACGATCGCTAATCGTTTGGTCGAAGCTCAGCAAACGGCTGCCTTGTTGACGACCTTCAACGAAATCGACATGCAGCCCGTTATGGATTTGCGAGCCCGCTACAAAGACGCATTCGGCGAGAAACACGGCGTGAAGCTCGGCTTTATGAGCTTCTTCGCCAAGGCAACGGTCGAAGCCCTCAAGCGATTTCCGGCTATCAATGCCGAAATCCGCGGCAACGACATCATCTACCGAAACTATTACGACATCGGCGTAGCCATCGGCGGCGGTAAGGGGCTGGTCGTGCCCGTCCTTCGCAACGTCCAGCTGTTGAGCTTTGCCGAAATCGAACGCCGAATTGGAAAGTTTGCTGAGTTGGCGAAGGACAACAAGATCAAGCCGGCCGACTTGGAAGGCGGTACCTTTACGATCAGCAACGGCGGGGTCTACGGGTCCTTGCTCTCTACGCCGATTGTAAACCCGCCGCAAAGCGGAATACTCGGCCTGCATTCCATTCAGGACCGACCAGTCGCTCGCGATGGACAAGTTGTGATCCGTCCGATGATGTACATCGCACTGACATACGATCATCGAATCGTCGACGGTCGCGAAGCAGTCGGTTTCTTGCGAACCATTAAGGAAGTGCTCGAGGAACCAGCTCGGTTATTCCTCGAAGTTTAGTATCGCAGCAGTGCTTGCTGTTTGACTCGCGAATCTATCCCATCTTCTCCCTCATTGCTTACGGCTCATATGTCCAGCGATCAGTTTGACCTGTTGATTCTTGGTGGTGGCCCCGGTGGTTATGTCGCAGCGATCCGCGGAGCCCAACTGGGGCTGCGCGTGGCTGTGGTCGACGAGCACCCAAAATTCGGTGGCACTTGCCTCCGAGTGGGCTGTATTCCAAGCAAGGCGCTGCTGGAGTCGAGCCATCTCTACGCTGAGACCAAGGGACACCTCGCTGAACACGGCATTGCAGCCAGTGGAGTTAGCTTTGATCTGGCAACCATGCTGAAGCGAAAAGAAAAGATCGTCGATACGCTTACCGGTGGCATTAACATGCTGCTGAAGCGAAATAAAGTCGAAGCAATCGTTGGACGCGGTGAGTTTGTCGGCCCCAACACGATTGAAGTCAAAGGTAGCAACCCACGGACGGTTTCAGCCAAGTCAATCATCATTGCGACCGGCAGCGTGCCGATGATGTTGCCCGGCATCGCCTTCGATGGCAACTGGATCGGCGACAGCACTTCTGCTCTCTCATACCCGGAAGTTCCCAAGCACCTGGTCGTGATCGGTGGAGGTTATATCGGACTCGAACTCGGCTCGGTCTGGTCTCGCCTTGGTTCCAAGGTCACGATCCTCGAGGCGATGGACCGCGTATTGGCGGGGCTCGATGGGGAAATTGCAAAAGTCGCCGTGCGGATTTTTGAAAAGCAGGGGCTCGAGTTCCGCACCAACGCTTGGGTTGAAAGCGCGGTTCGCAAAGATGGACAGTGCGAAGTCAAATGCAAGGGCCAAGACCCAATTCACTGCGACCGAGTCCTGGTCTGTGCCGGCCGCGTTCCGAACACAAAGAACATCGGGCTGGACAAAATCGGAGTTCAAGCGGACAAGCGAGGCTCAATCACGGTTGACCACGACTTCCGCACCTCGGCCCCCGGGGTTTACGCAATCGGTGACGCGATCGGCGGCGCGATGTTGGCTCACAAGGCATCGGAAGAAGGAATTGCCTGCGTTGAGAAGATCGTCACGGGAGTCGGGCATGTCAATTACGACGCGATTCCCGCAATTGTCTACACTCATCCTGAAATTGCAGCAGTGGGTAAGACCGAAGAGCAACTTCAGGCGGCCGGAATTGCATACAACAAAGGTGTCTGCCCCTACGGCGCGAATGGTCGAGCTCGAACCTTGGGCGACATTGAAGGGCGGGTCAAAGTTCTCGCTGACAAAGAGACTGACCGCATCCTTGGAGTGCACGCGATTGGAATTCACGCGGGTGACTTGATTTCCGAGGCCGCGGTTGCGATGAACTTCTCAGCCTCCAGCGAGGACCTCGCTCGCTGCTGCCATGCTCACCCGACGCTTTCGGAAATCATGATGGAAGCCGCTCTAGCAGTTTCCGGCCGAGCGATTCATACCTGATCGCCGCCAGTTCTGGGATGAAGAACCGAAAACGAAGAGGCTCTTCTTGCTAACATTCGGTCCGTCTTTGCATTGAAAGACAAGGAAGCTAGTCTGATCCCTTCGTCTTTGTCACGCTCCCTTTTCGGGAGCTCGGTTGGCCTTTTCCAGCAGCTCGCGAGAAGTCTTTTCGTATTTTTCTTTTAGCGCCGGAATCAGCCGGATCGCGTTTTCGAAATAGATTCGGCGCAGCGATTCCTGGCGGAGTCCGATCCCGCAAATGCTCCATAGACCCTGCGGTGGCGGCTGTTTTTCGCTGTACGGGAAATTCTCATCAAACGTCTCGAGGAATCGCCAGTAGTAGCCAAGGCGTTGGGCAGGCCAGGGTCCGTCAGTCGCGAACAGAATCCGTTGATCGAAGCGGTCGAAGAAGGCCCTAGCCGTGTAGGGTTGGCGCCCGAGTTCGTTGATTCGCGAAGCGATGTCGACGTAGAGATTGGGATTGGTGTCGAGCCACTTGCCGAGAGTCCCGAGGTCATTGGCGTAGTTGAGGCAATGCGCGGCGATAAACGTTGTCCCGCGGTGGCGGGCGACAACCTCGAGAAAGTCTTGCGCGAGTTGTTCGCGGCGGGGAAATTTCGGGTCAGCGAAACTCCATTCAGGATGGCGAGCCAGTTCTTCCCAGCGTTCGTTAGTTGCGTCGGTCGGCAAGAAAAATGCTGCGGGGTCGGCGACGTGGATGATCACAGGCATTCCCAAGTCACCGCAAGCACGCCAGATCGGGTCAAACCGCTTGTCGTTGATTCGGAGTGGCTTTCCCTGTGCATCCGGATGCTCCAAGCCGAATTGCTTGAAGAATTTCAATCCCAAGCAACCGGCGGCCTTGGCGATTTGGAGTTTCGCGGCGGCTTCGCGTCCGAACGAAGGCTGGTTCACGGCCCAAGTCTCGGGGCGGTCTGCCGCACCGCTGCCTTGAAAGTCGAGATGTACAAAGACGCCAAACCGATTGCTCAACGGACCGCTGAGGTATTCAAGGTGCTCGTCCTCCTCGCCTAGCTTGGCATCGAGGCTAACGCAAACCGCAATCTGATTTGGGTCGAGCACTTCTCGAACATATTTCCCCAAATCTTCCGGAGTCGCTTCCCGCATGCGCAAACGAAAATGGGTGTGCAGGTCGATTGCCGGAAAGGCGGCATGAGCCAGTTTCGTCTCGGGGACAACCAAGGTCGACTCAGGGCGGAACTCCCTGAGCAAAATGTCCGGGCCTGTGGGATTCGCTGGTTCAAGTAACTGACAGACTGCTGGCGATGCGAAAATGCCCGTGAGCAGGAGTGCAAAAATCGTCTGCGGTAAAAGGAAAGCAGGCTTCATGGGTGGGATTCGTAAAGGCGTGGTTGGCAGAGCGACCGCGGAGTCTCCAGAATAGCGTTTCTTGATCCTGCCGGGAAATGGTTTTTTAGGCTTTTGCCCAGCCGAACGCGTGTTTGTGTGTTCCAGTCAAGTGAGCGACAGACGCGAGTCTGGGTGGCACTTCCCCAAGGCTCTGCGAAGGCCTTTGTGCAGTTCAAGTTGGTTACGCGAATCCTCAGCTGCCGAACAGGGGGCTGGCGCGAGGACCGGGCTGAGGAGGGCAAAGAATGTGGCTACCCAGAAAGGGCTGGCGAGAAGCCCAGACTAAGTAAGGCCATTTTCAATCATTTCATCCGTTCATTAGTTTTTTCTTGTCACGTTCTTTGCTCGGCTGGTTAATACCTAGTGAGGAGACTGGCCGTAACCAGGGGCGGGGATGAAAAGTTAACTCGATGTCAGACGAAGATTCGCAACATTCGTTGAAAGCGATTCGCCATTGGACCTTGGCTCAGCCCTTGGTTTCGGCTTATTTGGGAAGCATCGTTCCCAGCAAGGCGGACCGAGATGGTCTGCTGCAGCAAACTGCCGTCGCCGTTCTCAAGTCTTACGGCAGCTATGACTCCAGCCGTCCATTCGATGGATGGGTCTTGGGGGTCGCGCAAAACGTATTGCGAAACCATTTTCGGAAGGTATCCCGCGAACGACTAGTTTTCGACGAAGTGTTACTGGCGGGGTTAGCGGAGAGTTTTGAGGCTGTTGCTGCCGAACAAGCTGAACAGCTCGACCGCCTAGACGAATGCCTTGAGAGACTCGCTCCGGCAGCCCGCAGTTTGTGCGATTTGCATTATCGAGATGAGTTGTCGATTGAGTCTATCGCGCAGCAATTAGGGAAGACCTCCGCTGCCGTTGCAAAGACGTTGCAAAGAGTCCGCGAGCAATTGCGGGGATGCATTGAGTCGCAAAAGTTGTCAGGAGAGCCGTCATGAGCGAAAACAAGGCTGCTCTCATTTGGGCCTATCTGGACGGTCAGCTTTCGCCGGCAGACCAGGTTCAGCTTGAAGATTGGCTGCGCGAATCCAGCGATCATCGGGCGGAGTTTGCTCGGGCCGCAATGTTGCATGACCGGTTGAGGGGTTTGCTCGGCACCGGTGACGAGGTTCTGGGCCCACAGGAGGTTCCCTCAGCCAAGCCTGCAGATGCGCTCGTTCAGCGTGGCGCGACCCTTAAGCATGGGATTCGCTGGGCGATTTCGATCACTGCCATCGCTGCGGCGGTCATTTTCGGGTTGGTACTTTGGCAGGGAACTGCAAGTAGTGAATTGCGAGCAGCGGTTGTTGACTTGCAGCGATTGAATGATTGGTCTCGGCGACTGGAAAGTCGCAGTTTTCGCATTCGTATCCTCGATGATCGACCGCAGCCGGATAAGGGCCGCCGAGGTCGAGATAAATTAGAGCCGACCGTATCTCCACCGCCCAAGCGGCCGCTCGATGGAGCGCTACTGCATGCCCGCGGGGAAAATCAGTTCGTGTTGGAGCAGCAAGATCCCCGTGAGGGTGTCTTTCTTGCTGGCTGCGACGGCGAAATCGGCTGGTCAGTCTCACCCCAGGGAGCGGCGCGAACCAGCAAAGACCTCAACCAATTCAACCGCGATGCCCCCGGCCACGAACATCAATTGCCCCTCAACTCGCTCTTCGCCAGCCTCGATCGGCTCGAAGCCGCTTATCGTATTCAGATTTTCCCTGCTGCCGAGTCTGATGGGGTAGCAGCACCCGAGGCGAAAAGTCTCTTAGTCGCGATAAAAAAGCGTGGCCAAAGAGGCTCGGAGCGGTTCGAGGTCACTTATGAATCCGGCTCCGGGCGGATTCTTGGAATGCGGATCATCGACATGCCCTACGGTCCCCGGCGGCTCGATCTGGAATTGAACTTAGAGGCTGAAGGAACGTTGGATCAAGATTTTTTTGAACACATGTCGCATCATGATGGCAGTCATCCGATTGTCAGTGAGGATTGAACTCAAATGAAATTCAAGTCGTTGATGGTCTGTTCACTGCTTGGCTCACTGCTTATCCAGTTGCTTGCTCTTTCGGATTCCGCTGCACAGGAAAAGGCGGCTGCGCAGCTTCGCAAGCCGGAAATGAAGGACACGATCAAGGCGACTGTATACGCAGACAACACTTTTCAGCTTTATCTCAATGGCGAGCTGGTCGCGGTCGACTCGATTCGTTTTATTCCTCACAACGTGATTGAGGTCGATATTCTGCCTTCCTATCCGCTTACGATTGCCGTGTTGGCCGAAGATGACGCGGACCCCAAGACCGGAATGGAATACGCCAACACCAACATCGGGGACGGCGGTTCCATCTTGAAATTCGGCGATGGAACGGTAACGGACAAGAGTTGGCGTGCACTCGCAGTCAGCCGCGGGCCGCTCGATGGCGATACCAAGAATCCCCGAGTGGAAAACATTGCCGTTCCTGATGGCTGGTACAGAGCCGGCTTTGATGATTCGAAATGGCCTCAAGCGACCGAATACGCAGAAGACGAAGTCGGTCCAAAGCAGCCTTACATTGACCATGAATTCAAAGGCGCAAAGTTCATTTGGTCGGGTGATGTGAAGCTGGACAATAAGGTCTTGTTGCGGAAGGTGCTCGAGACGCCGCCAGATGGAAAAGAACGAACCGACTTTTCGAACTTAAATAACGTCGTGCCGGCTGGAGGTGGACGCAGACCCCGCCGTTAGGTTTTTAATCACCAAGCGTCATCGCCACAGTTTCTTGTTTTTCCTTCTTGCTCCGTTTTTGGATTCATTCAGCTAGGAATCTTTTTCTTATGCGAACAAGTCGGTTTTGAATCGCGTTCGCGTTTTTCTGGTCCGTTCTCGGGTTACGCCCGCTGACGGCTGACCAACCGAATATCATCTTCATGTTGTCCGATGACCAAGGCTGGGCCGGTTTGAGCGTCCCGATGCATCCCAGTTTTGCAGGGAGCAGTAGTAAGATCATCAAGACCCCGAACCTCGAGCGGCTGGCGAGCCAAGGGCTGCGGTTTTCTTCCGCTTACGCCCCCGCTCCGGTCTGTTCGCCTACGCGAATTGCTTTGCAGCTAGGAAAGTCTCCGGCCCAATTGCATTGGACCAAGGCGGCGCCGCCAGTCGCGGGCCAAGCATTAATCGAGCCGACTTTGATCAAGCGGATTACGGCCAGCGAGACAACCTTTGCCGAGTTGCTGCGCGAGGCGGGGTACAACACTGCTCACTATGGTAAATGGCACCTCAGCGGCGGTGGACCTGGCGAGCATGGCTATCAAGAGCACGATGGAGACACGGGCAACGAGCAAGCTTTCAAGTTCGTCGACCCGAATCCGGTCGATATTTTTGGGATGGCCGAGCGGGCTGAAAAGTTTATGGCCAAGAGTAAAGAGGAGAAAAAGCCTTTTTACATTCAGCTTTCTTGGAACGCATTGCACGCTTCGCAAAATGCTCGACCGGCGACGATCGAGAAATACAAGAAGTTGATGCCGAACGCGAACGAAAAGGCAGTGACGACGGCGGCGATCTCCGAAGACCTCGACGAGGGCGTCGGTCGTGTGATGGCGGCGGTCGAGAAACTTGGACTGACCGACAATACCTTTGTGATTTACATGTCCGACAATGGCTCGGGCGGTGGAGGTCGCGATGGACTGCACGGTGGTAAGGGAGGCGTCTGGGAGGGTGGTATCCGAGTGCCTTTGATTGTTCGCGGTCCAAAAATCAAAGCCGGTTCCTGGTGCGATGTTCCTGTGGTCGGCTATGACTGGTTTCCGACGTATTGCGAATGGGCGGGGATTCCGAGCAGCAAACTTCCCAAGGGCTTGGAGGGCGGGAGTCTCACAGCGGTTCTAGCCGGAGATGCATCCAAGGGAGTTAAGCGTGCGAGGGAAGGGCTCTGCTTTCATTTTCCACACTATCAAAGCGAGGGCGGTCCGCAATCTTCGATTCGAGTCGGCGACCTCAAGCTGATTCACTTCTATGAAAAAGACAACGACATGTTGTTTGATCTGGCCGCTGACCTCCAAGAACGGAACGATCTCGCAGCGAAACGGCCCCAGTTCGGAGCCGACGAAGTTGAAAGAGCTTCAGCAAACGTTGGCGGCATGGCAAAAGGAAACCGGCGCGTCGATTCCGACCAAAGCCAATCCAGCATACAAGCCCGGGGCGACTCAGCCCCGAGGTAACGCAGGGGGTGGAGGTGCCGGTGGAGGTCGCGGTCGAGAGGGGCAAATGCAGCGCGGCGGTGGAGGCGCTGGTGGCGGCCGTCAACGGGGCGGCGGTGGAGGTGGCGGCTACTAACTTGAGCGTTCACTCGTCTCTTTGAGTCTGACCGCTATCGCAAAACCTGCGAGTCGACAGCTGCCGTCCAAGCGTCCGGTCCTCCGCCGAGATAGCCATTGGATTTACCGACGACTTCGCCTTGAGGCGACAAAACCAAGACGGTGGGAAAACGGCGCACGCCGTAGTGCGCGAGCAGTTCCTGATTCTGCTGAGCCAACTCTGGGCTGAGCGGTGTCCGTTTTGGGTAATCGAGCTCCAACAGCACAAAGCGGTCCCGAGCCCAATTCTCGAACTCGGGCGTCGCGAGAACTTCGCGGTGCAATTGCATACAAGGTTGACAGAAATCACTTCCAGTGAAAAAAGCCAAGACTTGTTTGCCCTCGGACGCAGCCTGATTGAGGGCTTCCTGGTAATTGTTCGTCCAAAGCGCTGCCGGAGGTGCGTCGCCCAGCGTCATGCTCACGCCATCAGCCCCGTCTTCGACGACAGGTTCAGCGAGCGAATCTGCCTCCGGGGCGGAGGGAAGCATCGGAGGGGGAGCGAACGCCTTGGCGAGCGAAAAATCTCCCATGCCAGGCGTGCGACAACCGAGGGTTAGCAGCGTCAAACAGACAAAGCCGAGGGCCGGCAAATGAAAACGAGCAAAGTGGCGGCTCACCATGAGGCCCTCAAAGAAATACAAGGCTGGGGATTTGGCTGGAGGGTAGCTGGAATCGCCGCTTCCCGCCACGCCAATAAGCCCGCCTTTTCAGCGTTTCTGAGAGAGGGATGGCCCCAAAATGGGAGTTGTTTTAGGAGGAGGATAGCCACTGCTGGGCAATCGCACGCAACTCGACCGGGTTGAGCGGTGTGGCTGCGTTATCGTCGAAGAATCGGAGCTCTAGATCGGCAATCGTTTTCCGCAAGTCAGCTCGTGCAGCTGAATCCAGCCGCGAATTGCGTTCGACGTCCTGCAGCAACTGAATTGCCTGAAAGGGCGTCAACTCCTCTGGAAGCACGCGGGCCTTTGCTACCGATTTGCCGCTTCGTAATGCCGAGCGAATTCCCCAGCCGAGTAATCCCAACGCAGCCAGTCCGCCCAGACCCCAAGGCCAATAACGCTGCCATGAGAGGGACTCAGAATAGCGGGATGTTAGCTGCACCGTTTGCCCTTCGGTCTTGAGGTCGGCATCGTTGTAACGCTGGTAGACGACTTCGCCAGCTTCCACGGCGGGAGCCGCGAAGGCAAAGGTTTCGGGCTGCTTGTTGTTCGCGGGGTCGGATTCCAGATGCAGGACCCAGCCGCGCTCGCTGAGCACGACATTGTCAGTAGCCTCAGCATCAAATCGCGTCACCGAGACTCCGTTATCTTCGACGTCGCCCAACTTAAATCCAGGAAACTCCAGCTTGGGGAGGATCGTTTCCAAATTGGGCAGCAGCCCTTCGCCAGCCGCTTTGACCTCAACCAATAGCTCGCCTTTGTCTGCCTGTCGTTCATCGAGAATCTGGGTCAAGCTGCGGAGTTTAAAAGGACGGGGCTCGGGTGTCGCCACTGCGCAATCGAGCGGAAGGGCAGGGGACTCGATTGGCAAGATCGCGTAGCCCGTGGTGTCGAGGAAATCGAGGTCCAGCTTCAGCGCTGGTAGCCGGTCCACCTGCGGACCGCGGCTCTTAAGGAGAAGGTAAGCGTAAGGCGTGCGGCGCCATCCTTCCGGCTGCGCCGACCGTGAGTTCACATCGGGCACTTGGAAGGTGACGGAGAGGATATCGAAGTGTTCTTGCAGGGAATTGCGAACGAACTCCTCGAATTTGTCGCGGTAATTTTCCAGTGGTCGCCCGTAGTTGTAGGCGAACATGTTGTTGGCATTTTGATTCGTCAGGTAACGTCCAAAACCGCCCGATTCACGTTCAATTTCCCGCGTGTGCAAGAGGTTGACGTAAACGCCGAACGGGGCGGTGCCAACTCGGTCGGTGCCATCGACTTGGGTTTCAAGTTTGATCTCGCTGACCAAATCGTTGTAGTAATCGAAAACGGCTCGAGCATCGCGAGCTTGAGGGTGGTCCCCTACGATTGAGAATCCGCCGCGCAGGTAACGCGACTTCACCGAGGGCTTCGCATTGCTCATACGGGTAAAAATCAAGTTTGCGAAACGTGCCAGATGCCACTCGGCATGCGGCGCAGGGAGGCCATTGATCGCATCGGCAATCTGCTTGTACTGTGTCTCGTCGGCTACCTGTTTCTCATCGACGAGCTTGAGGTCGCAGGCGCCGAGCGAAGCATAGAACCAACGTTCGTAAACGTCCGTGTTCCGCTGGTTGGGTTCGAGCGAGGAAACTTGGCGGGCGTAAGCGTCCGCCGCTTTGTGGAAAACATCGAACGCCGCGCGGCGACGAGGAGCAAACTCGGGACTCGATTTCAATTCGGCTTGGTAACCGTTCTCGTCGTGAAGCAGCGCAGCTTGCAGCGTCAACAAGCCCGGATCATCTGGATGCTTCTCCGCGGCCTTTGCCATCAATTGATTCGCTGCCTTGTATCCCGCGACGACCTCTGCTTCGACCTCTTTGCGGTTGCGTTTGGTTTTGGCTTGCTTTTGGACTTCGACTTCGCGCCATACGCTGGCCAAACCTTCGCGCATCTGCTGGCCTAAGGTTGCGATCACCTTCGGGGGTATCTGGTCCATCGGACCAAATACTTTCTCCAAGTCTTCTGTTTTGTAGACTTCGGCAAAGCTGTGGCTGGTCAGAAACGCCCCGACGAGCAGCTCCGGATCAAGCTCTTCGCCATTCAATTGGCGAAGCTTAGGAACCAGCTGAGAGAGCTCTTCCAAATTGCGTACTTGTTTTGATCGCGTCAGTGGAATGCTTTCGGCCTTGCTTTCAAATCCGTACATGAACATGTAGGGATTGCTTTTCTGCTTTTCGGAATTTGGATTATGGTTTTTCGTCCAAACGGTAAGAAACTCGCGAACGAGGGCTTTGGAAAGTCGCGGGTGCGATTGACCTAGTTTCTCGATGAACGGCAGCGCGAGACTCTCTTGGCCGACTTTCAGGTACAGCTGGGCAATCGAAAACCAATATTTCGGTTGTAAGCTCGGGTCGAGTTGAGCAACCCAGGCTTCACTTGGTCGGACATCGATCAACTCGGCGGTGCGAATCGGATTGACTCGCTGGCCTCGCATTTGCATTTCGCCCATGCTTTCATCGTAGTAGAAAATGTTGCCATACATATCGCGGCGCATCTGCGGTCCGAAACTTGTTGAGAGGTCATCCGTGTAGGAAATCGGTACCTCGCGCAGCCAGTTGCTCGCCAGCAACTCAAGCACCTCTCTCCATTGGCTGGCTTGAGCGGGATTCGCTTTTAAGAGAGCCTCGACCGCGCTGGTCTGGAGCTTCAAAAGCTGAAGGCGTCGTCCTTCTTCGAACATCGATTGGGTCAGCGCTGTCGCTGATTCGCCTCCGATGCCGCTGAGGATTGCAATTCCACGCGTCGGTTCAGCAGTGAAGCTGGCCTCGAGCCATTCCTGACCAAGTTCCTTGCGCACTTTGGTCGCGAGATCGAGAGCTTGGGTGATGGCGGTTGATTTGAGTGGCCCATCGGTTTTCACCCCAGCGAGGACGGCGAGTGTTGCGTTCCAAGCTTTCTCAAGCGTCGCCGTTTTCGGCTCGCTTTCGTAATCGCCGGCAAAAATTTTGCTGAGCAGCGTCAGCGCCTCGAAATCATTTGCTTTTAAGGCATCGTCGAGTGTTGGCAAGAAAGTGGCTGCGGCGTCAAGTTCTGAGGCGGCGACCAGCAGCTTGGCGGCTTGATTGCGGTTGCAGAGCTGTTCGGTTTCGGGGCGAGCCGTTTCGTTAGTTAGTGCAGTTACGAGTTCTTCCCGGGCTCGACCTTGCTGAATCGCGGATGAAAAGGCACGTCCCATTGCCTCGAAGGTCGAATCGTCTAGTGGTCGTTTGTCAAACAAGCGGGCGAGGCTCAAGACGTCTTCAAAGCTGACTCGTTGCTTTTCCAAGACTCGTGGGTCCATCCCTCGCTGTTGGCTTTGCATTCGGAGTCTAGTCAGCTCGTCCATCGGCGTATCAGTGCCTAGCGCGTTCAGCATTCGAACAAGGAGCGGTTTGCGTTGAGCTTCTGGGAGGAGGTTGAGTTGTTGCCCAAGTTCAGCCCAACGGCTGAGTGCAAAGTTTTGCTGGAGATCCGTCGTGTACTTTTGAAATTGTTCGTCCAGCCAAGTCAGCGGGTTGTTCGGGTCGGCTGCAGGCGCGGCGGGAGCGGTTGGCTCTCCACCGGGGAGGGGTTCGCTTGGCTCGTTCGGCTGAGCCGTTTCCGGTGTGGCTGGTGTGGGGAGCTCTTTGGCTTTCCAAGCGTCGAGGATTGCTGATGGTGTGCGTTTGAGTTCGAGGCTGTTCAGCTGCTGAATGTGTTGCTGCTCGCGGGCGGCGAGGGCGGGGTCTTGAACCGCGGTGGCGGCAGCTGGTGTGGTCGTGTCGGGAGCCTGTCCATTCTGGTCGATCCCAATCGCTGGAGTCGTGGTAAAGGGAACCAGTCCGATTATCGGTACGCCTTGAACCGATTGAGCCGGCACCATTTTCCCTGCTTTAAGCGGAATGACTACGGCTGGGGTGGTTGGCTGAGCGGCTGTTTGTGCAGAAATGATTGCGGATTGAAGAACAACCAAAAGGGGCAAGAGCGCCAAGGAGAAGCGTCGCGAACGAAGAGTCATGAGTCATACCGAGGGGTAAATGTCACCAAACTGGGGCGTTACCGCCCAAGCTCTCATGATAACGCGGCAGGCCTCCGGAAGCATCGAAAACTTGTGTGGAGATCCGCGAATCAATGCAGCCGATGGGAATGGCCAGGCGAAATTGGCTGGGAATCATCAAGGGCCTTTGGGTTCGCTCTGGCGTTTTCTATAATTCACGGCTTTGGGGAAGGCGTTTTTCTCGAATTCTCAGCGTTCAGAGACAAACTATCGCCTTGCAATGCGGTCTAGTCAACAGCGGAACAGTTGAGTTCGTCCCGAGTCGGTTCCTTCCTTCTAAAGCCCCAAAAATGGGGCTGCACTCTTCGGTAGAAATTATGGGCAACCCAAAATTTTCAAGCATTCCTGAAGCAGTTGAGCAAATCAAGCGTGGTGGCGTTGTGATTGTGCTCGACGACGAGGATCGTGAGAACGAAGGCGACTTCATCTGCGCCGCCGAATTGGCGACGCCGGAGGTGATTAACTTCGTGCTCAGTGGGCGCGGCGACTTCTGCATGCCCGTATTGGCCGAGACAGCCCGGCGGCTGGAATTGGTTCCGATTGTCGATCGCAACACAACCAAGATGGAGACGGCGTTTCTGACGCCGCTGGACCACGTCTCTGCTAAGACTGGGATCACCGCTGCCGAGCGAGCGTTCTGCGTCCGGGCGATTTCCGATCCAGCGACTAAGCCGGATGACTTTGTCCGCCCGGGGCACGTGCACTTGCTGCTGGCTCGCGAGGGGGGAGTCTTGCGTCGGGCCGGTCACACGGAGGCGGCTGTCGACCTTTGCCGGATGGCAGGTTTGCGGCCGGCTGGTGTGATTTGCGAAGTGCTCGATGATGACGGCAATCGCGCTACGCGTGACCGATTGATGGAGATCGCCGCACAGCACAAACTGCCGATCATCACGATCGAGGAACTGATCGCTTATCGACGCGTCAGCGAAAAGCTCGTTTCGCAAGTTGCTTCGGCTCGCTTGCCGACCAAATATGGCGAGTTTCGGGTGATTGCGTACGATGTGAAGTACGAATCTCAGCAACCGATGGCAATTGTGATGGGCCAACCGGAAAAGCAAAAGTTGCCTCCGCTGGTACGGATGCATAGCAGTTGCTTTACGGGCGACTTGCTAAGTTCGCTTCGCTGCGATTGCGGCGACCAATTGCATATGGCTCTGGAAATGATTTCTCGCGAGGGGCATGGAGCGCTTGTTTACTTGCCGCAAGAGGGACGAGGGATTGGGCTGGTCGAAAAAATCAAAGCCTACAATCTGCAGGACCAAGGACTTGATACAGTCGAAGCCAACATGGCTTTGGGATATAAGGCGGATATGAGGGATTACGGGGTGGGGATTCAAATTCTCAAGGACCTCGGCTTGAATCGAATCCGATTGCTGACTAACAATCCCAAGAAAACAGAAGCTTTTAATCTGCGAGGTTTTGATCTTGAAGTGGTCGATCAGGTCCCGATCCTGCCGCCCATCAACGAGCACAACGCGGCCTATCTCGCGACCAAGCGAGAAAAACTTGGACATCGCTTGCCAGAGTAAATGTGCAATGCAGCGGTAGACGAAAGCGCAACTGGATTTGTTGCCGGGTGACTAGGGAGCAAAGAGCGAATGGCACGAGCTTTTTTCAAAGCGGTTTTTGGACTGACGGGTGTTTCCAAGCTGTATCGCGAGGTCGTGGTCGGCGAGCGGTTGAGCAATGTCCGCCCTCAAATGCGGCGCGACCTGCAAGACTTGCTCGAGAAAGTGAATTCGAACAATCCTTGGTTCAAAGGGAAATTCAACGACTTTCTTGACGCGAATCGCAAGGCGAGCGACGAGGCCTTCTTCGCCAACTACGCCCGTCTACCTTCGATGACCAAGCAGGACTACGCCGAAGCGGGGCAGGCCGTCATGGAGGAAAGCCTCGCCAAGTCCGATGCGAAGAGCCGGCAGTTGGTCGTTGAAGGCCGCCCGTTGGAGTCGATTATGCGACTGCGGCGGGGTAATTTTCTGATGCCGATGGCGACCGGAGGAAGCAGTGCCCTGCCGCTGGTTGTCTGGATGACCAAGCATCACATGTTTTCGATGCTGTTCACCTTTTTCAAATGCTGGTATCGAATGGGCTGGCGACCGGGTGAACGGATGATGATCTTCTACCCGAAGAACACCTACAACATTGACGACATGGTGAAGTTCAATGGATTTAGTTGGCTAACAGGATTTCGGTATCACCTTTTCGACAAGATCAACGAGCAGACCGTGCGGGGATTGGTCGACGACCTCAACCGTTTTAAACCGAAACTCTTGCTCGTCTTTCCCTCCCCAATGAACATGATCGCTCACACGATCCGCCGTTACAAGCTCGATTTGCGACATCATCCCGAATTGATCAACGTCAGCGGCGAGACTTTTTTCGATTGTCAACGGCGGAACATCGAGTCGGTCTTCACGCGAAGTAAAGTCGAGGACTCGTACGGCTCGGTCGAGTTAGGCGAGATCGCTCATGAAACGCGGGGCGGGTTGGAGATCTTTGCCAACGTTGCTTATGTGGAAACCGAGCCGAATGACGCCGGCCAGCCAGAGATGGTGGTCACCCGTTTGCATCTGAGCGATTTCCCTTTCATCCGGTACAAGATGAAGGATATTGCCAACGTCGAGTTTGTTCGCGATGAGCAAGGGCAAGAGAGGTTTTTGCTGACCAAGATCGAAGGTAAAGATTCCAACTACATCCTTTCGGATCGCGGCCAGCGTTTTTATCCCTCATTTTTCAATGGCTTCGTCAATCGTTTGAACGAACGATTCAGCAACGCGATCATTGAGATCAAGGTTTACGAACGCGACCAACGGGAACTGGAAATCCAGTACATCGTCCGCGAGGGGGCTGATCAAGCCGCGATTGCCGAGGAAACCCGCTGCCGATTGCAGGCGGAAATGAGCCCGAGCATGGAGTTCTCGGTCAAGTTTGTCGATTTCATCGACCACGATTATCGACGGAAGTATCGCGTGATCGAGCGGATCGGCGATGTAGAATTTGCGGGCGGGATCGTGGGAGACGAAAAGAAGTCGCGAACGGTGGCGGAAGTGGAAGCCGATGCCGTTAAGTCCGAGCGAGAAAAAGCTGGCGTTTAAGCGTTTGCGTTTTTCTGCCACGGCTTGAACGCTCGAAGAGGTGTAAACACAGAGGCGCAGAGACCGCGGAGAGGACGAGCCTTCAGGTGGGGCAGCCCGCCAGTCAGCCCGCACTAAGCCTGCCTTGTCTAATCCGATCTCCCTGAGCGGCACGGCGATAGCCGCCGGTGGTAGCGAGTTCCAGCGGCGCCACCAAGTGCGTACGATGGCCGAACGCCTGATCAGCTACTAAGAGAGCGGCGCCCCTGTCGATGGTTTTGGCCCGCTTGCTGAAAGAGGACCTGTTTTTTGCTTCCACCGGCGGCTAGCGCCGTGCCGCTCAGGGAGACATTGGCAGGGGCCCGCGACCTGTTCCCGGCCCGCCTGCTGGATGGGGAACTGGTTTGTAGATTCCACCGGCGGCTAGCGCCGTGCCGCTCCGGGAGACATTGGCAGCGGCCCGCTAGCGAATGAGTGCATGCGGCGGATGCTTGCTTTTGCTGAATTTGGGTAAGCGTGGCGGTTTGGGACTTTGAGGGATTTGAGTTTTAAATCTGTTCTGCGAGTTGAGTCGAAACTACAAGCAGATGTTCCCAATTTTCCATGACGGGGTCTGCCCAATGCTTCGCCTTACTTTCGCGATGGTCGCTCTGCTGGTTTGTTTTCCAGCTGTCGGTTGGTCTGCTCAGACTGGCTCCGATGACTTTTCATGGGAAGGTGAAAGCTCGGGATCGAGTCTCACGAGTTCGAACTGGTTCGCGGCCGAGTGCAATTCGCCGAATTGCAATGGCGGAACTGGTGGGTGTGGCAGCACGGGCTGCAGTGACCCGCCCTGCAACGTACCGCTCTATCAGCAGAAGTACTTCAGCGTTTTCGGCGGATATTCGAACGTTGATAGCTTCGATCAGTCATTCCTTGATTCGACGACTCAGTACGTCAGCGGATTCGATATGCGAGATGGATACGCGGCTGGTTTCGCCGTGGGCGGTCAGATGATCGAGTATGTCCGCTCTGAATTCGAAATGACCTATCGTAGTCATGAGTTCGATTCGTTTGCACAGCAAGAGTTCAATTTGTCTGGGCTTCTTCTCGACAGCGATGTTACCAACGCGTCGGGAAGCTTGCGGACGGGTTCGGGCATGTTCAACCTGATTTTCGACACCTGCCCTCGCTGCCCGGGAGTTCCATCGCTTTACCTCGGTGGAGGTTTGGGAGCTATTTATGCTGATGGCAATGCCTACACAGCGGTAGAAGAATTCGAAATTCAGGATGCGTCGTTCGCTTGGCAGTTCATCGCTGGCATCAACTATCCAATTCGCCGGCAGGTTGACCTCTACACGGAATACCGCTTCCTCGGGGCAGAAAAACTGACTGTGGACAGCACTACTTTCGGCGATAGCCTTGGCGACTTCAGTTATCAAACCCACAACGTATTTCTGGGACTGCGATTCCGCAAGTAAGACTTTCCCGTTTGGTGCTCTTTCGCCAAGTAAAACATTACATTGGCGTCAACCAAGTGATTAAAATGGCTGGTCGATGGCGATTCCGACCTGTTGTTTGAACCTGCTTGGGATGACAAAGCATGATCCGAGATGGCGATCAATATGATGTCGCAGTCATCGGAGGCGGTCCGGGTGGCTCGACGACGGCTGCTTATCTAAAAAAGTACTCACCTCAACTGCGTGTAGCCCTAATTGAGCGAGAGGAATTTCCTCGCGAGCACGTTGGCGAGAGCCAACTGCCGCCGATCGGCCGCGTGCTTCACGAAATTGGAGCTTGGGACAAAGTCGAAGCCGCAGGCTTTCCGATCAAGCTGGGGGCGAGCTACACCTGGGGCAAGACGACCGAACCTTGGACTTTCGGTTTCATTCCCGAAGCCGAGATTGGCGACCGAACCCGTCCTGCTAAGTTCGCAGGATGGCGGCGGCGGGTGGCCCTGCAAGTAGACCGAGCAAAGTACGACCAGATTCTGCTCGACCACGCGAGGGAACTTGGAGCAGATGTTCTCCAGCCGTGCAAAGCGTTGAGAGTTCGTACTGACGGCGCGGGAGCGACTCGGCGGGTCACCGGTCTAGAGCTTGAAACCGGCCGCGTGCTGACCGCTCGATACTATGTTGATGCCAGCGGCAACTCGGCGATCATACGGCGAGACCTGGGTGTCAAAGTCGACGCACCAAGTTTGCTGCGCAATGTCGCCTTCTGGAATTATTGGGAAGCCGATGGGCTGAACAGTGCAATGCTCGAGGGAGGGGCGATGCGGGTGCTGATCCGCAGCGTGTCCTTTGGTTGGATTTGGTACATCGTGCTCTCGGATCGCCGAACCAGTGTTGGACTGGTTTGCAACGCCGAGTTTTACAAGCAGAGCGGGAAGAAACCTGAAGAGCTCTACCGCCAGGCAATTGCCCAAGAGCCTGAGCTCTCTCGCCTCTTGTCTCACGCGGTTTGCACCAACAAGTTGTGCTCGGCGAATGATTGGTCCTACGTGGCCGAGGAAAGTTGTGGTGAGAATTGGTTTCTCGTCGGCGAGTCACTAGGGTTCGCAGACCCAATTCTGGCTGCTGGATTGACTCTGACCCATACCTCCGCGGAACACTGTGCGGCGACGATTCTTGAACTCGACCGTGATGAACAGTCGCCGGTTTGGCTCCGCTCGCAGTACCATGAGACCCAAACCCAGCGGGTCAGGCAGCACATAAAGTTCGCTGAATATTGGTACTCGGCGAATGGCTTGTTTACGGATGTGCTGGATAACTGCCGTGAAATTGCCAGCGCTGCCGGTTTGAGTTTTGATCCTCAGGAAGCGTTTCGCTGGTTGAGTAATGGCGGAATCGACGATGTCTCAGGGCAGGCGGCCATTGGCGGGCTGAGTCTCGCTGGGATCAAGATGGTACAGCAGCATTTCTCGCACACTGATCCGGCCGGTGTCACCTTCGCGATCGATGGCATGAACTCGTTCAAGTTGGACTTGTCCGGAGCGAAGTCGGAAATGGTTGCTTCGGTCAAAGGCGGGCGGATTGTTCCCGTATCGATCTTGCGCCGTGGTCTGAAGCGATTGCCACTCAATGGCATTTACGGCTTGGTCTACTCCTCGCTGCAGTCCTCCGGTGAACTGGAGCCATTCCTATTGGCACTGAAGCAGCGAATTCAAGCGGCTTTCAAAGATGACCAATCGCGAAAGGCTGCCTTCAAAGAGTCGCTACTTTGCCTTGAAGGGATGGTGGCGCAGGGATGGGTTCACTGCTCTTACCTTCCGGGCAAAGCTGCTTTGTCGATGCGGTCAAAATAAAAAGCGGCAAGCCATCCCATGATAGCTTTGCCGCTTCTCATTTTTAAGACAACGGGGGAACTCTCGCTCAGTCTTCCGCGCGGCTGTCATCGCCGCACATCATTACGATTCGCGGCATGAACTCGCCGACGATATCAACGAGGTCGTCTTGGGCCGCCATCACCTCGCGGATGTCCTTGTAGACGCCTGGAACTTCATCGAGTCCAGCCGCCAACAACCGCACGTTCCGCTCGCGAAGCAGATCTCGCCAAGGTCCCCAGCGGAATTGCTTTTTGGCTGCGGTGCGGGACATCGCGCGTCCCGCTCCGTGCGCTGCCGAGTTCAGGCTGCTCGCCTGCCCTTTGCCGCGAACGACGTAACACGAGTCGGCCATGTTTCCCGGGATGATACCCAGTACACCAGCACCCGCTGGAGTCGCGCCCTTCCGGTGCACATACAGTTGGCGTCCGCCGTGCTCCTCGAGCCAAGCAAAGTTGTGATGGTTCTCGATCGTGGCCAAGGAATTCGCTCCTGCCAGCTTGGTCACGTTGCGGTGAATCACCTCATGGTTAGCGTGCGCGTATTGCCCCATCAGGTTCATCGCCGCCCAGTACTCTTGGCCTTCGCTGGTCGACATGTCGAGCCAAGCGAGATGGCACAGCTGTGGGTCGTCGCGAATGTAAGCCGGTGCCTTTTGCCTCGCGATTTGGGTGTATCGCTGGCAAACTTGAGCGCCGGTTCCGCGGCTGCCGCTGTGCGACAGCA
>Ga0169931_10004365_pt1 | contig 22012 bp, 18 predicted proteins | sample Kivu_15m_20L_FD_129675 | JGI IMG/M metagenome (GOLD analysis project Ga0169931, IMG submission 129675) | Freshwater microbial communities from Lake Kivu, Western Province, Rwanda to study Microbial Dark Matter (Phase II) - Kivu_15m_20L... | ecosystem: Environmental > Aquatic > Freshwater > Lake...
ACGCAGAGCAGTTGAGCAATTATGGGCAACTTCATCCCAATCGGAAGGTCTATTCCCATCCGCTATTTGGAGTTCCGGCACGACTTTGGGAGCATTTTTGCGTGCAAGCCTCCATTTCCGAAGCCCAGCTTTTCGGTCAACTTGCCAAGAAAATGCAGAATAAGTTGGTCCAGTGTTTATTCTGCTACCCTGTTGCCATGCAGGGGAAGACTACATTCAAAGAGGAGTTTGTCACTGCTGGTGGAGTGGCATTGGATGAAATCCATCCAGAAACCATGGAAAGCCGTCTTCATCCAGGGGTTTATTTTGCAGGGGAGGTTCTAAATCTAGATGGGATCACGGGTGGGTTCAACTTTCAGGCGGCTTGGACTACAGGATACTTGGCGGGCAAGTCTGCGCAGCAAAGTTGAGGCGTGTAATGGGATCCCCAAGAGCTAAAAGGGCAAAAAAAAAGGCAATACGCATTGCCTTCTTTTTGAAATTTAATCCCCTTTAACTCTATGAGTACATTACTTGATTGAAAATTAGTAGTTTACCACATCTTATAGGTTACCAAAAAATGAAATTGAGTTGAAGTTTATGTGCCTTTTTCCATGCCTATCCTATCTGCTGCTTACACCCAAGTTCCGCTTCTTTACCTGAATGGTCACTTCGAAACCATCTTTCCAAGCATTTGGAGAAGTATCGAAGGGGTGCATTATGATCGAGAAAAGATTGATACGCCGGACGGTGATTTTTTGAATTTGGATTGGTCAAGTGTTGGTAGCGAACGGCTATTAGTTGTTTCCCATGGGCTGGAAGGGGATTCCCAGCGGCATTATGCCCGCGCCTTGGTCAAATTGTTTAACCAGCAGGGGATCGATGTGTTGGTTTGGAACAACCGTTCCTGTGGGGGTGAACTCAACTTCCAACCGGTGCTGTACCATCATGGATCCAGTCACGATTTGGATGCGGTTATTCAGCATGTACTTGCTACCAAACGCTATTCCGAACTTTACTTGGCAGGCATCAGCATGGGAGGGGCTCAAACGCTCAATTACCTGGGCAAGAAAGGAGAGGACGTCCCGAGTATCCTGAAAAAAGCAGCGGTGTATTCAACGCCTGTCCACTTGCCCTCCAGTGCAGCCACCCTTCGGCGACCGGTCAATCGATTCTACAAGCAGAAGTTTCTGGGGAAAATGAAAAAGAAGATGGAAGCCAAAGGGAAGCAGTTTCCGGGTTTGATCGACTTGGAACGCCTTCCTCATGTGCGTGATTTTGATGAATTTGACACCCATTACACGGCCAAACTGCATGGATTTGTAGATGCAGCAGACTTTTACGAGCAGGCCAGTCCACATACACGCTTGAAAGGAATTTGCGTACCCACCTTGATTTTGAATGCTGCCAATGATCCCTTATTGGGTAAGGAATGCTACCCTATAGCATTTGCTCAAGGTAGTTCAGACATCTTCTTGGAAATGCCCAAGCGAGGGGGACATACGGGATTTACGATTCCAAATTCAGAATTCAACTTTGCAGAGTACCGCCTTCTTGAATTTTTGACCCAATGAAACTGCTAATCAAGGCATCAATCAAATCCTAGTATACTGTTTTAGAATCGCTTCAATACCATTTCTGCCACCGTACCTCCAATCGAAAGGGAACTGGTAGCGGCAGGAGAAGGAGCATTGAGCACGTTGATGGCAAACTCGGATTCGCGGATTGCAAAGTCATCTAAAAGTCCACCGGTGCGGTCACAGGCTTGAGCACGCACGCCAGCACCCCCTTCCACGAGGTCATCTTCCTGGATTTCTGGGATTAGCTCTTGGAGCGCTTTGGTAAAGGCGGATTTGGAAAAGGAGCGATAGAGTTCACCCAAACCTGTTTTCCAGTACTTGCCCGCAACTTTTTGGAAGCCAGGCCAACCCAAGGTTTCAGCCAATTCCGCAAAATTTACATCAGTTTTCTTGTAGCCTTCTCGTTTGAATGCCAATACCGCATTGGGTCCTGCCTCTACGCCCCCTTTTTTCATCCGTGTAAAATGTACACCTAGGAAAGGGAAATTCGGATCCGGAACAGGGTAGATCAGGTTGTTGACCAGGTATTCTCGCTCTTTTTTGAGTTTGAAATACTCACCCCGGAAAGGAATAATTTTGACATCCTTGATGGTTTCGTCGTTCATCCGGGCCACTTTATCGGAGTAGAGTCCAGCACAGTTGACCACCAATTTCGCTTGAAAGGTTAATTTTGATGTTTCGATGTAATTGATGGAATCCTTTTGATTGATTTCCAATACTTTATGATCTAAAAATACACCTCCACCTTGCTGCATGATTTTACGTCCATAGGCTAGCGCCACCTGCAAGTAATCTACGATCCCTGTTTGAGGAACATGGATTGCGCCGATGCCAGTGCAATAGGGTTCGTATTCTTTGAGTTCGTCTAAAGTGATTTTCCGTGTGCCAGTTAAGCCATTTTGTAAGCCTCTTTCTAAAAGCATGTCTAAAAGGGGACGCTGGGATTCGCGTGTAGCCACGACTACTTTTCCTGTGATCTCGTAGGGGATTTTTTCCTCCTTGCAGAAGCTGACCAGTTCGTGGTAGCCTTTGATGCAATTGATGGCCTTCAAGGAGCCCGGCTTGTAGTACAAGCCGGAATGAATGACTCCCGAATTGTTTGCCGTTTGGTGCTTGGCCAACTGGCTTTCTTTCTCTAAAATGGCAATTTTTAAGTCAGGACGAGCACTAATCAATTTGTACCCGGTGGCTAGTCCTACAATTCCACCACCCACTAAAACTACATCGTATAGCATTTGCGAAAAACTTTGAAACAAATATAAGTTATGAGCGGATAGCTGAGCTGTTTGTCATTACTTTTTAAACAGATCGAATAAAAAAGTAGTCTTAAACCCATCCTACATCCGATTGGGAAGAAAAAATACCGACTCGAAAATATCTACTAACTTTGCACCTTTAATTGTGGATTCGTGCACCGACTCATGCTTCGATTTTTATTTCTAGGGCTTTTTCTTCTGATCTCTTCGGTTTCTTTTGGACAATATACTCTAAAGGGAAAGGTGACCGACGCGGAAACAGGAGACCCGATTGCTTTTGCAAGTGTGTTTTTACAGGGGAAAACCTCAGGCATCACCACCGATTTTGAAGGGAATTACCTGCTGAAGGTAAGTTCGATAGGGGATAGCCTCAGTGTGAGTTACCTAGGGTACACGACCCAATCCAAGGTTTTGGCCAATACTCCAGAGCAAACGCTTAATTTCCAACTCTGGCCAGTGGCTTTTGAATTGGGAACTTTTGTGTTTGAAGCGGGTGAAAACCCTGCTTTCGAAGTGATCAGGCAGGCAGTAGCCAAGCGAGAGGAATACGACAAGCGCAAACTAGAGGCATACCAATCGAAAAATTACACCAAAATCGAAATTGACATCGATAACCTGTCGGAGGACTTTAATCAGCGTAAGTCTGTACGATCGGTCACTGCAGTATTGGACAGTATTCGTCAACTCACCAATGAAGAAGGGGAAAAGATCTTGCCTGTATTTTTTTCAGAGACCGTTTCTTCCTTTTACTACCGCAACAATCCTGAGTTGCGAAAGGAAGTCATCGAAAAGACCAAAGTGACAGGCGTTGGGATCACCGATGGATCCACCACCTCGCAGATCACTGGATCGGTGTTTCAGGAATACAACTTTTACAAAAATTGGCTTTCTATTCTGAACAAGGATTTTATTTCACCCATTGCTGATGGTTGGAAGACCTATTACGACTACGATTTATTGGAAGATGTGTTGGTCGGGCAGGACAGTTGCTACAAACTCCAGGTATATCCCCGCCGGGAGCAAGACCTCGCCTTCACGGGCACGATTTGGATCAAGAAAGATGATTATTCCCTGAAGCAGGTCGATTTGACCATCCCCAAAGCAGCCAACCTGAACTTCGTAGAACGAATCAAAATCCAACAAGAATTGGTGGCCACGAATGCAGGAGCCTTGATGCCGTCCAAAACACGTGTATTGCTTAAAATTGGCCAATTGACCGGTAATTCTGCGGGCTTATTGGCCAAGTTTTATACCGCTACAGATAGTATTGTGGTCAATCAGCCCGTGGAAACCTCCTTTTTTGACCAGGCGGTGGTCTTGAAACCCGATTTCAACCAAGTCTCAGCTGATTATTGGAAAAACAGGCGACCAGACCCTTTGAGTGAGGAGGAGTTGGCGGTTTTGCAAATGGTGGATACGCTCAAAAAAATCCCAATTATTCGGTTTTATTCGGAGGCACTCAAATTTTTTGCTACCGGGTACCTGCCGGTAAAAAAATTAGATTTAGGTCCTTGGACCGAGTTTGGAAACTATAACAATGTGGAAGGGCTTCGACTTGGCTTTGGTATGCGTACCAATTATTCCTTTTCCAATCGCTTCCTAATCGAAGGTTATGGTGCCTATGGGACTGTAGATCGGCGCTGGAAGTACAAGTTTGCCTCCACTTCAATTCTTTCGAGAAGGCATTGGACCACGTTGGGTATTCGTGTAGGGCGAGAACTAGATCAGGTAGGGTTGGAGATGGAAAACCTGGAAGGAAATTCCATTTTCTTGGCCGCAAGCCGGTTTGGTACCTTGCGTCGTCCTTTTGTCTCGACCAACCAGCGGATCAGTTTTCAGCGTGAATTCTTCAAGGGATTCCTGGTTACCTCGAGTTTGAACAGAAGTCAATTTGATCCGCTTTTTGATTTTTATTACTATGAGAAAGGTTCTATGGTCTTGAAATCTAATTTCCAAGCCACGGAAATTCGGGCAGGGGTTCGGTATGGCCGCGATGAAATTATCTTGATTAATGACAACACACGTGCCTCTTTGGGTTCAGTCAAGTGGCCTATTGTTGAATTGAATTATACCCAAGGAATTCCCAGTTTAGGCGCAGCATTAAACTACACCAAGTTGAATTTTTACGTATACCACCGGATCAATTTGGGGCTTTTAGGAGTAGGTCGCTACGAAATAGATGCTGGAAAAATATGGGGTGAGGTGCCGTATCCTATATTGGAGAACCATTTGGGCAATGAGACCTTGTTTTACACTACGGCAGCCTTCAATACGATGAATTTCAACGAGTTTGCTTCCGATCGATTTGTGAGTCTTCGCTACCGACAATCTTTTGAAGGTTTCCTGTTCAATTCCATTCCTAAGGTGAAAAAGTTGAAGTGGAGATTGGTGGGCAATGCCAACGTGTTGATGGGTTCGGTGCAAGATCAAAACCTGCTCAACATCCCCATAACCACACCAGACGGCAGAGTTTTGGATACTTTTGGTCGCTTGAATCCCAAGGTACCCTATGTAGAGTTGGGTTATGGAATTGAAAACATCTTTCGATTTTTCCGCGTGGATTTTTTTCACCGCATGACTTATTTGGATCAACCAGAAGCCAGGCCTTTTCACGTCAAAGTCAGTGCTCAGGTAATTTTGTAAGGAAGTTTTCTGCTTTCCCCCTTAAATTTTTCCGTATAGACGCTCTTTTGTGCATATTTGCACCTTAATCCACAGCCTGTTTGTATAGGCAGTAAAAAAGACACGATGACCCAACAAATTCAGATTACCCTCCCTGATGGATCGGTGAGGAATTACGATCAAGGCATTACCGGACTACAGATTGCTGCAAGTATCAGCGAGGGTTTGGCTCGGAATGTGCTAGCAGCCAAAATAAATGGACAGGTTTGGGATGCAACCCGACCCATTACCGAAGATTCAAGTTTGCAGTTGCTCACCTGGAACGATTCGGAAGGCAAGAGTACCTTTTGGCATTCCTCCGCGCACTTGATGGCAGAAGCGTTAGAAGCGTTGTATCCAGGGGTGAAGTTGGGCATAGGTCCATCCATTGAAACCGGATTTTACTATGATGTAGACTTTGGTGATCACAAGTTGGATGGAGATGAACTGGAGAAAATTGAAAACAAAATGCTTGAGTTGGGAAGACTCAAGTCAGACTATATCCGCAAGGAAATTTCCAAGAAAGATGCCGTCGGCTATTTCCAACAGAAGGGAGATGAGTACAAGTTGGATTTATTGGAAGGCTTGGAAGATGGGACGATTACTTTTTACGAGCAGGGCAATTTTACGGATCTCTGCCGTGGACCACACATTCCGAATACCGGTTTTATCAAAGCGGTGAAGCTCACCAACATCGCAGGTGCCTATTGGAGAGGGGATGAGAAGCGCAAGATGCTCACCCGTATCTATGGGGTGACCTTCCCGAAGGCTCAGGAGTTGAAAGATTACTTGACGCTCTTGGAAGAGGCTAAAAAACGCGATCACCGAAAATTGGGTCGTGAATTGGAGTTGTTTACTTTTTCTGAAAAGGTAGGCATGGGGCTCCCACTTTGGTTGCCTAAGGGCACCTTATTGCGAGAGCGCTTGGTGGGATTTATGAAAAAAGCCCAGGATAAATCGGGCTACCAGCAGGTCACCACTCCACATATTGGTCACAAAGCACTTTACGAAACCTCTGGACACTACGAAAAGTACGGCAAAGATTCTTTTCAACCGATCACTACGCCACATGAGGGCGAGTCCTTTTTGTTGAAGCCGATGAATTGCCCGCACCACTGCGAAATCTACAAATACAAGCCACGTTCTTACAAAGATTTGCCAATTCGCTATGCGGAGTTTGGCACCGTGTACCGCTACGAGCAAAGTGGGGAGTTGCATGGGTTAACACGGGTTCGTGGGTTTACTCAGGATGATGCACACATCTTTTGCCGTCCAGACCAGGTGAAGGAGGAATTTATCAAGGTAATTGACTTGGTCTTGTACGTTTTCAAGGCCTTGGGATTCAGTGAATATACTGCGCAGATTTCTTTGCGCGACCCAGAAAACAAGCAGAAGTACATCGGTTCGGATGAGGCCTGGGACAAAGCAGAAGCTGCCATCATTGAGGCTTCCGCAGAAAAAGGATTGGAAACCGTCACGGAGTTGGGTGAAGCTGCCTTTTATGGCCCTAAACTAGACTTCATGGTAAAGGATGCTTTGGGTAGAAAGTGGCAGTTGGGGACCATTCAGGTGGATTACCAGCTACCGGATCGATTCCAATTGGAATACATCGGTTCGGACAACCAAAAACACCGGCCTGTAATGATCCACAGAGCACCATTTGGTTCTCTAGAGCGCTTTGTAGCAGTACTTATTGAGCACTGTGCGGGAGATTTCCCCTTGTGGCTTGCTCCGGAGCAGATCAATATTTTACCGATTTCTGAAAAATTTATTTCTTATGCGGAAGAATTGAAAGTTATTTTGGATGAGGCTGGAATTACGGGAACGATTGACAACCGTGACGAGAAGATTGGGCGGAAGATTCGTGATTCCGAAGTCAAAAAAGTGCCTTTCATGCTGATAGTGGGGGAGAAAGAGCAAGAAGAAGGAAAGGTAGCTGTTCGAAAACATGGACATGGAGACCTGGGAGTTTTCAGTCCAGCCGAGTTTATTAGTTATTTTCAAGGAATTATTTCTGAATCATTAGCCAAAGAATAGGCTAGAAATGGGATTCCATTTTTTGAATTCGAAATAATTCCGATATTTGCAGGCCATTTTATTTAAAACAAACGAAGCTAACTTGAATCAAAGACCACAGCAGCCAAGGGGGAGACAGGAAGAACCTTACAAGATCAATCAAAAGATCAGAGTCCGTGAGGTTCGTGTAGTGGGTGATTTTGTAGAGGGCGGTAATGCCGTACTTCTGACAGAAAAAGCCATTCAACTCGCTCAGGAGAATGATTTAGACTTGGTCGAAATCTCCCCAAATGCGGATCCTCCGGTTTGTAAGATCATCGATTATGCGAAGTTTAAGTACGAGCAAAAGAAGAAGCAGAAGGAGATCAAAGCCAATGCTGCGAAAGTTGTTTTAAAAGAAATTCGGTTTGGACCCAACACGGATGACCACGATTTCAATTTTAAATTGAAGCATGCCATCAGTTTCCTTAAAGAAGGAGCCAAAGTAAAAGCATACGTACACTTTGTAGGACGAAGCATTGTTTTCAAGGAGCGTGGAGAAATGTTGCTTTTAAAATTTGCTCAGGCTTTGGAAGATGTAGGTGTGGTGGAGCAGATGCCAAGATTGGAGGGCAAGCGAATGAATATTTTCATTGCCCCTAAGCCGGGAAAAAAGTGATTTCAACCAAAATAAATACAGCAAAATGCCAAAAGTAAAAACCAAATCCAGTGCAAAAAAGCGGTTTACCCTCACCGGTACCGGCAAAATCAAAAGGAAGCATGCTTTCAAAAGCCATATCCTGACGAAGAAATCTACCAAGCGTAAGCACAACCTAACCAAAGCTGGTTTGGTACACACTTCCGATGAAGGTAGAGTACGAGACATGTTGAGAATCTGATTTTCAGAATTGTCTTAGATTACAAGGTTTATTTATTCACCAGATGCGTTGGTCACTAAGCTCCTAAACCGGGACACCACGAGTCAAAAAACAAAACACTATGCCTAGATCAGTCAACGCGGTAGCGTCAAGAGCAAGAAGAAAGAAGGTTTTAAAGGCCACTAGAGGTTACTTCGGAAGAGGTAAAAACGTGTGGACTGTAGCCAAAAATAAGTACGAGAAAGGTCTTCAGTATGCATATAGAGACCGTAAAGCGAAGAAAAGAGAATTCAGAGCTTTGTGGATTCAGCGTATCAATGCAGGCGCGAGAGCTCATGGAGTATCCTATTCTCAGTTGATGGGATTGTTGAAGAAAGCAGAAATCGAATTGAATAGAAAGGTTTTGGCTGACTTGGCAATGAATCATCCTGAGGCATTCAAAGCTGTAGTTGAAAGAGTAAAATAAGGTCGGCACTGCCTTATTTTGCGAAAGCCTCCCGAATAGGGAGGCTTTTTTTGTGTTGCTTGGCCTTAGAGGCCTTACTTATTCTTTACTGTACATTTTTCGAATAAACTCCCGGCCCTTACCGGTTTTCAATTCTTTTTCCCGTTTTAGTGCTTTTGATTTCGATTCATAACTTTCTGTATACACCAGATTCCAAGGCCGATGTCGCTTTGTACAGTCTTTGGATCTTGGTAAATTATGAGAAAGAAGCCTGGATTCCAGATTGGAGGTGTATCCTATATATAACTTGTTAGCGGATGGGCTGTACAGCACGGAAATGATAAACATAGTTTAAAAAATAAAGTGAAAAAATAAGGCTTCCTAGAAGGGAAGCCTTTGTAGCGAGAGGGAGATTTGAACTCCCGACCTCAGGGTTATGAATCCTGCGCTCTAACCAACTGAGCTACCTCGCCAAATTTCTTTTCCGTTTATAGGGATGTATCAGATTATTGGTTATCTTCCAAAACATCTTTTTCCTTTTTCATCACCCAATTTCAAAAAGAAAGTGACCCAAAGGACCTCAAAACGGAATGCAAATATGAGGGCTTGTATGCTGAAATGCAAATTGAGAAGGACTTTAGAAGTGAATTAGTTTTGATTTTTCCTATCAGATTATGCCGGTAAACCAATTTGTTGCTGATTATCAATTAAATGCTTCCAAAAAAATTGTTTATGCCTACTTGAGTACGGCGAGTGGGTTACAAGAATGGTTTGCGGATGTGGTCCGCATTGATGAGGACAAAAACTTCATTTTCAATTTTGACCAAGAGGATCATTTTGCCAAGCAAACCACGCTGAAGGCCAACTTACATATCCGTTGGGATTTTTTTGATCCCAAGGCCCCCTCGAATGGAAAGGTATCCTTTATCGAATTCAAACTGGATGAAACTGAACTCACCCATTCCTTGTTTTTGAAGGTCATTGACCAGTCTGGATTTTATGACTTGGATGAACTTGAAGCTATTTGGGAGGGGTTGATCTCTAAACTGAAGCACATTATAGGTGGATAATTCCCCTTCTTTGTTGGATGAATTCAGCAAGAAATTCCCGTTCTTTGTTTGGATTTCTGCAGATGAAAAAACTAGATAAACTTGTTCTAGGCTCTTTTTTAGGCCCATTTTTACTCACCTTTCTGGTGGTAGACTTTATTCTGCTGATCGTCAATATGTTAAAGTACTTTGACGAAATATTCGGCAAGGGCTTGGGTTTTTGGATTTATGCCGAACTAATCGGCTACTTTGTGATCAGTATTTCCCCCATGGCTTTGCCTTTGGCCATGTTGCTTTCCAGTTTGATGGCCTTCGGGAATTTGGGAGAGCATTTTGAATTGACAGCCATCAAAGGCAGTGGGATTTCCCTTACCCGAGCCATGCGACCCATCGGTATATTTGCTGTGGGTTTGACTATTTTGGCTTTTTTGTCCAACAATTACCTGGTTCCTAAAGTCAATCTCAAGACTTTTTCCCTGCTTTACGATATCCGAATGAAGACACCCTCCCTGGACATCAAAGAGGGAGTCTTTTACAATGGAATTCCAAATTTCAGTATCAAAGTCAATCAAAAACTGGATGATGTTCGTCTAAAAGACATCTTGATCTACAATCATGCAGAAGGGCAGGGTAACCTCAACGTTACCATGGCTGATTCGGGAAGGATGGAAACTTTCAACAACGATAACTACATGCGAATGACACTGTATGCAGGAGAAAGTTACAAAGAGTCCAGATCAACTCGAGGAATTTCAGAAGCGCCGGTTGAATTTTCTCGAACGGCTTTTCAAGAAAATGTAATGGTATTTGATTTGTCTGTATTTCAATTGAACCGAACTCCAGAAAACCAGTGGTCTACCAACCGGGCCATCAAGACTATTGAAGAAATTCGGTATGGCCTAGATTCACTTCATCTGATTGTCAATGACTTGAAGTATCAAAACTTTGTGACTGCGGCCAGTATTTATCCTTTTTTTACCAAAAACAGGAAACTAAATCCTGCTCCTGAAATTTTAGTTGAGAAAGCACGATTTGATACCCTAAGACGAGTTCGTATCCTTCGAGAACAAGCCTTGGAAGATAGCATTGATTCGGTGAATCGGGGTTTTTTATCGGATTCTATGGCAAATGATGCCGTAACGCAAGTTCCCTTGGAAAAGGGAACCGTTGTGATTGAAACCGTTCAGCCCGTAGCTGAAGTTCCGATAAAGAAAAGAAAGAAAATCAAAGCATTCGCCGTAATCGATGAAACGGTCCCCGATAGTACTCAATTGGATTCGGTTACTGTTCCGATGAACCAACCCAAAACTTTCCGTACAGATCCGCTAATCCAGGAAGAGAAAGCCTTACTGGACTCCATGTTTTACGAGCGAGGCTACATTAGCAATGCCTACACCCTAGCCTTGAACAATGCGCGGAACCTTAAAAATTCCTTCAATGTAAAAATGAGTCAGGTAGATGGGCAAGAGCGGGAGTTTCGCCGTTATGAAATTGCCTGGTACCAAAAATACAGTCAGGCCATTGCTTGTTTTGTTATGTTTTTAATTGGAGCTCCCTTGGGTGCGATCATTAAAAAAGGGGGACTTGGCATGCCGGTTCTGGTTTCCATTCTCTTTTTCATTCTGTTTTACATGTTGACCATCACAGGTGAAAAGTGGGCAAAGGAAGGGGTTACAGACGCCTTCTTTGGAACCATCTTTTCAAACTTATGTTTATTGCCCTTTGGTTTGTTTTTCTTGAGACAGGCTAGAAAAGATGCACGCTTGTTTGAATCTGATTTTTATGCAGGTCTCCAAAAGAAGTGGACGATTTTTCGCTCAAGAAAGGGGGCTATTTGACTTTATTCTTTTAAAATTGAATTTTAACCCTTACCTTTGTCCTTATTTTACAAAATTTAGCTAATCATGTATTTAACACCAGAGAAAAAGCAAGAGTTGTTTAAAAATCATGGACGGTTAAAATCTGCTACAGATACAGGGTCTCCTGAATCACAGATCGCCCTCTTTTCACACCGTATCCAGCATTTGACACAGCATTTGAAGTCAAACAAAAAGGATCACTCCTCTAGATTGGGATTGATGAAGTTGGTTGGAAAGAGAAGAAGTCTCCTAGACTACCTCCATAAAAGAGAAATCGAGCGTTACAGAGCAATTATTGCTGAGCTCGGAATCCGTAAATAATTCAAGAGTAAGGTTCTCTTTGGTGAGAACCTTACTTTTTTCTTTTTTAGCTGCTGACCACTTATTTTTTATTACGAAGTTTAATTCTACACGTTTATATGTTACCAAACTTGATCACCAAGACCATCACCTTACAGGATGGGAGAGAAATTAGTATTGAAACCGGTGCTTTAGCCAAACAAGCGGACGGTTCAGTTGTAGTGCGGATGGGTAAAGCAATGCTGTTGGCTACAGTAGTTGCTAAGAAAGATGCTTTAGAAGGAGTAGACTTTTTGCCTTTATCTGTGGATTACCAAGAGAAATTTGCTTCTTCTGGAAAAATCCCAGGTGGATTTTTGAAAAGAGAAGGGAAACTTTCTGACTACGAAGTACTCATCAGTAGAATCGTGGATCGTGCGATTCGCCCTATTTTTCCTGATGATTACCATGCAGACACGCAGGTCATGATTACTTTGATGTCTCATGACGAAGAGGTGCTTCCAGATGCCTTAGCTGGCCTTGCAGCATCTGCTGCTTTGGCTGTATCTGACATTCCATTCAATGGTCCTATTTCAGAAGTTCGCGTTGCGAAAATTGATGGATCCTACGTAATCAACCCTAAGCCGGCAGATTTAGCGAAAGCCACCTTGGAGTTTATCGTGGCGGGTTCTTTGGAATTTATCCTGATGGTGGAAGGCGAGGCTTCCGAGATTCAAGAGGATGAAATGGTTGAAGCCATCCAATTTGCGCACGAAGAAATCAAAAGGCATTGCCAAGCGCAGGTCGAATTGACCAAGTTAGTCGGCAAGGAAATAAAGAGAGCTTACAGCCATGAGAAAAGTGATGCAGCGCTTTACGATCACATGAAAGCAGCGACATACGGCAAACTTTTTGCAGCGGTAAATCGTCAAATCGCAAACAAATCTGAGCGTGCAGCCTTAGTGAAAGAGATTAAGGAAGAATATGTGGCTAGCTTGGGTGAAGATCATGGATTTGAAACCAGTTTGATTGGACATTATTTCCATAAAATTCATAAAGAGGCCGCGCGTAACCTTACACTTGAAACTAAAAAACGTTTGGACGGACGTAATCTAGACGAAATCAGACCGATTTGGTCTGTGGTAGATTACCTTCCATCGGCACATGGTTCTGCTGTATTTACACGTGGAGAAACTCAATCGGTGACCACCTGTACTTTAGGTACTAAGATGGATGAGCAACTGATTGATGGAGCAGTAATTTCTGGATACAATAAGTTTTACTTGCACTACAACTTTCCTGGATTTTCGACCGGTGAAGTAAAGCCAAATAGAGGGGTAGGTAGAAGAGAAGTAGGACATGGTAACCTTGCCATGCGGGCATTGAAAAAAGTGCTTCCTCCAGAGACCGAAAATCCTTACACCATCCGTATTGTTTCGGATATTTTGGAATCCAATGGATCTTCATCCATGGCCACTGTGTGTGCTGGTTCCTTGGCATTGATGGACGCAGGAGTTCAAATCAAGGCTCCAGTGACGGGCATTGCGATGGGCATGATCTCGGATGCCAAAACGGGTAAGTATGCCATTCTATCCGATATTCTAGGCGATGAAGATCACTTAGGTGACATGGATTTTAAGGTAACAGGTACCGAAAAAGGAATTACTGCCTGTCAGATGGACTTGAAAGTAGAAGGATTGGATTATTCTGTATTGAAGGAGGCGCTGTACCAAGCAAAGGAAGGTAGACTCCATATCTTGAAGGAAATTTCCAAGACGCTTGCAGCACCTAAGGCTGACCTAAAGCCACATACTCCACGTTCGTTTATGATGTGGATTCCAAAGGAATTGATAGGCGCAGTAATCGGACCTGGAGGCAAGGTGATCCAAGAGATTCAGAAAGACACTGCTACCACTGTGGTGATTGAAGAAATCGATAACCAAGGAAAGATCAACATCTATTCGGCGAACCAAGACAACATGGAAGCAGCAATTCGTCGCGTAAAGGCCATTGTTGCCCAACCAGAAATAGGAGAGGTATATACAGGTAAAGTAAAAAATATTCAAGCTTTTGGAGCGTTTGTGGAATTTATGCCTGGAAAAGATGGTTTACTTCATATATCCGAGATCAAGTGGGATCGTTTGGAAAGTATGGATGGCGTATTGGAGCCTGGAGAAGAAATCACAGTCAAATTGATTGACGTAGACAAGAAAACAGGTAAATTCAAATTGTCTAGAAAAGCCTTGCTTCCAAGACCAGAGAAAACAGCACCAAATGCCTAAACTAGATTTGGTATTTGAGTAATTAAACGAATTATCACCCCTTTTCAATTAATTCATCCTGAATGAGGCAGCTAAAAATTAGCAAGCAGATTACAAACAGAGAATCACAGTCTCTTGACAAATACCTTCAAGAGATCGGTAAAGTAGATCTGTTGACAGCCGATGAGGAGGTTGTATTGGCAAAAAGAATCCGAGAAGGCGATCAGCTGGCTTTGGAGAAATTAACCAAGGCTAACCTTCGTTTTGTGGTTTCTGTAGCCAAGCAATACCAGAACCAAGGTCTTTCCTTAGGGGATTTGATCAATGAGGGCAACTTGGGATTGATCAAAGCGGCACAGCGATTTGATGAAACGCGAGGGTTCAAGTTTATCTCCTATGCGGTGTGGTGGATTCGTCAATCCATTCTTCAGGCCCTTGCAGAGCAATCACGTATTGTTAGACTTCCATTGAATAGAGTAGGTTCTTTGAACAAAATTTCAAAAACCTTTAGTGAATTGGAGCAAAAATTTGAGCGAGAGCCATCTCCAGAAGAATTAGCGGAGGTGTTGGAAGTATCTGCTTCAGAAGTTGTGGACACCATGAAGATTTCTGGTCGACACGTATCTATGGATGCCCCATTTGTACAAGGCGAAGAAAATAGCCTTCTCGATGTATTGGAGAATGATGGCGATGAAAAACCAGACGATGGTTTGATGAATGATTCGTTAAGGAAAGAGGTGCAGCGTGCACTTTCCACCCTGACCTCAAGAGAAGCAGATGTGATTACGCTTTACTTTGGATTAAATGGAGAGCATGCCATGACCCTAGAAGAAATTGGGGAAAAGTTCAATTTAACTCGAGAGCGAGTAAGGCAAATTAAAGAAAAAGCCATTCGAAGATTGAGGCATACCTCCCGTAGCAAAACCCTCAAACCTTATTTGGGATAATGTATAGAAAGGGGGCTTTGGCCCCCTTTTTGATTTTATAACTCAAAATTAATCCGACTATTTCTTGTTTTAGGAAACTGTTGGATTATACGATTAGACAAGCACAAAGAGAAACTACATAGCGTATGAGTCAAGTGAATGAGCACGTAAAAGTATTGATTATTGGATCTGGGCCTGCAGGCTACACGGCGGCGATTTATGCAGCAAGAGCGGGAATGTCTCCTGTATTGTACACTGGAGGGCAGCCTGGGGGACAATTGACAATCACCACAGATGTGGAGAATTATCCTGGCTATCCAGAAGGAATCATGGGCCCAGAGATGATGGAAGACTTTAGAAAGCAGGCGGAGCGTTTTGGTACCCAAGTTCGTTATGGCCTCGTGACCCGAGTTGACTTTAGTGCCCGTCCACATACCGTGGTAGTAGACGATCAGAAAACTATACTCGCTGAGACCGTCATTATTAGTACGGGGGCTTCTGCCAAATGGTTGGGATTGGAAAGTGAAACCCGTTTGAATGGGAGAGGAGTTTCTGCCTGTGCAGTGTGTGATGGATTTTTCTTTAGGGGACAAGAAGTAGCCATTGTTGGTGCAGGCGATACTGCCTGTGAGGAAGCGTCCTACTTGGCGAATATCTGTGCTAAAGTATACATGATTGTGCGACGAGATGAAATGAGAGCTTCTCAGATCATGCAGAATCGGGTAAAAAATAATCCTAAGATCGAAATCCTTTGGAATACCGAGACTCAAGAGATTTTGGGAGCCGAAGAAGTGACTGGAATGCGTGTTGTAAATACGAAAACTGAAAAAATTTCTGAGATTTCAATTTCTGGCTTCTTTGTTGCTATAGGTCATCAACCTAATACAGAAATTTTCAAAGAGTTCATTACGATGGATGAGGCGGGATATATAAAAACTATTCCAGGTACTACGAAGACAAATGTCGAAGGTGTTTTTGCCTGTGGCGATGCCCAGGATCATGTTTACCGACAAGCTGTGACTGCTGCAGGCACAGGTTGTATGGCAGCATTGGATGCAGAGCGCTTCCTTGCTGCTCTCGAAAACTAGGAATACACTACATGAGGAGTTTACTTCTTCTTGGAATTTTAAGCATTTACATGTGTTTGGGCCAAAATATGGCACAGGGACAAGTATTGCCTAAAATTTTCAATAAAAATCAAACTCCAGCATCCGCTCCAACGGATAAGAAAAATTTCGATTTTAAAGAATTTACGCAAGGTTTTCCTAAGATCATCAAGAAAAATCCAAGTGGAGCAGGTTCTTCCCAAGAGCGTAAAAATATTGAGTTGCGTCAATTTGATGAAGTAACCTATTTACGAACCCTATCCACCCAAACCGATTCGTTATTGTTTCAGAACACAGTGGATTTGGCGCGAATAAAATCCATTATCAGTGAAGATCCTTTTACCATTGACTGGGCTCCTACCAATGAGGTGGTTGCTGTAGCAGATCAAGTTCAAATAGACAGTGTATGGATCACTGCCTTTGAATATTTTTCGAATTGGGACACCAAAAAAGTAAACATTTACAACTTTGACATCAAAGAGTTTAAGGATAGCCTGGTAGTCAAGCTTTACGATGAGCAGTTGGGTCAGTATTGGAAATTACCTTTAACAGACGTGCTTGTGAATTCGCGATTTGGTCCACGTTGGGGCAGAATGCATGGCGGAGTGGATCTGGATTTAAATACGGGTGATGCCGTCTATACTGCATTTGATGGAATTATTCGTGTTAAGGGATATGATCGCTACGGCTATGGATATTACTACGTGGTACGCCATAAAAATGGTCTTGAAACCTTGTATGGACACTTATCCAAACACGTAATGGAAGTGGGAGATGAAGTGCTTGCTGGAGATTTGCTTGGGAAAGGCGGCTCTACAGGTAGGAGTACAGGCCCACACTTGCATTACGAATTGCGGTACAAAGGATTGGTTTTTGATCCTGAAATCGTCTACGACTTTGAGAAAAGTTTGTTGACTAAGCAGGAATTGCTGATCAATAAGGCTTTGTTTGGTCACATTGCTAAAGCGAGCGCTGCAGCCTACCACCGGGTGAAAAGAGGAGAAAACCTGGGTTCTATCGCACGTAGGTATGGAGTTTCGGTGTCCACGATCACCAGGTTAAATGGAATTTCTAGTCGTTCCATTTTGAGAATAGGTCAAAGTCTTCGGGTTAAATAAATGAGGTGTGATGCATAAATTAGATATCCTTGTACTCGCTGCGCATCCTGATGATGCCGAATTGGGTTGTTCCGGGACCATTGCCGCTCAGGTGGCCAAAGGAAATAAGGTAGGTATTGTAGACCTCACTCATGGTGAAATGGGTACACGAGGTACTCCAGAACTTCGATTGCAAGAAGCTGCTAAGGCAGCCCAGATTTTAGGTCTGACTGTTAGAGAGAATATGGGGTTTGAGGATGTATTTTTTAAAGACGATGCAGCGCATCAGTTGAAATTGGTGCAAGTGATCCGGAAATACCAACCTGAAATTGTACTGGCTAATGCCGTTACTGACCGTCATCCAGACCACGGAAAAGGGGCCTCTTTAGCAAAAAAAGCTTGCTTTATGAGTGGTTTGACTAAAATCGAGACTTGGCATGATGGGAATAAACAAGCCGCTTGGAGACCCAAATTTGTTTACCATTACATTCAAAACAACTACATACAACCCGACTTTATTGTCGACATTTCAGCACATTGGGAGACGAAAGTGAAAAGTATTTCTGCATTTGGTTCCCAATTTTTTGATCCAAAAAGCCAGGAACCTGCAAGTTTTATCTCTTCTCCTGAATTTTTACCCTTTATTGAATCTAGAGCAAGAGAATTTGGCCATCGGATTCATGTGAAGTACGGTGAGGGATTCACTGTCGAGCGTTTTATCGGAGTTGTTGACCTTTTTGACCTGAAGTAATTAGGGCGCTAGACGGACTAGTTTCCATGAATTGGATTCCATTACCCATTCGTAGCAAATCCGATCGTGCAGTCTACTTGCTCTTCCCTGCCAGAACTCAATGCGGTGAGGAACTAGACGGTAACCACCCCAGTGCGGAGGCCTGAGGATGGAGGATGCTGTAAATTTCCGCTGCAAATCCATCTGCTTGGTCTCGATTACTTCCCTGCTGTCAATCTCTTGACTTTGTGGGGAAGCCCAAGCTCCCAATTGTGATCCATAGGGTCTGCACAAAAAATAGGTATCTGATTGCTGAGCACTGACTTTACTTACAGTCCCAACTACCCGTACTTGTCGTTCAATTTCAGGCCAGAAGAAGGTCAAGGAAGCCTTTGGATTGGATGTTAACTCTTTGCCCTTAGCGCTCTCGTAGTTGGTAAAGAAAACAAATCCTTCATCCAATTCTTTTAGCAATACAATTCTTGAATTGGGGAATCCATCCTTACTTATAGTTGACAAACACATGGCGTTTACTTCTAGGACTTCTGCCTGAATGGCTTCCTTCAGCCAATTGCGAAACTGCAAGAAAGGATCTTTAGCAACTTGATGGATTTCTAAAGATTGTAAACTGTATTCCTTTCTAATGGATGCAAGTTTCATAGGCCTTTTGATTCCTCGGTAATTTTTTGTCCGCTTTTCTTGAGATTGCGATTTCAAAAATTAAATTTAAGTAAACTTAATTTACTTTTCGACATGGATCAGTTTTCAGTTCCAAAACTTCAAGCAGGGAAACTTTTGCTGGCTACTCCTTTTTTAAATGATGCGAATTTTGTGAGATCTGTGATTCTCCTTTGTGAGTTTGAAGACCAGGGAAGTATTGGTTTTGTAATCAACAAACCTTCCATTTTGCATTTAGGGGACTTAGTCAGTGAATTAGACTTTTTAGATTGTGAAGTATTCGTTGGAGGTCCTGTCGAACAAAATGCGCTCCATTTTATTTATTTTGGGAATCAACTCCTTCCAGATAGCAAGCCTTTGGCAGAGGGTATTTGGTGGGGAGGTGATTTTCCTACCTTAATTCATCACTTAAAATCTCGTCGACTGGAGGGCAATCAAGTACGATTTTTTTTGGGCTACAGTGGATGGGATCAAGGTCAATTGCAAGTGGAACTTGCTGAAGACACTTGGGTGATGTATTCAGGAGCCACAACTCTGAACATTTTTCAGAGTTCATCGGATCAAATTTGGAGATTACTGATGAAGGGGATGGGAGGAGAGTTTGAAATTCAAGCAAATTATCCCATTGACCCACGATTAAATTAGGCAAAATGCCTACCTTTGAATCCATTGCGTAAGATTTAGTATCGTTTTTTATGACCAAGAAAAGTAAAGCGCTGTCCGAAGAGGACAAGGTAACCACAGTTCCCAAAAAGGGAACAAAGGGTAAAAAAGTGGCTGTGACATCCATTTCATCTTCGGAAGAAACGGAGGTTCCTACACCTGTACAGGAGGAACCTCAACCTGTTGCAGAAGTTGTTTCGGCAGGAGAAGAGCCTATTGTAGAAGAACGTTCAATTCTTGCGGCTGCTTCTCTTGAAGCAGAAGAGCAGGTTAGCGAAGAGGAGGAACAAGGAGCACTTGATTTATCTGGCTTATCTAAAGCGCAGCTTCTGGACTTGTTCAAAGAAAAATTGGGCCAAGGGATTGTGTTGAAGTTGGACAAAGTGGTCCATGAAATCAAAGCTGCTTATGAAGAATTGACTCATAAAGATCGAAATGAAGCCTTACAACACTATTTGGCTGAGGGTGGGAATGCGGATGATTTTGCATTCAGAGGATCAGAAACAGATCGAGAATTCAATTCGCTTTTTACAAATTTCCGAAATCAGTTGAATTCCTTAAGAAAAGAAGCAGAGCGCCAAAAGGAAAAGAATTTACTAGCCAAAACGGAATTGCTCAATCAGCTTCGTGATTTAGTGGACGGAGAGGAAACCACCTTAAGTATGGCTTCGGTAAAGGCTATTCAAGAAGCTTGGAAGTCTATAGGTCCTGTTCCTCTTGCGCAGAGTAAAAATTTGTGGGCAAGTTTTAATGCCTTAATGGATCGATTTTACGATAATAGAAGTATCTATTTCGAGTTGAAGGAACTTGACCGAAAAAAAAATCTAGAAGGTAAATTGGAACTATGCGAAAAGGCGGAGTCCTTGAAAGAGGTATCCGATTTAAAAGAGGCTATCCGTCAACTCAACGAGCTTCATGAAGAATTCAAACATTTAGGTCCTGTACCTCGAGAGGAACAAGAGCAAATTTGGCAACGATTCAAGGCTGCATCAGATATCATTTATGATCGAAGAAAGGAATTTTTTGATGGCCAAAAAGAAGTAAACAAAAAGAATCTTACGGAGAAAGAAACATTGATTGGGATATTGACCCCTTTTGGGGAATACAAGGCCGATCGAATTAAAGATTGGAATACCAAAACAAAGGAAATCCTTGAAATTCAAAAATCTTGGGAAAGAATTGGGGCAATTCCCAAAGAAGCAGGCAAAGACATCAATAAGGCATTTTGGTCCTTGTTTAAGCAGTTTTTCCACAATAAGAATTTGTTTTTTAAGGAACTAGATGAGGTGAGAGCTTCAAATCAGAAAAAAGCAGAAGAACTGATTGCTCAGGCAGAAGAATTGCGAGCAAATACAAATTGGCAAGCAACGGCAAACCAATTGGTGAAATTGCAGCAGGAGTGGAAAAAACTAGGTCCCACCCCCGAGAAAAACAGGGATGCTTTGTACAAAAGATTCAAAGAGGCCTGTGATGCCTTTTTTGAAAATAGACGAAATTCGTCCAAGGAATCTTCTTTGGAATACGAAGCCAATTTGGCCAAAAAGCAAGCCATCATTGCGCAGCTGATCGATTTAACGAACTTAGGTACAGACTTGAGTGAATCCCAATTGAGTGGTTTTGTTTCTGAATTCAATTCAATTGGATTTGTTCCTCGAAAAAACATCAAGGAAATTCAGGCAAAATTCAAAGATGCTGTGGATGGGTACTTGGAAAAATTGGGTGCCAAAGTGGGAGATAAGGAAGACTTTCTATTCCGATTAAATTTGAATCGCATTCAAGGGGATTCCAATTCCGTTAAAACCCTGAATAAAAAAGAACATGGCATTCGAAAGCAGATCACTGATTTGGAAAATAGCATTACGCTTTGGAGAAACAATTTAGAGTTTTTTGCAGCGTCAAAAACGGCAGATAAGTTGAAAGATCAATTTGTTATCAAGATTCAGAAAGCTGAAGAGGAGATTGAAAAGTTGAAAAAGAAGCTTTCCATTCTCAAAGAATTTTAATTTTTAAGGGCTCAAAATCTGCAAGATAGCGTTAACCTTAAAAAATAGTTAGGGTGGTTTTGGACGCAAAGGCCAATCCTTCTATATTTGCAGCACCAATAAGGAAAGCCTCTTTAGCTCAGCTGGTAGAGCAACTGACTTGTAATCAGTAGGTCGCTGGTTCGATCCCGGCAAGGGGCTCCATAAAGGATAAAGGAGTTACAGCGATGTAACTCCTTTTTTTGTTTAATACTGAAGAGTCAACCTACCTTTCTTCGGAGGAATCATTAGTCCATTTTTCCTATGTAAGCCTTTCCCTGAGCCATAAAAGAGATCTCCTAAAGATTTAAGGAGTTGCCGGATAAGCTAGCGGCGTCCCAACGCTGCAAACACAAGAGAATCTTTTGCTGAATCCAGTTATTTCCTCACTGTTTATTGTATTTTTTTCAATTAAATATAACTTTAACTGATTATCCGCTTTGTTACCAGTAGGCATAGAAAATAAGGCTTGAAGTTCATTTAGGTGAGCGGTGGTCTGTGGACAGTCGTCCGTCGACGATTATCCGCAATAATTCAACTAGACTTTAA